>WNEY01000702.1_pt1 | contig 21934 bp, 17 predicted proteins | sample 5400531 | NCBI WGS metagenome assembly WNEY01 (sample SAMN13153338, study PRJNA577476) | soil metagenome | isolation source: 200 cm saprolite under Douglas fir tree site 1 | place: USA:California | collected 2015-04-18
CGACCATCGTGTTGAGCGTCTCCTTGAGCTGCAGGATTTCGCCGATCACATTGACGGTGATCTTTTTCGACAGGTCGCCTTGCGCGACCGCGGTCGCGACCTCGGCGATGTTGCGGACCTGCGCGGTCAGGTTCGACGCCATCGAGTTGACGCTGTCGGTCAAGTCCTTCCAGGTGCCGGCGACGCCGCGCACCATGGCTTGGCCGCCGAGCTTGCCTTCGGTGCCGACCTCGCGCGCGACGCGCGTCACCTCGCCGGCGAAGGCGTTGAGCTGATCCACCATGGTATTGATGGTGTCCTTGAGCTCCAGGATTTCGCCGCGCACGTCGACGGTGATCTTCTTCGAAAGGTCGCCGCTGGCGATGGCGGTCGACACCTCGGCGATGTTGCGGACCTGCGCGGTCAGGTTCGATGCCATCGAGTTGACGCTGTCGGTCAGATCCTTCCAGGTGCCGGCGACGCCGCGCACCATGGCCTGGCCGCCGAGCTTGCCTTCGGTGCCGACCTCGCGCGCGACGCGGGTGACCTCGCCGGCGAAGGCGTTGAGCTGGTCCACCATGGTGTTGATGGTGTCCTTGAGCTCGAGAATTTCGCCGCGCACGTCGACGGTGATCTTCTTGGAGAGGTCGCCGTTGGCGATCGCGGTCGCGACCTCGGCGATGTTGCGGACCTGCGCGGTCAGGTTCGACGCCATCGAGTTGACGCTCTCGGTCAGATCCTTCCAGGTGCCGGCGACGCCGAGCACGTTGGCCTGCCCTCCGAGCCGCCCCTCGGTGCCGACCTCGCGCGCGACGCGGGTGACCTCGCCGGCGAAGGCGTTGAGCTGGTCGACCATCGTGTTGATGGTCTCCTTGAGCTGCAGGATCTCGCCGCTGACGTTCACGGTGATCTTGCGGGAGAGGTCGCCGCCGGCGATCGCGGTCGCCACCTCGGCGATGTTGCGGACCTGCGCGGTGAGGTTGCCCGCCATCGAGTTGACGCTGTCGGTCAGGTCCTTCCAGGTACCGGCGACGCCCGGCACCTGCGCCTGGCCGCCGAGCTTGCCTTCGGTGCCCACTTCGCGCGCCACCCGCGTCACCTCCGAGGCGAAGGCGTTGAGCTGGTCCACCATGGTGTTGATGGTGTCCTTGAGCTCGAGGATCTCGCCGCGCACGTCGACGGTGATCTTGCGGGAGAGGTCGCCGCGCGCCACCGCGGTCGTCACTTGCGCGATGTTGCGCACCTGGTCGGTGAGGTTGCCGCACATGGCGTTCACCGAGTCGGTCAAGTCCTTCCAGGTGCCGGCGACGCCCGGCACGATCGCCTGGCCGCCGAGCTTGCCTTCGGTGCCGACCTCGCGCGCCACGCGGGTCACCTCGGAGGCGAAGGATCGCAGCTGGTCCACCATCGTGTTGATGGCTTCCTTGAGCTGCAGGATCTCGCCGCGAACGTCGACCGTGATCTTCTTCGACAGGTCGCCGTTGGCGACCGCGATCGTCACTTCGGCGATGTTGCGGACCTGCGCGGTGAGGTTCGACGCCATCGAGTTGACGTTCTCGGTCAGGTCCTTCCAGACCCCGCCCACCTCGCGCACCTGTGCTTGGCCGCCGAGCTTGCCCTCGGTGCCGACCTCGCGCGCCACGCGCGTCACCTCCGAGGTGAACACGCCGAGCTGCTTGATCATGGTGTTGACGATGGTGGCCGAGCGCAGGAACTCGCCTTGCAGCGGTCGGCCATCGACCTCGAGCTGCACCGTCTGCAGGAGATCGCCCTGAGCGACGGCGGAGATGGCGCGGGTGACTTCCGTCGTCGGCCGCAGCAGATCGTCGATGAGGGTGTTGACGGAGCTTTCCATCTCGCCCCAGGCGCCGTGCGCCAGGCCGAATTTCACGCGCTGGCGGGTCTTGCCTTCGCGGCCCACGACTTGGCCCACGCGCTCGAGCTCTTGCGCCATGCGCTGGTTGCCGGCGACGATCTCGTTGAAGGTATCGGCGATCTTGCCCAGGATGCCGACCCGGTTGCCGGGCATGCGCACGGAGAAATCGCCCACCCGCATCGCCTGCAGCGCGCTCATCAGCTCGTACAGATCCGAGCCGCCGTTGACGCCGGCGTCGGCGATGTCGGCGAGGACGGGAGCGGGAGCGGGAGCGGGACCGTTGGTCTTGAGCTCGCCAACCGGCTCGGGGTTCGGCTGCATGGTGTTCTCCTGGCGCGGAAGAGCGCACGATGTCACGACCACGGAGGCTCGGTCATGACCATGCCGTGACGCCTCTGTGATCTTTGACCCGTACGGTTAGGAAGTTGCTGACGGGAACTCGGAAGTCATGCCGAAAGCTTCGGAGCGGCCCGAGTGGGGAGAGCGGGCGCACACGACCTTGCATCCTGCCGGCCGGCAAGTCGTGGGAACTCGAACGCGCAGCTTTGAACGATCGGCCGAATCCGGCCATAGCTCAACCCCCTGGCGCCCGAGGTCGGAACGCCGCCTGACGCGCATAACGCCGAAAGGCCCGCATCGGTTCCGCCCGCCGGTAAAAAAATTTGCCGGGCAGGAACCCCGGTCGGGCTGGTGGGGGGCACCCGCGGGGCTGGTGGGGACCGAGCCCATTTCCCGTTCCGGCCATGGCCGTCGACCTGCCCTTCCGGGCCGGAAAGCCCGACCGCGGGACCGTTGGGTGGCTGTGATAGGCTCCGACGACCGTTGCCGACCTCGAGGAGGGAAGGATGTCCATGCCGAGGACCGCGTGCGTCACCGCGCTTGTGGGCGTCCTCGTGGTCGCCACAGGCCGCGCGCATGCTCAGGAGCTTCAGGTCACGCCGGAGCTCGCGAAAGTCGTCGCGGGCGCGAAGACCGAGGGCAAGCTCCTGCTGCGCTCGACCACCAGCGTCAATGGCGCCGCCGACGGCGCCAAGGTCGCGCAAGAAGGCATCAAGCGGATGTTCGGCCTCGACCTCGCGGCCGAATGGTTGCCCGGCCCGGCCTTCGCACCGCTCGCCGCGGCGCTCTATCAAGAGAAGCAGGCCGGACAGCCGGCCTCCGGCGACGTCTATGTCGGCACGCCGATCCAGATCACCCCCTATCTCGAGCGCGGTCTGTTCCAGGCCGTCGAATGGCGCAAATTGATGCCGGGGCGCATTGCGCCCGAGCTGGTCGAGGCCGACGGCCGGGCGCTGCGGTTCATGACGTTCCTGCCCGGCATCAATTACAACGTGAAGGTCGCGAGCTGGGTGCCGCAGGTCGCGGCGGCCAATGATCTGCTCAAGCCCGAGTACAAGGGCAGATTCGTGACCACGCCGTTCCTCGCCGGCTTCGACGTGCTGCTCGCCGATCCGAGATGGGGACCGAAGAGGACCGAGGAGCTCGTGCGCAAGCTCTCGACCCAGATCGCGGGCCTGCTCGGCTGCGAGGGCGAGGACCGCATCGCCTCCGGCGAGACCCCGGCGCTGGCCATCGATTGCAGCGGCGGCTCGCAGAATCGGCTGCGCTATCGCGGCCGGGGCATTCTCGACACCCACGTCGTGAGCGACATGGCGCAGCGACGCTACGCCTATCTGACGATCCCGGCGCACGCCGCCCACCCCAACGCCGCCATCCTCTATGCGCTCTACATTTCCTCGCCCGAGGGCCAGGAAAAGGTGGTGTGGGATCTCTACGGCCAGGACCTCGACCTCTATCCCGGATCGCATTCGGCCGAGCGGGTGCGGACGCTGCTGGCCAAAGGCGTCACGTTCACCGACGTCAACATCGATTGGTGGAAGACCAACCAGGGCATCGAGAAGGATCACCTGGAGCTCACCAAGATCATCCGGCGGTAGGCGCCCCAAGCGCCGGTCGCCGCGGACCACGGCGGCGGTGCGCATCATGATTGCCCGTTCATCAGTCGAAGGGCACTGGACCGGGCGCCGCCCGGACGTTGCGCGCTTCGTCATGATCGCGCTCGTGGCCGCGGCGAGCGCGATCGTGCTCACTCTGCTCGCGACCGTGCTGTGGCTGAGCTTCACCGAGGGAACCCCTGGCGACCCCGCGCTCGGCTATTCGCTGCGGCACTACGTCGAGGTGTTCCTCGACCGCTTCACCTACGAGGTCCTGTGGAACACGTTTCTGTTCCAGATCGTCACGCTTCTCGTCGCCTTCGCGCTGGCGCTGCCGATCGCCTGGCTCACCGAGCGCACCGACTTCCCGGGCAAGCCCGCGGTCTTCACCTTGATGACGGTGGCGCTGCTGATCCCGGGATTTGCGGTCGCGCTCGGCTGGGTGTTCCTGCTGCATCCGCGCATCGGCGTGATCAATCAGGCGCTGATCGGTCTGTTCGGGCTCGCGGCCGCGCCGTTCGACATCGCGTCGATTCTCGGCATGGGGATCGTCGAAGGGCTGAGCCTGGCACCGCTCACCTTCATCATGACGTCGGTGGTGCTGCGCTCGATGGACCCGGCGCTCGAAGAGGCGGCGGCAATGAGCGGCGCCGCGCCGCACCAGACCATGTTCAGGGTCACGCTGCGGGTGCTGTGGCCGGGACTGTTGGCGGCGGCGATCTACGTGTCGGCGGTCTGCTTCGCCGCCTTCGACGTCCCGGCCGTGCTCGGCCTCACCAACCGCATCTACACGTTCTCCACCTACGTGTTCCGCCAGCTCACGCCGACCGAAGGGCTGCCCGAATACGGCGAGGTCGCGACGCTGAGCGTGATCATGGTCGTGTTCGCGGTGGCGCTCAGCTGGTGCTACCGGAGGGTTCAACGCCAGGCGCCGCGCTACGCCGTCGTTACCGGCAAGGCCTATCGGCCGCGCATCGTGCCGCTCGGACGCGCCAAATGGCCGGCGGCGGGTTGCGTCGCGGCGTTCTTCCTGGCCAGCCAGATGTTGCCGCTGTTGATGCTGTGCTGGGTCTCCGGCCTGCCGTTCCTGCAGCCGCCGTCGGTCGAGGCATTGGCCGATCTCTCGCTCGACAATTTCCGCGCGATCCCGACCGAGCTGCTCCTCCGCAGCATGGAGAACACCGGCATTCTCATGATCGTGGTCCCCACCATCACGGTCGCGCTGAGCGTGGCGGTGTCCTGGGTGGTGTTGCGCTCGAAAGCTCCCGCGCGTGGCCTGTTCGACTTCTTCGCATTCCTGCCGGTGACGATACCCCCCATCGTCTTCAGCGTCGCGGCGCTCCTGCTGGCGCTGTTCGTGCTCGGCCGCATCGTGCCGATCTACGGGAGCATCTGGATTCTCATCCTCGTCTACGTGGTCGCGCGATTGAGCTACGGCACCCGCATGACCAACAGCGCCATGATCCAGATCCACAAGGAGCTCGACGAAGCTGCGCAAGTGAGCGGCGCCGGCACCGCGCGCGTGCTGCGCTCGGTGCTGATTCCACTGCTCGCCCCCTCGATGCTCTATGCCTGGATCTGGATCGCGCTGCTGTCCTACCGCGAGCTCACCCTTCCCGTCGTGCTGTCGTCGGGAAGCAACCTGCCGTTCTCCGTCCTGGTTTGGAGCTACGTGCAGTCGTCGTCCTACGGCCGTGCCTCGGCGGCGGCGCTGGTCATGCTCGTTCTCATGACTCCGTTTCTTGCGCTGTACTGGCTCGTCGCGCGCAGGGCCGGAATGATCGCGCGCGGCAGCGAATCCCGCCCATGATCGGACGCGGAGGCAATCCGTCGAGGCGGCCCCGGCGTCACGCGGAAACGCGCGGTTGCATCCCGGCCGGTTCGCGTGCAACTTCGTCCCTCCGCCCCGCCCCCGTGATGCGCCAGCAGCGTTGCCCCTGACATGAAGCGGCACACGCCCTCGCGAGCCGACGGCTCCAGTCTGCGTCTCGCCGCCGACATCGGCGGCACCTTCACCGACATCGCGGCGTTCGACGAGCGGACGGGCAAGCTGACGTTCGGCAAGGCGCTGTCGAGCCCGCAACGGCTGGTCGAGGGCATCAATGCCGGGGTGGAGAAGGCGGGGAGCGACTACCGGTCGGCCGGATTGTTCCTGCACGGCTCGACCATCGCCATCAACACCATCCTGGAGCGCACCGGCGCCCGGACCGCGCTGCTCGTCACCGAAGGCTTCCGCGACATCTATGAGATCGGCCGCATCAACCGGCCGGATGCCTACAACCTCTTCTTCCGCAAGCACCAGCCGCTGGTCGAGCGGGCGCTGCGCTTCGAGGTCAAGGAGCGCGTGCTGGCCGACGGCGAGATCGACACGCCGCTCGACGAGGCCGAGATCGAGCGCTACGGCCGCATGCTGGACGAGCTCGGCGTCGAGGCGGCCGCGATCCTGTTTCTGAACTGCTACGCCCGGCGCGACCACGAGGCGCGCGCCAAGGCGATCCTGGAGCGGAACCATCCGGCGATGTTCGTCTCCGCCTCGCACGAGCTCTCCGAGGAATACCGCGAGTTCGAGCGCTGCTCGACGGTGGTCGCCAATGCCTATGTCGGGCCGATCGTTCGCCGCTATATCGGCGAGATCGAGGATCGCATCCGCGGCGACGGCTTTGACGGCTCGTTCCTGATCGTGCAGTCGACCGGCGGGCTCTACGAGGCCGCGCAGGCCAAGGACAACTGCGTGCATATGCTGGAATCGGGGCCGGCCGCCGGCGTCATCGGCACGCAGGCGCTGTGCCGCGCGCTCGGCCTGAAGAACGCGATTGCCTTCGACATGGGCGGCACCACCGCCAAGGCCGGCGTCATCCACGACGGCGAGGCGCTCACCACGGGGTCCGCCTTGATCGGCGGCTACGATGAGGCGCTGCCGGTACAGATCGCGATGATGGATATCTTCGAGGTCGGCACCGGCGGCGGCTCGATCGCGCGGGTCGTGGAGGGCGGGCTGCGGGTCGGCCCGCAGAGCGCGGGCGCGGTGCCGGGGCCGGTCTGCTACGGCACCGGCGGAGCCGAGCCAACGGTGACCGATGCCAATCTGCTGCTCGGCCGGCTCGGCGCCGATCGCTTCCTCGGCGGCGAGATGCGGCTCGACGTCGAGGCGGCCGCCCGCGCCATCGACGAGCGCGTGGCCAAGCCCCTCGGCATGGACGCAACGGCCGCGGCCGACGGAATTCTGCGCATCGCCGCGACCGCGATGTCCCATGCGGTGAAGGGCGTCACCACCGAGCGCGGGCTCGACGTCGGCGACTTCGCGCTGGTGGCCTATGGCGGCGCCGGCCCGCTGCACGCCGTCGCCGTCGCCCGCGAGATCGGCATCCGCACCGTGATCGTTCCGACTGCGCCGGGCGTGTTCTCCGCCTTCGGTATGCTGTTCTCCGATCTGCGCTACGATTTTGTGCGCACCTGGTTCACCCGGCTCGAGGACGCGCCGTTCGGCAAGATCGAGCGCGTCTATCGCGAGCTCGAGCGCGAGGGCCGCGCGGCGATCGCGGCAACCTCGGTCGAGCCGCGCAGGATCGTTCTCAAGCGGGCGGCCGACATGCGCTACGTCGGCCAGGAGCACGCGGTCACCGTCGACCTGCCGCTCGAGCTGTTCCGGCGGCGGGACCGGGCGGCGATCAAGCGCCGCTTCGACGCCATGCACGAGCAGCGTTACGGCACCTGCGCGCCCGACGAGCGCGCCGAGATCGTGAGCCTGCGCTCGACCGTGACCGGCATCATGCGCAAGCCGCCGCAGGAGACGATCAGGCGCGGACAAAGCGTGCCCGCGAAAGCCGCCTTCACCGGCAAGCGCCCGGTCTATCTCGACGGCAAGTTCCGGCCGACGCCGACCTATGCCCGCGCGGCGCTCGCCGCCGGCAACCGCATCGGCGGTCCGGCCTTGATCGAGGAGCATGCCTCGACCACGGTGCTCATGCCCGGCGACCGGCTCGCAGTCGATCGCCATGGAAATCTGGTGATCACGGTGGCGGGAGGCGGCTGACGGCCATGGCGAAGAGGAGGAAAGCGCGCGAGGTCGCCGCCCGGTCCCGGCGGGGCGGCAAGCGAACGGTCGATCCCGTCGTCACGGAGATCGTGCGCAACGGCGTCATTGCGGTGACCGAGGAAATGAAGACCAACCTCATGCGCACCGCCTACAACATCATCATCTACGAGGCGCTCGATTTCACCACCGGCTTATTCACGCCGCAGGGCGAGACCATCTCGATCGGCATCGGGCTGCCGATGTTCATCCGCGGCATGGCGGAGACGGTGAAGGCGAAGATCGGGCATTTCGGCGCGCGAAACATCCGTCCGGGCGACATCTACGTCACCAACGATTCCTATCTCACCGGCAGCCATCTCAACCACGTCACGCTCACGCTGCCGATCTTCCACCGCGGCGCGCTGGTCGCGTTTTCCTGCTGCATGGCGCACTGGCTCGATATCGGCGGCATTCTCGGCGGCATGAGCACCGACATCTATTCGGAAGGACTGCAGATCCCGATCCTCAAGTATCAGGACCGCGGCGTGGTCAATGCGACCGTGGTCGACATCATCCGGCAGAACGTCCGCCTGCCGAGCCGCGCGATGGGCGATCTGCGCGCTCAGGTCACCGCGGTGAAGACCGGCGAGCGGCGCTTCCTGCAATTGATCGAGCGCTACGGGCGCGAGCCGGTGCTCGCTTCGATCCGCGCGATCATGGACCACGCCGAGGCGATGGCGCGCGCGCGCACCCGCACCATCCCCGACGGCATATACGAGGCGGAATCCTACATGGACGACGACGGCATCGACGTCGGCAGGCGGGTGCCGATCAAGGTGCGGGTGATGGTGAAGGGCGACGAGATGACCGTCGACCTCAGCGAGGTGTCGAAGCAGGTGCGCGGCTTCTACAATTCCGGCGTCACCACCGGCCATGCCTGCGCCCAGGTCGCCTACAAGTGCCTGACGTCGCCGACCGACTATCCCATCAACGACGGCTCGTTCCGCAGCCTCAGGACCATCGTGCCGCCGGGCCGGGTGATCAGCGCGGTGCGGCCGGCACCGATGCGCTGGTGGATGACCTATCCGATGACCATCGTCGACACCATCTTCAAGGCGCTGGCGCCGGCGATTCCCGGCCGCGTGATCGCCGGCCATCACGCCGACCTGCTGGCGTCGTCGTTCCACGGCATCAACGACCGCACCGGCGAGTTCTTCATCGGCAGCTTCGGCCCGCTCGGCGGCGGCTGGGGCGCCAAGCTCGCCGCCGACGGCGTCTCCGGCACGGTCTGCATCAACGACGGCGACACTCATAACAGCCCGAACGAGCAGGCCGAGTTCAAGTTTCCGATCGTGGTCGAGCGCTATGCGCTGGTGCCCGATTCCGGCGGCGCCGGCCGCCACCGCGGCGGGCTCGGGGTCGAGCGGGTGGTGCGGGCGCGCACCAATATCGTGGTCAACAATCAGAGCGAGCGCGCCCATTGCCGGCCGTGGGGGCTCGACGGCGGTCTCGACGGCACCGGCAATGCCGTGGAGCTGCGCCTCGGCGGGCAATGGAAGACCGATTTCCCCAACGCCAAGGTGCTGGTGGCGCAGCTCAAGCCCGGCGATGCCTTCAAGATCCGCTCGGGCGGCGGCGGCGGCTACGGCAGCCCGCTCGCGCGGCCGCTCGAGCGGGTCGTGGACGACGTCCGGCAGGGCTACGTCACGGTCGCGGCGGCGGCGGAGCTCTACGGCGTCGTGCTCGATCCGGAAACCTTCGCGGTCGACGTCGCGGCGACTGAAAAATTGCGCGCAGTAAAACGATCGGCTGCGAGTTCCAGCGCCAAGACCGCGTAGGTGCGATCGTAGGGTGGGCAAAACCCGTCCCCGCCTCCGAGCGGGGATCGCCTGACGTGTCCTCGCTGCGTGGGCCGTCCGCGTGCACGATTTTGTCCGCGCGTCACCATCGTCGGCAGATCGGCGTCTGGACGATTACGCCCGCGTGGGCAAAGGCGCACAGCTTCCGGCGTATTTCGAAGGCGTGCATTGCGCCCTTTGGCCACCCTACAGGTTTTGAGCTGCTGCTCACCGCTTGAGCTTTGCCGTGTACGACATCGCGCCCGACCCGCAGCAGGGACAACTCATCGCCACCAGGATGTTCTGCTTCTGCTCCTCGCCAAGGTCGGTGCGATCGAGCAGCTGCCGGGCCTGTTGCTCGAACAATTGGTGGAGCGACAGGTTGCTCAAGGAAACCTGGTCGTCGGGCGCCAGGGCCGGCTCGGCCGGCGCCGGCGCGGCGCGCCCGACGTCTCGCTTTGCCGGCTTGCGCTTGCCCATCTCGATCCTCGCGTTCGCTCCATGTCCATGCCGCTGCGCCGCCCTTGCGCGACCTGCATTTTCTGTCCACGACGGCCGCTCATGATAGGATGCGATCAGGCCGAGCGGTAGACGGATGGAAGACGCGCCGCTCGCCGGGCGCGCGCATTCTTGCCGGGCAGGATGAGGGGACACGCGGCATCCCATCTCGTCGGCAGCGTGCCGCTCGCGAGCAGCGCCGAGGTCTTCGAGCCGGTGATGCCGCATTCGGTCCGCGCATCGCGCGCATTCCCGATGCGAGGTCGGCGAGCGTGCCGATCGGATCCTCGAGCGCCCGACGCGACGCCGCCATCGCGCGATCGAGGGCGGAAGCGAGGGACGATTTCCTCGATCCTGCGTAATGCCGTATGTTGCCGGCGGCCATGACCGATCCGGCGCAGATCGTCATCGAAGGCGTGAGCCACCTCTACCGGCCGCCGAGCGGACGGCCGGTGCTCGCGCTCGAGGACGTATCGCTCAGCGTCGCAAGCCGCGAGTTCGTCGCGCTGCTCGGGCCGTCCGGTTGCGGCAAATCGACCCTGCTCTATCTCATCGGCGGCTTCCTGCCGACCGAGACCGGGAAAATCCTGATCGAGGGCAAGCCGGTCGGCGCCCCCGGCCCCGACCGCGGCATCGTCTTCCAGCACTTCGCGCTGTTCCCGTGGAAGACGGTGCGCGGCAACGTCCGCTATGGCCTCGAGCGCATGGGGCTTGCGCGCGAGGAGCGCGAGAAGCGGGCGCAATCCTACATCGATCTCGTCGGCCTCGGTGGCTTCGAGGACAGCTATCCCGCGCAGCTCTCCGGCGGGATGAAGCAGCGCGCGGCGCTCGCGCGCACGCTCGCCTTCGATCCGAAGATCCTGCTGATGGACGAGCCGTTCGGCGCGCTCGACGCCCAGACCCGCAGCCTCATGCAAGCGGAGCTGTTGAGCATCTGGCAGCGCACGCCCAAGACCGTGATCTTCGTGACCCACGACGTGCAGGAGGCGGTCTATCTCGCCGACCGGGTGGCGGTGATGTCGGCGCGTCCCGGCCGCGTCAAGGCGATCGTCGACACCAGGTTCGACAAGCGGGATGCGAACATCTTCAAGAGCAAGGGCTTCGTCGAAAAGTTCGACGAGATCTGGAACCTGGTGCGCATCGAGGCGATCAAGGCGCAGGAGGCGCGCGCGATGATGGGGGGAGCCGCATGAGCGCCGCGTTGCTCCGCTACCTCCCGCTCATCCTGCTCGCGCTCGCCTGGGAGGTCGGCACCCGCACCGGCCTCGTCTCCACCCTCGCGCTGCCGCCGCTGAGCGCGGTGGCGGCGGCCTTCGTCGATCTCGTCAAGGACGGCGAGCTCGTCGTCAACGGCGGTGCCTCGCTGTGGCGGGCCGGCGCCGGATTGTTCCTGGCGGTCGTGGTCGGCGCCGCGCTCGGCATCGTGATGGCCTGGTGGAAGCCCGTGAACGTGCTCATCAGCCCGCTGGTCGAGATGTTCTACCCGATGCCGAAATCGGCGCTGATCCCGGTGACGGTGCTGTGGCTCGGCTTCGGCAACGGCTCGAAGATCCTGCTGATCTTCCTCGGCTGCATGCTGCCGGTCACGGTCGGGGCCTTCAACGGCGCGCGCTCGAGCGACCAGGTTCTGGTGTGGTCGGCGCGCAGCATGGGCGCGAGCCGCCCGCGCATGCTGTGGGACGTGGTGGTGCCGAGCGCGCTGCCGGAGCTGCTCAACGGCATCCGCACCGCGCTCGCGCTCTCCTTCATCCTCCTGGTCAGCTCCGAGCTCATTTCGGCGCGCGAGGGGCTCGGCTATCTGATCGGCTTTCTCGGCGCGAGCGGCACCTATGACGCGATGTTCGCGGTCGTGCTCACCGTGGCGCTGCTCGGGTTCTTCGCCGACCGGCTCTATCTCCTGTTGATGCGGAGGATGCTGCGGTGGCGGGACTGACCGAAGAGAGACGCACCGCGCCGGCGGCGCTGCCATCCGCCGCCTATCGCTGGCTCGCGGCGGCGGCCTGGGGCCTGGCCCGGGTGTTTTCCGTGATCGCGCTCGCCGTCGCCTGGGAGGCCGCCGCGCGCTCGGGCGCGTTCACGCCGTTCATGCTGCCGGCGCTGAGTGCCGTGCTCGAGCGCATCTGGCATGATCTCGTCGCCGGCGACCTCCTCACCAATGCCGGCGTGACCCTCTACCGTGCCTTGGTCGGCTTCCTCGTCGGCGCCGTCGCCGGCATCGCGCTCGGCATGGCGATATCCCGCAACAGGATCGCCGACTGGTTCTTCGACCCGATCATCTCGGCCGGCTTCCCGATGCCGAAGATCGCCTTCCTGCCGGTGGTTATCCTCTGGCTCGGGGTCTACGACCTCTCCAAGATCACGATGGTGTCGGTCGAGGCGATATTTCCCGTGGTCACCGCCACGGTCGTCGGCATCCGCGCGGTCGAGCGGGAAATTTTGTGGTCGGCGCGCAACATGGGGGCGGGCGAGCGCGAGCTCCTCTGGCAGATCGCGTTGCCGGCGGCCCTGCCGCAGATCATCACCGGCCTGCAGGTCGCGCTGCCGATCGCGCTGATCGTGGCGATCGTGACCGAGATGTTCATGGGCGGCTACGGGCTCGGCGGCGCGATGAACACCGCCTCGCGCTTCGCCGATTCCCGCGGCGTCTTCGCCGGCATCGTCGAGATCGCGGTGATCGGCTACGCGCTGGTCAAGCTGGTGGCGGTGGCTCGCCGCCGCCTGCTGCTGTGGCACCAGGAGGCGGTGGCGCCGAGCACGGTTTAGTTTTCAAGTGGCCGGAGTGCCCAGCCTTGGCAGCCAAGATGGAAAGAAGCATTATGCACGAGCCGTCATTTGCGAACCGACGGGCGAGGCGCAATTTTTGGAGAGCATGATGAGAGATGGCATGCGCGGGGTAGCCGGGGCCTTGGCCTTGTGCGCGGCGTGTCTGCAGTTCGGGTCGGCGCTGGCGCAGGGCAAGCCGAGCGAGGTCAAGATCGCGATCGTCCAGTTTCTCTCCGGGGCAGCCGCACCGCACGACGCATCTGCGGTCAACACCGCCAAATTGCTGACGGAGCAGTTCAACGCCGCCGGCGGGATCGAGGGTGTCCGCCTCGACACCATGTACGTCGACGAAGCCGGGTCCGCGGCCGACAAGGTTGCAGAGTATCGTCGGCTCGTCCAAGACGAGAGGGCCACGATCGTGATCGGCTATACGTCGAGCGCCAATTGTCTCGCCGTCGCCCCGCTCGCCGACGAGCTCAAGACCCTGACCGTCTTTCACGTGTGCGCCAACTATCGGCTGTTCGACAAGGGCGTCTACAAGTACGTGTTGCGCACCGCCGCGCACGCGGCATCCGAGAACATCAGCGCGGCGCGCTACGTCCTCGCCAGCAAGCCCGATCTCAAGACCATCGCCGGCCTGAACTACGACTATGCCTACGGGCGCGATTCCTGGGACGTGTTCAAGCGCACGATCCTCAAGCTCAAGCCCGACGTCCAAGTGGTGGGCGAGCTGTGGACCAAGTTCCTGGCGACCGAATATTCCGCCGAGATCTCCCGCCTGCTCGCGCTCAAGCCGGATGTGATCCACACCGTCAACTGGGGCGCCGGCCTGACCAGCTTCATCAATCAGGGCGAGACGCGCGGCCTGTTCGACCAGAGCCTGGTGATGATGACCACGGGCCTGCTGAGCCAGGCGGAGATTCTTCCCAAGGGGGCGGCCTTTTCCGGGCGCGGCTATCACCTCCAGTATCCGGATCCGGACAAGAACGCCGGCAACCGCGAGTATCTCAGGAGCTACAAGGCCAAGTTCAACAGCCTGCCGGACTACCAGGGGACCTTCATGGCGCAGGCCTTCTATGGGCTGAAGGCCGCGATCGAGAAAGCCGCCAAGGCGAAGAACGGGGCCTGGCCGAGCAACGAGGAGATCGCGGGCGCGATGGAAGGCCTCGAGTTCGATACTCCGCGCGGCCGCGTCCTCGTGCGCAAGGATCATGAGGCGGTGCACGAGGCCATGTGGGGCGTCGCCTCCGGCAAGAAGCACCCCGAGCTCGGCTATCCGATCCTCGACCAGTTCCGCGTCTTCCCCGCCGCCGATGTCATTCCGCCGGAGGGCAAGAAGACAGTCGAATGGATCGAAAGCTGGCCGGCGGGGAAATAGCGGCCCCCTTTCGGGGCGCGGGCCGCTGCTCGACGGGAACGCGTTCCGCAAAGGGGATGCCGGCTTTCGCAGCCCGACGCGACGCGGGCGCGTTTTGCCGGGCGGCTGCGCGGCGTTCCACCCGGCTCGATAGCGCGCTAAGGTACCCTTCTCATGAATATTCTGCCGATCATCCTGATCGACGGCATTGTGTTCGCGTCCTGGCTGTTTCTCGTCTCGGCGGGGATCACCTTCATCTTCGGCGTGCTGCGCATCCTCAACGTCGCGCACGGCAGCCTCTACGCCATCGGCGCCTATCTCGGCGCGACATTCATCCTCCAGCTCGCCGGTCAGGAACAGCGCAGCTGGATCACCTTGCCGCTGCTGTTGCTCGCCGCGATCGCCGTCGGATTGACGCTCGGTCCGCTCATCGAGCGCCTGTTCCTGCGGCGCGTCTACGGCGCGGACGAGGTCATCGGCCTGCTGACGACCTTTGCGCTCTTCCTCATCCTCGAGGACGTCGTGCGCCTGATCTGGGGAATCGAGCCGTATCTCGTCGACGGTCCGTTCCGCCTGTTCGGCCGGGTGCGCATGGCCGGCGTCGCCTTCGCCGGCTACCCTTTCCTGCTGACCGGCGTGGCGATCGTCGCCGGCCTCGTGCTCTGGCTCGTCATCCATCACACCTCGTTCGGCCGCCAGGTCACGTGCGTGATCAACGACCGTGAGATGGCGGGCGCGCTCGGCATCAATGTCCCGCGCATCGATCTCATGGCTTTCGCGCTCGGCACGTTCCTCGCGGCCCTCGGCGGCGCGTTCACGGCGCCGATGATGTCGGTCGAGCCGGGCATGGGAGTTTCCGTCATCGTGCAGGCCTTTGCCGTCGTCGGCATCGGCGGGCTCGGCAGCATCGGCGGCGCGGCGCTCGGCTGCGTCGTCGTCGGCATTGCGCGGGCGGCGGCCGTCCAGCTGTTCCCGGAGATCGAGCTGTTCGTGATCTACGCGCTGATGGTCGCGGTCCTGCTGTGGCGGCCGCAAGGCCTGTTCGGCGCCATCGAGTTGCGCAAGATATGATCGAGACCGCGACTCGCTCGAGCCTTCCGTTGGCGGCGGTCGCGGCGCTCGCCGTGCTCGCGGTCCTGCCGCTGTTCCTGTCGGACTGGATCGTCTTCCTCATCGCGCTCGCGCTCGCCAAGGGCGCCGTCGTCCTCGGCGTCGTGATGCTGCTGCGCGGCGGCCTCATCTCGTTCGGTCACGCGCTCTATTTCGCGATCGGCGCGTATACGGTCGGCTTTCTGGCGAACCGGTTCGGCGTCGGCGAGGCGCTCGTCGCGCTTCCGCTGGCGATCGTCATATCGGCGGCGGTCGCGGCCGCGCTCGGGCTCTTGCTCGCGCGCTTCCGCGGCATCTATTTCGCGATGCTGAGCCTTGCGCTGTCGATGATCCTCTACACGGTGCTGATCAAGTTCTATGATCTCTCCGGCGGCACCGACGGGCTCAGCGTGCGAGGCTTTGCGCTCGCGGGGGTGACGCCGGCGCACCCCGGTCTGACACAGTACTACCTCGTGCTCGTCCTCACCGCCGCCGTGGTCTATGTCGGCGGCCGCTTCCTCGCCTCGCCGCTCGGCTATCTCATGCAGGCCGTGCGCTACAACGAGATCCGCATCGAGTACCTCGGCGCGTCCGCGAGCCACGCCATCCTGGCGTCCTACGTCGTCTCCGGCGCCATCAGCGGGCTCGGCGGCGCGCTGGTCGCCTATCTCGTCGGCCACGTGTCGCCGGAATTCGCGTTCTGGGTCTACTCGGGCGATTTCGTCTTCGTCGCGGTGCTGGGCGGGACCGGCAGCGTGTTCGCGCCGTTGGTCGGTTCGGTCGCGTTCGAGTTCGTCAAGAACTACGCGCTCAAGTTCTCGCCCCATACCTGGCAGCTGACGTTGGGGGTGTTCCTGCTGCTGGTGATCTACTTCCAGCCGCAGGGGCTGTGGACCCTCCTCACGCGCTTGCGCGCCGGGCCACGATGACCGCGGCGATGATCGACGTCGAGAACGTGTCGCGTGCCTTCGACATGCTGCGCGCGGTCGACGACGTGAGCCTGTCGGTCGCGGAGGGCGAGATCGTCGGGATCATCGGGACCAACGGCTCCGGCAAGACCACGCTCTTGAACCTCATCACCGGCTATCTTCCGCCGACATCCGGCCGCATCCTGTTTCAGGGGACCGACATCACCGGGATCGGGCCGCGGCGGGTCACCGCGCTCGGCGTGGCGCGTTCGTTCCAGACTCCGCAGCTCTATGCCGGGCTCACCGTGCTGGACAATGTCCTGATCGCGATCGCCACGCATTCCGGCCGCGCTCTCGATTTCTGGACGCCGCTCTACCGTCGCGATTGCCTGAGCAAGGCCGATGACCTGCTCACGCGATTCGGGCTGCGCGATCAGGCGTCGGGGACGGTGTCGAGCCTGCCGGAAGGCGGGCGCAAGGTGCTCGACGTGGCGCTGTCGGTCCTGCTCGAGCCGAAGGTGCTGCTGATGGACGAGCCGACCAGCGGCGTGAGCGCGCGCGACAAGTTCTCGCTCATGGACACGCTGATGCCGGCCCTCGCGGAGCGCCGTATCACTACGATCTTCGTCGAGCACGACCTGGAGATCATCGAGCGCTATGCGAAGCGGGCGGTGGCGTTCGACGGCGGAAAGATCATTGCCGACGGTCCGGTCGCCGACGTGCTGGCACGCCCGGAGGTTCGCCGCGCCGTTCTCGGAGAGGACTAGGTGCTGCGGGTCGAAGGCATCACCGTCGCGATCAGCGCGGTCACCATCCTGCGAGGACTGAGCCTCGCGGTCGAGACCGGCGCCACCGTTGGGCTCGTCGGCCGCAACGGCGCCGGCAAGACCACGACCATCCGCAGCATCATGGGATTGACCCGCCTGAGCTCCGGCCGGATCGATCTCGACGGGAATAGGCTCGACGGCATGAGCTCCCACATGCGGGCTCGGCTCGGCATCGGATACTTGCCCGAGGATCGGCGCCTCGTCGGCAGCTTGTCGGTTCGCGACAACCTGTTGATCCCGGCGCAGGCGAGCGGCGTCCCGAACCATGACGAGCGGCTCAACCGGATCTTCGATCTGCTTCCGGAGCTCCGGGAGTGGTCCGCGCGCAAGGCGAGCACGCTGAGCGGCGGGCAGCAGAAGATGGTGGCGCTCGCCCGCGCCTTCGTGAATGGCCGAAAGCTGCTTCTTCTCGACGAGCCGTTCGAGGGGGTCTCGACCGCGTTGTCGCGCCGGCTGGCGCAAACCATCCGGGACTTCCAGCAGGCGGAGCATGGCGTCGCCGTCCTGGTCGCCGAATCCGACCTCAAGCGGGCCGCCATGCTGGCGCGGCGGGCATTCGTGATCGAGCGCGGCGAGGTGATCGAGGAGGCGGTGCTGCAGGAGACCGTCCGGTCCGACGCGCTACGACAGCCGCCGCACCAATAGCGCGAGCGCGGCGCCGACCGCCGCGATGCGCACCGCGTCGCGGTCGCCGGAGAAGACGTGGCGCTCGACCAGCGTCTCGGCGCCCTTGCGCGCGGCAGCGACATACACCGTGCCGACCGGGTTCTTCTCGTTGCCGCCGCCGGGCCCGGCATAGCCGGTCACCGCCACGGCGACGCCGGCGGTCGAGTGGGCGAGCGCCCCTTCGGCGAGGCCCTTGGTGACCTCGGCGCTCACCGCGCCGTGCTGCCGCGAAACCGCGTCGGGCACCCCGAGCCCGGTCGCCTTGGCGGAGTCGTGGTAGAGCACGAACCCGCGCTCGAAGGTCTTGGAGGCGCCCGGCACCGAGGTCAGGCAGCTCGAAACCAGCCCCGCCGTGCACGTCTCCGCGGTGGCGATGCGGACCGCCTGCGCGGAAGCGAGCTGCAGCGCCTGGGCGGCGCGATCGAGCGCGGCCGGCGGGAACATCGTCAGCCCGCCGCCGCGCGCAGCCGCTCGATGGTGCGGATCGCGCTCGGCTTGATGTCCTGCACGTCGAGGCTGATGTCGACCGAGGTCACGCTGTGGGTGAGGTCGCCGACGGAGATCACGTCGACCCCGGTCTCGGCAATGGGCACGATCGTCCGCTCGTTGATGCCGCCGGAAGCCTCGGTGACGGCGCGCCCGTTCACCAATTTCAGCCCGGCCTTGATCTCGTCGAGGTCCATGTTGTCGAACATGATCACCTCGACCCCGCAGTCGAGCGCCTCGCGCACCATATCCAGCGTCTCGCATTCCACCTCGAGCTTGAAGGTGTGCTGGGCCCGCGAGCGCAGGATCTCGACCGCGTTGCGGATGCCGCCGGCGATCTTGATGTGATTGTCCTTCACCAAGACGCAGTTGCTCAGGCTGAAAATGTGGTTGTGCGCGCCGCCGCAGCGCACCGCGTATTTCTGCAGCATGCGCAGCCCGGGCCAGCCCTTGCGGGTGTCGGTGATGCGCACCTTGGTGTGCTTGACCAGGTTGACGTAGCGTCGGGTCTTGGTGGCGATCCCCGACATCTGCTGGATCCAGTCGAGCGCGCAGCGCTCGATCATGAAGAAGGTGGAGGCCTTGGCTGCGATCTTGAGCAGGACCTTGCCCGGTCCCATCTCCTCGCCGTCCTTCACCATGTGCTCGATGCGGGCATCGGGATCGACGGTGCGGATGGTCTCGTCCGCCAGCAGGAGGCCGCAGACGATGCCGCTGCCCTTGGCGTAGATCTGCGCGGTCTGCACCGGGTCCTCGCCCACAAGGAAACCGCCGGTGGTGTCGCCCGGACCGATCTCGTCGCGCAGCGCCTGCTCGACATGGGGCCGGATCATGAAGCGATTGAGTTGCATAGGCTTGCTCCTCTCGTCCGCGGCATCGCGCCGTTCGCTGCTGCCGGCGCGCATCGACGTCGGTCTAGTTCATCAGATTTCTGTGCGCCCGGCCATCCTTGAGAATGAGGTGCAGGCGCTTGCGGTCCTGCAGCACGGCGATGTCGGCGAGCGGATCGCCGTCGACCGCCAGCACGTCCGCGCGCTTGCCCGGCGCCAGCGCGCCGAGCTCGGGACGCTCGATGCATTCGGCGGCGCGGCTGGTCGCGGCGACGATCGCTTCCATCTCCGACATGCCGAGCCATCGCACCATGTATTCGAGCTCCACCAGGTTCTCGCCGACCAGCAAGCGATGCGATTGGTCGGTGCCCATCGCCACCTTGATCCCGCGGCGGACCGCGTCCTTCCACAGCGGGATCTGTTTCTGCATCGCGGCGTAGATGGCGGCGTCCTTGTCGGCCTCGTTGGCGAGCTGCTGGCCGCTCCAGGCGGCGTCCGCCTTGCGCCGCTCGACCGCCAACGGCACCAGCGCGATGGTCGGCACCCACCAGGTGCCGTGCTGGATCATGTGGTCGACGCACCGCTCGTCGAGAAACCAGCCGTGCTCGAGCGAGTGGATGTCGGCTGAGAGCGCGTTGCGAATACCGTCGAGGCCTTCCGCATGCACCGCGACCCCCTTGCGCTTGGCGCGGGCCTCGGCCACCGCGGTGCGGATCTCGTCGGCGGCGAGTTGCGGCTCGTCCCAGCTGTCGGTCAGCGAGGTGATGCCGCCGGTGGTGCAGATCTTGATGAAATCCGCTCCCGCCATCAGCAGCGTGCGCACCAGCTTGCGCATCTCCTCGGGGCCGTCGACCACCCCGCTCGGAAGCCAGGCGCGCTTCGGCAGGCGGATGCCGGCCGGCACCCAGGAATCGCCGTGGCCGCCGGTCTGCGAGATCATGACGATCGAGATCAAGAGCCGCGGCCCCTTGATGAACCCCTCCGCGATCGCCTCGCGAAATCCGGCGTCGGCACCGCCCATGTCGCGGGCGGTGGTCACGCCGCAGGCCAGCGTCTCCTCGAGGATGTGGGTGGAGCGCAGGACGTTGTAGGTCGGGGTGTTGGTCAGGTGCTTGCGGATGTCGCGGGCCCGGTAGGTCGAATGCACGTGACAATCGATGATGCCGGGCAGCACGGTCCGGCCGGCGGCGTCGAGCACCTTGGCGCCGCGCGGGACCTGGACGGCCGTATCCTTGCCCGCCGCGGCGATGCGGCCGCCCTCGATCACGACCGTGCCCTTCTCGATGGGATCGCGGCCGAGCCCGTCGATCACGCGCGCGCCGACGATCGCTGTGGTCCGGTCATCAACCGCCATGGTGAATCCCGATGCCTTCTCGACGCAGCCCGCAGCCTTGCCGATGATGGGACGGCCGCGTGTATCGGCGCTCGGGCCGGCATCGCTGGGCCAGGATGACGAGCCTATCAGCTCCCGAGCTCCACGAACACGTTCTTGACCTCGGTATAAAGGGCGAGCGCATGCATGCCGAGCTCGCGGCCCAGTCCCGACTTCTTGTAGCCGCCGAAGGGAGCGTAGGTGCCGTAGCGGCTGGCGCTGCCGTGCGAGTTGATGCTCACCATTCCGGCTCGTAACGCGCGCGCGACGCGAAGCGCGCGGCCGATGTCGCGCGTCCACACCGAGCTGTTGAGCCCGTAATCGCTGTCGTTGGCGAGCCGGACTGCTTCATCCTCGCCGTCGAAGGGAATTACCGCCACGACCGGGCCGAAAATCTCCTCGCGCGCGATCCGCATTCGGTTGTCGACCCGCGTCATGATCGTGGGCGCGAAATAGGAGCCCTCCGGCCATTGCGCCGGACGGTCGCCGCCGCAGACGATGCGGGCGCCTTCCGCCGACCCGGCATCGACCAGGCTCTTGACGTTTCGCCATTGGGCGCTCGCCACCAGCGGCCCCATCTCGGTCTTCGGATCGAGCGGATCGCCGACCCGGTATGCCAGCGTCTCGCGCGCAAAGAGCGCGATGAGCTCGTCATGCACTTTGCGCTCGACCAGGAGCCGGGTGCGCGCCGAGCAGCTCTGGCCGGCATTGCCGAACCCGCCCTTGACCGCCGCCGCCGCGGCCTTGCCGATGTCGGCATCGGCGAACACGATGTTCGGGCTCTTGCCGCCGAGCTCCAGCGACACGCGCTTGATCCCGTCGGCGGCGGCCTTGAGCAGGCTCGCGCCGGTGCGCGTTTCGCCCGTGAACGCGATCTTGTCGATCAAGGGATTGGTGGCGATGCGCTCGCCCAGGGCGGCGCCCGATCCGGGCAGGACGTTGAGGACGCCGTCGGGCACACCGGCATCGAGGGCGATGCGTCCGAGCAGCAGCGAGGTGAGCGGCGTATAGCTCGCAGGTTTCAGGATCACCGTGCAGCCGGTCGCCAACGCCGGCGCCACCTTCCACGCCGCCGCCAAGAAGGGGAAGTTCCAGGGCGTGATCTGCGCCACGACGCCGACCGGCTCGCGGAGCGTGAAATCGAGCACCCGCTCGCCCATCGGGATGGTCTCGCCGAAGTACTTGTCCATGGCGCCGGCGTAATAGTCGAACACGCGCGCCGCCGCCTCGACCTCGTTTCGGGAATCGGCGATGGTCTTGCCGCCGCTGCGCGTCTCGGCCTCGGCGATGACGTCGGCCAGGGCCCTTCATCGAAAGCGCGGCGCGCCGCCGCGGCGGCGCGATCGAGGTCCTCGGTCCCCGCGCTTGCGACTTCGGCATAGGCTTGCCCGGTGATCGGGCTTGTCACCGTGAAGGTGTTGCCCGCCGCGGCGGCGGCGAATCGACCGCCGATCAGAAGCCGGGTCTCGAGGTCGATCACCGCTCACGCTCTCCGG
>WNEY01000694.1_pt1 | contig 21893 bp, 20 predicted proteins | sample 5400531 | NCBI WGS metagenome assembly WNEY01 (sample SAMN13153338, study PRJNA577476) | soil metagenome | isolation source: 200 cm saprolite under Douglas fir tree site 1 | place: USA:California | collected 2015-04-18
TGCGGCAGCTTCTTCCCATCGCCCCAGAGGATCCAGCGCATGCCGATCATCTCGCCGGCGGCCATGAGTGCCCACGCCGTCACCTCGGGCTCGAGCTGCGCCGTCTCGCCGCGCGCCATCGCCTCGCGGAGGCCCTCGACGTAGCCTTCCGCCATCTTCTCGTAGTGGTAGCGGAGCATCTCCGGCGAGACGAACTCGGCCTGCCGGATGATCCCGTACAGGCCGGGATGCTCGACGGTGAAATGGAAGTACGCGCCGAAGCCGAGCAGCTCGGCCTCGAGGCGCGTCGTCCCCTGCGACGACGCGTCCTTCATCGCGTGGCGCACGCGGCGGTTGAGGTCGCGAACGAGCTCGTCGAAGACGTCCTTCTTCGACGCGAAGTACAGATAGAACGTGCCCTGGCCGACGCCGGCAGCCTCGGTGATCTTGACGATCGACGCGTCGTGGTAGCCGAGCTCGGAGAACACGTTCTCCGCCGCCTCGAGCAAACGCGCGCGCGTCGCTGCGCCGCGGCTCGTCAGCTCCTTTCCGTCGGCGCCCGTCGGAAGCGGTGCAGCAAGATCGGTCACGCGGTCACCTGCTCTTGTTCCCGCTGCACCGCGGGAAACCCGCGGTGCAGCGCAAGGGGGAACCTCTCGGTTCCCCCGAGTCCCCCTCCCCGTGACCGCATGAGCAAGCTCATGCGGTCACCTGCTCGGCGTCGAGCGCGCGCAGCTCGTCCTTCAGCACCTTGTTCATCGCATTGAGCGGCAGCGCGTCGACGAAGCGCACGCGCTTCGGAGCCTTGTAGTGCGCGAGCCGCTCGTGGCAGTACGCGATCAGCTCGTCGCCGTCGACTGGCGCGCTCGCGACCACGAACGCGACGCCGACCTCGCCCCACTTTTCGTCCGGCACGCCGGCGACGGCCACGTCGGAGATGGACGGATGCTCGTGCAGCACCGACTCGACTTCGGCGGGATAGACGTTCTCCCCGCCTGAGATGTACATGTCCTTGAGCCGGCCGCGGATCCAGTAGCAGCCGTCCTCGTCCGCCTCGGCCACATCGCCGGTCGAGAGCCAGCCGTCGCGGAGGACGGCTGCGGTCGCCTCGGGATTGCGCCAGTAGCCGGCGAACACGTTCGGGCCGCGGACGAGCAGCTCGCCCTCGCCGCTCAGCCGCACCTCGACGAACGGGTACGGCTTGCCGGCGGAACCCACCTTTCGCATCGCCTCCTCCGGCGGCAGGCAGAGCACGTTCGGCGCCGCCTCCGTGAGACCGTAGCCCTGGACGATCTCGACACCGCGTGACTGCCACGTCCGCAGCAGCGTCTCGGGCATCGGCGCGCCGCCGACGACGGCGAGGCGCACGCTCGAAAGATCGCAGTCCGCGAACCCGGGCGCCTGCGCGAGGAAGAGGTAGATCGCGGGCACGCCCATCATCGTCGTCACGCGCTTGTCGGCGATCAGCTCCAGCACCCGCGCCGGCTCGAAGCCGCGCTCGAGCACGACCTTCGCGCCCTTCCACCACGCGAGCAGCGGCTGCACGTTCCAGCCGCCGCAGTGGAACTGCGGCAGCACCTGCAGGACGACGTCGTCCGGCCGCACGCCGGTCGCGAGGTCGAAGGAGAGGTTCGTCCAGAAGCAGTTCGCGTGCGTGAGCAGCGCGCCCTTCGGCTTGCCCGTCGTGCCGGATGTGTAGACGAGGAGCAGCCCGTCGTCGTCGCCGACGTCAGCGTCGGGCGCGCGCGCGTCGCCGCCGGGAACGGCGAGCGGATCGAACGCGCGACCGGTCGCCTCGGCGAGCGGCACGTGCTCGTCCTCGACGAGGAACACGGCCGGCTCGCAGTCGTCGAGCTGGTACACGACCTCAGCCGACGCGAGCCGCCAGTTGATCGGCACGAGGATGAGGCCGGTCTTTGCGCACGCGAAGAATGCGACGACGTGCTCGGGCGAGTTGCCGGTAAGCGTCGCCACGCGGTCGCCGCGTCGAAGCCCGCGCGCGCCGAGCGCGGCAGCGAGGGCGTCGGAGCCGCGGTCGAGCTCCGCGTAGGTGAGCTCGCGGCCGAGGTAGTCGATCGCGACGCGCTCCGGCGTGATGCGGGCGCGGTCGCGGATCCAGCGGCCGAGCGCGTGGGCGCCGCTCATCTAAGGAACTCCTTCACAACCTGCGCGATGCGTTCGCCCTCTTCCCACACGAGGAGGTGTCCTCGGTCGGTGAACAGCTCAACGCGCGCATTCGGAATGCGGTCGGCGAGCAGCTCAGCATTGCGTGGGTCGACGACGTTGTCGGCAGCGCCCTGGACGATCAGCGTCGGCGCCCGGATCGCAGAGAGTCGGTCGAACGCGTCGAACGTCGCGCCGGCGTATGCCTGCGCCTGCCATCCCGAAAGCGGCGGAGCGTGCTCGAGCCGGTACGCGTAGATCTCCTCCACCAGCTCGGGCCGCTCGCGCACTCCGTGGTCGCCGAGCGAGTTCTCGACCATCAGCCGCAGCCCCTCGTTGCGCTCCATCGTCGGGAAGCGCCCGAACGCATCCAGCCCGCGCTGCGGCATCGGGTACGAACGAGACCCTCCGGGCGCGGTCGACCCGAGCACGAGCTTGTCGACGCGCTCGGGATGCGTGAGCGCGAGCTCCTGCGCGACGTAGCCGCCGAGGCTGACGCCGAAGACATGCGCACGGTCGACGCCGGCGGCGTCGAGCACGGCGACCGCGTCCTCCGCGAGCTGCGAGACGCTGTACGGACCCTCGGGAACGTCGCTCTTGCCGACGCCGCGGTTGTCGAACAGCACGACGCGGTAGTCGTCCGCGAGCAGGTCGGGCAGCGGACCCCAGCCGGCGCGGTCGTAGCCGAGCCCGTGCACGAGCAGCACCGCGGCGCCCTCTCCGCGCGACTCGTACGCCAGGCGCACGTCGCCGTTCTGCGCCTCCAGCGTGCGCGTGCTCACACGCCCTCCATTTGTCTCCGCTGCATCCCGGCAAAGCCGCGATGCAGCGCAAGGGGGAACCTCTCGGTTCCCCGGAGCCCCCCTCCCCGAGGGCGCATGAGCACGCTCACGCGCCCTCCATTTGTCTCCGCTGCATCCCGGCAAAGCCGCGATGCAGCGCAAGGGGGAACCTCTCGGTTCCCCCGAGCCCCCCTCCCCGAGGGCGTATGAGCACGCTCACACGCCCTCCTGTGCCGCGGTCCCGGGACGAACCGCATCTTCGAGACGCCGCAGCCCGCGCGGCCGCCCGCGCGTCACGATTCCCGCGAGCCCGCCCGGGAGGAAGAAGACGATCAGGATGAAGATCACGCCGAGCAGGAACAGCGGCTGCGAGAGCGGCGTCTTGAGCACGCCGGGCAGACCCTGCACCGTCGACGAGTCGCCGATCGCGCCGAGCCGGTTCTGGAGGTACGTGTAGAGGATCCCGCCGAGGACGGCGCCCCAGCGCGAGCCCGCGCCGCCGATCACGACCATCAGCAGCAGCGACAACGTGAACTCGGGGGTCGTGACGCCGGGGCTCGAGCTGCTGAACAGCAACAGGTAGACGACACCGCCTGCGGTCGCGAGAAACGACGCGAGCACGAACGCAATCAGCTTGTACGTGTACGGGCGCATGCCCAAAACCTTGACGCGCAGCTCGTTCTCGCGAATCGCCTGCCAGACACGGCCGGGGGACGACTCGACCGCCCAGCGCGCGATGAAGAACACCGCTGCGACGTAGGCGAGCGCGAGCCAGTAGAGGTTCTTCGTGTTGAAGATGCCGACGAACGCGTCCGGCAGCTTGTGGTAGTCGGTGCCGAGCCCTTCCTCGCCGTGCGTCCAGTGGTGCGGATCCTTGCGCACGAGCACGGCGCCGGCCTGCGCGAACGCGAGCGTCACCATCGCGAATGCGATCCCACCGACGCGCAGCGAGACGGCGCCGAGGACGAGCGGAAGCAGGAGCCCGAGCAGCGCCGTGAACGCGATCGCCTCGGTGAAGCTCCAGTGCCAGTCCGTGAGGGCGATGTTCGTCATGTACGCGCCGACGGCCACGTAGAGCGCGTGTCCGAACGACAGCAGCCCGGTGAACCCGAACAGCAGGTCGTAGGTCAGCGCGATCCCACCGAAGACGAGGCACAGCGCGAGCAGCTGCAGCGTCCCCGGTTGGGAGATCGGAGAGTCGAAGAGCTTGGGCACGTCCCAGCCGATCTTCGGCACGAATGCAAGAGCCGCGAAGACCGCCGCCGGAAACGCAAAATCGGCGAGCGCACGTCTCACGTCGCGAACGCTCCCGCAAGGCCGCGGGGCCGCGCGAGCAGGACGAGCCCCAGCAGCATGACGACCGACAGGTCGCCGATCCCCGACGACGCGTAGTAGTTCGCGTACTGCTGGACGAGCGCGACGACGACGCCGGCGAGCGCCGAGCCGCTGATCGAGCCGAGTCCGCCGATCACGACGACGATGAACGCGAAGATCAGCAGGCTCGTTCCCTGGCCGGGGTCGATCGAATTGAAGTAGACGCCGCCGAGCACGCCGGCGATCGCCGCCGCCACGCCTCCGAGCGCGAACACGAGCGTGAACGCCTTGCGGACGTCGATTCCCAGCGCGGTCACCATCGCGCGGTTCTCGACGCCGGCGCGGATGATCAGGCCGTACCGCGTCCTGCGCAGGAAGAGCTGGAGCAGGCCGAGCACGACAGCCGCCGTCGCGATCTCGACGAAGCGGTCATTCGGCACCCGCGCCGCGAAGATCGTCGTCGTCTCGTGCAGCCAGGCGGGCGCCGCATACGCTCGCACGCCGGGGCCCCAGATCCCCTGGACGAGCGCGACGAACGCGATCGAGAGCCCGACGGTGACGAGCACCTGCTCGATGTGCCGCCGGTACAGCGGCCGGATCAAGACGAGCTCGACGAGCGCGGCGAAGACGCCTCCGGCCGCAAGCCCGGCGAGCGCGCCCAGCAGGAAGCGGACCAGGATCGAGTGCACGCCGTGAAACGCGTGCTCCGACATCCACCAGGACGCGTACGCGCCGACGGTGAGGAAGGCGCCGTGCGCGAAGTTAAGTACGCCCATCAGTCCGTAGATGAGCGAGAGTCCGGAGGCGATAAGGAAGTACATCGCGCCGAGCCCGAATCCAGTGATGGTCAGCAGAATGAACGTGCTCATGCGGGCTCACCGCGCCGTACAGGCGCGCTTCTTGCGCTCGCATTGCCGTGAACGGCTGCGCGCGGAGCCGGGCTTTGCCCGGCGGGAGCGCAAGCTCGCGCAGATGGACCGAACACCAAAAGAAGGGGGCCCACGGGGGAAACATGGTTTCCCCCGTGTTGGATCAGGAAGTACATCGCGCCGAGCCCGAAGCCCGTGATCGTGAGCAACACAAAGGTGCTCATGCGACGCCTCCAGCAGTGACGCTGAGCAGCCGGCGGACGAGCTCCGGCTGCGCGAGCAGCTCCTGGGCGTCGCCTTCGTGCACGACGCGTCCCTGGTCGATGACGATCACGTCGCGTGCGATGCGTCGCACGACGCCGAGGTTCTGCTCCACGAGCAGCACGGTCGTCAGCTCGGACAGCCGCTCGAGCACCCGCGCGACCTCGGCGACGAGCGCCGGCGCCAGCCCCTTCGTCGGCTCGTCGATCAGCAGCACCCGGTTGTCGTTGAGCAGCGCCCGGGCGATCGCGAGCATCTGCTGCTGTCCTCCGGAGAGCGTGCCCGCCCGCTGGCTCCCGCGCTGCTTCAGCTCGGGGAAGAGATCGAAGACGACGTCGTAGCGCGGCTCGGCGTCGCGTTCGGCGAGCTCGAGATTCTCCGCTACGGTCAGCCCCGCGAAGACGTCCCGGTCCTCGGGCACGTAACCGATACGCCGGCGGACGATCCGATGGGTCGCCAACGACGTGAGCTCCTCGTCGTCGAGCCGCACCGAGCCCTGCCGGCCGACGAGCCCGAGGATCGCGCGCAGCGTCGTCGTCTTGCCGACGCCGTTGCGGCCGAGCAGCGCGGTGACGCCGCCGTCGGGAACGTCGAACGTCACGCCCTGGAGCACATGCGATTGCCCGAGGTAGACGTGCAGGTTCTCGATGCTCAGAAGCGGTCGCCGCGCGGACCCGGTCAGCGCCGCGGCCGTGGCCATGAGGGGCACTAAAGTTCCTCGCCGAGGTAGGCCGACTGCACGGTCTCGTTCGCCATCACGGCCTGCGGCGTGCCGACGGCGAGCAGCGCGCCGTGGTGCATGACCGCGATCCGCTGCGCGAGCCCGGTAACGACCTCCATGTGGTGCTCGACCATCAAGACCGTCCGCCCCTCCTCGACGTGCACGGCGCGGATCAGCTCGACGAGCTCCGGCACGTTCTCGGCCGAGACGCCTGCCATCGGCTCGTCGAGCAGGATTACGCGCGGGTCCGCGGCGAGGAGCATCGCAAGCTCGAGCCGGCGCTTGTCACCGTGCGAAAGCGAGCCCGCGCGTGCTGCCGCTCGACCATCGAGGCCGACGCGGGCGAGCGAGGCCCGCGCCTTCTCGACCGCACGCCTGACGCTCGTCGCGCGGCGCCAGAGGCGCAGGGTGCCGCCGAGCGCCGACTCCGCAGCGAGGCGGACGTTCTCGAACACCGTCAGCAGCGGGAAGACGCTCGACACCTGGAACGTACGTCCGAGCCCCGCTCGTGTCCGCCGAAACGGCGCCTGCCGCGTGATGTTGTGTCCGTCGAGCTCGATCGTCCCCGCCGTCGGCCGGTAGAGGCCGGAGAGCAGATTGAAGAGCGTCGTCTTTCCGGCGCCGTTCGGCCCGATGATTCCGAGCAACTCGCCCTCGGCAACCTCGAGCGAGACATCGGCGACGATCTTGGCGCCGCCGATGTCGAGCCCGAGGTTGCGCGTGGCGAGGATCGGAGGATGCGTCACTCGGTTACTGGAACGGGTGCACCGGCGGCTGCACATTGCCGGGCGAGATCGTCTTCAGCACCTTCGGCTCGTAGTTGCCCTTCGTATTCTTGACGAGCTGGACCTCGAACATCGGCTGGATGAGCGCGTGGTCGGCCTTGCGGATCCGCTCGACGCCCTTCGGCCCGGTGAACTGCCAGCCCTCGAGGGAGGAGATCATCTTGTCGACGTCCGCCCCGCCGGTCTTCTGCACCGCGTGGCAGATCATCAGCGCGGTGACGAAGCCGTCCGGCGTAAAGAGGTCCGGTACTTCGCCCCGTGTCGCCATCTGCGCGACGAGCCACTTGTTCACTTTGTCCTTCGGCGCCTGGTAGACGTAGTGCGAGAGCAGCTTCACGCCCGAGACGAGCGGCCCGAAGGTCGGGTAGTTGACGCGGTCGGCGAGGCCGGTCACGACCTCGGTGGACTGCATGATTCCCTGCTGCTGCAGCGCCTGCCACATCGCCGGGGAGTTCGAGCCGGCCCACGCGATGAACACGAGGTCGGCGTGCGCGTTCTTCAGCTGCTGCGCGTACGGCGTCAGGTCAGCCGTCTGGAACGGCACGAGGATCTTCGACACCGAGTGACCTTTGCCGCCGAAGACCTGCGTCACGGCCGCGACGTTGCTTGCGCCGAATGCGGTGTCCTCCGCAAAGACGACGATCTTCTTGCCGACCGACTTCGGCGGCAGGAAGTTCGCAGCCGTCATCACGTCCTGGTAGCTCTGCCGGCCGGACCGGAACGTGTGCCGATTGAGGCCGGTGATCGCGTCGCTGGCGGCTGCACCGGAGATGAACAGCACGTTGTTCTGGTCGGCGATCGGCGCGACCTGCAGCGCAGCCCCCGACGACGTCGACCCGCCGATGATCTTCACGCCCTGGCCGATCAGATCCTTCGCTGCAGTCGCGGCGTTCGTCGGGTTCGTCTGGTCGTCGACGTACGTGACCTGAATGTTGTGCCCGCCGCAGTTGCCGGTCGCCTTCTTCGCGTAGACCAGGCCGTACTGGAAGCCCGTGATGTATTCGGCGCCGAAGCCGGCGAGCGCGCCGGTGCGCGAGTAGATCAAGCCGACGCGCACCGAGCCGGCCGCCGTACCTCCGCGTGTGTCCGTGCTTGCGGTCGCAGCAGCCGTCACGGCTCCGGCGACGAGAACGACGGCACCGGCGACGATCGCGGCCCGTCTCCACCCACCTCGTTTCATCTCATCCTCCGCATCCGGGGCCTCGTCGCGGGGAAACATGAGACCCGATTCAGGTCTCTTATCTCACGCTGAGCGGGAAAATGTCAAGGCCCGCTTATCGCCCTACCGCGTAGCCCTGCATTCCTCTCGGGTTGGCGCCGGCCTTCAGCAGGCCGTTCTCGCGACCAACCGCCGTGACGCGCCCGAGAGACCACTCCGGCGCGACCGTCACGCCGTGGCCGCGCCCGCGCAGCTCCGCGGCGACGTCCTCGCCGAATCGCGACTCGAGGGCGAGCGACCGCGGCCGCGCCTGCCGCGGGAAGAACGAGCTCGGGAAGTGATCTGTGTGGTGGTCGGGCGCGTCGATCGCCTCCTGCAGGTTCATGCCACGCACGACGTGGTTGAGGAAGACGTGGAGCGTCCACTGATCCTGCTGGTCCCCGCCCGGCGTCCCGAGGGCGAGCTCCGGCTCGCCGTCCCGCAGCACGAGCGTCGGCGAGAGCGTCGTGCGCGGACGGATCCGCGGCCGCAGCGATGATGGAAGGCCCTCCTCGAGCCAGAGCGCCTGCGCGCGCGTGCCGAGCGGCCAGCCGAGCTCGGGGATGACCGGCGACGACTGCAGCCAGCCGCCCGACGGCGTCGCGGAGACGAGGTTGCCGAAGCGGTCCGCGACGTCGACGTGCACCGTGTCGCCGCGCGTCGGCTCGCCGGCGCCGACCGTGACCTCCGCGTGGACGAGCCGCGGCAGCGTGCCGCCACCGGGACGCAGCTCGCCGGATGCCTCGTCGCCGACGAGCCTGCGTCGCTCGTCGTTGTACTCCCGCGAGAGCAGATGCTCCAGCGGCACGTCGACGTCGCCGTAGAACGCCTCGCGGTCCGCGAACGCGAGCTTCGCGCACTCGGTGATCACGTGCACGCGCTCCGCGTCGGTCAGGTCGTCGAGCTCGAAGCCGTCGAGCAACGCGAGCTGCTGCAGGAACACTGGCGCCTGGCTCCACGCTCCCGCCTTGCACACGGTGCGTCCGCGGAACTCGAAGGTCACCGGCCGCTCGATCGTGGCGCGCCACGCGGCGAGGTCGTCGGCCGTCAGGAGCCCGTCGTTCTCGGTGCTGAAGCCGTCGATCGTCTCGGCGACGAAGCCTTCGTAAAAGAGCATGCGCGCTCGCTCGATCTCCTCTTCGCGCGACCCTCCGCGCGACTCGTCGACGATCCGTTCATACGTGGCCGCGAGCCGCTCGTTGTGGAAACGCGTTCCGGCCCGGGGCACCGGCAGGTAGAGCGCGGCCGACCCGGGCCACTCGCGCAGCAACTCCTCGCTGCGCTCGACCGTCAGCGTGATCCCCGGCACGACGGGGAAGCCGTGCCTCGCGTAGCCGATCGCGTACAGCAAGACGTCCTCGAGACGCAGCGTCCCGAACTCCTCGAGCAGCCTCAGCCAACCGCCGAACGCGCCGGGCACGCAAGCCGCGAGCACGCCGGTGCCCGGAATCAGCTCGTGGCCGCGCTCGCGGAAGCGCGCGATGGTCGCGGCCGCGGGCGTGACGCCCTGTGCGCAAAGCACGAGCGGCTCGCCGCGCTCGGCGCTCCAGAAGACGATCGGCAGGTCGCCGCCGGGGCCGTTCAGGTGGGGCTCGACCACCTGCAGCGTAAAGCCGGCCGCGACGACCGCGTCGAACGCATTTCCGCCCCGCTCGAGCACGGCCATCCCTGCTGCGGATGCAAGCCAGTGCGTCGACGCGACCATCCCGAACGTTCCGCGCAGCTCGGGCCGCGTCGTGAACGTCACGCGAGCTCCGCGGGGACGTCGATGAGCACGGGCACGTCTGCGCCGCGGCGGGCGAGATGGCAGGCGACGAAATGCCCGTCGCCGATGTCGACGAGCGGCGGTTCCTCCTCGTGCGACTGCGGCGCCGACTGCGGCTCGAGCGGGCAGCGCGTGCGGAATCGGCACCCGGACGGCGGCGCGAGCGGGCTCGGGATGTCACCCTCGAGCACGATCCGGCGCCCGCTCCGCTGGATGTCGGGGTCGGCGACGACGGCTGCCGAGAGCAGAGCCTGCGTGTACGGATGCTTCGGCTCGGTGAACAGCTGCTCGCGCGACGCGACCTCGACGAGCTGACCGAGGTACATCACCGCGACGCGGTCGCACAGGTACTCGACGGTCGCGAGATCGTGCGTGATGAACAGGCACGAGAAGTGCAGGTCCTGCTGCAGGTCGCGCAGCAGGTTGAGGATCGCCGCCTGCACGGAGACGTCGAGCGCCGACACCGGCTCGTCGGCGACCAGGAGGCTCGGCGAGACCGAGAGCGCGCGGGCGAGGCCGACCCGCTGGCGCTGCCCGCCCGAGAGCTCGTGCGGATAGCGGAACCGCAGCTCCGGGCGCAGCCCGACGGCGTCGAACAGCTCGACGACGCGCTTCTCGACGAGCGGCCGCCGCACGAGCCGCTGCACGCGAATCGGCTCGGCGACGATGGCGCCGCACGTCATCCGCGGGTTGAGCGACGAGTAGGGATCCTGGAACACGATGTGCATCTCCCGCCGCAGCGGCCGCAGCTCGCGCCGCGAGAGATGGGTGATGTCGCGTCCGTTGAGCCGGATCGTCCCCGACGTCGGCTCGAGCAGGCGCATCACGCAGTTGCCGACCGTGGTCTTGCCGCTGCCGGACTCCCCGACGAGCCCGAGCATCTCCCCTGGCGCGAGCGAGAAGCTGACGCCGTCGACCGCGTGCACGGTGCCGCCGCCCGCGGTGAACCGCCCGCCCGCATGGAAGTGCTTCTTCAGGTCGATGACCTGGAGGAGCGGCTCAGCCGCCATTCCATTCACCGCCTGGATGGAAGCACGCGACGAGATGCTGCGGCCGAATCTCCCGCAGCTCGGGCACGGTCGAGCGCGTGAGGTCGTCGGCGCGCGGGCAACGGTCGGCGAACACACAGAACTGGGGAATCACGGCGAGGGAGGGCACGCGGCCTGGAATCTCCTGCAGGCGCTCGCGCCCGTTCAGCCCGGGGCGCGGAACGGCGCCGAGCAGACCGATCGTGTACGGATGCTGCGGGTTCGCGAACAGCTCGTGCACCGGCGCCTCCTCGACCTTGCGCCCTGCGTACATCACGACGACGCGGTCGGCGATGTCCGCGACGACGCCCAGGTTGTGCGTGATCAGGATGATCGCGGTGCCAAGGCGCTCGCGGATGTCGCGCATCAGGTCGAGGATCCCCGCCTGGATCGTCACGTCGAGCGCCGTCGTCGGCTCGTCCGCGATCAGGATCTTCGGGTCGCACGCGAGCGCCATCGCGATCATCACCCGCTGGCGCATCCCACCCGACAGCTGGTGCGGGTATTCGCGCACGCGCCGTGACGCCGCGGGGATCCGCACCAGGTCGAGCAGCTCGATCGTCCGCCGCCGCGCCGCCCGGGGCGAGAGGTCGAGGTGCTTCCGGAGTACCTCGCCGATCTGCCTGCCGACGGTGAAGACCGGATTGAGCGACGTCATCGGCTCCTGGAAGACGAAGGCGATCTCCTTTCCACGCACGCGGCGGAGCCGTCGCGGCGAGAGCGTGAGCAGATCGGTTCCGTCGAAGAACGCGCGGCCCGAGATCGTCGCCGTCTCGGGCAGCAGCCGCAGCATCGACATCGCCGTCACGCTCTTGCCGCAGCCCGACTCGCCGACGAGCCCGAGCACCTCACCCTGCCCGAGCGAGAAGGACATCCGGTCAACGGCGTGCACTGTCCCGTCGTCGGTGTCGAATCGGACGGAAAGGTCCGTCACGTCGAGCAGCGGTGCGCCCATCAGCGCCGGGTGCGCGGATCGAGGATGTCGCGCAGCCCGTCTCCGAGGACATTGAACGCGAGCGCGGCGAACACGATCGCGAACCCCGGGTAGACCGCGAGCCGCGGCGCCTGTGTGAGATACGACTGCGCGTCCTGCAGCATCGTCCCCCACGACGGCGTCGGCGCCTGTACGCCGAGCCCGAGGAAGGAGAGCACCGCCTCGCCCACGATCGCCGTGGGGATCGTCACCGTCGCCTGCACGATCAGCGTGCTCGTCATGTTCGGAAGTATGTGTCGGAAGAGGATCGCCAGGTCGTTGGCGCCGTTCGCGATTGCGGCGGGCACGTAGTCCTCCTCGCGCAGCGCCAGCGTCTCGCCGCGGGAGATGCGGATCAGGCCCGGGACGGCGCCGAGGCCGAGCGCGAGCGTCGCGTTGAGCAGGGACGGCCCCAGGATCGCCGCGAGCCCGACCGCGAGGATCAAGAACGGGAACGCGAGCAGCACGTCGGTGAGGCGCGCGATCACGGTGTCGATCCAGCCGCGGTAGTAGCCCGCGACCATCCCGATCGGAACCGCGATCACGAGAGCGAGCAGGGTCGCGAAGAAGCCCGCCTGCATCGAGGCCCGCGCACCCCAGACGATCCGCGAGAACGTGTCGCGCCCGAACTCGTCCGTGCCGAGGAGATGGCTCCCCGAAGAATGGGCGAAGATCGCGTTGTAGTCCTGCGCGGCCGGGTCGTGAGGCGCGACCAGTGGCGCGAACACGGCCATCACGACGAAGAAGAGCACGACGAGCAGGCCCGCGACCGCCATCGGCCGGCGCAGGAAGCGCTTGCGCAGCAACGTCCGCCGGCGCGCGCGCGGACTCGTGATCACGGTGGTGTCGAGGTAGCTCACGTGCGGACGCCGGCGACGCGGATGCGTGGGTTGAGCAGCGAGTAGACGACGTCGACCAGCAGGTTCACGACGACGTATCCGGTCGCCGCGACGAGCACGACTCCCTGGATCAGCGTGTAGTCACGCTGGTTGACCGCATCGATCGTGAGCCTTCCGAAGCCGGCGATGCCGAAGATCGTCTCCGTGATCACGGCTCCCGAGATGAGCGCGCCGAGCTGCAGCCCGATCACCGTGGTGACAGTGATCAACGAGTTGCGCAGCGCGTGCCTCCCCACGACCGACCATTCGGACAGCCCCTTCGCGCGTGCCGTGCGCACGTAGTCCGTGCCGAGCGACGTCAGCATCGAGGAGCGCATCTGCCGCATGAGCACGGCCGAGAATCCCGTCCCGAGCACGATCGCCGGCATGATCATGTGCCGCAGGTTCTCGATCGGGTGGTGCATCGTCACGTAGCCGCTCGCCGGCAGCCAGTGCAGGTCGACGGCGAACCAGATGATGAACAGCAGCCCGAGCCAGAAGTGCGGCACACTCAAGCCGATCAGCGCGCCGGCGGTCACCGCGTAGTCGCTCGGCTTGCCGCGCCGGACCGCGGCGATCACCCCCGCCGGAATTCCCACGAGCGTGGCGACGAGCATGCTCAGCGTCGCGAGCTCGAGCGTGAGCGGAACCCGCGTCACGATCGTGTGCGCCACCGAGAGCTCGCGCTGATCGACGCCGAGGTTGCCGTGCAGCGCGAGCCAGATCCAGTGTACGTACTGCACGGGCAGCGATCGGTCGAGCAGATACTCGTGCCGGATCGCCTTGAGCAGCGCGGGGTCGCGACTCTCGCCGCCGAGCGCGATCGCCGGATCGCCGGGGATCGCCCGCACGCCGAGAAAGACGACGATGCTCGCCAGGAAGAGCACGACGAGGGCGGCTCCCACCTTTCTGAGGAGGAAGCCGCCCATCGCCGTCGTTACTTGAACTTGGCGAACGCGACCCGCAGCAGCGTGTCCGGATACAGCTGCACTCCCGTCAGCTGCTTGGACAGGCCGGCGCGGGCAACCGCGTGGTACAGGTAGATCAGCGGACGGTCCTGGAGGATCGCCTGCTGGGCGACGCGGAACAGTGTCTTGCGCGCGCCCAGCGACGTCGCCTTGCGCTCGTTGTTGAGGACGAGGTCGACCTTCGGGCGCGAGTAGCCGCTGTCGTTCTGCGAGCCGCTCGTCGCGACGAACTGGTAGATGTTGCCGTCCGGGTCGACGCGACCCGACCAGCCGATCTGGAAGGTCTCGTAGTTCCCGGCGTCGGCGCGGTTCAGAGACGTCGGGAAGTCGATCGAGTCGATCACGAGGTGGATGCCGACATTCGCCTCCTCGGCCTGGATGAACTGCGCCAGCCGGAGCGCGACGGTGGCGGTCGGCACCATGTAGTGGACGGTCGGGTTCGAGACGCCCGACTGCTGCACGAGCTTCTTGGCGTCCGTCGGATTGAACGGCGTGCACTTGATCGACGGGTCGTACCAGGCGCTCGCGGGCGAGACGGGCGTGCAGCCCGGAAGGACCGTGCCGCCGAAGACGACCTTGTTCAGCGCCTTGCGGTCGATCGCCTCCTCGAACGCCTTGCGCAACTCGGGGTGCGCGGCGATCGCGGTGCCGGTGTTCGAGTAGCCCTTGCCGAGGCCGTGCACGTTGCCGAGGTTGAGCGTGATCCCCTGGTAGCCGAGCGACGTCTGCTTGATGATCCGGAGATTCGGGTCGTGCGTGACGCTCTGCAGCTGCGTCGAGTCGACGGTGTCGAGCCCCTGCAGGTCGCCGGCCCGCAGGGCCTGCGCGGCGGCGACGGCGTCGTTCTCGACCTTGAAGACGATCTTGCTCAGGTGAACCTTGCTCTTCGCGTAGTAGTAGGGCGATTTCACGACCGTGATCGTGTCGCCGGCGACGCGGTTGTCGAACATGAACGGGCCGACGCAGATCGGGTTGGTGGCGAACTTGTCGCCGAGCTTGTCGAGCTGTGCGGGCGACATGACCATTCCCGATCGGTCCGCGAACTGCGCCGTCAGCGGCGAGTACGGAGTCTTCAGGTGGATGACGACGGTGTACTGGCCGGAGGCGGTCACGCTGTCGATCGGCGAGATCTCGCTCGCACGCGCCGAGCGCGGCAGCGTCTGGTCGCGTTGCAGCGACTTGACGACCGCGTCGGCGTTGAACGGCGTGCCGTCGTTGAACTTGATTCCCTTGCGGAGCTTGATCGTGACCGTTTGCTTGTCCTTGGAGATCGCTGGCAGCGCGGCGGCGAGCTCCGGGACGATCTGCGCCTTCGGGTTCAGGTCGTAAAGCTTCTCGCAGAAGGTCGTGAAGACCTCTCGGCCCGAGAACGTGCGCGCAAGCGTCGGGTCGAGGGCGTCGGGCTCGCCGGCCGTGAGGCCGACCGTGATCGTGCCGCCCTCCTTGAGCGCCGCGGCAGGTCGCACCGCGGAGTCGGTGTGTGCCGCCGCGGCGGCGACGAAGACGAGCGAGGCGACCCCGGCGGCGAGGGCGAGCGCGCGGTGCGCGCTGATGGATCTCATGGGCTTCCCCCTCTATGAGCGGAACGGGTCCTGCTGCAGGTACTTCGCCCGCAACCTGGAGCGCGGATTGGGGAACTCTAAGGTGGATCCAGATTCACGTCAAATGGATCCAAAACCGTGGTAAGGTCGAGGCATGACGGAGGGGGCCGCGCACACGCGTGCCGAGGCGCGGGCAACGACCCTGCGGCGGCTCCTCGACCCTCAGCTGGCGCTGATCGGCATCGTCGGCGGAATTCTCTCCGGGCTCCTGGGCGTCGGCGGAGGCGTCGTGATGGTGCCGCTGCTCGTCGTCTGGGCCGGCTACCGCCAGCGCGAGGCGCACGCGCTGTCGCTCGGCGCGATCATTCCGATCAGTCTCGCGGGGATCGTCGCCTACGGCGCCGCCGGCAAAGTCCGGATCGTCGACGCCGTGGCGCTCGCCGCGGGAGCGGTCGTCGGAGCACGGCTCGGCGCCGGCCTGTTGGCGAGAATCGAGGAGCGGCCGCTGAAGGGCCTCTTCGGCGTCTTCCTCGTCGCCGTTTCGGTCGTGATGGCGGTGCGCCCGTGACGACGGCGTTGCTCCTCGTCGGGCTGGCGGCGTTCGGCGTCGCCACCGGCGCGGCGGCCGGCCTGCTCGGCGTCGGCGGCGGGATCGTGATGGTGCCGTTCCTGACCCTCGTGGTCGGCGTGCCCCAGCATGCCGCGGAGGCGACGTCGCTTTTGGTCGTGCTCCCCACCGCGGTCGTGGCCAGTATCGTGCTGAAGAGACGCCGGGTCGGCGATCTCGGCGTCGCGCTGCGCTTCGGGATCGTCGGCGCCGTCGGCGGCGCGGGCGGCGCGCTGCTCGCGCTCACGCTCTCCGGCAGCGCGTTGCGCGTCGTCTTCGCAACGTTCCTCGCGCTCGTCGGCCTGCGGCTCGTCTACGAGTCTCTCCGCGAGGAGCGTGCGTGAGCGCCCTTCGCGACGATCGCCCGCTCGTCGACCACCTCGCCGCCGTCCTGCAGTCCCGCGTGCTCAGCGGCGAGATTCCGACCGGCACGAGGCTGCGCCAGGAGGCGATCGCGAGCGAGTTCGGCGTCAGCCGCACGCCGGTGCGCGAAGCCCTGCGGAAGCTGCAGGCGCTCGGCGTAGCGGTTCTCGAGCCGAACCGCGGCGCCGTCGTGCGCGGTCCGACCGCGCGCGAGGTGCGCGAGGCCTACGAGGTCCGAGCAGAGCTCGAGGGCTTCGCGGCGGAACGCGCGGCCGCGCTCATCACCGATGCGCAGCGGCAACGGCTCCGCGACGCGCAGCGTCTGTTCGAGCGCTCGATCTCCACGCTCGTCTCACGCCGCCGGCGCGCGCCCGACGCGCACACGACGTGGGACGACGACAGCGACTGGGTGCGCGCCAACGACCTGTTCCACCAGGCGATCCTGGAGGCGGCCGGAAACGAGCGGCTGCTACGGACGATCGCCGACCTCCATGTCGCGTATCCGCGCGCGCTGACGTGGTCTGCGCTGAGCTCGAGCTCGGCCCTGCTCGAGGAGAACGTCGAGCAGCACGCCGCGATCCTCGCGGCGATCGAGGCGCACGATGCCGAAGCCGCACGTGAGGCAATGGCCGCGCATGTCCGCAGCGCCGGCGAGCTCGTTGCCCGGCGCCTTGAACAGATCGCGCCGGGGCGCTAGGCGGCCGGCTGTGACGGGCGGCGGCTCAGCGTCGTATCCTCGTTGGATGACACGTTGGCCGCTCGCGTGGGCGCTTGCACTCGTGATCTTGCCGTCGGGAGCGCCTCCGCTGCCGGCCCGCCGCTCTGGCTCCAGCGGGCAGCCCAGACCGCCGCGCAGGGTCTGAGCGACGGCACAACTCCCGTCTCGATCGCCTACGTCGCGCCGCGCTCGCGCTTTCCGCGCGTCGTATTGACGGGCCACTTCGTTTGCACCGCATGTTCGCACGGGCCGAACGGAGCGGCGCCGCCGACCGGCACCGTGGCCGAGCTGCGCTTCGACGGCAAGACGCATTTGTCGCGCGACTTCGCGCTCTGCGGCTCGCGCGCAGTGCGACGCCGGTTTGTGCGGCGGCGGAGGCTGCACGCGCGCCCACGATGTCCTCGATGCCGCTTTCAGCGCGCTAGACGATCGCTTGAAGGGCATACCGGGCGATCCCGATCCGTTCTGGCGCAAGGTCGGCACGTTCACGTGCCACATCCGCTATCCCGTTCGGGAGATGCGTTATGTGGCCGGCTCGTGCACGACGGCGGTGCGGCTCTTGGGCACGCATACCGCCGAGGTTCGGCTCGTCGAGCGCTGGGCCCGCGAATTCCAGCACGGGCGCTGGGTCCGAGTGCCGAGTCGCACGCATACATGGCGCGTGCTCGAGACGCGTGACGAGTGGCAGACGCGAATCACGTCAACCGGCGATCCACCACCGCAACTCCCGACGGGCGTGATCCGGTAAAGCTCGCGCGCAATCCGCGACCACCGCTGCCGGCGAGCCGGGAACGATTCGCCTAGGCTGACTCTTCTGCGAGCTCGTCGGGCTCTTCGGCGTTTGCGCCCGCGCTCGTGACGAGCGTGGGCTTCAGACCCTTCGAGATCGTCTCCTTCGTGATCACGCACTTGGAGACGTCCTTGCGCGACGGCAGCTCGAACATCACGTCGAGGAGCGCCGTCTCGATGATCGAGCGGAGGCCGCGCGCGCCGGTTTCGCGCTCGAGCGCCTTGTCCGCGATCTCCCACAGCGCGTCCTCGGTGAAGACGAGCTCGATCGAGTCGTAGTTGAAGAAGCGCTGGTACTGCTTCGAGAGCGCGTTCTTCGGCTCGGTCAGGATCTGCACGAGATCTTCTTTCTGCAGCTGGTGGACGGCTGAGATCACCGGTAGCCGGCCGATGAACTCCGGAATCAACCCGAAGTTCAGGAGATCCTCCGGCATCACCTTCGTGAGCATCTCGGACGCCTCGACCGATTTCTTCGACCGGATCTCGGCGCCGAAGCCGATGGCGTTCTTGCCGATCCGCTTCGAGATGATCTTGTCGAGCCCGGCGAACGCGCCGCCGCAGATGAAGAGGATGTTCGTCGTGTCGATCGAGAGGAACTCCTGGTGCGGATGCTTGCGGCCGCCCTGCGGCGGAACCGACGCGACCGTCCCCTCGAGGATCTTCAGCAGCGCCTGCTGGACGCCTTCGCCCGACACGTCGCGCGTGATCGACGGGTTGTCCGCCTTCCGCGCGATCTTGTCGACCTCGTCGATGTAGATGATCCCCGTCTCGGCCTTCTTGATGTCGAAGTCCGCGGCCTGGATCAGCTTCAGCAGGATGTTCTCGACGTCCTCACCGACGTAGCCCGCCTCGGTGAGCGCCGTCGCGTCGGCGATCGCGAACGGGACGTTCAGGATCCGCGCGAGCGTCTGCGCGAGCAGCGTCTTGCCGCAGCCGGTCGGGCCGAGCAGCAGGATGTTCGACTTCTGCAGCTCGACGTCGCCGTCCTCCTGCCCCATCTGCACGCGCTTGTAGTGGTTGTAGACGGCGACAGCGAGCGTCCGCTTCGACTCCTCCTGGGAGACGACGTAGTCGTTGAGGACGCCGTAGATGTCCTTCGGGCGGGGGAGGTTGTCGAGGTCGAGCTGCGCGGGAGCGGTGAGCTCCTCGTCGATGATCTCGTTGCAGAGATCGATGCACTCGTCGCAGATGTAGACGCCGGGACCGGCGATCAGCTTCTTGACCTGTCGCTGGCTCTTCCCGCAGAAGCTGCAGAGAAGCTGCTCGTTCCCCTCACTCGCTCTCGCCACGTCTCTCCTTTTACCCCGTTTTGGGGCATCTGGCTACCCCTCGGACGCCGCCGGCACCCGATGAGCGATCACATTGTCGATGATGCCGTAGTCCTTGCCTTCTTGCGGAGTCATGAAGAAATCTCGCTCCATATCTCGCGAAATGTCGTCAATCGGCTTGCCCGTATGGTGCGCGTAGATCTCCTCCAGCCGGCGCTTGAGGCTGATGACCTCCCGCGCCTGAATCTCGATGTCCGTGCCCTGACCCTGGAATCCACCGGAGACTTGGTGGATGAGGATCTTCGAGTTCGGCAGCGCCGTCCGCTTCCCTTTCGCGCCCCCGGCCAGAATCAGGGACCCCATGCTCATCGCGATCCCGACGCAGATCGTCGAGACGTCGGGTTTCACGTACTGCATCGTGTCGTAGATCGAGAGCCCGGCGTACACCGAGCCGCCCGGCGAGTTGACGTACATGAAGATGTCCTTGTCGGGATCCTCGGATTCGAGGTGGATCAGCTGCGCGATGATCAGGTTCGCGATTTGATCGTCGACGGGCGTGCCGAGGAAGATGATGCGCTCCGCCAGCAGGCGGGAGTAGATGTCGAACGCGCGCTCGCCGCGCGAGGTCTGTTCGACGACCATCGGAATGAGTGGGCTCATGCGGGCTCCTTGCTGCCGGGGGTCCAGAGTTTCGCAGTGGTGTCGGGTTTTTCCTTCTCGGGTGTCCAGATGCTCTCGCGCACCTGCGCGAGCTCAACGGGGATGCGCTTCACGCCGGAAGCGATGCGATCGAGCGCCGCGCGCAGGCGCAGGTCGTCGCGGAGGCGCTCGTAGTTGCCGCTCTCGCGCAGCTGGGTCAACGCCTCCTCGATGTTGTCGCCGTCGCTCGACTGCTCGCGGACGAGCGCGTCCACCTCCTCGTCGCCGACCGTGATCTGCTCCTTCTCGGCGACGGCCTCGAGCACGAGCTCGCGCGCGACCGACTGGCGCGCCTCGGCGCGCAGCGCTTCGATCAGCTGCTCGGGCGTGCGGCCGGTCACCGACAGGTACGCGTCGATCGAAACGCCGCGGCGCTCGACCGAGCGGACGAGGCCGTTCAGGAGCTCGCGCGTGCGCGACTCGACGAGCGGACCCGACGCGTCGACGTGCGACGCTTCGACGAGCTTGTCGACCGCCTCGGTGCGGAACTGCGCTTCGAGCTCACCTTCGAGCTGTTCGCGGAGCGTCCGCTCGACGTCCGCGCGCAGCTCGTCGAGGGACTCGAACTCGCTGACCTTCTTGGCGAGCTCGTCGTCGAGCGGCGGAAGCACCTGCTCGTGAATCTCCTTCATCGCCACCGCAACCAGGCCCATTTCGGTCTCCGACACCGGGAGCTCGACCTGCTTCTCCTCGCCGGCCGCGACGCCGACGAGCTCCTCGTCGAGCTCGGGCGCGAGCCGTCCGGTGCCGAGCTCGACCGCGTAGTCGCGGCGCGCGTCGTCCGGCATCACGAGGTCGAGGACGACGACGTCGCCCGGCTGCGCGGGCCGGTCGGCCGGCGAAAGCTCTGCGGCCGTGGACTGCAGCTCGTGCAGCGCCTCGTCGATCAGCTCTTCGGGGATCTCGGGCTCGGCAGCGGGCACCTCGAGCTGACTCCAATCCGGAAGCTCGGGCTTCCGCTGCACCGCGAACGTCGCGGTGAACTCCCACGGCTCGTCGTCCGAGCCCGGGAGCTCGTAGCCGTATTCGGGCTGCTCGACGGGACGGACGCGCTTCTCGGCCGCAGCCGCCCAGAACCAGGCGCCGATGTGACTCTCGATCGCCTCGTTGAACAGCCGTTCTCTGCCGACGCGCTGGACGAGCACCTGCATCGGAACCTTGCCCTGCCGGAAGCCGGGGATCTTCACAGTCCCGGCGAGGTCGGAGGCCGCATGCTCGACGGCGTGCTTCACGTCGTGGCTCGGCACCTCGACTGTGAGACGAACCTTGCTGTCCCCGAGCTCTTCGAGCTGCGCCTGCATCAGGAAACCATTAGAGCAAATCGCCGCGCGAAATCGGCCTGCGGCCTCAATTTCGCGCGGAGAAGTGCACTCAGCGCGCGCGACTCGGATGCGTTGTGGGCAAAGCCGGGCCAAGCCCGGCTTTGCGTCGAACTATCGTCCCGTCGATGCGTCTCTTCGTCTTCTCACGCCACGCCGAAACGACGCTCAACCACGAGCACCGCATCAACGGTGACCCCTCGCTGCAGGTCGGCCTCACTCCGAGCGGCGAGGAGCAGGCGCGGCTGCTCGGCGTCGAGCTGGCGGGAATTCCGATCGAGCTCGCCGTGCACACACGGTTCGGCCGCACGCGCATGACGGCCGAGCTCGCGCTCGAGGGACGCGCGGTGCCGCTCCTGGAGGAGCCCCTGTTCGACGACATCGACGTCGGCGAGCTGGAAGGGCGGACGATCGAGGACTACCGGGCCTGGAAGCGAGCGCACACGCGCCGCGATCCTTTCCCCGGCGGCGAGTCGCTTGTCGACGCGGCGGGCCGCTATACGCGCGCGTTCCGGACGCTGCTGGCGCGCGACGAGCGGCGGTTGCTCGTCGTCTGCCACGAGATCCCGATCCGCTATGCCGTCAACGCCGCCGCCGGATCGAACGGCCTCGACGGGCCCGTGCACGGGATCCCGAACGCGCGGCCGTTCCTGTTCGACGCCGAGGCGCTGGATCGGGCAGCCGCGCGGATCGAGGAGCTGATCGATCTATCCTAGGACAAGGTGAGCGGAGCCGAGCGAAGCCCGGCTCCGCGACCGGCGGTTCTATCCTGATGGTTCCGCGGGCGTGCTGCCGTTCGAATCGGCCTTCGGCCTCAATTTCGAACGGGTCGCGCGAAGTCGAGGACAAGGTGAGCGGCGCCGAGCAAAGCCCGGCTCCGCGACCGGCGGTTCTATCCTGATGGT
>WNEY01000712.1_pt1 | contig 21887 bp, 23 predicted proteins | sample 5400531 | NCBI WGS metagenome assembly WNEY01 (sample SAMN13153338, study PRJNA577476) | soil metagenome | isolation source: 200 cm saprolite under Douglas fir tree site 1 | place: USA:California | collected 2015-04-18
ACCTTCTCGCATCGCGCCGAGCTCCGGCTGACGGCGGACGAGCCACTGCTTCCCGGAAAGGCCGCCCCCAACGACGCTCGAAGCCCAGCGATCGCGAAGCTCAAACTGGCGGCGCTCGTCGGCACCGGCATCCTCTGGCTGCTGTGGCTGCGGCAGGCGTACCGCAATCTCGCGCTCGTCGGCTCGAAGCGGTCGCGATTCACTTCACGTCAGGCCGTCGGCTACTGGTTCATTCCTTTTGTCAACCTGGTATGGGCCTACCAGGTCATGAAGGACCTCTGGCTGCGCAGCGAATCCATGAACGACCGTGACGCCTACGACGATCTGCCCGCCCCCGCACTCGTCTCGGGCTGGTGGGGGATGTCGTTGACATGGGGAGCGCTGGAGGAGGTGGTCGCCGCCACCGCTCGAGGCGCCCGCACGCCGCTCGACCAGACCAACGTCACCGACGTGGCGCTGCTCGGCAGCGCCGTCGGGATCATCGCCACGGTGCTCGCCATCCGGGTCGTTCGGGGGATCGATCGGAGGCAGCAATGCTTCTCGGCCAATCCCCCGGATCTCCCAGCACCGTCGGCGGCGCGACACCACGGCACGACGGCGCCACGCAGCGTCCCCCCGCCGGACATACCTATTGTCCGAGCGGCACCAGATCCAGATAGGGAGGAGCGGCGCGTTTAGAGCGCCGCGTTCTTCAAGAACTGGATGTAGATCCGCACCGCGTCCGCGTACGCCCGCACGCCGACCCGCTCATCGGTGCCGTGCACCCGACGCACGTCGTCCTTGCCGATCACCACTCCGGTGAACCGCAGGACATTGGGCGTGAGCCGGGCGTAGTGGCGCGAGTCCGTGGCGCCCACCACGAGCCACGGGGTCACCACCGCCTCGGGAACGACCTGGCGAATGGTGCGGGCCAGCAGCTGGAACGGGTCGCCCTCTACGCGGGTGACGGCCGATGGATTGCTCTTCGTCTCCTCGAGCGGCGCCACGCTGATCCGCGAGTCGTGCACCACCTGCCGCACGTGCTCGACGACGCTCTCCACGCTGTCGCCCGGGAGAATGCGGAAGTTTACGAGCGCGCGCGCCGACGATGGCAGCACGTTCTCCTTCACACCCGCCTGGACTACCGTGGGCGCGGTCGTCGTGCGCAGCATCGCGTTTCCCTGCGGCGTCGCCCCGAACTTGCGCGCCAGGACCCCCCCGAAGAGCCAGCGGTTCGCCATGACGAGCCGCGGGGCGAACGACATCTCGGGACCCAGGTAGTCGAACATCGCGGCCGTAGGCCCGCGAATGGCCCGCGGCATCTGGTGGTGCTCGAGCCGCGTGATCGCCGCGGCGAGCATGCCGACCGCGGTCTCGTCCGGCGGCATGGAGGAATGCCCGCCCTCGGCCTGAGCCGTGAGGGCGACGGTCACGTATCCCTTCTCGGCGATGCCGACCAGCGCCACCGGCGCCGACACGCCAGGGATCAGTCCGATCGCGAGGGCTCCACCCTCGTCCAGCACGAGCTCGGGGTGGACGTTGCGCGACGCGAGCAGATCCGCGATGTGGGCCGCGCCGCGCCGTCCGCCGACCTCCTCGTCATAGCCGAACGCCAGGTACACGGTACGCCGGGGCTTGGCGCCGGCCGCGACTTGGTGCTCCACCGCCTCGAGGATCCCGACCAGGCTCCCCTTGTCGTCCAGCGCGCCGCGGCCCCACACGTAGCCTCCGGCGATCCGCCCCTCGAACGCGGGCTCGGTCCAGCGGCTCTCTGTTCCGGGCTCCACCGGGACCACGTCCTGATGCGCCAGGAGGACGATCGGTGGAAGGTTCGGGTCGGCTCCCGTCCACTCGTACAGCAGCCCGTACCCGTTCACCTTCTCGAGTTTGAGCGCGGCATGGAGGCGGGGAAAGGTCGCTCGCAGGTAGCGATGGAAGCCGTCGAACTCGCGCGCGTCGAACTGGCTCGAGTCCTGATAGGAGACGGTCTTGAAGCGCAGGGCGCCCGCCAGGCGCTGCGCGAGCGCCGCGGTGTCGAGCAGCTCGACTGCCACTGGAGACGCCTGGGGCTGGCGCGAGCGGAACGTGAAGGTGCGCTCGAGCGCCACGGCGGCGAGCACGAGGAGCACGAGGAGGAGGCCCCCGAGAATCTTTTTCATGGTGCGCGAAGGTGGCGCGACGAGGCTCGTCCGGCAAGGGGCCCCGCCGGACGACCGAGCGATTACACTCTGTGTGTGATCGTCCCCTTCGCCTACGGCGAGGTTCGCTATTTCCGGATGGCCCGCACCGTGCTGGGGCGGGCGGTTTATTGGACTGGGGTCTATCTGGTCGACGGGCTGCTGGTGGACTCGGGCCCGCCCAACCTGGCGCGGGACGTGCGGCGCCTCGTTGGTGAGCTCGGCGTGCGGCAGTGCGTCACGACGCACCACCACGAAGACCACTCGGGGAACCACGGGTTGTTGGCCCGAGAGCTCCACATCACCCCGCTGGCCCACCCATCCGCCGTCGCACGGCTCGCGGAGCCCGAGGCTCAACCACAGCTCTATCGTCGCGTCGCATGGGGGGCGCGGCCACCCGTGTCCGTGGCCCCCTTGGCCCAGCAGCTCGACACGCCCCAGTTCCGCTTTCAGGTGATCCACACGCCCGGCCACGCCGCGGACCATGTGACGCTGTTCGAGCCCGAGCGCGGCTGGCTCTTCTCGGGCGACCTCTATCTGGCCCCGCGGCTCCGCTACCTCCGCGCCGACGAGGACGTGTACGCCATGATGGACTCGTTACGGCGGGTCCTGGCGCTCGAGCCGCAGGTGCTGTTTTGCCAGCACCGCGGACGAGTGGAGCAGGGCGCGGCGCGGCTGCGGGACAAGCTGGATTTCCTGGTCGAGCTGGGGGGGCGGATCCGCGAGCTGCACAGACGCGGTTGGAGCGGCGCCGCGATCGCGCGTGCCCTTCCCGGGAGCGATCTCTTGTGGCGGCTATGGACGGGCGGGGACTTCTCCAAGCGAAACTTCGTGCGGGCGTTCCTCTCGCGCCGCTAGCGCCCGTTGAGATACTGCCGCGCCGCCGCGAGCACCTGCGCCTGCGCCTCGGCGAGCGTGCCCTCGAGCGATGCTCCCGCCGCCTTGCGGTGTCCGCCGCCGCCGAAGCGATGCGCCAGCTCCGCCACGTCCACGTCGCCGAGCGAGCGGAAGCTGACCTTCACCTTGCCGTTCGCCAGCTGGCGGAACAAGAGGGCCAGCCGCACCCCCGCGATGGATCGCGGATACTCGACGATGCCGTCCAGGTCGTCGGCGGTGGCGCGGTGCCGCTGCAGCGCGTCCGGCGGCACCGTCACCCATGCCAGCCCGCGCTCCGGCTCGACCACCAGCGTGCCGAGCACTTCGGCCGTGAGGCGGACGCGACCCTCGGGCGCGCTCGCGTACACCGATTCGTAGATCGACTCCGGGTCCACGCCGCGCTCGAGCAGCGCGCCCGCCACCTGCAGCACGCGCGGCGTAGTGTTCGCGAACCGGAACCCGCCCGTGTCGGTGAGGATGCCCACGTACAGCGCGCGGGCCGCGTCGGGGGAGAGCGGCCACTGGAGAGCGCTCGCGAAGTCGTACACCAGCTCGGCGGTGGCGGCCGCTTCCGGCGCCACCAGCCGGGGGCCACCGGGCAGCGAGCCCACGCTCACGTGATGATCGATGCACGCCACGGCGTGCGACTGGGTGATCGCACGCGCCAGATCGCCCAGCCGGCTCAGATCGGAGATGTCGAGCACCACGACCACGTCGGCGGCCTCTATCTCGCGCGCCGCCCGCTCCGAATGATCGGCTCCCGCCGGCAGGAGGAAGTGAAACCGCTCGGGGATCGGCGTGGGGTTCGCGATGGTCGCCCGCAGCCCCCGCGCGGTGAGCAGGTGCCACAGGGCCACCTCGCTGCCGACGCCATCGCCATCGGCGTTCACGTGGGTCGTGAGCGCGACGCGCCGACCAGGCGCGAGCACGGCGGCGACGGCCTCGGCGGCCCGCGCGCGCTCCGGGGGAATTGAGACTCCGTTCGTGGTCATGGCATGAAGATAAGCAGAAGGCGTCGAGCGAAGACGTCGCACGGAGGCGTCGCGCAAAGACGTCGAGAGACGACCTCAGGGCCGCCCGACGGTCACCTCGCCCCGACGAACGAAAGGGAATGCGGACTCGCCCCGGTCACAGCCAGGCGCCCGCTTACGGAGAGCGTATTCTGCTGGAGCATGAACCTGCCCGGCACTTCCACCGAAACGGGAAAGCCGGAGACCTTCACCACGCCGGTCACGTGGATCGAGTCCGGGGGCGGGTGCGTGTACGTGCCCAGGATGCTTTCGGGCGCCTGGCCCTGATTGACGATGACGGCAACAAAGGAGTCCACACCCATCGCATGGCTCAAGGTGACATGGCCCGAGATCTTCGGCGGACCGGAGGCGGGGAGCGTGTCCAGACAGTACGAGACCAACTGGTACAAACCGTACAGTGAGTCGCCTTGCGACAAACCGCCGCTGTACGAGGGACACGGAGTCGGCTGGTGCGGAGTCGTGCTGCTTTTGCACGTTACCGCGATTGCCGCCGCCGCGGCTCCGAGCAGCCAAGTCATGCGCACCGGCGCGCACCGCTTCATGCGCGCAAGCTACCGGGGGGGCAGGGAGGGCGTCTAGCCCCGCAGCACGCTGTGCTTCCGGCTGTAACCGAAGTAGATGGCGAGTCCGATGACCAGCCACACTCCCAACCGGATCCACGTGTCGAGCGGCAAGGTGAGCATGAGGCCCAGGCAAGAGAGGATGCCGAGGAGGGGTACGAGCGGGACAAACGGCGCCCGGAACGGCCGCTCCAGATCGGGACGCGTGCGCCGCAGGATCCACACGCCGGCACACACCAGCACGAACGCGAGCAGCGTGCCGATGTTGACCCAGGTGCCGAGCAGCTGCAGCGGCAAGAGCCCGGTCGCGAGGCAGACCGCAATGCCGGTGTAAATCGTGGAGAGGTAGGGCGTGCGGAACCGCGGATGCACTTTGCTGGCCCAGCGGCCGAGTAAGCCATCGCGAGACATTGAATAGAAAACACGGGACTGCCCCAGTAGCATCACGAGGATCACGGAGCCGATGCCGAGGACAGCGCCGACGTCGATCGAGACGCGGATCCACCAAGGCGCGCCGATCCGCTCCATCGCGTAGGCCATCGGTGCCGGGAGGTTGAGCTCGCCGTAAGGCACCATGCCCACCAGCACGGCCGACACCACGACGTACAAGAGCGTGCAGATCGCGAGCGAGCCGAGGATGCCGATGGGCATGTCGCGTTGGGGATTCTTCGATTCTTGCGCCGCGGTCGAGACCGCATCGAACCCGATGTAGGAGAAGAACACCAAGCCCGCACCCCGTAGCACCCCGGACCAGCCGTAGGTGCCCCACTCCCCCGTGTTCGGGGGGATGAAGGGCGTCCAGTTGGCGCGGTTGACGTGCGACACGCCGACGAGCACCACCAACAGAACGATCGCGACCTTGAGAATCACGATGAGGCTGTTGACCCGCGCCGACTCGCTAATCCCGATCACCAGCACGGCGGACATCAGCGCGACGATCCCCACGGCTGGAAGGTTGATGATGGCGCCGGTCAAGTTCAGCCCCGGGTGGGCGCATCCGACGACGTGCGCGGCCACCTGCGTGGCCGTGCACAACTGTGTGGGCGGAGCGGTGAGGCTCGCGGGAATGTGGACGCCGAACAGCCCCAACAGGGACACGAAGTGTCCCGACCAGCCCACGCCCACCGTCGCGGCGCCGGCGGCATATTCGAGCACCAGATCCCACCCGATGATCCACGCCGCGAACTCGCCCATCGTGGCGTAGGAGTACGTGTAGGCGCTGCCCGCAACGGGCACGGCGCTCGCCATCTCGGCGTAACAGAGGCCCGCGAACGCGCACGCAACGCCCACGAGGATCATCGAGAGGGGCACTGCCGGACCGGCGTAAAGCGCGGCCACCTGCCCGGTGATCACGAAGATCCCGGCGCCGATGACGGCGCCGATGCCCAGCGTGACGAGATTGAGGGGTCCGAGCGCCCGCGTCAGGGCGTGCTCGCCGGTCGCCTCCGCTTCGGCGCGGAGCGTGGCGATCGGCTTCGTGGCGAAGAGGGTCATCCAACAATCTGGGAGCCGCCGGGTGGGCTCCAACCGCGCCGGGACGACCGGGACTGCGAGTGGGACGAGCGGCGCTAGGGCGTGGCCGGGGCGAGCAGGTTACGGCGGTAGCGGCGGCTGAGCGTGACGCGCGCGCCGCTCTCGAGAATGACGATCGCGTCCCCATGGAACCACGGCTGCACCTCGCGCACGCGGTCGAGGTTGACGAGCGCGGACCGGCTGATCCGCCGGAACCGCTCCGGATCCATTCGCGCCTCGAGCGCGGCGAGAGTGGTACGCACGGTGTGCACGCGGTCGCCGGCGTGCAGTCGCACATAGTTGCGTGCCGCTTCGATCCAGTCCACGTCTGCCGTCCGCACGAAGAAGCTGCGCCCGTCCTCCGCCACGAGCAGGCGCTCGGGGTGGCGGCGTGCGGCCGGCTCCTCGGCGACCGCCGCCGTTGCGTGCAGCTCCTGCAGCCGCGCCTCGAGCTCCGCCGCGCGCCGGCGGTGCTCCCGGAGGTCCCGGCGGTAGTCACGCGCGTGCACGCCCGCCAGAATGCTCCAGTACACCACCACGTTCCAGAGGTACAGCGTGGCGAAGTTGTTCACGAAGTAGGTGGAGATGTGGCGCGGCTCGCCGACCACCAGCTGGAGCAGTGTCTGCAGCGGGACGGAGATGGCGAGATGGGCGAGCGCGACGAGCAGGCTCGCCGCGACGTGAAAGGCGAAGTTATATCCCCAGCTGATCGCGTCGATCGGGACCCGCTGCTTCAGCCGCGCGACGAGGAGTGCGAACAGGCCCCACACGTACCAGTCCGGGAGGCTCATGCGGATCGCCTGTCCCCACGTGTCGGACGGCTGGCCTAAGCGCTGCCCGGCGAGGAATACCTGAGCGGCGAACGCGAGGCCCAGTACGGTCCAAAAGCTCAGCCACCCCACCCACCGCGTGGACGCGCGGCGGACCGCTGCCTCCTGACTCGACACGTCACGTCCTCCTCAGCGCGCGGACTTCTGGCCGTCCACCCCTGTCCTCAGCGTACTATGGCGCCGACCATACAGGAAATAGATGACTAACCCGATCGCCATCCAAACGAACAGCCGGATCCAGGTGTCACCAGGAAGCGTGGCCATCAATCCCCCACAGCACAGCACACCCAGGATCGGCACGACCGGCACCCAGGGGGTTTTGAATGGTCGATCCAGGTCAGGCCGAGTGTGGCGGAGGATCCAGACGCCCGCACACACCAACACAAACGCGAGCAGCGTCCCGATGTTCACGAGCTCGCCAAGCAGCTGGATCGGGAAGACGCCGGTGAAGAACATCGCGAAGAGGCCGACGAAGATCTGGGTGAGCCAGGGGGTGCGGAATCGCGGATGGACCTTGCCGACCCACGGAGGCAGCAGGCCGTCGCGGGACATCGAATAGAACACGCGGGACTGGCCGAGCAACATCACCAGAATGACCGACGCGAGCCCCAGAACGGCGCCGAGGTTGATCATCCAGCCCATCCAGCGCAGGCCGGGGATCGAATCCACGGCGAACCCGACCGGGTGTGACACGTCGAGCTTTGTGTAGGGCATGATGCCGGTGAGAATGCTCGAGACGAGGATGTAGAGCACCGTGCAGATGGCGAGCGAGCCCAGGATGCCCTTGGGCATGTCCTTCTGGGGGTTTTTGGCTTCCTGTGCGGCGGTGCTCACCGCATCGAAGCCGATGTATGCGAAGAAGATCAGTCCAGCGCCACGCAGCACCCCACTGAATCCGAACTTGCCGAACTCCCCTTGGTTCGGCGGAATGAACGGATGCCAATTGGCCGGGTTGATATAGAACGCGCCCGCGACGATGAACAACGCCACGACGGTGAGCTTCAGCGCCACAATGAAATTGTTGACGGTTGCCGACTCTTTGATCCCGACCACCAGCACGAACGACATGATCGCCACGATCGCGATGGCTGGCAGGTTCACAATCGACCCGGTCGAGTTGAGGCCCGGCGTTACGCAGCCCGCTACTGCCTTGGCCACTTCAGACGCCTCGCACCATCGAAACGGCGCTGAAGTCAGGGCAGCGGGCAAGTGGATGTTGACGTTCTCCAGGAGGCCGACGAAGTATCCTGACCAACCGACGCCGACGGTGGACGCACCCATCGCGTACTCGAGGACCAAGTCCCACCCGATGATCCACGCCATGAACTCGCCCATGGTGGCATAGGAGTACGTGTACGCACTCCCGGCGACGGGGACGGCGCTCGCCATCTCGGCGTAGCACAGGCCCGCGAACGCGCACGCGATCCCGGCGGCGACGAACGAGAGTGGTACCGCCGGACCGGCGTGGCGTGCAGCAGCAAGCCCGGTGAGCACGAAGATGCCCGCACCGATGATGGCACCGATGCCGAGGGTGGTGAGGTTCAGGGCGCCCAGGGTCTTCTTGAGGGTCCCCTCCCCCGTCGCGTCGGCCTCAGCGCGCAGGAGGGCGATCGACTTCGTAGCCCATAAGCTCATGCGGACCTCGTATGCCTGGGAGGGTGGCGACGGCCGGAGACGGTGAGACGCGCTAGACTACGGCTGGTGTTGCGGAGTGTCAAGCGTCACAAGCTGTAATTGGGGGCTTCGCGGGTGATGACGACGTCGTGCGGGTGCGATTCGCGCAACCCGGCCGTCGTGATCTGGATGAATTCGGTCTCGCTGCGGAGCGCTTTGATGTCGCACACCCCGCAGTAGCCCATGCCGCTGCGGAGCCCGCCCACCATCTGGAAGATCACGTCGGAGGCCGGCCCTCTGTAGGGCACGCGCCCCTCGATGCCCTCGGGTACGAGCTTGGACGGCGAGACCTCGCCTTCCTGGAAGTAGCGGTCGGCGGAGCCTTCCTCCATGGCGCCGAGGCTGCCCATGCCGCGGATCACCTTGAAGCGCCGGCCCTCGAGCAGGAACGACTCGCCCGGGCTCTCCTCCGTACCCGCGAGCATCGAGCCCATCATCACGCTCTCGGCACCCGCGGCGAGCGCCTTCACCACGTCGCCCGAGTACTTGATCCCGCCGTCCGCGATCACCGGCACGTCCCCCGCCCCCGCCCCGGTCACGCCGTCGATGATCGCCGTGATCTGCGGCACGCCGACGCCGGTGACGACGCGCGTGGTGCAGATCGAGCCTGGGCCCACGCCGACCTTCACGGCATCCACGCCGCGCTCGACCAGCGCGCGCGCACCCGCCTCCGTCGCGACGTTGCCGCCCACCAGCTGCGCGTCGGGGTACGCTTCGCGCAGGCATGCCACCGTCTTGAGCACGCCCTCGGAGTGCCCGTGCGCCGAGTCCACGACGATCACGTCACACCCCGCGTCGAGCAGCGCCCGGGCGCGCGCCAGGGCGTCGGGATTCCCGCCCACCGCGGCGGCGACGCGCAGCCGGCCGTGCTGATCCTTGTTGGCGTGGGGGTGCCGCCGGCGCTTGAAGATGTCCTTGATGGTGATCAGACCTTTGAGGATGCCTTTGTCGTCCACGACAGGCAGCTTCTCGATGCGATGCTTGGCGAGGATCCGCTCCGCTTCGTCGAGTCCGGTGCCCACCGGGGCGGTCACCAGGCGGTCCTTAGTCATCGCGTCGCGGATCGGGCGGTCGAGCTCGCGCTCGAACTGGAGGTCGCGGTTGGTGATGATCCCGACCAGGCGCCCGGCGTCATCCACGATCGGCACGCCCGAGATGCGGAACCGCTCCATCAGGCGCACCGCTTCACGCAGCGGCCGGTCCGGACCGAGGGTGATGGGGTGCAGGATCATCCCCGACTCACTGCGCTTCACGCGGTCCACTTCGGCCGCCTGGCGGTCGACCGGCATGTTCTTGTGGACCACGCCGATGCCGCCCTCGCGCGCGATCGCGATCGCCATCTCCGATTCGGTGACCGTGTCCATCGCCGCGGACACGAGGGGGATGTTGAGTGAGATGCCCCGCGTGAAGCGCGAGCGCACGTCCACGTTCCGCGGATGTACGCTCGACAGCCGCGGAACGAGTAAAACGTCGTCGAAAGTGAGAGCGGAAGCGGGCCGGAAGGTTCCCATGGCGAAAGTTACTGGGCGGGGGGCGTTTCCTCAACCTTGTCCTTGTCCGCGGACTTTTTCGCCGCCTCCTCCACCGCCGCCTTCCCCGCCGCCGCCACTTTCTCGAGCAGCTTCCCCGCCTTGCCCACCGCGTCCATCGTCCCCTTGATGATGTTGACCGGGACGCGACCCGCCCGCAGCGTGTTCTCGAGTGTCTCGGCCACACGTTGGAACGGCGGCGCGCCGGCCGGGCGCTCGGCGTACTTGGACTCGAGGAACTCGACATAGTCCAGGACCTGATACGCCTTGTCGTCGGGAAGCGCGTCGAGCTTCCGCAGCAGGCGGTCCCGCAGGATCTCGTTCATGGCAGGGTCTCGAGGCTGATCATGTCGAGCACCGGGTTGCCGAGGAACCGCGTGCGGCCGGTGCGCACGCGCGCGGTGACCTGAATGGTGGCGAGGGGCGTGAGCGTCTCGAGCTGCGCGCGCTTGGCCTCGGGGACCACGACGTACACGAAGCCTCGCTCGGGGAGCGGCCCGCGCGCGAGGAAATAGGTGGCGCCGTTCGGGATCTCGGGCCGTAGCTCGTCGGCTTTCTGTGTCGAGATGAACTGCAGCGTCCAGCGGAGCACTTGTCCGGCATAGCGCTGCGGGTCGGTGCGCAGCTCGGCGGCGGTGATGCCCACGAGCACCCCGGGCGGCGCCATCTCCAGGTCCGCGCTCTTCACCCACCCCTCGAGTTCCACGCGCGTCCACTCGCCCGAGCGCCCCAGCACGCGCAGCGGCGCCGACGGCGCGAGCGTTCCCGTCGGTTGTCCTTCCGGCGCCCGGTACAGAATCGTGCGCCGCGCCGACGCGACGCGCGAGGGGTCGACCGGCGCGGACGGGCTGGAACTCGTGTCAGGTGGACCGACCCCGGGGCCGCGCCCCGGGGCGACGGGAGCCGCGGGCCGGGGGCCCGGAGTCGGTTCACCCGAAGCGCTATCCGGGCTCGCGGTACGTTCGCTCGCTACCTGTGCGATCGACTCGAGATCCGTCTTTTCCACCCAACCCGCGCGCGTCACGTGAACCCAGCGACCCGACGTCCCTTCCGCGACCTTGTTGAGAAGGAACCCCTGGGGGAGCTTCCCGATGAGCGCGCCCGCAGGGGCGGAGCGCAGGTTTTCCTCCGGTGCGCGGGTGACCGTGAGGTCATAGCCGGCGCGCGGCGTCGGACCCACCGAGGTGGTGAAGATCCAGCCCTCGAGCATGACGCCCTGCCAGTCGCCTTGCGTCTCCCCGCCCATGAGGACGGCACCGCGAGCCAGACGCGCCAGGCGCTTTCCACCCGGCTCTTGGTAGAACCAGGCGCCGTCGGTGGTGACGCGGTAGCGCGCTTGGGCGGTGAGCGACAGGGGTGTGACGAGCCCCAGCACAACTGGTAGGGCGCGGAGGGCCCGGCTAGATTGCATCCCCTCCAATATGGCAAAGAGGCGTGGGCCGCGCACCCCGGTCGTCCTGATCGTGCTCGACGGCTGGGGCTTCCGTCCCGGCCGCGAGGGCAACGCCGTGGAGCTCGGGCGGACTCCTGTGTGGCATCGCCTCTGGGCGAAAGCCCCCCGCACGTTGCTCGACGCGTCGGGGCTGGCCGTGGGTCTCCCCGAGGGACAGATCGGCAACAGCGAAGTCGGGCACCTGAACCTCGGCGCGGGCCGCGTGGTGCCGCAGGACATCGTGCGGATCTCGCAGGCCATCGAATCAGGCGAGTTTTTCCGGCTGCCGCCGCTCGTCGAGCTGTGCACGCAGGTGAAACGCCGCGGAGGCACGCTGCACTTGCTGGGGCTGATCGGCAACGGCGGCGTGCATGCGCTCGATGAGCACCTCGCGGCCGCGGTGACACTCGCGCACCAGCACGAGCTGCCAGTCGCGATTCATGCCTGGCTCGACGGGCGAGACACCCCCCCCCAGTCGGGCCTCGCGTTCATGCAGGAGCTGATGGACCTGCTCGCGCCGTACGGCAACCGGGCGGCGGTGGCGACCGTGGTGGGGCGCTACTACGCGATGGACCGCGACAAGCGGTGGGAGCGCACCAAGATCGCCTACGACGCCATGGTGCACGGCGTGGGCGAGGTCGTCGCCGATCCGGTGACGGCGATCCGCCGCGCCTACGACGCGGGCGAGACCGACGAGTTCGTGAAGCCTCGCGTCATCGCGGGGACGCCGCGCATCCGACCCGGCGACGGAATCTTCTGCTTCAACTACCGGGCCGACCGCATGCGCCAGATGGTGCGCGCGCTGGCAGTGGAAGGGTTCGACGGCTTCGACACCGGCACCCGACCGGCCGTCGATCTCGTCACCATGACCCAATACGACGAGACGTTCCCCTTTCCGATGGCGTTCGGACCGATGGTGCTTTCGGAGATCGTGGCGCAGGTGTTGTCAGACCACGGCAAGACGATGTTCCGCACGGCGGAGACGGAGAAGTACGCGCATGTTACCTACTTCTTCAACGGTGGCGTGGAGACACCCTACCCCGGCGAGGAGCGGCTGCTGGTGCCGTCGCAAAGAGTCGCCACCTACGATCTGATGCCGGAAATGAGCGCGCCTGGGGTGACGGACGTCCTGTGCAAGGCCATCGAGGCGGGACACCACGACTTCGTCCTCTGCAACTACGCGAATGGGGACATGGTCGGGCATTCGGGGGTACTAAGCGCGACCGTGAAGGCCGTGGAAACGGTGGATCAATGTCTCGAGCGCGTCGTCGAGAGCGCCGAGCGGCGCGGCGCCACCCTGCTCATCACAGCCGACCACGGCAACTGCGAGCTGATGATCGACCCCATGACGGACGGCCCGCACACGGCGCACACCACGAACCCGGTGCCGTTCCTGCTGGTGGACGACGAGGCGCGCGGGCCGCTGCGCCACGGCGGCGCGCTGCGCGATGTCGGCCCCACGGTGCTCCGACTGCTCGATATCCAACCGCCGCCGGAAATGACAGGGCGGGACCTCAGGGAGACGGACTGATGAAAGATGTGACATGACGCTACGACGCTACGTTGTATGTCCGCTCCGCCCCGCCATCGCGGCCATCGTATGGCTTAGCGTCATGGCGTCGTACAACGTGACCGCCGCCCAGGTCGGTCACGACCCCGGTCATTCTCCTTACCGGGACGTGCGTCGCGGTGCGGCCTGGGTCCTCACGTTCGGGAACCTCGGCGGCAGCCGGGGCAGCGTAGGCGTAGGGCTCTCGAGCGGGAAGACCGGCGGGATCCGCTACGAGCCCTCGTTCGGCGCGATCGGCGCATCGCTCGGGCTCGCCTACGGGCGAACGGACCGCTACGTCGTGGATCCGACGCAGGATTCGCTGTCCCCGCAACGTAAGACCGGCCCATTCCTCAACGACGTCGTCCTGGCAGATGCCGGGTTGCAGCTCGTCCTCACCGGCCGCAAGACATGGCGCGGGTTCGCCCCGTATGTGGGCGGAGCCCTGGGAGTGGCGATCAGCGGCTCGTCGCCGCGCGACGTGAGCGGGTACAAGTTCGGCACGAAGTTCATGCTCGCGCCCAACGCCGGCGTGCGGTGGTATCCCGCCCGGCGCCTCTCCCTGCGCGGCGATTTCCGCCTGGTGCTCTGGAAGCTCAACTACCCCATCTCCTACAAGCAGCCGGCCAGCGACGGCAGCCGCGTGCTGCCGCTGACTGCGGCGCTCACCGAGTGGACGTCCCATCCCTGGGCGACGATCGGCGTGGGATGGACTTTCTAGGGGAAGGATTGCGGCGGGCGGTCGCGTTGCTGTTTTCCGGCGACGCGGAAGTGTACGGCATCGCGCTCCTCACCCTCAAGATCGGTCTCATCGCCACCGTGCTCGCCTGCGGGCTCGGCATCCCCGTCGGCTTCGTGCTCGCCACCCGGCCCTTCTGGGGGCGCCGCGCCGCGCTCACGGTCGTCAACACCGCTCTAGCGTTTCCGACCGTGGTGGTGGGCTTGCTGCTGTACGGTGTGCTCTCCCGCCGCGGGCCGCTGGGGGGGCTCGAGTGGCTATACACCTGGCAGGCGATCGTAGTGGGCGACGTCTTGCTCGCGCTCCCGATTGCCGCCGCGCTCGCCGCCGCGGCGGTCCAGGGGGTGGATCCCCGCATCCGCCGCACCGCCGAGACGCTCGGCGCCGGCCGCTGGCGTACTGCCTGGACCGTGGCGCGCGAGGCCCGGTTCGCCCTGGCGGCGGTGATCACTACCGCCTTCGGCCATGTGGTCGCGGAGATCGGATCCGCCATGACCGTGGGCGGCAACATCCGCGGGCAGACCCGCACGCTCACCACGGCGGTCGCGCTGTACACGAGCCAGGGAGACTTCGGGCTGGCGCTCGCCCTCGGGCTCATCCTGCTGCTCCTCGCCCTGCTCGTGAATGTCGCGCTGCAAGTGCTTCAGGGCCGCGGTCATGCTTGAGCTGGTGGGCGTGCGCCACAGCTATGACGGCCGGGTGGTGCTCGACATCGAGCGGTTTGCCGTGGCACCGGGGGCGGGCGTGGCGATCGTGGGACCGAACGGATCGGGCAAGAGCACCCTCCTGCGGCTGCTCGCCCTGCTCGAGCGTCCTTCCGAGGGGGAGGTGCGGCTGGGCGGCGTGGTGGTGGCCGGAGGCAAGGCAGCGCGGACGGGCGCCGGTGTGCGGCGGCGCATCACGCTGGTGGAGCAGCGACCGGTCTTGCTACGCGGCACAGTCCGTGAAAATCTGGAGTTCGGACTACAGGTGCGAGGGGTCAGACGCATAGAGGTGAACAGAAGAGTAGAGAGTACCGCAGCGCAGCTCGGGATCAGTCCGCTGCTTCAGCGCAGGCGGCACGAGCTGTCCGACGGCGAGGTGCAGCGGGTGGCGGTGGCGCGCGCACTCGCGGTCGAACCCGACGTGCTGCTGCTCGACGAGCCCGCCAGCTCGGCCGACCGCGCGGCGGCGCAGACGCTGTACCGGGCGCTCGCCGAAGAGCGGGCCCGCCGCCCGCTCGCCGTCTGCCTCGCGTCGCATCAGCTGGAGGATGCCTATCGCTGGGCGGACGACGTGCGCGCCCTCGCGGAGGGTAGGCTGTCACCGGTCACGCCCGAGAACCTGTTTCGCGTGGAGCTGCCCGCGAGCGGAAGCGGTGGCGATCTGAAGCATGTGTGCGTCGGCCCGATCGAGATCGCTGCGACCACCGACAAGACGGGCCCCGCAATTCTCGCAGTGCCGCCCACGGACATTTTCGTGAGTCGCGAGCCGCTCGCGTCCTCGGCGCGCAACGTATTCGTCGGACGCGTGACCCGACTCGCGCACCAGCGGCCGGGAGCGGTGCACGTCACGGCGGATGTGGGCGTAGAGCTGGTGGCGGTGGTCACGGAGGAGGCGGCCCGGGACCTGGGGCTCACGCCGGGCGGCCCCGTGGTGTTCTCGTTCAAGGCCAGCGCGGTGCGGGTGTTCTAGCCATGCCGATCAGCTATCTTACGCGCATCGTTGAGTTTAGCGCCACGCATTACATCCGGCGGGCCGACTGGCCCGAGGAGCGGAACGCTCGCGAGTTCGGCCGAGCGGCGACCGAGCATGGCCATCGCTACCAGTGCCGGGTCACGGTGAAAGGCCCGCTCGACGCGGAAGCGGGGGGCGTCATGAGCCTCGAAGCGCTGGATCGACTGCTGGCTGAACAAATCACCCGACGGCTCGACGGCCGCAGCATCAACGAGGCGCTGCCCGAGTTCGGCCCCGGGCGCCGGCTCGCCACGGGGGAGGCGCTGACGGTGTACCTGTGGGAACACATCGCGCCGCAGTTGCCGCGCGGCGTCACGCTGCATGCCGTGCGCGTGCAGGAGGGGCCACACATTTATTCGGAATATTTCGGTGAACCCTGAGGATCGGGCGCCGGGCAGCCGTCGCGGCCGCATGCTCGCTGAATCGGCCGTCGTCGAAGAGATACCGGTCTGGCTGGAAGTGAACGGGGAGCCGGCGGTGACGTGGATGTGCACACCCGACCAGCTCGAGGAGCTCGCCACGGGGTGGCTCCATGGCGAGGGCTACATCGAGTCGCTCGACGACCTGGTGAAGCTGCGGCCCTGCGCCCCGGACTTGGGGTTCTGGGCCGAGGTGAAGCCGGAGCGCGTGGCCGCCGTCAAGAGTGAAAACCGCAAGCGGGTGCTCGCATCGGGGTGCGGCGCCGTGTCCACGTTCCTTGCCGATCCGCACCAAGTGGCGCGCGCGCCGGCGCGGGGCGAGCCGCCCGCGTCGGACCGGTTACGCGCGCTCTTCAAGGAGCTGTTCGTGCGCGGGGAGCGCTACAACGAGACCGGCGGCATCCATGCCGCGGCGCTCACCGACGTCGAGCGTCTGCTGTTTCACGCCGAAGACATCGGGCGACACAACGCCGTGGATAAAGTAGTGGGCGCGGCGGTGATCGCGCGGGTCCCGATCGCGGGGCGCGGGCTGCTCGTGACCGGCCGCATCTCGGCCGAGCTCGCGTACAAGGCGGCGCGCGCCGGGCTCGCCTGGGTCGCCACGCCGAGCGTACCCTCGACGCTGGCGGTGACCATCGCGCAGCGCACGGGGATCGTGCTGGTCGGGCGGGCGGTGAGCGGCACGCCGCACGTCCACCGGCCCGACGCGTGACAGAGGATGCACTGCGCGACATCCTCCGGGTGGCGCGCACCATCGCCGTGGTGGGACTGTCGCCCAAGCCGACGCGCCCGAGCCACGGCGTCGCCCGCTACCTGCGGGACGCCGGCTACCGGATCGTCCCGGTGAACCCGGGCCATTCCACGATTCTCGGCGAGAAGAGCTACCCTACCCTTACCGCCGCCGCGGCGGACCACACGATCGACATCGTGGACGTGTTCCGGCGCAGCGAATTCGTCGGGGCGATCGTGGACGAGGCCATCGCGGTGCAATCCCCCCCGCGACTGATCTGGCTGCAGCTTGGGGTGGTGGACGACGCGGCACAAGCGCGGGCGCAGGCGGCGGGCATTCTCTGCGTGATGGATCGCTGCCTGATGGTCGAGCACCGAGCGCTCGGAGTCTGAGGGTGCGCGGCGCCGTCCTGGCCGGCGGCGCCGCCCGCCGCTACGGCGGGCATCCCAAAGGGTTGGTCGAGCTCGGCGGGCGGCGCATCCTCGACCGCGTGGTGGACGCTGTCGCCACGGTGACGGGCGAGGCCCCGCTGCTCGTCGCCAACGCCCGCGACGGCCCCACCTGGCGACGCGACCTCCGCACCATCCCCGACGTGCGCCCCGGCCAGGGGAGCCTGGGAGGGATCTACACCGCCGTCGTGTCGGGCGCAGGACCGGTGCTGTGCGTCGCCTGGGACATGCCGTTCCTCACCATCGAGCTGCTGCGGGCGCTGCTCGAGGGCTCGACGGGCTGGGACGCCTTCCTCCCCGAGAGCGATGGCCGCCGCGGGGTGGAGCCGCTGTGCGCCGTGTACGGGCCGGCCTGCGGTCCCGCCATCGAGCGGCAGCTCGCGCGCGGCGACTTGCGGGCGATCGGCTTCCACGCCGATGTGAAGGTCGGTACACTACCGCTCGAGCGGGTGCGCGCACTCGGCGACCCGGACCTGCTGTTCTTCAACGTGAACACTCCGGCGGACCTCGAACGGGCGGAGGCGGCGTGGCGGCAACGCGGATGATGTCGATCATCGGGCGCAAGAACGCCGGCAAGACGACGCTCCTGGTGGCACTCGCTGCCGAGCTCTCGCGCCGGAAATTCCGCGTCATGACCATCAAGCACGGCACCCACCCCGCCGACACGGACCAGCGCGGCAAGGACTCCTGGCGCCACTGGCACGAGGGGCACGCCGAGCGCGTCCTCATGGAGGGGCCCGGGCAGCGGGTGCTGTGGGAGCGGACCGAGCACGAGTCCGACCCGGTCGCCCTGACTCGCCGCTACCTCGAGGGAGCCGAGATCGTGCTGGTCGAGGGCTTCAAGCGCGCGCCCCTGCCCAAAATCGAGGTGTATCGTCTGGCGGCGGGGCCAGAGCCGCTGTTCGACCCGGCGGTCCATGACCCAGGAGACTGGGTCGCCATGGTGACGGACAATTCGAAGTATCATGCCGACTTTCCGGTGTTCCGCTTCTCTGACACCGCCTGGCTCGTGACGATCGCCAACCTCGCGTGGGATCGGGCCAAGATCCTTCCGCCCTGACATGCTCACGCCGACCGAAGCCGCGCGCCTGATCCTGGAGCACATCGCCCCGCTCCCCGCGGCGCGCCAGCCGCTACGCGAGGCGCTGGACCGGGTGCTCGCCGAAGCCGTGACGAGCCCCATCGACCTCCCCGCCTGGGACAATTCCGCGATGGACGGCTACGCGGCGCGCGCCGCGGACGTGGAGGCCGCCGGGCCCGATCGGAAGGTCACGCTCGCGGTGGTCGAGGCCGTGGCCGCCGGCCGGTTCCCGACCAAGCCGATCGGTCCCGGCCAAGTCACACGCATCTTCACCGGGGCCCCGTTGCCGGCCGGCGCCGACACCGTCGTACGGCAGGAGGACACCGAGCCCGCGGAGCCCGGGCGCGTCACGGTGGTGAACGGCCGGGACGCCCGGAAGAACGTCCGCTACCGGGGTGAGGACATCCGGAAGGGTGACGTCGTGCTGAGCGCGGGCGCGCCCCTGGGCCCCGCCCAGCTCGGCGTACTCGCGTCCATCGCGCATGCGACTCCGCTGGTTCACGATGCTCCGCGGGTCGCCTTCATGGGATCGGGCGACGAGATCGTGGACCTGGACCGCGCGGACGAGATCCTCTCGGGTAAGAAGGTTGCGACCTCCAATTCCTACACGCTGCACGCGCTGATCCGGCGGAACGCCGCGATTCCCGTGGATTTGGGCCTGGCCCGCGATACAAAGGAAAGCCTGCGCGAGCGCCTCGCCGCCGCCGCGGGGCGCTCGGATCTGCTCGTCACCACCGCCGGGGTCAGCGTGGGGGAGCACGACTTCGTGCGCGAGGTCCTGACCGAGCTGGGCGGCGAGATCAAGCTGTGGCGCATCGCCATGCGCCCCGGCGCCCCGGTTGGGTTCGGCCTGCTCGGCGGCAAGCCGTGGATCGGGCTCCCGGGGAATCCGGTGAGCGCGATGGTCACCTTCGAGCTGTTCGTGCGCCCGGCCATCCGGCGTCTGCTCGGCCACCGGCTCCCGTTCCGCCGCACCGTGCCCGTGTGCGTGGGCGAGCCGATCAAGCTCGGGCCGAAGCTGCGCCACTTCCTGCGTGCGGTGGTTCAGCCAGAGGGACCCGGAGGCGGAACGCTGACGGCGCGCTTGACTGGCCCGCAGGGTTCCGGCATCCTGACATCCATGGCCCGTGCGAACGCGCTCCTGATCGTCCCGGAAGACCGACCCGCCGTGGCGGTCGGCGAGACCCTCCCGGCGCTGTTGCTGGACGATCCGCACCACGTCGCCGAGGTCCCCTTCTAAGTGGCTATCCGCCCTGGCCTGCTCCGGGCGCTGCGCCTGCTCGCGTGGGCCGCGATCGTGGCGGGCGTGTACGTCCTGAATTCCCGGACGCCGGACCTGCGGCTGGGGATCCTGTACGTGATTCCCGTGCTGCTCGCGGCATGGCACGACGGGATGCATTGGGGCATCGTATTCGCGCTGGCCACCACCGTGCTGCGCTTCACCGTCGGCATCGACCAGATGCCCGCCACGTCGTTGCTCGACTACCGCGTCCTGAATGAGCTCGCGTACCTCGCGGTGGTGGGCGTGGCCATCGCCGGCCTGTCGCAGCTGCGGCAGACACACTCACAGCTCGAGCAGCTCGCGACCCAGGACCCGCTTACCAACGTGTTGAACGCGCGCGCGTTCTCTCACGAGCTGGCGCAGGAGCTGAGTCGCAACCGGCGCTACGGCCGGCCGCTGGCCCTGATCTACCTCGATCTGGACGACTTCAAGTCCGTGAACGACGCGCACGGCCACGCCACGGGCGACGCCGTGCTGCGGCTCGTGGCCGACGCGATGCGCGGGGCGGTGCGGCAGGCGGACGTGGTCGGCCGGCTGGGGGGCGACGAGTTCGGCGTCTTGATGCCCGAGACGGACGGCGACGTGGCGCACGCCGCGGCTAACCGGCTGGTCAGCGGCATCCGCACGGTGTTCCGGGGCACGCCGTCCGTCACGGCCAGCATCGGCGTCGTCGCGGTCTCCGGTACCGAAGCCGGGACGGACGAGCTGCTCCGCAAAGCCGACCAGGCGATGTATGCGGCGAAGCGCGCCGGCAAGGACCGCGTGGTGCAGGTCGCGATGTGAGCGAGACCCTGCGGACGCTTCAGGATCTGTTCCTCGTCTTCACCTCGGTCTTGTTCATCGTAGATCCTCTCACCGCAGTCCCGACGTTCCTCGCGATGACGGCCCGGGATCCACCCGAAGTGCGCCGTCAGATGGCCAAGCGGGGCGCCTGGACCTGCGCCATCACGCTGATGTCCTTCGCCCTGGGCGGCAGCCTCATCTTCCGGCTGTTCGGCATCACGATCGCGGCCTTCAAAGTCGCGGGCGGTGTGCTGATCGGCCTCAACGCGCTGGATATGGTGCAGGCGCGCCGCAGCCAGCAGCGGGAGACGGCAGTCGAGAAGGCCGAGGGGATCGAGAAGGAAGACGTTGGCATCATGCCGCTCGGCGTCCCGATGCTCGCGGGCCCGGGGGCGATCTCGACGGTCATGGTCCTGGCGGGCGCCTCGAAGAGCGTGGTCACGACCATCGGGGTGTACGTGGCGATCGCCCTCACCGCCTTCCTGACCTACATCACACTCGCCGCCGCGCCACGGGTGGAGCAAAAGCTCGGTCAGACGGGCATGCGGATCCTGACGCGGCTCATGGGGCTGGTGCTGTGCGCCATCGCCGTGCAGTTCATTCTCGATGGGATCAAGATGGCGGGACTATAGGTTCAACCGCTGAAACCCTTCCGGGTCGGATATGCGCCGGCCTCCTTGGGCGCGGCGGGGAGCTTCCGCGCGTCGCTCGCCACCGCTGCGGCGCTCCAAGGGCACCGCGACTGTCACGCGCCGGCGGTCGCGCACCATGCGGCGGCCCTGATCGGCCCGCCGGTCCCAACCACGCCGCCGGGGCTGCTCATTCAGCGTGGAATCGCGTGCCATGCATGCACCTCCTGACCTCATCGGGGCGCGACGATCCGAGAGGTCGCAGCGCGTTCACAGAGCTCCGTTTCCCACGGACCTGCATACCCGGTGCCGGGTCGAGACCACAAGCCGATACAGCCTATCGTGTTGGTGGGATTGGCGATGTGGACCTATCACGGGCGCGGCGCGCGCGGCGGACGCCTCGGAACTGTGCTGATCGGGCAATACCTGATGCGGGGACGCCTACATCCGTTTGTACTTGGGCCCGCTCCCCCCTTCCCGCGGCGTCCACCTCGGGCCCAGCACGTCCGTGGCCTTGCAGTCGACGCAGTTCGGGGCGTTCACCCGCAGCGCGCCCTGCGCCAGCTCGTACACCCCGGCCGGGCACATCCGGGCGTAGAATTCCGCGACCGCGGTCGGCACGTCCTTCCCGACCACCAGATGTATGGGAATCGTGTCGCGCGTCGCGTTGCCCGATTTGAAAACCGCATCCACGCCCGGGGTGAACTGGCGTGGAACGTCGGCATCTGCCTCCATGGCGATCCTCCCTCCTGGGAACCGCCCGCCGGTGGCCGTCATCAGCGCCGCCTTCATCCCCCCCGCATAGAACCCGTCTTTGAAGGCGAGCCGCATGTTCCGGGTGCGATACAGATCATTCATGATGAAAGACGCATTCACCAGCCGGTCGTAATCGGCGAGCCGCGCGGCCGAG
>WNEY01001416.1_pt1 | contig 21820 bp, 16 predicted proteins | sample 5400531 | NCBI WGS metagenome assembly WNEY01 (sample SAMN13153338, study PRJNA577476) | soil metagenome | isolation source: 200 cm saprolite under Douglas fir tree site 1 | place: USA:California | collected 2015-04-18
CCCTGGCGCTGCCGGAGTAGAATCGCTGGCCGGAGGTGGTGAGCATGCTCGGTCGACTTCTCGCCTCAGCGAGCGTTCTGGCGGTGGTCGCGGGCGCCTCGCTCGCCGGCCACGCGCAGCCACCCCGCCCCAATCCGCCGCGGTGGAATCCGCCGACCACGCCCTGGGGCACACCGGACCTTCAGGGCATCTGGAACTACGCGACGATGACGCCGCTCGAGCGGCTGCGGGAGATGGCCGATAAGGACGTGCTGACCGAGCCGGAGGCGGCGGCGTACGAACGGCAAGTAATCGAGCGCCAAAGCGTGACGAACAACACGGCCGGTCCCGATTGGTGGGATCCCGGGACGCGTCATCTGATCGGCAGGCGCACGTCGCTGATCATCGATCCGGCGAACGGACGGTTGCCGCCCGCGACCGCCGAAGCGATGCAGCGGGCCGCCGACCGCGCGCGAGCACGTCCGCGCGGCGGTCTGGCCGACGGTCCTGAGGATCTCGGGCTCAACGTGCGGTGCCTGCTCTGGGCGATCGCCGGGCCGCCGTTGCTGCCGGGCGTCTACAACAACAACGTCCAGTTCGTGCAGACTCGCGATTACATCGCCATCGTCAGCGAGATGATCCACGACGCGCGCATCGTGCCGATGGATGGCCGACCGCACGGCGCCGTGCGGCGGTGGATGGGCGACTCGCGCGGCCATTGGGAAGACGGCACGCTTGTCGTCGACACCATCAATTTCTCGGAGAAGACCGACCTGAGAGGATCGTCTGAGCGCCTGCATCTGGTCGAGCGGTTCACGCGGGTCGGCGCGAACAGGATCGACTATCGATTCACTGCCGAAGATGCGACCACGTGGACCCAACCGTGGACCGTCGAGTTTCCGCTCAGGAAAACCGACGAGCCGATGTACGAATATGCCTGCCACGAGGGCAACGCTCGCAGCGTCGAGGGCATCCTGAAGGGGTCTCGCGTGCAGCAGGTTCCGTAGTACAGTGAGCGGCTATTACTCCGGAGGGGATATGAGGAAGGCTCTCGCTCTGTTCGGCGTCCTGGCGCTTGGCTCGACTACGGCGTTCGCACAGGCCGCCCGTCCCGTGAACGTCAGCGACATCGTCGAGCTCGAAATGCTCACGCACACCGAGCTGACGCTGAAGCAGCAGGAAGGCTGGACGTCGATCCTCCTCGTCACCGGCGGCACTGAAGAGCGCGGGCCGCACGATGTGCTCGGCGGCCACAACATCCTCGCGCGAAATCACGCGACGATGGCCGCGAAGAAGCTCGGCAAGACGCTCGTCGCGCCGGTCCTCCCGGTCGCCGTCAACGCCACGGGGCTCAACCCGAACCGAGAGGACGCCGACCAGCCGGGCGCGATTCAGATGCCGGCCGACGTGTTCAAGCAGGTGCAGCTCGCCATGATCGAGAGCATGGCGAGGAGCGGCTTCAAGGACATCTTCGTCATGGGCGACCACGGCGGCGGGCAGCAGCAGATGAAGGAAGCCGCCGAGGAAATGGACAAGAAGCTCACCGCCAATGGCGTGCACGTCTATTACGTCAGCGACTTCTACAACAAGACGCACGACGACGTGGACATGTATCTCTACGAGCACAAGCTGCCGATCGCCGGCCACGGCGCGGTGATGGAAACGTCCGAGATGCTGTATCTCGAGCCGGCGCCCGGGGTGTACGTGCGGCCGATCTATAAGACGGTGCCCTTCGATCCGACCGGCCAGACGCCGGAACAGTGGAAGGCGGCGCGCGACGCGCGGATGGCACGGCAGGCGGCGGCCGCGAGCGGGGCGACCACCGGCGGGCAACCCGCAGCCGGCGGCGGCGGTGGGGGGCGTGGACGCGGTCAGGATCCGAACGCGCCGCCACGCGTGAACAACGGACTCACCGGCGATCCGCATCCGTCGACCAAGGCAATCGGCAAGGACCTGATCGACATCACGGTCAACAACACCGTCAACGAAATCAAGAAGCTGTTGGCGCAGCGGCGGGGCACGTCGCAGAACTGACAGAAATCTCTACCTCCATCGCCTCACGCGCGCCCTCTCGCCAGGGCGATCCTCGTCCATCACGAACGTACGTAGTCCGCCTGCGGTCGGACCGCGTCCGCAAACATGCCCGTCTTCGGTCGGACCGTGTCCGAAGGCGTGTCGTCGTAAGATAGCCGCCTCATGAAATGCACGGTGATCGTCATTGGCGCCGGCCTCCTGGGCTTCTGCCTGGTCGCATGCGGAACCCGACCGAACAGTGCGGCGTTCCGTGTGGTCGACGCCAGCCTCTCAGACATCCGCGCGGCTCTCGCCGGCGGCCGCGTCACGTCGCGCGAGCTCGTGACGCAGTACCTGGTCCGCCTCGCGCTGTACGAGCACCGCGTGCACGCGGCGCTTGCCGTGAACCCGCGCGCCCTCGACGAGGCCGAGCGGCTCGATCGCGAGCGGGCGGCCGGAATGATTCGTGGTCCGTTGCACGGGATCCCCGTCGCGCTGAAGGACAACATCCACACCACCGACATGCCGACCACGGGCGGCGCGCTGGCGTTCGCGGGATACGTGCCGCCGTACGAGGCGACGCTCACGAAGAACCTGCGCGACGGCGGCGCCATCATCATCGCGAAGACCGGTCTCACGGAGCTCGCCAACTGGGTGGCGGGCAATCCGAATGCGATGCCGGGCAACTACAACGCCGTCGGCGGCTTCGGCTACAACCCGTACGATCCCCGTCCGGATCCGCGCGAGGCGACGTTCGACGGCCGTCCCGCGCTGCAGACCGGCGGCTCGAGCTCCGGCATCGGCACGGCGGCGAGCTTCTGGTCGGCGAACGTCGGCACCGATACCGGCGGCTCGGTGATCAGCCCATCGAATGCGAACATGCTCGTGGGCATCCGTCCGACGATCGGCCGCATCAGCCGCTACGGCGTGATTCCGATCACGGCCGATCACGACACCGCCGGGCCCATGACGCGCACCGTGACGGATGCCGCCATCATGCTCGGCGCGCTCGAAAGCCCGACGCCCGACGCGCACGATCCGGCGACGACCACGTGCACGCCGCCGCCGGGACGCGACTACACGAAGTTCCTGCGCGCCGACGGACTGAAGGGCGCGCGCATCGGCGTGCCGCGCGCCTTTTACTACGACCGCGTCACGCTGCCGGGCGAGAGCAGCCCGCGCGGCGGCATCAACGACGCGCAGGCGAAGGTCATGGGCGACGCGATCGCCGCGCTCAAGACGCAGGGCGCCATCGTCGTCGATCCCGCCGATGTGCCGAGCTTCGTCGACACCGACCCGAAGAACAATTTCCCGCTGTGGGATTTCTGCTCCGGCGGCGAGCACGGCAAGGGCAAGGACGCGAACTGCTCAGTGAATTTCAGGTACGGCATGAAGCGCGACTTCAACCTGTGGCTGAAGAGCCTCGGGCCGTCGGCGCCCGTGAAAACACTGACCGGGCTGCGCGAGTGGAATCTCAGCCACGCCAAAGCCGGCGCAATCAAGTTCGGGCAATCGCGGCTCGATATTTCCGACGAAATGGATCTCGACGCGGATCGCGCGCGCAACGACGCGGATCATCGGAAGGATATGCTCCTCAGCCGCACCAACGGGATCGACGGCGCGCTGAAAGCCAATCGGCTCGATGCGATCCTGACGCCGGGCGGCGCCGGAGCCGGCCTGGCCGCGCGCGCCGGCTATCCGATCATCGTCGTGCCGTTCGGAATGGTGCCGAACGCGCCGACACCGGCCTTCCCCGATCGATTCGATGCGAAGCCGGCGCCGTTCGGTGTCGGGTTCACAGGCACGGCTTGCAGCGAGCCGAGGCTGATTGAGCTGGCCTACGCGTTCGAGCAGGCGACGAAAAAGCGCGTGCCACCGCCGGGGTTGCCATAGCCGGGTCAGACCACGATCTCTGCGTCCTTTGACAATTCGGCGTCGCGTTTACGAGCTAGGTTTTAGGGCGTCACCAGCTTCAGCGAAAGCGATTGCGCGGCCGATTCGCCCAGCGTCACCTTCTCCGCGTACCGGCGAATCGCGTCGAGGTATTCGGGATCGTTCCAGATGCCGTCTTCAGCGTAGCTGACCGCGACCGCGAAGTACTCGCCTGGCGGCAGCCCCCTGATCTGGTACCGGCCCTGTTGGTCCGGGCGCACCGCGCGCACCCACCGCGAGTCCTCCGACCATTTCGACGAGTCGTCTGCGAACAGCACGACCGTCCCGTCCACGAGCGGCGCGCCCTTCTCGTCCGCGAGCTGACCGCTGACGTCCGTCACGCGGTTGGTGACGATCACGTGCACGCCCGTCAGCTCCTCGCCGCTCTTCATCTCCACAGGTGTGTCCGTGATGTCGCGGCCGTCGTGAAGGATCGTCTTCACCGCCCATCCATCGGGCAGCGAGGCGTACAAGCGCGAGGCGCCGTACGCGTTCGTCACCATGAAGGTCCAGTCCTCTCGGACCCGGCCGCTGTCGGGAATCGACGGGCCGCCCCCCGGCGGCGGCGGAGGCAACCCGACGCCGGGGATTGGCGACGTGTCGATGTCGACGACGCGCCAAGCGAGGCGGAATCGATCGCGCGGACCATCGGGCGGGCCGCCGTTCTCGGTCGTGACCCGGCCGGAGATCGACCAGCCGGACGAGGTCGTCAACGCGACGCCGGTGATGTCGGCGCCGTCGAGCGAGATTGGCAGCGTCGCCACTTCCTGCACCGACGACTGCGGTGTTTTTCCCTCGACGATCGTCTGCGTGCGCATCTTGTATTGTCCCGGCGAGACGTTCTTGACGAGGAACGAACCGTCGGCCGCGGTCATCGCGTTGCCGCCCATCATCATCACGCCGCCGTTGGGCCCGGCCATCTCCTGAAGGAGACTGACGGGCCGCGACACCAGCGGACGGCCAAGCGAGTCGACCGCAGTGCCGGAGATGTTCGCGGCGCGCCCCGGCATCAGCGCGAAGTTGGTATTGACCGCGTCCTGCCCGACCACGACGGTTACCCGCCGGGCGTCGGTGAGCGACGCGGTCCCGGGGAAATACGTCGGCGCGTAACCCATCACCTGCTGGACGCCGTTCTCGGTGACGGTCGATCGCATCGCGAACACCGGCACGTCGGCGACCGGCTCGGACAGCTCGTCGACGATCTGTCCGCGGATGACGCTCGACCGCGGCAGCGCGAAGTCGATGTTCTCCACAGCCTGCTTGTCGAGCACCTGCAGCGGCTTGCCCTGCTCGAGCGGCCGGCGCTGGCCGTACAGCAGCGGAAGGTAGCCGCTGCGGACCACGCGGATGGCGTAACGCCCCGCCGGCAGCTCCGCGACCTCGTAGCGACCGTCCATCCCGGTGCTGGTCGTGCGCGGCTCGCCCCCGAGCTCCGGCGCCGTCAACGTGATCCGCGCTCGGCGAAGCGGACGGCCAGTGTCCGCGGCCAGCACTCGTCCGCGGACGATGGCAGTGCCGGTCTGCGCGGGCGTGCGCTGATCCCGCGCGGGCGCGCGCGGGCCCGGCGGCTGACCCGGCGGCGGACCAGGCGGCTGTGCAGATGCGATCGCTCCGGAGACGAGCAGTGCGGCGACGAGCAAGCAGGCTGGCGAGCAGGCTGCGTGACGCATGGGTACTCCGTTATTTCCATGCAGGCTGCGGCGGCGGGGGCGGAGGTGGAGGCGGAAGAAGAGAGACGAAGCGAACATTGAAGCGCGCGAACTCGATCGGCGGGAGAGGCGGCGTCGGCACGCTCGCCACCGGCTTAATCGGATAGAGCAGGCGCATGACGTTGATGCCCGCCATCCGCGGAGCCTCCACACCTTGCAGCGTGGACGCAAGCCACCAGACGAGCACCACCGATGCGGCCGCCGTCACCCACAGCGCCTTCTGCACGAGCGGCGCGCGCACGCGCACCTGCTCGGCGCGCCAGACGAGATCGTGGCGGATGCCGAGCACGAGGCGCAGCGCCATGTGGAGCGCGAGGAGCGTCGGCGTGGCGCCGCGGCGGCGCGCGTCCTCGTGGAATTCCCAGAGATCGGAATCGATTTCGGCGCAGCGCTCAGTGCGCGCGGCCGGCTCCATGCCCGCGGTGTAGAGCCGCGTCCACCCGCGAACGAGGCCGATCGCGGCGGCGAGTGCCGGGCTCATGCGGGTGACAGCCGGCGCCGCACGCGTGTGCGCGCGCCAGCCTCCGAGCGTAGACGCGCCTCTTCGAGTGTCGTTTCGCCGAGCGCGGTCAGCGTGTAGAGGCGCCGACCGGGACGATTCTCGCGCGCCGGAATCTCGGGATCCTCCCAGCGGCTGCGGAGGACGCCCATTTTCTCGAGCCGTCCGAGCGCGCGATACAGCGTGCCGTAGGCGGTCAGCAGTCGGGCGTCGGCGGCGTCGCCGAGCGCCTTTGCGATTTCGTAACCGTGAAATTCGTTGCCGCCGCAGCGGCGCAGGGCGGCCGCGGCGTCACAGATGGCAAGCTCTAGGGGAACGAGGGTCCCGGGTTTTCGGCGCACGGCGGAGATAATAAGCAGATATCTGCTTTTGTCAAGCGCCTCCAATCACCCTTTCGTGCGGCGCGTCCCGTGGTGACACAGCCGGCGGCCGCGCGGTTTCATGCACCATCGGGCAATCATGTGCAGGCATTCCATTTGCTACCTCAAGCGTCATGGTCAGCTACATCAATCTCGGTCCGTATAACTACGTGCGCGTGGAACTCCTCCCCCTCGCCCCTGATGGCCCTTATCGTCTCACCGTCGAGCATCCCGCCAAGACGCTGGTCGAATACTTCGACACTCCGGTCGCCGCGATGACGCGCCACGCCGAAATCGAACGCGTCCTCACCAAGTCCGACTCCGCCTGACACGTTCGATCGGACTTTTCCCGGCATCGGCGCTACGACTGCCGGGTAAGGTGCCTGCCTCGGCTGGGCCCTCCTTAACTCCTAGACACGCCCTCGCCGTTTCCGCTCGATCGCGCGTGGCCTTCGTGTCGCCAGGGCGTCAGCCGTGGGCATGACGGCCGCCGACGCCGCCGCTGTCTTACTGGTTCGTCTCGCGGCTCGATCCGGGCGCCATGACTCGTCGGGTTGCTGTTCCGAAGTGATGCGTAAGATCTGCGCTACATGTACTTTTCTTCGGTTCCTCGACGGCGTATGCTCGCGGTTTACAGCGGCTTGTTTTCCGCAGGCGTTTGAGGCGCGATGCAGGCGGCTGCAACACCGACCGGCACAGCTGGACAGCTGCCGAGACCATGAGACTCCTCGCGTTGTTCACGGCGTCACTCCTCCTCGGCGCTGCGCCTGGCCAGCCGCCGGCGCGCCGCCCTGACGTCCACTTCGCGGCCACGCCGCAGCACGTGGCCGACGCGATGCTGAAGCTTGCGTACGTCACGGCGGCGGACGTCGTGTACGACCTCGGGTCGGGTGACGGGCGCATCGTCATCCTCGCCGCGCAGAAATACGGCGCGCGCGGCGTGGGCATCGAAATCGACCCGAGGCTCGTCGAGATCTCGCGGATGGTCGCCCGCGACGGCGAAGTGGCGGACCGCGCCACGTTCGTCGAAGGCGATCTGTTCGCGACGGACATCTCGCCGGCGACGGTCGTGACGCTCTGGCTGACTGAATCGATGAACCGCCGGCTGGAACCGAAGCTGCGGCGCGAATTGAAGCCCGGAACGCGGATCGTCTCGCACCAGTTCCCGATCGGCGAGTGGACGCCGGAGGAAACCGTACGCGTCGACAACGAAGAGATCTTCCTCTGGACGATTCCGGCACACTGACTCTCGGGCCGGCGCGGTCGCGGACCGTCGCCAGAAGCTATCGGCTCCCGGAGCCAGGGAGCGCTTGACATCGACGAGACGGCTAGTGCAGTCTCCACACACCGCGAGCCCTCGTCCACCTTGTCGTCGACCGCGCTGCGGGTTTCCGTTGGAGTGTGCGGAACCTCGGCGGCACGCTCGGAAAGAACGGACACGTTTACGCAAAGGAAGGCACGGTCATGAGGGTTGATCGATTCCAGGGAGTCTTCCTGATGGCATTCGCGTGCGTGATCGCGCTACCCATCTCTGCCTCCGCGCAGAGTGCGTTTTCAGGCTCGGTCAAGGACACCAGCGGCGCGGTCCTGCCGGGCGTCACCGTTGAAGCGGCGAGCCCGGTCCTCATCGAACGAGTCCGGTCGGTGGTCACCGACGCGCAGGGGCGCTATACGATTGTCGATTTACGGCCGGGCATCTACACGCTGACCTTCACGCTCACGGGGTTCGGCACGCTGGTGCGCTCGGGCCTCGAGCTGCAGTCGAACGTCACGCTGCCGCTCAGTGTGGAATTGACGGTCGGCGCCATCGCGGAGACCGTGACCGTGTCCGGCGCCTCGCCGCTGGTGGACGTCCAGGCTGCCTCGCGCCACCAGGTCCTCACGCGCGACCTCATCGACGCGCTGCCGGTCACGCGCAATGCGCAATCGGTCGGCGCCATCGTGCCCGGCGTGAAGATGAGCCGGCCCGACGTGGGCGGCTCGCAGATGATGGAGCAGATCGCGGAAAGCACTCATGGCTCGGCCACCAAAGACATCACCATGCAGGTCGACGGCATGAGCATCAACAGCACGATGAACGACAACGTCATCATGCCGTATCACGACGACGCGGTGAACCAGGAGGTGAGCGTCCAGACGAGCGCCGTCAACGCCGAGGTCTCGGCCGGCGGGCTGCGCGTCAACATGATTCCGAAAGACGGGGGCAACAGGGTTGCCGGGACGCTGTACCTCGGCGGGACGCCGGAATCGTGGCAGAGCCCCAACATCGACGACACGCTGCGGGCCAAAGGAGTGAGGGCGCCGAACGGCATCGAGCACGTTCAGGACTTCAACGGCTCGATCTCGGGACCGATCATCAAGGACAGGCTCTGGTGGTTCACGTCCGCCCGGCACATCTCGGTCAACGAGAAGGTGACCAACGCGTTCTATCCGGACGGCAGCCCGGCGATCGTCGATCAGTACGTCCGGGACATTCTGAATCGAATGACCGCGCAGGTGACGCCGAAGAACAAGGTGAGCGTCTACTTCGAGCGCATCTGGAAGTTCAAGGGGCACGAATTGAACCCGGGGTACGACGTGGTGACGGCGTCGGACATTCGCGATCCGAAGCACTCGCTGTACTACGTCGCGCAGGCCAAGTACACGTCGACGATCACGAGCAAGCTCCTGCTCGAGGCCGGATCCTCGATCAATATCGAGCGGCTGAGCCAGCGGTATCAGCCGGGCATCGAAAAGGTCCGCCTTTCGCCCGAGTGGTATGCGCAGGCGGCCAGACAGGACACGGTGCTGAATACGCTGAAGGGCGCGGCGCTGTCTCAGAGCAACAACCTGCCGAACAAGTTCCTGGTCTCGACCGCCCTCTCGTATGTGACCGGATCGCACAATTTCAAGGCCGGCCTGCAGTGGCAGTTCGGATCGATTGGGTACCAGTTCGACGCGAACGCGGACCTCCTGCAGATCTACCGCAACGGCGCGCCCAACAGCGTCAACGTCTACAACACCCCGACTGAAGCGACGACATTTCTCAACGCGGACCGCGGCTTCTACGCGCAGGACACCTGGACGCGCAGCCGCCTGACGCTCGGCGCCGGTGTCCGCTTCGAGCACTTCAACTCGGAGCTCGAGCAAGTGAACCTCCCGGCCAGCCGCTTCCTGCCGGCGCGCAGTTTCGGACCGATCAAGGACTACCCGAACTGGAACGACGTGGCGCCGCGGTTCAGCGCCGTGTACGACCTGTTCGGCGACGCGAGGACCGCGCTCAAGTTCACGGCGAACAAATACATGGCGTCATGGGCCGGCGGGTGGGCCGCGCGCTACAACCCGTTCACCTTTGCGAGCGACACGCGCAGCTGGAGCGACCTCAACAACGACGACATCGCACAGGACAACGAGATCGGGCCGAGCAACAACCTGAAGTTTGGCGTCGCGCAGAGCCGATTCCCCGACGAGAATCTGCGCCGCGAGTACAACATCGAGTACGGCGCCAGCGTGCAACACCAGTTGCTGCCACGCGTGTCGGTCCTGGTGGGGTACTATCGGCGCAACTTCAAGAATCTCGAGAAGTCGATCAACACACTGCTCACGCTGTCCGACTACACGCCGTTTACGGCGACCAACCCCGTCGACGGACAGCCGATCACGGTGTACAACCTCAATCGGGACAAGCGGGGTCTGGTCAACCTCGTCGACAGCAACTCGGACATCAACAAACGCTTCTACGATGGCTACGAGGTCAGCTTCAACGCCCGGCTCGCCCACGGCGGGAATCTCTTCGGCGGCTGGTCGAGCGATCGGATCCGCAGCATCTCCTGCGATACCAACGATCCGAACAAGCTGCTCTACTGCGACCAGACGCAGCTCAGCATCCCGTTCCGGCAGGACTTCAAGATTGCGGGCCACTATCCGCTGCCTTGGGGATTTGCCGCGAGCGCGACGCTCATCAGCTTCGCGGGCAACGCGAACCAGACCGATGTGTGGCCCTTCATTCTCCAGACGCAGAGCCTGGCAGTGAACTGGCCCGTTCCGGCCGCGCTCTTTCCTGGTGGGCAGACGGTCGCCGGCCTCACGCTTCCCGTGATTGCCCCCGGCACCAAGTTCCTCGACCGCTGGAGTCAGCTCGATCTGGAGGGCAGGCGCAACTTCAGGGTGGGCCGCTACACGGTGACGGGGCAGGTGGACATTTACAACGCGCTCAACTCAAATGTCGTGCTGACCGAGAATCAGACGTTCGGCGCCGCGCTCGGTCAGCCGTTGACAATTCTGCAGGGGCGGATCTTCCGGGCGGCATTGCAGATGAAGTTCTAACGTGAATCCTTGACCTGGGGACGCTCAAACGGTCTACACTGCGCACACACGGCAGCATTCGCAGGTCCACGGCGTTCTCCGCAGCCAGAAGGGGGTGGAGCGATGTTTCGCAGAGTCCTTCCCGTCGCATCGGCGCTCGTGTTCGTCTCCGCCGCGGTCGTCCTCGTCACCCCGCGCCTCGCGGGCCAGGCTGCGGGCCAACCGTCGACCAGGAACGGCGACTGGCCGCACTATACCGCAGACATCAGAGGCACCCGGTACTCGCCGCTCGACCAGATCAACGGCACGAACTTCAATCAGCTCGAAGTGGCCTGGCGGTTCAAGACCGACAACCTCGGTCCCCGGCCCGAATACAAGCTCGAGGGGACGCCGCTTGCGATCAAGGGCGTGCTCTACACCACCGGCGGCACGCGCCGCTCCGTCGTCGCGCTCGACGGGAAGACCGGCGAGGTGATCTGGACGCACAGCCTTCGCGAAGGGAGGCGCGCGGCGATCGCGCCGCGGCAGCTCTCGGGCCGCGGCGTGTCGTACTGGACCGACGGCAAAGGCGACGACCGCGTCATTTATGTGACGACCGGCTACCGGCTCGTCGAGCTCAACGCGAAGAACGGCGCGCTCGTCCCGTCGTTCGGCAAGGACGGCATCGTCGATCTGAAGGTCGGCGCCGTCAAAGGCAAGGGCGAGGCGATCGATCTGGAGACCGGCGAAATCGGGGTGCATTCGACGGCGGCTGTCGTCAAAGATGTGATCATCGTCGGCTCCTCGATGCGGGAAGGCGCGACGGTGTCGACGCACAACAACACGAAAGGCCTCGTGCGCGCGTTCGACGCGCGGTCGGGCAAGCTGTTGTGGACGTTCCACACGATTCCCCGCCCCGGCGAATTCGGCAACGACACGTGGGAGAACGAGTCGTGGGCGGTCAACGGGAACACGGGCGTCTGGACGCAGATCACGGTCGACGAAGATCTCGGCCTCGTCTATCTGCCGATTGAGACGCCGACGTCGGACTATTACGGCGGACACCGCCCGGGCAACAACCTGTTCGCCGAAAGCCTCGTGTGCGTCGACCTCAAGAACGGCCAGCGTAAGTGGTACTTCCAGTTCGTCCATCATCCGGTGTGGAACTTCGACAACTCCTCGGCGCCGATTCTCCTCGACATCAACGTCAACGGCCGGCCGATCAAAGCGGTCGCGTCGCCGAGCAAGCAGGCGTACCTCTACGTGTTCGATCGCGTGACCGGCCAGCCCGTATGGCCGATCGAAGAGCGGCCCGTGCCCCAGTCCGACGTGCCGGGAGAAAAAACGTCGCCGACGCAGCCGCATCCGACCAAGCCGCCGGCGTACGGGCGCAACTACCTCAACGTGCCGGACGATCTCATCGACTTCACGCCGGAGCTGCGCGCGCAGGCGCTCGACGTCCTGAAGCGGTACAAAGTCGGCAACTCGCCCTTCACGCCGCCGATTCTGGGGAACACCAACGGACTGCTCGGCGCGATCGGCGCCGGCACGGCGACGAACTGGCCGGGGTCCGCGGCTGATCCCGAACTGCACGTTGTGTACGCGCAGGCGAGCAACGCGCCGTCGGCGCGCTCGCTGGTCGCGCCGCCGCCGGGATTCTCGGACATTCGGTATGTCTCCGGGATAGGCGGACAGGAATTCCGCGAAGTATTCGGGCCGGGGGACTGCTGTGCCGCCGATGCGCCGCCACGGCCGGGCGCTCCCGCCTCTCCGCAGCCGGCGGCCGCAACCGGGGCCACTCCGCCAGCCGCCGCTGGCGGTGGCGGTGGCGGTGGCGGTGGCGGTGGACTGAACGTCCAGGGTCTGCCGATCTACAAGCCGCCGTATGGCATGCTGACGGCGATCAACGTCGATCGCGGCGAGCTCATGTGGCAGGTGCCGCACGGCGACACCCCGGACAACATTCGCACGCATCCGCTGCTCGCCGGCAAGGCCATTCCGAAGACCGGTCAGCCCGGAACCTCGGGCGTCGGACTGATGGTGACGAAGACGGTCGTCGTCATGGGCGATCCGCAGATCACCGCGCCGCCGGGACGGCAGCGCGGCGCGATGCTCCGCGCGTACGACAAGGCGACGGGGCGTGAGGTCGGCGCCGTGTGGATGCCGGCGCCGCAGACGGGATCGCCGATGACCTACTCGGTCGACGGCAAGCAGTACATCATCGTGGCGATCGGCGGCGGCGTGTATTCAGGCGAGTACGTCGCGTTCAGCCTGCCGGGCACCGCGACGCGCACCTCGAGTCAGGGTCGCTAGCCGCGATCGGGAATTTCGCCTCGACGCTCGGCTGAAAGCCTCGCGCTCCACGAACCAGGTGCGCGAGCCTTTCAGCGAGTTGCAGGAGGGCGAGCCTTTCAGGAGAGCCGCCCCGTGAATTGCCGTCGCGGGGCGGCGCGGCGCATCACGGCGCCACGAACGAACCCATCTTGAAGCCTTCGGCCACGATCGAGCGGGTGACGCGCCCCGCATAGACTGTCTCGACGAGTGCGAGATCCGCGCCGTCGAGCCAGGCGGCATCGATGCGCGCCGCGGATCCAAGCGGCCCGCGCGCCGGGTAATGCTGGGCCAGGTGCACGAACGAGAATCCCAGTCCGGCGCCAGGACTCGCCACGAACCAGCTGCCCATGATCATGCCGTCCCCGATCAGGAATTCGGGCTCGCCCGTCAGCGCTTCGCCGCGCATCGCGTTTCGCAGCAGCAGTTGATATGTCAGCGGAGCTGGTGGCCGGCCAACCGATCCGATCGTGGATTGGCGGACGAGCACCGAGCAGCTGTCGGCGCGCCTCACTACCTGCAGCATCTCGAACCGCGTTGCCCCGCTCCGCAGAACCTCGCCGGCGGCGAGCGGCAGCGAGCCGGAGAGACGCGAGCGATACACCAGCGCATCGACATCGGCCGTCAATCGGCCGGGTGTGTCGCCGTAGCGCGCATATTCCTGTCCGGTAACCCTGAGCACGACCGGCCACGAGTCGTATTCACCGGCGTCGGATCCCAGAAGCCTGACGCCGCCGAGAGCCGCCTGCAGACGGGTCATGGTCGCCGGTGTCAGGTGGCGTCCGGGTCTGCGCACGGACACGATGCTCGCCTGTGTGCTCTGCAGCGTGATGCCGTCGGGCAGCGTCAGGCGCGCGCGCACGGCGAACGAGTCGGCGGACGCGTCCGGCGGCGTGTTCGCGAGATGCAGCGGGACGGCAATCAACTTCCTGGCGGCCGCGCGTTCTCTCAGTCCAAACGCATCGCTGACATACGGCGGCGGGTCAGCGTCGAGGATCGCCACGGTCCGCGCGTCACGCGCCCACGCTCCGGGATCCGGTTCGGCGGGCCGCGCAAAGTGCCAGGGCCACGCGGACACGATCACGGCGGTCGCGACCAGGCCGGCGGCGCCAACCACGACCGCGCGTCCGAGCCGGCGATGGCGATACTGATACAGAATGACGCCGAGCGCCGTCGCCATCAGCAACCACGACGCGACGATCAGGCCCGTCGGGTCCTGAAGCGGCGACGGTGCGGCATCGAGCGCCTCGTCCGACGCCGTGAGGAAGACGAACGTCGTGAACACGCTGATCAGACCTGCCAGCGCGGCCACGCCGCCGACGATCACCAGCAGGAAGCGCGTCAGGGACGGCGTCAGGACCGCGAGCGCCAGCAGCGGCAACACCCACAACGTCCGGGCGAGGGCGAGCCCCGGCGCCGCCCGCATCGCGTCGTGAAATCCGCCGGCGATCCGGGCGACGGCCATTGACTCGCCGGCGGCGGGGGCCGCGACGAGGAACACCGCCGCGAACAGCAGTTTCGCCGCCATCAGCCGCAGCGGGTCGACCGGCCGCGTCAGCCAGAATGCGTCGACGCCGACGAGCGGCTCGTCATGCACGAGCCACGACACGAGCAGCGCGAGCATCAGCAGGTCGATCACGGTGACGAGGACGGAGAGGTTGTTCATCGCCAGCTGCAGGCCGATGTCGCCGAACGCGACCGCGGCGCCGCTGGTCGCGACGATCATGCGACCGATGACGATCAGGACCCACGCGATGAGCGGCCACCGCAGACGCCGCAGATCTTTCCGGAGGATGTGCAGCAGTTCGCTCATGGTCGCGCCTCCCGCCGATCACGGGCGATGGCGACGAACATTTCACGCAGCGTCATCGCAAAGACCTCGACTCGAGTGCCCCCGAACGCGCCGCGTGCGCGCCGCTCGGTCTCGCCGTCGACGTAGCGCGTCTCGACGAAGCGGGTCACCCGTCCGGCGTGCTGCAGCCCGATCCAGGATGGCTCGGGGGCCGGAACCTCGCCGGACGCGACGCTGTCGATCGTCACCTCGACCCGCCGGAACCGCGCATGCAGATCGGCAAGTGGCTCCGTGAGCACGAGCGTGCCCAGGTCGATGAATCCTACGGCGTCGACGAGCCGTTCGACCTCGTCGAGATCGTGTGACGACAGGAAGACCGTCCATTGCTCCTCGCCCGCGAGCTCGAGGACGCCGCGCACGAGATCGTCGCGCACGACAGGGTCGAGGCCGCTGAAGGGCTCGTCGAGCACGAGGAGCTTCGGCCGGTAGGCGAGCGACGAGACGAGCGCCGCCGCCACGCGCATGCCGCGCGACAGCCGCCCAATCGTCGTCGTCGTCGGCAGGTCGAAGTCGGCGAGCAGCTTGCGGCAGAGCGCGTCGTCCCACGACGGATACCAGGGTCGGCAGTACGCGAGCAGCTCCCCGACCGTCATCCAGGAGGGCAGCTGCTGGTTCTCCGAGACGTAGCCGATCGTCTTGAACTGCGCGGCCCCGAGCCGGCGGGAGTCGACGCCGAGCACGGTGGCCCGCCCGCTCGCGGGACGCAGGATGTTCATCAGCATGCGAATCGTGGTCGTCTTGCCAGCGCCGTTCGGCCCGAGCAGCGCGAACAGCGTGCCCGGTTCGACCGCGAGCGTCAGACCGCTGACGGCCTCGGTGCGGCCGTAGCGGCACGTAAGGTTGTCGGTGGCGAGTGCGGAATCCATCGGCGCTCCAAGAGTCCCGTGCCCGTGATTCGTTACATGATTCCCGGGCATCCCTCCTCCATTCCAACGCGGCTGCCGTGTTGGGGACCCCGGGGCTGCCTGCGTTGCTCCTCGCTCAGATACTTCCGGTACTTCCGGCATTCTCGGTCTTGGCGCCCCGCCGTCCTGGCGCCGCGCTCCGGGACTCTTGCAACGACCCGGGACGGGACACTACGTCCATTCCTTTCGTACGGCGTCGAGCAGATCGGACAGATCGAAGCCGAGGCGCTTGGCCTCGACGACGAGCCGGTCGATGTGATCGGCCAGCAGGGCGCGGCGTCCCGCGCCCGAGGCGGGACGCCAGGGAGCCACTGTCGTCCCGATGCCTGGGCGCGCCTCGAGCAGCCGCCGCTCGACCAGCGTCGTGAGGATTTTCTGCGCGGTGTTCGGGTTGATCTTCAGTTCCTGGCTGAGGGTCCGCACCGAGGGGAACCGATCGCCAGGCTGCAACTGCCCGGTGATGACGGCCTTGGTGACCGCGAACACGACCTGGTCGTGCAGCGCACGTCCCGGCCGGATGGTGACGCTGAAGGGCAGCACTGACGTGTACTATGTATATTAGTACACATCGTACGTCAATCGTTGCCTTCTCTTCGTTTGACGGATCGCGATCGTCACGGCGCCGTCCACACGATTCGCCACACCGCCGGCGCGCGATCGCCGTCGTGTGATCGGGCGCGTCCGCGCAGTCATGCTGCGCAGCCAGGCGGCGACCGCCCGGAAACACGACGCCGAGGGAGACGGGAGGGGTGAACCGGCGGCCCGGGCCTGCGGACCGCGCGGTTCACTCGTACCGCAGCGCGCTGACCGGATCGAGGCGTGTCGCCCGGCGCGCGGGCCAGAAGCACGCATTGACGGAAACGACGATCATCAGCGTGGCGATGGCGGTGATCGTCACCGGATCCCGGGTGCTGGTCTGGACGAGCAGCGTCTGCAGCAGCCGGCCGACGCCGAACGCGCCGGCGACGCCGACCGGAACGCCAATCGCGAGTCGCACGAGCGCGCGCCGCAGCACGAGCCACAGCACCTGCTCCGGCTGCGCGCCCAGGGCCATCCGGACGCCGACCTCCGCGGTGCGCTGCGTGACGGAATACGCCGTCACGGCGTACAGACCGACCGCGGAGAGGACGAGCGCGATGACCGCGAAGATCGCGAACATCGACCCGAACACCCGGAAGCTCCAACGCTGCTGCGCCAGCAACTGATCCATGGTCATGATCCCGAAGAGCGGCAGATCCGGCTCGATCGCGCGCATCTGCTCGCGAATCAGCGGCGTCACGGCGCCAGGCTCGCCCGCGGTCCGCACGATCAGGTTCACGAACCGCTGCGGGTCGGCGCGGTACGGCAGGTACACCACGGGATCGGGATCCGGATCCTGAAAATTGCGCTGGCGCACCGTCGGCACGATGCCGACGATCTGCACGCGCGCCGGCGGAGACGGCTGCGCGCTCGGCTGGCCGTCGATCAGCGTGATTTGGCGGCCGATCGGATCCTCGCCGGCGAAATGCATCCCCACGAAGCGCTGATTGACCAGCGCCGCCTCGTGCCCGGGCGTCCCGTCAGCATCGGTCAGACTCCGGCCGCGCACGACTTTCACGCCGAGGGTGTCGAAGTACCCGGCGCTGATGCTGACCATCGTCACTTCCGGCAGCCGCTCGCCCGGCGTCACGCTGCGGCCCTCCACCGCCAGTTGGCGCAGGAGTCCACCGAACATCGGCGGGTTCGTCGTGATCGCGCTCGCCTGAATCGCGCTGATACCGCGAAGCCGTTCTTCGATGTGCTGATACAACGCAGTCCGCGATTCGGGCTTCGGATATTTCCCGAGCGGCAGAAACACCCGCATCGTCAGCAGATGCGACGTGTCGACGCCGATGTTCATCTGGTAGAGCGCCAGAAAGCTCCGCATCATGAAGCCGGCGCCTGCCAGCAGCACCAGCGTGAGCGCGACCTCGATCACGATCAGGGCACGGGTCCACCGGCGCGCGCGGCTGCCGCCCGTGCCGGACCGGCCTCCCGCATCCTTCAACACTTCGTGCACGTCGGTCTTCGACACGTGCAGCGCGGGCGCCAGACCGAACACGACGCCGGTGCCGAGGCAGATGGCGGCAAGAAACGCCAGCACCGTCGCGTCGATGGTGAAGGTCATCCAGTACGGCTTGCCAACGTCGGTCGTGAGCGAGTCGAAGAGGCGGACGCCCAGGATCGACAACCCCAGCCCGAGGACGCCGCTCACCCCCGCGAGCAGGACGCTCTCGACCAGCAGCTGGCGGACGATGCGCCAGCGGCTGGCGCCGAGCGAGACACGGACCGCAATCTCACGGGTGCGCTGCGTGGAGCGCGCGAGCAGGAGATTCGATACGTTGGCACACGCGATCAGGAGAACGAAGGCGACGGCGCCCATCAACGACAGGAAGATCAGACGGATTTGTCCGCCCGTGATGCGGTCGTTGAAGGTCACTACTGACGGCCGCACGTCCTTGTTCGTGTCTGGAAAATCGTGGGCCAGACGGTCGCTGATCCGCTCGATCTCGCCGCGCGCCTGCCTCAGCGTGACGCCCGGCGCGAGCCGGCCGATCGCCTGGAGCGTGCGGACGCCGCGCTTGGATTCACGGACCTGAACCGGCAGCTGCGAGAACGGCATCCAGACGTCGTTGTTGAAAGGAAACTTCATGTCGGGCGGCATGACGCCGACGACCGCACAGACGACGTCGTTGACTTTGACCGTGCGGCCAATCGTCGCCGGATCGCTGCCGTAGCGGTTCTTCCACATGCCGTCGCTGATGATGACCGCCCCCGCGGCGCCGGGCTTGTCGTCGTCGGGCTGGAAGTCCCGGCCGATCCGCGGCCGTTGGCCGATCAGGCGAAACAGGTTCGCGGACCCGTAGGTGCCCTGGAACTGCTCCGCCGCGCGCCCTTCTTCGCTCACGTTCATCGGCGCCCCCTGGAACAATGTGAGCTCCGCGAACGATCGCGATGTGTCACGCCAGTCGTCGAAATCCAGCCGCGACGCGCCCATCTGCCGGCCGCGCGCATCGGTCATGCCGATGGAAACGATTTGATCCGAGTGGTCGAACGGGAGACCGCGAAGAAGCACGGCATTCACCAGCGTGAACACCGTGTTGTTGACGCCGATACCGAGGGCGAGCGCCACCGCCGCGACGGCGGTGAACCATCGGTCCTTGATGAGCAGGCGGACGGCGAACCGCAGGTCCTGCCAGAGCGTCATAGGCCCCCGGTGAAGACGATCTGGCCATTAGACGCCGTCGGCGCCTGTTTGTTCCGCCGCTCGCGCGAACGGGTCGCTCCGAGCGAAGCGCCGAGCAGCGACGCGACGCCCCCGGACCGCGGATCGGAGCCCGGGCGCGGGGCGGGCGCGCCGCAGGCTCGAGCTGTTATTTGTATCGCATGTGTGTTATAAAAATAACATGCCCCGCGCCGCCCGCCCCGCCCGCGCCACGCTCGCGCGCCGCGAGCGCCAGATCATGGACATCCTCTATCGGCTGGGGCGCGCGACCGCCGCCGACGTGATGGCCGCGCTTCCAGGCGACCCGAGCTATTCCACGGTCAGAACCCAGCTGCGCGTGCTCGAGAGCAAGGGGCACGTCCGGCACGAGGAGCACGGCCTGCGCTACGTCTACATCCCCGCGGTGCCCCGGCACGCCGCGCGCAAGTCGGCGCTGCGACACCTGGTCGAGACCTTCTTCGAGGGATCGATCGAAAAGACGGTGGCGGCGCTGCTCGGCGCGGAGGGTGCGCGGCTGACGGAGGACGAGCTCGAGCGCATCGCCAACCTGGTCGTGAAAGCGCGGAAGGAAGGATCCACATGATGCTCCCCGGCCTGCTCGACAGCACGATCAAGATCTCCCTCATCGTCGTGGTCGCGCTCGCGGCCGCGGCCGCCCTGCGCCGGCGATCGGCTGCCCTGCGGCATGCGGTGCTTGCGGCCGCAGTCGTGTGTGCCGCCGCGACGCCGATTCTCCAGGTGATCCTTCCGTCGTGGGAGATGCGAACGGCGCGGGAGCCGATCACGGTGCCGGCGACGCTGGCGGCGCCTCCCGCGGTGGCGGGGCCGCACACGCCCTCGCGCCCGCCTCGAATGGCGGCGATCGGCCACCTGGTCGGACCGATCTGGATGAGCGGCGCGGCGCTCAGCCTGTGCGTGCTCGGCGTCGGGCTCGCGCGCCTCGCCTCGATCGCCTCGCGCGCGAGGCTCGTCGTCGATCCGAGGTGGACGGCCGTCGTCGACGATGTGGCGCGCCGATACGGGATAGGCACGCGCGTTCTGCTGCTGCAGAGCGATCATCCGACGCTGCTCGTCACCTGGGGGCTGGTGCGGCCGAAGGTGATGCTGCCGCACGTCGCGCGCGACTGGACCGACGACCGCGCGCGCATCGTCATCAGCCACGAGCTCGCGCACATCCAGCGCCGGGACTGGCTGACCCAGATGGCCTCGGAAGTGCTGCGCTCGATCTGCTGGTTCAACCCGTTGCTGTGGATCGCGGGCAGGCGCTTGCGCAGCGAAAGCGAGCACGCGTGCGACGACGCCGTGCTGAGCCTCGGCGTCGACGGCACGGAGTACGCGGCAGCGCTGGTGGATCTCGCGCGCACGTTCAGCGCCTATCGTCGCCTGTGGCAACCAGGCTCGCCCGCGCCGGCAATGGCGCGGCCATCCAGCCTCGAACGGAGGATTCGCGCCATGTTGAACGGCCGTCTGAATCGCACTCCGATCACGCGGTCCGCGTGCGCCGCGATCGTGATCGCCTTGCTGGCGGTCACGCTTCCGCTTGCCGGCTTCGGCGCGGCTGCGCAGAGCGGCAGCGCAACGTTTTCCGGATCGCTCGTCGACGAGATGGGCCGGATCGTGCCCGACGTGCCGATGGTGCTGACGCACGCCGCCACCGGCGCCACATTCGAGACGCGCAGCGATGAGTCGGGGCGCTTCCAGTTCGGCGCGCTGCCCGCAGGCGCCTACGATCTGAATGCGGAGAAGCCGGCGTTCGTCCCCCACTACCGTGTGACGCTGCCGGCCGGTGAGAACGTGCGCCGCGACGTCACGCTGCTGCTCGCATCACTCGAGGAAACAGTGAGCGTGTCCGATGACGCAGATGCGCAGCGACCGCCGCTGTTCCAGCGGTGGCAGGCGTATGTGAGCGAACCCGGAACGGACGCGTGCAGCCAGTCGCCAATCGGAGGCTGCGTCGTGCAGCCGGTCAAGCTCGGAAACGCGCAGCCGCAGTATCCGCCGAATCTGCACGGCACGGGAAAGGGGGCGACAGTCGTTCTGCGCGCCCGAATCGGCACCGACGGGTTCATGAAGCGCGTGCAAGTCGCAGCGCCGGCCGATCCGGACTTCGCGCAGCCGGCGCTCGATGCGGTGAGCCAGTGGCAGTTCACGACGACGCGGCTCGATGGCGTGGCGGTCGAAGTGCCGATGCGGGTGACGGTCCATTTCGGCCGGAACTAAACTGGTTTGTGCGTTCAGGGCGACGCTTTCAGGGTCGCCGTCACTGTCATAACGTGTAGCGTACTTTTTCAGGGTCGCCGCCAAGGCGGTTGTCGATCGACCTGGAGCGCCATGATCGCGAAGCCCATCGTCGTCCTCGCTCTGCTCATCCTCGCCGGCGCGCCGTCGATCGGCGTCGCCCAAATCGCGAGCGGGCAGCCGGGCCCGCCTCCGCGAGGGCCCGGTCAGGGCGCGCCGCCGCGCGGCGCGCGTCCCGCGCAAACCGGAACGGCGGTGATTCGCGGAAGAGTCTTCGCGGCGGACACCGGCAGACCGCTGCGCCGGGCGCGGATCAGCGTGCAGGCGCCGGAGCTTGGCGGCGACAATCGCACGGCAAGCACCAGCGCCGACGGCCGGTTCCAGATCAAAGATCTTCCCGCCGGCCGCTACAACGTCACCGTCAGCCGCAGCGGATACGTGCCGCTGCGGTACGGCCAGCGCCGTCCGTTCGAAACGGGCCGGCTGCTGCCCGTCG
>WNEY01001192.1_pt1 | contig 21817 bp, 21 predicted proteins | sample 5400531 | NCBI WGS metagenome assembly WNEY01 (sample SAMN13153338, study PRJNA577476) | soil metagenome | isolation source: 200 cm saprolite under Douglas fir tree site 1 | place: USA:California | collected 2015-04-18
CGAAGTGGGGACGGCTCGGCCGGTCACGAAGCTAGGCATTCCCAAGTGGGCGCCGCGCGTGCTGCCGGCGTGGTGGCCGGTGGTTGCCGCGGCGGCCCTGGCGCTGGTGATCGGCATTCTCCTGCTCGCGCGCGGCGGAAAGAAGAAAGCGGCGCCGCCGCGACCTCCTCCCATCGCAGCAGCGCCGGCGCCCCGGACCCTGCCCTCACCGCCCCCGGAAAAACCTCCGGCCGCCACCGCCAACCCCAACGCAAAGGCGTTCGAGCGCGCCCGGCGGGCAATCCGGGCCGGCAAGTTCGCCGTCGCCAAATCCGCTCTTCACGACCTCCTCGCCACAGAGACCCTGCCGAGAAAAGACCGCGCCCGCGTCACGAAGATGATGGGCGACATGTTCGCCAGGAAGGGCGACAAGCCGCAGGCCAAGGAGTGGTACCGGAAGTCGCTCCGGCTCTTCGATGATCCCGCGGAGCGCGCCAGAGTCGTGAAGCTCCTGCAGGCGCTCCGGTAGCGCTTTCCGCTACCCCCCGGTCTCGTTTTGGAAGAAACAAAAATTTTTTTTCTTACGCCGGCTCGCCGGGGTGGACCCTGGTGGGGTCGGTGGGGAACTTCTCGAACTCCGCCAGCAGGCCCGCGCAGAAGGCGAGCGCGGCGCGTTGGTTGGCGGCGAATCGGTAGAGGACCAGGTCGCTGCCGCGCTCGCTGCTCATGCCCGCAACCGGTCTGAGTACATTGAGTAGATCTACTCCCAGCTCGACCAGATACGCCTCCGGGCCGCCGACCAGCCGCAGCCCGATGGCCGGATCGACGCTCGCCTCCAGCGCGGCCGACGGCGGATCGCCCCGTCCGCGGCCGTCGAGCAGTTCCTCCAGCGCCTGGAGAAACTGGATCAGGTCCATGTCCAGCAGCGTCGCCTTCGGCACCGAGAGCAGGGGCTCGAACTTGTGCCCCTCCGGCTGATAGCGCTCGACCACGACCTCCATCGCCAGCGCCGCCGGCGAGCGCGTCCCGTCCGAGAGCCGCTCGAGCAGCTCGATGCGCACGCGCAGGTTCGAGGCCTGGTTCTGGAGCACCGCCATGCCCGGCATGTTACATGACGGCGCTTCATGCGACGGCTGCTCCTGCCGACGCTCTCGGGCGTCCTGTACTTCCTCTCCTGGATCGGCTTCGGGATCTGGCCCCTCGCCTTCGTCTGCTTCATTCCCCTCCTCTGGGCGCTCAAGGACGCGACGCCGAAGCAGGCCCTGAAGCTGGGCGCCTGGATGGGATTCGTCACCCACCTCGGCGGGTACACCTGGATCATGCACGTGCTCGAGGTGTTCGCCTTCGCGCCGCTGCCGCTCGCGTTTCTCGGCTACCTGCTGCTCTGCGCTGCGCAGGGGCTGCTCTTCGGGGCCATGTCGCTCGCGCTGCGCTGGGCGTGGATCCGCACCGGCTGGCGAGTGGCGGCGCTCCTTCCCGTTGCGCTGGTCGCCGCGGAGTTCATCTTTCCGCTTCTCTTCCAGAGCTACACCGGCGTCGCGATGATGCCGCTCTTGCCCCTGGTCCAGATCGCCGATCTGGGCGGGCCCCTGCTCCTCTCCGCGCTCCAGGCGGTGGTGAACGGCGCGTTCTTCGACGCCTTCCTCGCCTGGCGCGAGGCGCGGCCGGCGCCTTCGTGGGCGCTCGCCGCCTCTCTCGCCGCGCTGGCCGCGAGCGGAGCGTACGGCTTCTGGCGCCTGGTGCGCGTCGACGAAGTGCAGAAAGCGGCGCCGCAGCTGCGCATCGGAATCGCGCAACCCAACGTGGGGGAGATCGATCTCCACACCAACCCCTACCTCTCGGTGCGCACGCTCTGGAGCCAGACCGCCGAGCTGCACGGCCGCGGCGCTGACCTGGTCGTCTGGCCCGAGGTGGGTTTCAACATCCGCCCCATCAAGCCGGAGGACGACGGCAAAGTCGTGCAGGGCGGCATTCCCGCGGCGCTCATCGCCGGCGTCGAGCGCGTCAGCGGCCAGGATGCGTGGAACAGCGCGGTGGTCATCGATCGGGACGGCCGCCTCGGCGACCACTACGACAAGATCCAGCTGCTCGCCTTCGGCGAGTACATCCCGGGCGGCGAGTGGTTCCCGCAGATCTACAAATGGTCGCCGCTCGCCAGCCATCTGACCCGCGGCACGAGCACCGCCCCGCTGCGCTGGGGTCAGTGGAGATTCGCGACCTTCATCTGCTACGAGGACATCCTCCCGGGCATCGTGCGGCAGATCATGCGCACCGACGCGCAGGTGCTGGTGAACCTGACCAATGACTCCTGGTACGGCGCCGGCCACGAGCAGGAGCAGCACCTCATGCTCGCGGCGGTGCGATCGATCGAGCATCGCCGCTGGCTGGTGCGCGCCACCAGCACCGGCATCAGCGCCTTCGTCGACGCAAACGGCCGCGTCGTCCAGCGAATCGGCCGCAACCAGCGCGGCATCGCCATCCGCGACGTGCCGATGATGCAGGGCGCCACCCTCTATGAATTGCTGGGCGACTGGCCGGGCTGGGTCTCGCTCGGCCTGCTCGTCTGGCTGCTTGTCAGACCCCACCTGTACCGTGGCAGGCATGCTTGAGAACGCTGCGCGCTCCCTTTATCCTGCCGGGTCCCCCATGGAGCCAGAGTTCATCTTCGTCAAGGGCGCCCGTGAGCACAATCTCAAGGGCATCACCCTGGAAATCCCCAAGAAGAAGCTGGTGGTGTTCACCGGCGTCTCGGGGTCGGGGAAGAGCTCGCTCGCCTTCGACACGCTCTATGCCGAGGGCCAGCGCCGCTACGTGGAGAGTCTTTCCGCCTACGCCCGCCAGTTCCTCGGGCAGATGGAGAAGCCGCACTACGACGTCATCCGCGGGCTCTCGCCCACCATCTCCATCGAGCAGAAAGCGGCGAGCAACAACCCGCGCTCCACGGTGGGGACCATCACCGAGATCCACGACTACCTGCGCGTTCTCTACGCGGCCATCGGCAAGCAGCACTGCACCATCTGCGGAAGGCGCGTCGGCAAGCAGAGCGCGCAGCAGATCGCCGACGAGCTGGCCCATCTGCCCGAGGGAACGAAGCTGACGCTGCTCGCGCCCCTCATCGAGCAGCGCAAAGGCGAGCACAAGGAAGTCCTGCAGGACGCGCGCAAGCGGGGCTACTCGCGCGCGAGAGTGGACGGGGTCGTCCGCGATCTCGACGAGGACATCGACCTCGACAAGAAGAGGAAGCACGACATCGCCATCGTGGTGGACCGGCTGGTGATCAAGAAAGAGGACGGTTCGCGGCGGCTCATCGACAGCGTCGAGACGGCGCTGAAAGAGGGCAAGGGGGTGCTGCTCGCCGCCACCACCCTCACCAAGGGAGGCGAGACGAGCAGCATCTACAGCGAGCACCTCAGCTGTCCCGTCGACGGCATCAGCTTCCCCGAGCTGGCGCCGCACAGCTTCTCCTTCAACAACCCGCTCGGCATGTGCCACGAGTGCAACGGGCTCGGCACGCGGCCGGAGATGGATCCGGACCTCATCGTCCCCGATCAGTCGAAGACCATCCGCGGCGGCGCGGTGGAGCCGTGGACGCACGCGCTCGAGCGGCAGGGCGGCTGGACGTTCCGGATGATCGAGTCGCTGGCGCAGTCGTTCCACGTGCCGCTGGACAAGCCCTGGAAGGATTTGCCGCGCGAGGTGACGGACCTGCTCCTCTACGGCTCCGGCGACGAGACCATGTCCATCCGCTGGAGCGAAGGGGGCCGCTCGGGCACCTACCGCACCTCCTTCGAGGGCATCATCCCCATGCTCATGCGCCGCTTCAAGGAGACCACCTCCGAGAGCATGCGCAAGCATTACCTGCGCTACTTCAGCGACAAGGCGTGCAGCGCCTGCAAGGGCGAGCGGCTGCGGCCGGAGAGCCGCGCGGTGACCATCGGCGACGTCGCCGCGCCGCGGCGAGCGGCGCAGGGTCTGGTGACGCGCCGGGAAAAAGCATCGTCCATGTCTCGCGGATGACCATCGAGCAGGCGATGCAGTTCCTCGCCACCCTGCCGCTGCAGGGGAACGACAAGGTGGTGGCGACGGAGCTCCTGAAGGAGATCGGCAACCGGCTGCGCTTCCTGCTCGACGTCGGCCTCGGGTACCTGACGCTGGATCGGCCGGGACCATCCTTGAGCGGCGGGGAGTCGCAGCGGATCCGGCTCGCCTCGCAGATGGGAAGCGAGCTGACCGGGGTCATCTACATCCTCGACGAGCCGTCCATCGGCCTGCACCAGCGCGACAACGCGCGGCTGCTGGCCACGCTGAAGCGCCTGCGCGACCTGGGGAACTCGGTCATCGTCGTGGAGCACGACGAGGAGACCATGGTGGAGGCGGACTGGATCGCCGACTTCGGGCCCGGCGCGGGAGAGCTGGGCGGCGAGATCGTCGCGGCGGGAACTCCGCGCGAGGTGATGAAGACGGAGCGCTCGATCACCGGCGCTTACCTCGCGGGGCGGAAACGCATCGAGGTGCCAGCGCAGCGGCGGCGCGGGACGGGCAAGTCGGTGCGGCTGATGGGCGCGGCCGAGAACAACCTCAAGGACATCGACGTGGAGATTCCTCTCGGCTGCCTGGTGGCGGTGACCGGCGTGTCGGGCGCGGGCAAGTCGACGCTGGTGAACGGCATTCTCTACCCGGCGCTGGCGCGGGCCATCTACGGCTCGCGCGAACCGCCCGGGGCGTACAAGGCTTTGAGCGGCATCGAGCACCTCGACAAGTGCATCGAGATCGACCAGAAGCCCATCGGCCGCACCCCGCGCAGCAATCCCGCCACCTACACCAAGGTCTTCGACAGCATCCGCGACGTGTTCGCGCGCACTCCCGAGGCGCGCGCCTACGGCTATGAGCCGGGGCGCTTCTCCTTCAACGTCAAGGGCGGCCGCTGCGAGGCCTGCGAGGGAGACGGGCTGAAAGTCGTCGAGATGCATTTCCTCGCCGACGTCTACGTTCCCTGCGAGGTGTGCCACGGCAAGCGCTTCAACGACGCCACGCTGCGGGTGACGTTCAAGGGAAAGAACGTCGCCGAGGTGCTCGACATGAGCGTGCGCGAGGCGATGGAGCACTTCTCGGTGCACAAGGAGATCATCCGCATCCTCAAGACGCTGGATGACGTGGGCCTCGGATACATCAAGCTGGGGCAACCGAGCCCCACGCTTTCCGGAGGCGAGGCTCAGCGCATCAAGCTCTCCCGCGAGCTGGCGCGCACCGACACGGGCCGCACGCTCTACGTTCTCGACGAGCCCACCACCGGCCTGCACTTCGAGGACATCCGCCGGCTCCTCACCGTGCTGAACCGGCTGGTCGACCAGGGCAACACCGTGCTGGTCATCGAACACAACCTCGACGTCATCAAGTGCGCCGACCACATCATCGACATCGGCCCCGAGGGCGGCGACAAGGGCGGCCACATCGTCGCGGTGGGCACGCCCGAGCAGGTAACGCAAAGCAAGTCGAGCTACACCGGGCAGTACCTCAACAAGGTCCTCGGCCGCGCCCGCGTCGCCTGAGATGAAGAGCGTAGCCGCCGACCGCCTTGGGCGGCGCAGCTAGGGCTGGCCCTGCGGAGGGGGCTTCGGCTCTTCATCGTCTTTTTCCGGCTCGAAGAGCTCGAGGTTCTTGACCAGCTCCAGCCGCTCGAGCAGCGCCAGCTCCTTGACCAGCTCCTCGTCTTCCTTCGAGAGCTGTGTGTCACCGGGCGGCGGCGGCGGCTCCTGCGTCTCTTGCGCCAGCGCCGGCGTCGCGCAGAGCAGCGCCGCGATGAGCATGCCCGTGCGCATCTACCGCAGCCGGCGCTCGCGCAGCCGCTCGTTGCGCCGATCCTTCATCTTCTGGCGCCGCTCGCGGAATCGCTGGCGCATCTGCTCACGCTCCTCGGGGCTCATCTGCTGCCAGCGGCGCATGTTCTCGAGGATCTGTTTGCGCTCCGCGGGGCTCGCGTTCAGGACCCGCCGCAGCTGCGCGCGCAGCTCGGCGCGCTTCTCCGGCGACAGCTTCTTGAACTCCTGCCAGCGCTGCAGCACCTCGCGCCGCTGCTCGGGGCCCATCTGCTGGAAGCGGCCGTAGTTCTGCTCCACCGCCTCGCGCTCCGCGGGCGGCAGGCTCTCGAGCCGCTGCAGATTGCGGCGCAGCTGGGCGCGCTCCTCGGGCGGCAGCGACTGCAGCTCGCGGAAGCGCTGCCGCAGCTCTTCCTGCTTTTCGGGCGGCAGATTGCGGAAACGCTCCTCGGCGCTCCCCTGCGCCCGCGCCGGCAGCGCGCAGAAGAGAGCGGCAGCGAGCAGCAGCGCGCGCCTCATGGCCGCGCCTCGAGAGTGTGCAGCTCGACCACCACGTCCAGGTCCTCGAGCGCCTCCTGGTTCTGCATCACCGTCATGTCCTCGAGCAGCTCGAGCCGCTGGGCGAGGACCATCTCGTCGTGGCGCTGGACCTGCGTCGGCGCGACAAGCACCACCGCCACCGCGGCCGCTCCGGCCAGGGCGAGCCCGCCCGCCGACCAGCGCAGCCACTGCGCGAAAGGAGAGACGCGCTTGTCCCTGGCGGCAAGTGCCACCGTAGCCGCAAAACCAGCGCGAGCGTCCTTCGAGGGCAAGGGCGCCATCAGCTGCCGCGCCTGCGCGAGCAGGTCGTGCTCCTCGCGGCAGAGCGCGCAAGCGGCCAGGTGGGCGGCGGCCTGCTCCCGCTCCGCGGGCGGCAGGGCGCCATCCAGGTAGGGCTGGAGCAGATTGGCGATGTGTCCTTGCATCAGCATTCCAACCCGCCAGACCCGCAAAGGTTACAAGCTCGTCACCCCAGGCGAAATCGCACCGGCAAGAAACCGCCCAGGTCGAACTCGTCCCCGCTCTCGATGAAGCGCACGTCGACCGGCTGTCCGTGCCGGAACGACCCGCGCGCGGAGCGTAAGTCCTCGAAAACATGGCGACCTTCCCGCCAGAGCACGCGGGCATGGCGCGGCGAGATGAGCGGCAGATCGAGGCGGAGATCGACGTCGGGGCCGGAGCCGAGCACGAACTCGCTCTGGTCGACCTCGATCTCCGGCTTTCCGTCCACCGAGAGAAAGAGCTTCTGCGGCGGAGGCTCGCCTTTCTTGCCCTTCTTCGGCGGCGGGGCGCGGTGAAGCGGCATGCCCGGCGCGACCGCGGCCGCGTAACCGGCGAGGGCGCGCTCCACCACCTCGCGGGGCACCAGCCCGGTGCGCTCGGAGAGGCGGGCGATGAGATCGAGATCGTCGTCGCTGAGCGAGACGCGGCTCTTGCGCTCAGTGGCCGGCTTGCGGGTCTCTTGCGGCGCGGCTTTCTTCGCCATCGCGCGCCTCATACCACGGGCAAGCCACCGATGCCGCGTCAGCCGCGGGAGAAGAGCCGCTTGCCGAGCTGCAGATCGCCGAACACCACCACCCAGACAATCAGGCAGAGGAGCAGCAGCAGTCCAATCGCGTGCGTCGTCGTCTCCAGCCGCTGGTTCACCCGGCGCCTGGTGACCAGCTCGACGGTGAGAAAGACAAGCCGGCCGCCGTCGAGCGCGGGCACCGGAAGGAAATTGAAGAGCGCAAGCCCCACCGAGATGTTTGCCAGCAGAGCGGCGAAGTCGGCGATACCGCGCTTCGCTCCCGCGGACGCCTCGCGCACGATCGCCACCGGGCCGCCCAATGTCTTGAGGCTGAAGTGACGGATGGCATCGCCCAGCGCCCCGAGCGTGTTGACGTTCAACGACCAGACGTCGCGGGCGGCGTGGGGGACGGCCTGCAGGAAGGGAAGGCGGACCAGCACCTCGTCGAGCCTCACCGAGATGGTTCCGTTGCTCGGCCGGACGCGCAGAGCGACGCGCGAGCCGCCGCGCAGCACCACGATCGTTCGCTCGGGCGGAGCACCCGCCTTCTGCAGCTCGTGGCGGAGATCGTCGAAGGAATTGATGGGGACGGAGTCGACGGCGACGACTTGGTCGCCCGTCTGCATGCCGGCGGCGGCGGCCGGGCCGTCGGGGATCACGGCGACCTTGGTGGTGGTCAAGTCGAGAAAGCCGTGCGTCATGTAGAGCAGCGCGATGATCACGAACGCCACGAAGTAATTGACGCCCGGCCCCGCCGCGATGACGAGGAAGCGTTTCCACGCCGGCTTGTTCGTGTACGAGCCGGGGTCGGCCGGGTCCTGGGCGGCGGGATCGTCGGGAGTGAAGCCGGCGATCTTGCAATAGCCGCCCAGCGGAAGGGCGCTCAGCCGGTACTCGGTGTCCCCGCTCTTGAACCCGGCGATGCGCGGCCCAAAGCCGAGCGAGTAGATCACCACCCGCATGCCCACGAGCCGGGCGAGCAGGAGATGTCCCGCTTCGTGGGCCGCGATCAGCAGCCCCAGCCCGACGATCGCCACCACGATGGCCATGGGCGCGGCAGCATAGCCGATGCCTTGCCGGCCCGCAGGCAATACGTAGCGGCTCAGGGCCAGAGCTTTCGTCTCTGGCCCGTCCTGACCCAGTCGAAATAGTCGCGCAGGATCTGCGCGTGGTCGAAGCACAGCTCGCCCCAGGGAATCTCACTCTCCGCGAACCAGCGCGCCTCGAGCGCATCGTCGGCGCCCTGCGGCTGATCTCCGGGCCTGGCCTTGCAGGCGTACACGGTGGAGATCGTGTGCTTGCGCGGATCTCGTTCCGGGTCGGAATACGTGAAGAGCTGCGAGACCAGCTCCACCTCGAGGCCGGTCTCCTCTTTCGCCTCGCGCCGGCACGCCGCGCCAAGCTCCTCGCCCGCGTCGACGAATCCGCCCGGGATGGCCCAGCCGTGCGGCTCGTTCTTGCGCAGGATGAGCACCACGCGCCCGTCGGGTCCGGCGATGATCGCATCGGTGGTGGGAAACGGGCTCCGGTGTTCCTTCATGGCGTGATGAGCGTCCCGGCCGGCGCGGGCCGGGTCGCGCCGGGCTTCTCCAGCCGCCCTTCCAGCGCATGGGTGAAGAGCGCGCGGCAGAACGGGCTGCCCGCATCCTTCTCCAGCGCGCGCGAGACCGCCAGCGCCGCGCGCGCGGCGTCGATGCGGCCCTCTTCCTTGAGCACGTGCGCCATCTCCAGCAGCCGGCGGGCGTAGATCGCGCGGCGCTGGGGCGTGAAGTAGCGGAGCGCCGCTTCCTCCGCGGCGCGCTGGAACGCCTGCTGCCTCTGGGGCGCGTCGATGTAGAGCTGGCTCACCGCGATCTCGTCCACCTTGAACGCGAACGACCGCAGCTCTTCCTCTTCGGGAATCCAGGCCGTGAAGAGCGGATCCTCGAAGAGCGCCGCCCCCGCCATCTGGTGGGCCAGCTCGTCGGGCAGCTCCAGGCTCGCCCCGGGCCGCGGCGGAGCCGTGGCCGGCGCCGGCCCGAGAATTCGCAGCGCCTCGACGTAAGCGGTGGGCGGCGAGAAGCCGTTGCGGGTGCCGATCTCCTCCGCCTCGGCGATGAGCTGCCGCGCATGCTCCCGCGGGATCTCCGCGGTGGTGACCACGGTCTGCCGCGGAAGACGCTTGACGAACTCGCGGTACGACCGTCGCGAGAGCGCGAGCGCGTCGACGGCGAGAATGCCTTTCAGGTCGGAAGTGACCACCTGCACCACTTCCACGCCCTGGCGCGCCGGCCGCGCCCACCACACCGCGCGCTCGCCGTACGCATCGATGGAGCTGGCGTAGCACGAAGGGGCCTCCGCCTCCGGCACCGGCTTGAGCACTGCCTCGCCCTGCGGCCTGATCTCCTCCACCTGCACGCCCTTCTGCTTCATCTTCTGCAGCTCGCGCTTCGCTTCCTTGGCCAGCATCCTCAGAGGAGAGACGGCGAGATCGCGGAGCACGTCCTGGCGCGAGCCGCGTCCCGCCGCGTGCACCAGCGCGAGCGCAAGCATTTCCGGCAGCCCGACGATCTGCGCCGCGGTGGCGGACTCGATTCCCTCGCGCGCCCGCTGGACGTCCTCGGGGCTGACCTTGGGGCAGCCGGCGCACTCCATCTCCTCGGCGATGCTCTCCGCCGTGAGCGACGGATCGCGCAGCAGCGCGAGCAGTTCGTCCACCGTCAGGTTGTGCGGCTCGGACATGAGGGCGCGCACTGTACTACGATGCGTCCGGCATGCGCGTGACGATGCTCTATTTCGCAGCAGCGCGGGAGCGGGCGGGAATTCCGTCGGAGGCCCTCGAGCTTCCCGACGGCGCGACCGCCGCGCAGGCGCTGGCTCTGGCGTGCGAGCGCCATCCGGGGCTGCAGGCCATCGCGACGAAATTGCGCGTGGCGGTGGACGAGGATTTCGTCGCGCCCGACCGCAAGCTGCGCGACGGCGCGCAGGTCGCGCTCATTCCGCCCGTCTCGGGAGGCGCGGGCGCGCACCGCGTCTCGAGGGAGAAGCTCTCGGCGGAAGAGCCGTTCCACGCCGTCGGGGGCACCGACTGCGGCGCGGTGGTCAGCTTCGTCGGCACGGTCCGCTCCAGCAACCACGGCAAGGCGGTGGTGCGCCTCGAGTACGAGGCCTACGAGCCCATGGCCCTGCGCGTCTTCGATCACATCGCCGCCACCGCCCGCGAGCGCTGGGGCGCGCGGGTGGCGATCCATCATCGCCTGGGTGCGCTCGATCCCGGCGAGCTGTCGGTGGTCATCGCCGCCGCCGCGCCCCATCGGGCCGACGCATTCGAAGCCTGCCGCCACGCCATCGAATCGCTCAAGAAGGACGCGCCCATCTGGAAACGGGAAATCTATCCAGACGGCTCATCCTGGGTCGGCCTCGGCTCGTGAATGCTTTCAGACGCAGCGGGCGATGATCGTATCCGGCCGCGCGTGCTACGCTGACAGTCCGATGGCCATCCCGGTCCTTCTCGCGGGCGATCTGGAGTTCCGCGCCGGCCTCGCCGCCGCGCTGGGGCGCGACTACTCCATCGTCGAGGTGGACAGCGTCAACGATGCGGCGGACGCGCTCCTGGCGGCGAAGCCCTACCTGGCGTTCGTCGATCTGCGCAACGGGGCGCAGGTGGGCGTGGCTGTCTGCAAGCGTATCAAAGGAGCAGCATCGACCCGGCTCCTGCCGATCGTGGCCTGCGCCGACAGCGGGCTGGAGGCGACCGTCGCGGCGCTGGACGCAGGCGCCGATCACGTCATCGGCTACCCGCCGCCGCTCGCCGAGCTGCAGGCGCGGGTCCGCGCCGCCCTGCGCACGCGGCTCGCCACCGAGCGTCTCGAGGACAGCTCGCAGGTGATCTTCGCCCTCGCCAACGCCGTCGAGGCGAAGGACGCCTATACCGAGGGCCACACCGAGCGCGTCGGCGCCCTGGCGGTGGAGGCAGGCCGGCTCGCGGGCCTCGATGACGAGACGCAGGAGGCGCTCCGCCAGGGCGGGGTGCTGCACGACATCGGCAAGATCGGGATCCCCAACGAGATCATCAACAAGGCCGGCCTGCTCACCTTCAAGGAGCGGATCGTGATGAACAAGCACCCCATCATCGGGGAGCGCATCTGCGAGCCGCTCAAGAGCCTCCGCCAGCTCCTGCCCATCATCCGCTGGCACCACGAGAAGCTGGACGGCACCGGATATCCGGACGGCCTCAAGGGCTCGCAGTTTCCCGTCTCGGCGCAGGTGCTCCAGCTCGCCGACATCTACGACGCCATCACCACCGACCGGCCCTACCACCGCGCCCGCACGCGGGCCAGCGCGGTGGCCTTTCTCCACACCGAGGCGGCCAAGGGCTGGCGCGACGCGGCGCTGGTGAAGATCATCGCCAGCGCGGCGGAGAATCTCAATCTCGGCCGCACGCGCGAGGAAGACATTCCACCTCCCCCGGCGCCGATCGGGCAATGGCGGATCGAGTGATCACTGATCGAGCGTGAACCCCTGGGGCGCGGCGAGCGGCGGCTGCGGGCAGTGGTACATGTCGAGAAAGAGCTCGTAGGTCTTCTCGGGGCAGCTGGCTGCGAAGGCGTCGACGATGTGCAGGTCGGGCTCGCCCGGCCCGAGCGCGCGGCCCGGGTCCATCTGCTGGAGCATGCGCGGATCGCTCTCTTCGGCCATCGCCGAGCGCGCCCCCACGCTGCCCAGGCGGCGCGCATCGACCGGGGTTCCTCCGGGGCAGCGCAGCGCCTTGAGAAAAGCCTGCTCGCCCGGCGGCAGGCAGACTTCCACCGCCTCCTGCCGGCTCAAGCCGTATCCCGGCGGGCGCGGCGCGCCGTGGGCGCAGGCGGCCAGCGCAAGCAGGAGCAGGAAACGCATTCGGGTCATGTTAGCCTGTCGGCCGGTGCGCGAAAGGCCTCCGAAACCCGCCATTCCCCGCAAGCGCGCGCTCGCTCCGGAGATCTCCGCGCCACAACTCTACCAGGTGCTCCACTGCGCGGAGCCGCTGCGGCCGCCGGCGCGCCATTCGCTGCACGGGGTGGAGGAAGTGGTGCTGGTGCGCGGCGGAGACAGCAGCAAGGCGAAGCGCGAGGGCGGCGTCCTCGAGCTGGCGATCCCCGATCGCTTCCTCTCGGTCACCCATGCGCGCCTGCGCCGCGACGGCGACCGATGGCGGGTGGAGGACGCCGGGTCTGCCAACGGCACCTTCGTCAACGGCGAGGCGTGCCGCGAGGCCGTGCTCAGCGACGGCGACGCGCTGGAGATGGGCCACACCGAGCTGCTCTTCCGGCAGGAGGTGCGGCAGCCCAAAGGCATTCTCGACGTCGATGGGGCCACGCTCGATCCGCCCTCTCCCGAGCTGGCCACGCTGGTCCCTTCGCTCGCTGCCGACCTGGCGCGGCTGCCGGCCGTCGCGCGATCGAGCGTCCCGGTGCTCATCGGCGGGGAGACCGGCACGGGTAAGGAAGTGATCGCGCGCGCCATCCACAAGCTCTCGCTGCGGACCGGCCCTTTCGCAGCCGTGAACTGCGGCGCCATCGCCACCGCGCTGGCGGAGAGCGTGCGATCCGCAGATCACGGGACGCTGCTCCTCGAGGAGATCGGCGATCTCCCCGCCGCCGCGCAGGCCGCGCTGCTGCGCGTCCTGCAGAAAAAAGAAGTGGACGTGCGCCTGCTGGCCGCGACCCACCACGACCTGGACGCGGCGGTCGCGGCGAAGAAGTTCCGCGCCGATCTCCTCGCGAAAGTTTCCGGCTTCACCATCCGCCTGCCGCCTTTGCGCCAGCGGCGCGAGGACCTGGGGCTGCTCGTGTCGGGGCTCCTGCGCAAGCTGGACGAGCAGCGCGCCGCGAAAATCTCCTTCAGCGTCGAGGCGGGCCGCGCTCTCCTGCGATACGGCTGGCCCATGAACGTGCCCGAGCTGGAGAAGTGCCTGGAGGCGGCACTGGCGCTGGCGACCGACGACATCATCGATCTGGAGCACTTGCCTCCCGCGCTGCAGCGGTATGATCTGAAGCCGGAGGATTTCCGCTGACATGCTCGCCATCGATCTGAAGGGAAAGCGCGCGCTCGTGGCCGGGGTCGCCGACGACGCCGGTTACGGCTTCGCCATCGCCAAGGCGCTGGCGGAAGCGGGCGCCTCGGTCTGCGTCGGCACCTGGCCGCCGGCGATGAACATCTTCGAGACGCTCCTGCGGCGGGGAAAGATCGACGAGTCGCGCAAGCTGAGCGACGGGCGCATGCTGGAGTTCGAGAAGATCTACCCGCTCGACGCGGCCTTCGACACGATGGAGGGCGTCCCCGAGGAGATCCGCAGCAACAAGCGCTACACCGAGCGCGGCGACTTCACCGTGCAGGGGCTGGCCGAGGCGCTGCGCAAGGACTTCGGCGCGAGCGCCCTCGACGTCATCGTCCATTCGCTCGCCAACGGCCCCGAGGTGAAGAAGCCGCTTCTCGAGACGAGCCGCGCCGGTTATCTGGCGGCGGTGAGCGTGAGCGCGTACTCGCTGGTCTCGATGCTGCAGCGGCTCGGGCCGATGATGCGCAAGGACGGGGCGGCGATCTCGCTCACCTATCTGGCCGGCGAGCGCGCTGTCCCCGGATACGGCGGAGGCATGTCGTCTGCGAAAGCCGCGCTGGAGAGCGACACCCGCATGCTCGCGTACGAGGCGGGCCGGAAATGGGGCGTCCGCGTCAACACCATCTCGGCGGGGCCGCTCGCGTCGCGGGCAGCGAGCGCCATCGGCATCATCGAGAAGATGGTCGCGCACTACGCCAAGGTCTGCCCGCTCCCCGAAGAGCTGCAGGCGCTGGAGGTGGGCAACACCGCCGCCTTCCTCTGCAGCCCGCTGGCGAGCGGCATCACCGGCAGCACCGTCTACGTCGACAAGGGCTACCACGCCATGGGTGTCACCAGCGAGGAGCTGCCGGGGAGCTAGGGACTGCGCTTTTGCACTTCTCTGTCGAGCGCGGCGCGCAGGTCGCTCTCGCGTCGATCGCTCAGCGCGCCGACGTGGCTCCAGATGATCTTCCCCTGCCTGTCGAGCAGCAGCATGGTGGGCAGGCTGGCGATGGCGAACGCCTGCGAGGCGGTGCCGTCATCGAGCACCACCGGCATCGAGAGGCTGTTCTGCATGAGGAACTCGCGCACCTGAGGCTCGCGGTCGGGGCCCGGATCGTCTGTATCTACTGAGTATAGCGCGACTCCGTTGTGCTGGTACTCCCGCCAGACCTTCTGCACTCGAGGCATCGAGGCGCGGCAGGGGACGCACCAGGTGGCCCAGAAGTCGACCAGCGTAACCTTTCCCTGCGGGATCGAGGACCTGCCTCCCTCCAGCAGGGGGAGCGAGATCGCCGGCGCGGCGCGGCCGGTCAAGCGCGTCTCGGCGCGGTTGCCCTGCATGACCGCGAGCGCGACCACGCTGGCCGTCGCGGCTGCGACCAGGAGCCAGATCCAGGTGTCCGTCTTCTGCGCCAAGGCGCGCGTACCATGCGGGCGCACCCGTGCGACGTCAAGGCTGTCCGAAAAGTGGCTCCCGGGCCCGCCGCGTGGGACCGTCCCGGGCGATGAAGGCCCTCCTCCTCTTCTGCGCAGTGTTCGGGCTGTCGGCTGTGGCGGTTTTAGTTCCCCTCGACGGCAAGACGCTCTGGTCGCGCGCCCGCGAGCGCGGGCTCCCGCGCGATGCCGCCCGCCTCACCGCCCGCGGCCTGCGCGCCAGCTGGGACTTCATCGACGGGCTCGGGCACGTCAAGACAAGGCCCCCCTCCCCTCCCCATCCCCCTCCGGCGGCCGCGGCAAAAAAAAATAATTTTTTTTCTCCGCGCGCGCCGGGGAGGGAGGGGATCTTGCCGCAGCCGCCCAAAGAACGGCTGGAAAAGCGGGACCGGGCCGCGCTCGACAAGCTCGTCGCTCATGGTAGGTAGCGCCCGGTGGCGGATTTTTTTGGCATCCCGCGGCAGCGATGGCCCATCGCCATCGCCATGGTCCTCCTGCTCGCATTCACGCTGACGTGGCTGCAGGGCCGCTTCGACTCCAGCGACGCGAAGAAGGCCATCAGCGCGGCCATGGGCTGGAAGCCTTCCGGCACGGCGACGGTCTTCGAGGCGCTCACCGCCCGCGGGGAAGGCGACCCCCGCTGCGAAGGCAGCGTCGTCAGCCAGCTGATGGGCGACGTCGACGTCCGCTGCTCGACGCCCGCAAACCCGCAGATCGAGTACGAATTTCGTGTGCTGCTCGATGGGAAGCGCCCGCCGCGGCCGGCCAATCCCGCCGCAGAGCAACTGATCGCCCAGATGAGCTCCAGCCCCCGGTAGCACGTTGCACCCCCGGGGGGGGAGTCCCCAACATTTACCGGGCGGGCAGGCGCTCGCCGCGGGTGCGCAATGATCGCTCTTCTCCTCGTCGCCGCTGCAACCGCGCCCAGGCTCTGGACGGAGGCGCCGGTCACCAAGGAGCGCCCGACGGCGCCGCCGGCGTCGATCGCCGCTCTGGTCAAGGCCTCCATGCCGCCGTCGTCGGGATCGTGGCCACCACCGCGCGCGGCGGAAACGAAGGCGATCCGTTCCGCGACTTCCTCGAGCGGATGTACGGCAGCGCCGCCGACTCGCGCGAGGCGCCGCTGCGCGGCATCGGCACCGGCTTCTTCATCCGCAGCGACGGCATCATCGCCACCAACTTCCACGTCGTGGAGGGAGCGACCGACGTCGCCGTGCAGGTGGGCGAAGAGGTACAAGGGCCGCCGCGATGTCAATCCGTCGGGGCGGCCCGGCTACTACGATTGCAGCTCGCCGCCACCGGCCGCGTCGTTCGCGGGTACATGGGCGTCAGCATCCAGGAGAGCATGTCGGCGGAGCTGGCGGAGTCGTTCGGCGTGCCCGCGGGCAATGGCGTCCTGATCACCGAAGTGGTCGAGGACGGCCCGGGCTGCAAAGCGGGAATCCGGCCGGGGGACATCGTCACGAGCTTCAACGGCGAGCCGGTCGCCGAGAGTTATCGACTGCGCTGGCTGACGGCGAACGCGCCTCCGGGCAGCCAGGTGAAGCTCGGCGTCTGGCGAGGGGGCAAGCTGCGGGAGATGGTCGCGACGCTGAATGAAAAGACCAGCGGTCCCAGGCAGCCCCAGCCGGCGGCGCCTACCGGGCCGGCCTTCGAGAGGGCGACCTGATCCTCGAGGTGGACGGAAAGCCGGTGCCGGACAAATCGGTGTACCGGAAGGTGATTTCAGCGCTGGGCAAGTCCGCTGTCTCGCGGCTGTACGTGCGCCGGGGCTCGAAGGCACTCTATTTCGGCCTGCGCCGCTGACACCTTCTCGAAAACTTCATCCACGACATACGCCGGTTTCATGTACGGCCACCACACTCCTGCCGTGGAGCGAGCGGGCGGGATGTGAGCGTTTTGAGCGATTCTGGCAGGCGGCGGGCAGCGGAACGCGGCACACTGAGGTCGCGGAGGTGATCCAGGCATGACATCCAGCAGGCTCCCCGGCTTCTACAAGATGAAGATGTCCGAGCGCCTTCGCCGGCTGGCCGAGCAGCTCGACGGCGAGGAGTTGCGCGGCCTGGGCCAGAGCGCGACGCTGCCGCTCGCCAATGCCGATGCGATGATCGAGAACGCGGTGGGCGTGCTCGGGCTGCCGGTGGGCATCGGGCTCAACTTCCTCATCAACGGCGAGGACGTGCTGGTGCCCATGGCAGTGGAAGAGCCGTCGGTGATCGCGGCGGTCTCGCTGGCGGCGAAGATCGCGCGCGAGGGAGGCGGGTTCAAGGCGGAGGCGGACGAGCCGCGGATGATCGGGCAGGTGCAGGTGACGGAATTGGCCAACCCGGACGCGGCGCGGGCGGCGATTCTGCGGTCGCGCGAGGAGATTCTCGCCGCGGCCAACGCGCTCCATCCCGCCATGAAGATGCGCGGCGGGGGCGCGAAAGGTCTTGAGGTAAGGCTCATCAAGGTGGGCGAGGAAACGCACGCCATCGTGCACTTGATCGTCGATACCCAGGAGGCGATGGGGGCGAATCTCATCAACACCATGTGCGAGGGTGTGGCGCCGTTGATCGAGCGGGTGACGGCCGGCCGGGTGAGGCTGAGGATTCTCTCCAACCTGGCGGACCTGCGGCTCGCGCGCGCCTCGTGCGCCATTCCCTTCGAGGCGCTGGCGGACTTCGGGTTCTCGGGCGCCGAGGTGGCGCACGGCATCGCCGAGGCGTCGCGGTTCGCCGATGCCGATCCCTACCGCGCCTGCACCCACAACAAGGGCGTGATGAACGGCGTCGATGCGGTAGCGCTGGCGACCGGCAACGACTGGCGCGCCATCGAGGCGGGCGCGCACGCCTTCGCCGCGCGGAACGGGAAGTACGAGCCGCTCACGCGCTGGCGGGTGGAGCACGGCTCGCTGCGCGGGAGCACGGAGCTGCCCATCCAGGTAGGCACCGTGGGCGGCGCGGTGAAGGCCAATCCGCTCATCCCCGTGCTCCTGCGCATGATGGGCGATCCCAATACGCGCAAGCTGGCGGGAATCATGGCCGCCGTCGGGCTGGCGCAGAACATGGCGGCGCTGCGCGCGCTCGGGACCGTGGGCATCCAGAAGGGCCACATGGCGCTGCACGCGCGCAGCGTGGCGGTGAGCGCCGGCGCCAAGGGGACCGCGGTGGAAGAGGTGGCGCGCGCGCTCATCGCGGCGGGAGAGATCAAGCTGCATCGGGCGCAGGAGATCCTGGCGAAGCTGGTCGCCGCGCCCGAAGCAACTTGAACGCGCCGCAATTCCTGACCGACTACGCGCGGCTCTGCGAGCCGCGATTGCGGGAGTACCTCGATCGCAAGGGCGCGCGGTTCGCCTGGCTGCCGGTCGATCTGCGCCCGGCGCACGCGCTCCTGCGCGACTACGCACTGCGGGGCGGGAAACGGATCCGCGGCGCGCTGGTGATGCTCACCGGCGGCGAAGGCGCGCTCGACGCGAGCGTGGGGATGGAGCTGCTCCACGCCTACCTGCTCATCCACGACGATTTCATGGATCGCGACCAGACCCGCCGCGGCGGCCCGACGCTGCACGCATCGCTCTCGCGCAGCGCGGGGGAGCACATCGGCGGGAGCGTGGCGATTCTACTCGGTTCGCTCTGCCAGGCCTGGGCGTACGAGCTGGTGCTCTCCTCTCCCGGCCGCGCGCGCGAGGCGGCGAAAGTCCTCACCGATGCGCTGCAGGAGGTGATCGTCGGGCAGGCGCTCGATCTGCTCGCTCCCCTCGGACCGGAGCTGGGCCCTGCGGGAGTGCTCGAGGTGCAGCGGATGAAGACCGGCAGCTACAGCTTCGAGCTGCCGCTCAAGCTCGGCGCGGTGCTCGCCGGCGCGAAGCCCGAGGTGCTCGAGGCGCTGTCGCGGTTCGCGCGCCCGCTCGGCCAGGCTTTCCAGATCGCCGACGATCTGCTCGGCACCTTCGGCTCGTCCGACGTCACCGGGAAGCCCAACGCGAGCGATCTGCGCGAGGGAAAGCGCACGCTCTTGATCGCCCGCGCGCTGGCGGCGGCCACGGGCGAAGACGCCGCGGTGCTGCGCGCGGGGCTGGGGAATCCGGACGCCGACCCGGAGAAGCTGCGCGCCATCCTGCGCCGCAGCGGCGCGGTGGACGCGGCGCGGACAGAAGCGGAGCGACTCTGCAACGAGGCGCTCGAGGCGCTCGACGCGGTGCCGCCGCAGATCGCCGAGCGACTGCGCGAGATCGCGCTCTATTCCGTGCAGCGCGCGCTCTGAATGACGTAACCGGTCGCACCTCCATTGTTTTTCCAACCACTCCCCAGACGCCTTCAAATTTGGTAAAATGACAGCGTCCTGTGTTCCAGGCCGGGGGAGCTTTCGCGCATGGCCAGCACCATCAAGCCCGTCGATACCGTGCGAACGGCGGCGGACCTCAAACCAGCGGATCTCGAGGGCATCGAAGGCCGGTGGCTCGACGTCCCGAGGCTGCAGCAGCGGTCGGGCGAAGTGCGCAGCAACTTCTGGTGCGGCCGCGCCTCCGCGGCCATGGTCTACGACTACTACTGCAAGGCGCAGAAGAAGGACTCGGAGTACGTCGGCCACGACGAGCTCAACATCAGATTCCTGGGCGGCTCGAACAAGGGCAAGCTCGCGGGCGTCACCGAGACGGGCGAGGTCCACCCGCAAGGGCTCTTCGACGTTGTGGGCTGGAAGACCGACTCGGGCGAATTGGCGTCGAGCCTGCAAGGCATCAAGGCCGACGATGCGCAGGAAGTGGAGAAGCGCTTCGCGCGGCACATCGAGCAGCTGAAGAAGAACAATCCCGTCGTCCAGTTCACCCAGCTCGCCGACAACCGCGGGCACATCGTGGTCATCGGCGGCTACAAGAAGGACACTCTCGGCGCGCTCTGGCTGCGCATCGTCGACCCGTGCTGGCCGAACGACAAGCTCCTGGGCGCGGGCAACTTCAAGATGATCACGCGGCCGGAGACGCCCGACAAGGAGTTCTCCGAGTACTGGCTCAAGGCGAGCCGACTATTGGCCATCTACCCGGGCCGCACCACGCGCATGTTCAGCCACGCCGATGCGCCGCTCGGGTACTTCTTCTACGTCCTGCCGCCGGAGCCGGTGAAGGACGACAGCGAGCTGATCCACAAGATCGGCAAGGGCCTGGGCGAGACGGCGGGCGCGAAGCCCGGCGACAAGAAGGCGGGCCCGCAGGCCCCGTGCCCGCCCGCCACCGGCGTGCCGCGGCTGCCGGTGATGACGAACGGCTCGAACATGGTGACCGGCGAGGCGATCACCTCGCTCTACCACCAGACCGAGCGCGGCATGGGCGGCTTCTTCCCGCTGGGCGACAACGGCCTCTTCCACTGCGGCGCGCACATCGTGCCCCCCTCGGGCGCAGCCATCGGGGCGATGGCCGACGGCGAAGTGGTGGCAGCGCGCATCGGCATGGGCCCCGGCGAGCACCCCTGGGGCGATACGGGCTTCGTCATCCTTCGCCACAAGCTCGAGAACGACAAGAACATCTACTGCCTCTACATGCACCTCAAGAAAGAGCCGCTCCACCCCGACCGTACCGAGGCCGGATGGCTCAAGCGCCTGCTCATCGGCGCCATGCAAGGCAAGGAAGCCAGGAAGCCGAAGTGGCGGGTGACCGAGGCGCAGCCTACCTGGAAGGACGAGGACAAGGGCCGCTGGTCGCCGGTGAACGTCCATCCCGAGGACAAGCTCGACTCCGGCGTCTACGAGGAAGATGCGGAGTTCGTCCAGGACTCGAAGCGCTACGTGAAGCTCAAGGGCAAGTGGGTGCGCGCGGCCGGACCCGACGGCGAGGGCGGCAAGGTGAAGGAGCTGTCGCCCTGGTCGGACTTCGACATCGACGAGGCCTGCAAGAACAGCGCGCTGGTCAAGGACCTGCGCGACGGCAAGACCGCCGTTCTGGACGTCGACAAGAACGAGACCAAGAAGCACAAGTGGACGGTGGACGCCGGCGAGACGGTGGGCCACTCCGGCTGGTATCTGACCGGTCCCACGCTGCACTGGTCGGTGTTCAGCAAGGACGCTGTCTTCACCGGCGGGTCGCTCCCCGACAAGGAGTTCAGCGCCGACGAGCAGCCCAAGGTGGCGGACCTCGATCTCTCCTCGAAGGAGGCGGGCACCAAGGACCACGCCAAGGCGCTGATCGAGGCGCTCGACAAGGACAAGAAATTCCTCGGCAAGAAGCAGGAAGAGACCATCATCGAGCCCGGCGAGCTGCGCCACTTCTACCGCACGCCCACGCAGTGCTGGCGGGCGCGCTACCAGGCGGTCAAGGCGGTGGCGGACTTCAAGCTCGACCTGGAGAAGCTGGTCAAGCAGGACCGCTACAAGTCGCACACCGACGCGGAGAAGGGCGACTTCACCAAGAGCGGCAAGACCTTCCTCTTCTGGGACGAGCTGTCCAAGGCGGATGACTTCCCCACCGACGGCAAGGCGGTCTTCGTCCATCCGGTCACGGCGCTGCGGATGATGTCGCAGGTGCGGGTGGAGCAGGACCACGACGATGCGCCCGAGAAGCCGGGGCCCAATTCGGAAGACCGGACCCACGCGGGCGAGGACGTGGTCATCGTGCTGCGCGACGCCAAGGGCCCGCTCGCGACCGTCGAGGTGACGGTGAAGGCGGACGGCGCCGTCGTGCGGCAGGGCAAGACGGATTCGCAGGGCGAGCTGGTCGTCCGCAAAGAGGACGTGATCGGCAAGGACATCGAGGTCTCGGTCGACGCCAAGGTGGTGGGCGACAAGGGCCAGCTGATCCAGGTGGCGAACGAGACCAACGCTCCCGCCTCGCTCCTCCCCGGCGACGCGCCCGGCAACCAGACCTTCAACGGCGAGGAGGTGGTGCCCAATCCGCGCCTGGCGCTGCCGATGAAGGTGAAGAAAGGCGCCCGGGTGAAGATGTTCGGCAAGTGGAATGCCGGGAAGTTCGAACCGGAGAACCCGGGGAAGTTTCTCGATCCCGAGGCGTGC
>WNEY01000696.1_pt1 | contig 21800 bp, 18 predicted proteins | sample 5400531 | NCBI WGS metagenome assembly WNEY01 (sample SAMN13153338, study PRJNA577476) | soil metagenome | isolation source: 200 cm saprolite under Douglas fir tree site 1 | place: USA:California | collected 2015-04-18
CGCTCTTTCTCATAGGAGGCGAGCAACTGCGGGCCGCCCCATCGTGCGAGCGTCGCGGCCAGTTTCCACGAAAGATCGATGGCGTCTCCCACGCCGGTGTTCATGCCGAGGCCGCCAGTGGGGATGACCAAATGCGCGGCGTCTCCGGCAATGAAAACGCGGCCTTCCCCATACCGTTCCGCGCAGAGCAGATGCTGCGTCCACTCGTTGACGGAAAGCATTTCGAACTCGATCGGCATCCCGAGCGACCTCTTGAACATTTCCGCCATTTCGCCATCGCTGGATGCGGCCGCATGCAAAGTCCAGTGGCGCGTGCTGTCCTGGAGAATGATGAATGGAAATACGGGTCCCTCAGCGATGTGGTAGTGACGTCCCTTCCCCATCGGAATGCGCTCGTACAGTTCCGGGCAGTGGAAAAGCGCTTGCCGCAGCTTTCGAATGTTGCCTTCGCCTTGCAACTGGATGCCAAGCTGCTTTCGAACGGTGCTGGAGCCTCCATCGCATCCGACAAGATACGCCGTTCGAATGGTCTCGTCCGGGCCTTTGGTCGTACGGAAGTGCGCCGTTACGGAATCGCCATCCTGCGTGAAGCACGTCAATTCGCAGCCGAAGCGCACCGTCACGTTCGGTAGCGTCTCCACAATCGATCTAAGCAGCGGTTCGAGCGTGTATTGCGAGATGAGCTGATACGGTTCGAGCGGCCGTCCGTCGTTGTGGGCCGCGATTTCGGCCTTGGCTTCGTCCACAGAGGGGCACGGCAGGCGGGCAAGCGGCGGCCCTGCCATCGAAGTTGCGAGAAAGACGTCCATCGGCGCGTTGCGCGGCAGACCGGCATCGCGAACTTTTTCGGCGATCCCCAACCGGCGGTAAATCTCCATCGTTCGGGCGTTGCAGCGCTCCATCTTCGGAAGCTGAATTGCGGTCTCGTTGCGCTCGATCAGTGTGCAACGCACGCCCCGTTGGCCCAGATCCAGCGCGAGAGTCAGCCCAACCGGTCCCGCTCCGACAATGAGGACTTGTGTCTCCACCATGGATGTCTCCCGCCAATCCTAGCTGACCCAAACGAAATGATTATCAGGTATTATTTCGAACCACAGAGGAAATTGGATGGCCAGGAAAAAGCTCTCCATTGCCATAGTCGGCGCGGGAATCGGTGGAATGACCGCTGCGGCCACGCTGCGCCGAATCGGCGCTGACGTGCGCGTCTACGAGCAAGCGCCGCGCTTTGCACGGATCGGCGCGGGTATTCAGATGATGCCCAACTCGATGAAAGTGCTGCGCCAAATCGGTGTCGAGGCAAGGGTGATCGATACTTCTTTCAAGCCGTATTCGCACCTGAACCGCGAATGGGATACGGGCAAGGTCATGCGAGAACTGCCCATGCCGGAGAGCCTGTTCGGCGCGCCCTATCTTTGTATGCACAGGGCTGACTTGCACGAAGCCCTTGCCGCAGTGGTTCCAGAGGAGATCATTCATCTCGACAAGAAGCTTGTGGGGCTGGAACAAGGCTCGGGACAGGTTACGCTCGCGTTTGCCGACGGAACGCGCGCGAAGGCTGACATTGTGATCGGTGCGGATGGCGTTCATTCCGTCGTGCGCGAACTCATCATCGGTCCAGATGAGCCGATCCACAAAGGGCGCATTGCTTACCGCGCCATTTTTTCGTCGAGCTTGCTCAACGGGATGGATATCGGTTCTTCCCGAACCAAGTGGTGGGGGGCAGATCGTCATATCGTCATCTACTACACAACTTCTACTCGCAGCGAGCTTTATTTTGTGACCAGCGTGCCGGAACCGGCCGAGTGGCTCACGCGCGAATCGTGGTCGGCGAAAGGCGACGTGAAGGAATTGCGCAAGGCGTACGAAGGTTTCCACGATGATGTTCGCGCCGTGCTCGAAGCGTGCCCGGATTGCCACAAGTGGGCGATCCTCGAACGCGAGCCCCTGCCGCGCTGGAGCGACGGGCGCGTCGTGCTATTAGGCGATGCTTGCCACCCCATGACGCCCTACATGGCGCAAGGAGGAGCAACCGCGATAGAAGACGCCGCCATCCTGGCGCGATGTCTCGAGGAAGTGGAAGGCGAAGATGTTGCGGGAGCTTTCCGGCGCTACGAAGCGCATCGCAAGCCGCGGACTTCGCGTATCCAGGCAATTTCGAGCGCGAATACCTGGATGAAAGGGGGAGACGAGGACACGAGCTGGCTCTATGGCTACGATGCTTGGAACGTCCCTTTGACTCCCCTGGAACCATACGTCAAGGCTGTTTGATGACAACGGCAATGCAACCAGGCACCCAAAAAGAATTCTTCAAAACGTCTGACGGCTGCTCCATCGCGTTTCGATTGCGTGTGGCGCGGAATGCCGGCGCGCCACGCATCGTGTTGATTCATTCTTTGGCGCTCGATGGCAGTATTTGGGACGGCGTTGCGGCAAGACTGGACGATCGGGCGGCAATTCTCAGCTACGACTGCCGGGGACACGGAAAATCGGATCGGCGCGCTGGATTTTTCACAACGGAATTGTTCGCGCGGGATCTTGCGGAATTGCTTGATCACGTCGGCTGGGAGGCCGCCACTGTCGCAGGTTGCTCGATGGGAGGTTGCGTCGCCCAAGCGTTTGCCGGGCTTTATCCCTCGCGAGTGAACTCTCTCGCCCTGATCGACACGACGGCTTGGTATGGCGAGGACGCTCCCAAGAATTGGCGGGAGCGTGCCGCCACGGCGCGTTCGAAAGGCCTTAAAGGAATGGTTGAGTTTCAAGCCACACGATGGTTCGGCGATCACTTTCGAACAGCGCATCCAGATTTAGTTAAAGCAATGGCTGAGATATTTCTGGCCAACGATTTGGATTGCTATGCCGCGACATGCGTAATGCTTGGCGACGCTGACTCGCGGCATTTTCTGCCGGCGCTGTGTGTGCCGGTCGCGGTGATCGTGGGTGAAGAGGACTACGCCACGCCAGTGGAAATGGCGCAGCAGTTGCATGAGGCGATTCTCGGCTCGACCCTCACGATAATTCCTGGAGGGCGGCACCTGACTCCTGTCGAGTGCCCGGAGCAGATTGCGCGGCAGATCTTGGCGCTGCTGCAGCGCGTGGGTTCGCAACAAGCCGCAACAGAGGCTTAGCCCGGAAATCTCCCGAGAGAGTGATCGATCCGCTTTGCGAGCTCTGCTTGCCGCATCGAATCGCGTTGCCGCGTTTGGTGGTCTTGAGTAGCACGGGCTTCAGCCTGTGCACTGCGCTGAGTCACAAATCAAACCACACAGGCTGAAGCCTGTGCTACTGGAGGGCGCTGGCCCGGCGCGCGCTACTTGGCGGGTTTGAGTTCAGCGTACAACTGCCCAACGAACCGGTCCGAACTCCCCGCTACCATTGGAACCTTCGCATCGAAATCGGATGTCGGATGTGCGGCGACCACCTCTTCCGGCGACTTGCCTTGCTTGAGAAGTTCCGCCACATGATCCCGAACTCCGAGAATCATATCCCTGTGCGCGATCACCGCCGCTCTGTCAACAGTGGGGCCGTGACCTGGGATGATCTTCGTATTGGGTCCCGCCATGCCGATCACGACACCCAGCCCCTCGATCATGCCGTTAAGTGAGCCGCCATTGCCCCGGTCAATATTCGGGTAGCCAATCGAGCGATAGAAATCGCCCGTCATGAGCACATTCGCGCCGTGAAAATAGACCAGGGTGTCGCCGTCGGTGTGGGCTCGCTGAATCGGGATCAACTCGACTTCCTCGCCGTCCATATGAAATGTCACGCGTCCACGATAGGTCACCACGGGGAGCCCGGCAGCGGGCGTCGGAGGCACGGGTGTGCCATTTGCCGCGGGATTGGGATTCATCAGCCGCCCCCGCAACTCCTCGCGAGCGAAAATCACGGCACCCATTTTGCCGAGGTTTTCGTTGCCGCCAGTGTGGTCTGCATGAACATGAGTGTTGACCACAAAGCGAATCGGATTAGGAGAGATTTGTTTGACCGCCGCGACGATCTTACCGGTGAGCGGAGCGAATTGAGTGTCGACGAGGAATACGCCATCCGGACCGGAGAGCACGCCGATCGTGCCGCCCTGGCCTTCGAGCGTGGAGAAATTGTCGGTGATTTTCGTGGTCTTGATCTCGACCTTACTGAAATCGGGCGGGGTCTGCGCGTACGTCAAGGCTGCGGTACCAAATAATGCTGCGAGCACGACAAGCAATATCTTAATTGCTGTGTTTTTCATTTGTGTTAGCTCCTACGCGTGGCTGGAATCTCGTTTGTGGCCTACTGAACCCAGGGGAGTATATACCAATACTTCCGCCGTGTGGCAAGCTGACGGGCTAAGACGGATATGCCGCAACCGGCAGGAGCCGTGGCAGGCCCGTTCCACCGGCTGAGCGAGTCATGGGCGGAGAATGTGATGGGCGAGGAGGCGTTCGAAGTCGGGATCAGGTTGCTTTAGAGTTATATGTGACTTGGGGGTAGGAAGAAAAACCCGCACCCTTCACAAAGACAGTGAAGAGTGCGGCACCCGCAAGTTCAACCCCTCACCAAAGAGGCTTTGCGGTGCGCCAAGTCAGCCTTAAAGCCGTAACGTGCCGCCGATACCGATTCGAGTTACTATCTTCGGCGAGTTCGCAACAGGCAAAGCTCGGCGGGGCCGCTTTTGTAGCGTCGGCCTTCAGGCCGACTCCGTAGATTCAAGGACATGCCCGTCCCGCGTGCGGGACGGCCGCTACATAGACCAAGACCGAGCAAAAACATTCGAGGAGGAACGAGACATGAAGCGACTGATCGTGTTGGCTATGGTTGTGGCAACGGCCGGCGCTGCTTTGATTCTCATGATCCCGACAACGAAGGTGTATTCGGCAGACAAGGAGCCGCGCTTCCCACAGCTCAAGATGGAGCAGTTGAACGACCAGCAGCGGCCGTTCGCGGAAGAGATCATGAAGATTTCGAGCATTGGAATCAGCGGTCCATACAATTCGATGCTTCGCAGCCCTGTCATGGGCCAACGTCTCTTCAATCTGCTCGACTACGTCCGGTTCAACACTTCCGTGCCCCGCAAGCTGAATGAGTTTGCGATTCTGATCCAGGCCCGGCTCTGGACATCGCAAGTGGAGTGGTACGCACACTATCCCCTGGCGATCAAAGCAGGCCTCCCGGAAGCTGTGGCGGCCGATCTCAAGGAAGGAAAGCGGCCAGCCTCCATGCAACCCGACGAAGCGGCCGTGTATGACTTTTGCATGGAACTCTCGACCAAGCACGAAGTGAGCGATGCGACTTTCAAACGCACGCGCGAACTTTTCAGCGAGCAGCAAGTGATCGACCTGATCGCGGTCAGCGGCACCTACATCATTGCCGCCATGATGGCCAACACGGCCGAGGAGGCAGTTCCGGCAGGCAAAACGCCGCCGTTGCAGCCGCTCCCTGCGCGATGAAGTAGCGCCGGCAACTTGCCGGCGGTTTGGGGGCTCCGGGAAAGGGCGAAGAGCGGACGGGACGCCGGCGCTACTTAAAGCTTTGCAATGGACTCGTTGCTCACCAATTTGAGATATTGAGTTGTGGGGGCTGACACAAATGCGCGGGGCGCCAGAACGAAATCGCGCTAGACTTATCGCAAGAGGGGAGGACTGATGACAAGCAGACCGAAACTTATTCCAGATGGCTACCACACCGCGACGCCGTACTTGATTGTCAATGATGCGGCACAGGCAATCGAGTTCTATAAGGAAGCATTTGGTGCAACGGAATTGCTGCGCATGGCGAAACCCGATGGGAAGATCGGACACGCCGAAATCAGGATAGGCGATTCGACCATTATGCTCGCGGACGAATTCCCCGAGATGGGCGCGCGCAGCCCGCAGTCTTTTGGCGGGTCGCCTGTGAGCATTTTTCTGTATGTCGAGAATGTGGACGCGGTATTCGCACAAACTGTCGCCGCTGGGGCAGTGGTGCAAAGGCCCGTAGCTGATCAGTTCTATGGTGATCGGATGGGCGGAGTGAAGGACCCCTTCGGGCACGCGTGGTACATCGCAACGCACGTGGAGGACGTGTCACCTGAAGAAATGCGGAAGCGTGCTGCCACTGCTGGGCGGTAGGACGTAAGCCACGTCGGTTGGGCCGCAAAACTGCACGATGCAGAGCAATGACTTCAGAACTCTGTGGGGATTAAGAATGCGCTAGGAATTCTTCCATCCAGTGTCGCAAGAATTGCGCCCTTCGCTCTGGCGAGTTGCGCGAGGTGGCCATCGGTAGTCTGTTTCGCGGTTTTGGCCCAGGCGGGAACGTGGGAGATGTCATGGTCATCGGGGATGAACGTGAACCGCAAGACGTCCGCCGCCTTTAGCCGGAGCAGCAGGGTGCGTGCCTGGGCGACGCTGAATCCATATTGCGGCGCTTGTGCGAGGACCCGGACGAAACCAAGTTCTGTAATCGAGCAGGTTATCAGTTCAGGCGCTCCCTTGGAGGTCAATGTGCGCACCCATCTGGCGATTCGTTCGTGGAATTCGTGCTGGAGGAAACCCAACGCGACGAGCGCATTCACATCGAGAAGGTACTTCATGGAAAACTGGCAAGAATCTCTTGGACCTGTTTGCTGCTCAGGGGCGGAGCCTTCGGACCTGCGCCCAGAACAGGGAGACCGGTAATGGGGTCGAGGAGAATGCAGACTTTTTGCGAGCGCGTTCTTCGCGGTGTTAATACGATGCGCCCACCCTCTGCTTTCACGTCGAGAGGATCGCCCGCCCGGAGGCCGAGCTTACGGCGAATTGGACCGGGCAGGACCACTTGACCTTTCGTCGAAACTCTGGTCTCCATCGTAAGACAATCTTACCCCAATATGTCGGTCGAGCAATCGTTCTATTTGTTTTCGATGGAATGAAAGGGTCGTTTGTTGGGTGCGTGTGCGCTGCGTTTTGCGCAAGGATTTCGGGTAGAATCAAAGCACGGGGCTGTAGCTCAGTTGGATAGAGCGGAGGTTTCCTAAACCTTAGGTCGGGGGTTCGACTCCCTCCAGCCCCACCATTCTTGAACAGCGTGTTTTGGAGCGAGTAGAACTGAATAGCCCTGGGGCAAATTGCGCTCGCCGCTCAAATCAATCATGGGGAAAGCCGCTATTGGATGACGCCTTCCCACTTAAATCCATCCGATGACCGGCTAATGCTCTTGATGCGGATCCTGTGTTCCTCGGGAGTGCGTCCGGGATTACCTGTGACGACGACCTGATCGCCCGGCTTCAGGGTGTCTCTTGCCACTTTTGCCTGGCTCAATTGGACTCCGCCAGCCCACTCGACGGCCCACAACTGCATTTGCCCTTTATCGTCGGGAGCCTGCACCTTTAGGAACGAATGTGGATTGCGAAATAGAAACTCGGTCACTGTTCCTTTGATCGTGACCGTCTGGTCTACGTAGTACGTCGCAGCAAACGAGTGGTGAGCGTAGGCCTTGCTGCCACAGACGAGCGCAGCGGCGAAGAGTACGAACAGAAGTTTCCAATTCATTGCACTCCCTCCCGATATGGACCTGAACAATCTGTGTGAGAACCAAAATCAAGGCTTCAGCGGCTGAAGCCGCACTAATTCTGTGCGTTTATGTCGTGGCTAAAGCCACGACCCACAAATATTCTCGAGTTGCCACACAGACTCCGAAGACTCTCGGCTCAAGCAAGGCCAGTGTCCTCGCGGCAGCAATCCTGCGATTTCAAAATCCCGAGTCATGCACTAAAAGGTCTCCTCTCATCGGCTATCTCGCTTCGCAGGCCGTGGGATGCCATCCCGAAGCATCGGGAAGCTTCTTAAAATGGGTGCTGGTGGTGAATGGTCCGCTCAGATATTGAGGATCGTTTACAACACTGGTGACGATGAGATAGGAATCACCATTCGGTTCGATCACCCGAGTGAAGTACTCGGTCAGGACCGTGTTGCTCCCGTAAGGAATGCCGTTCTTCCGCAGGTACCCGGAGCGCATGTGAGTAGTCTCAACTTTTAAATAGCCTCCGCGCGGCCGGGCTCCTCGCCCCCCTCCCATCATCTGCCAATCGGCGACCGAATATCCCTGCCACTGGGGAGCCCCAGCCGGGGGAGGCAGTCCGCCAAAATGCAACAGGCGGGTTTGCGTACCGGCATCCGTATCGATCCTTAAAGTCGCATCATTTTCCCAAGTGATATGCAAGCGGCCGGGAACCCGCATAATGGCGGCAGCGCCGTAGGCCTTGCATTGGTTGCCGCTCGCTTCGTCCTTGGCGGGGTCCCAAGCGGCGGCGACCTTTATGCCCTCGGCATTCAGGGGAACACTTTCGTAATCACCTTTGGCCGGAGTGATCATTCGAAAGCGCCAATCTTCGGTGACCAAAGCGACCCAGTATCCGGTAAGATCCTCCGGCGCGGCGGCTTTCGGTGTGGCCGGAGCGCGGGCACGTGCATCCTCTTCCCTTCCCCCCGAAGGAGACAACCCTGGCACGCCTACTTGGGCAAACGTGAGGACCGGCACGAAGAACAATAGCGCCACCGCCGCGGCCGACCACGACGCAATCCCCCTTCTTACGCTTTCATCAGCCATCCCGATCTTCTCTCCACTTTTTCGACGAAAGAGAGCGGCCGGTGCCGCTCCAAATTCTCAAAACTACTTTTCAGTAATCAGACTCTTGTACACGGCCTCGACAAACATGGCCGTCGTCCACGGGCCCGTACTCGCGCCATAACGGGCGTCATAATCTTCAGTGGGCCGGGCGGCCTTGATTTCTTCCAGCGTCTTGTTTTTCTTGATCATGTCCTGAATGCGGTCGCGCACGATGGTGACCATATCCCGGTACTCGAGGACATCGAACTGGTCGCAGATGCGTCCGTGTCCGGGAATCACGTAGGTGCCGCCTTCCACTTCTTGTTTGGCGATCGTCAGATCAAGTATGCGGTTCAGGCCGTCGATGATTCCTGCAATGCTGCCGCCCCTTTGTATGTCTATGACGGGGTAGCTGGTGGTCACGAAAATGTCCCCAGCGCTCACGACATCCGAACGGCGAAAAAAGACGATGCTGTCGCCGTCCGTGTGCGCCGCGGGCACGTGAATAATTTCAATTCCTTCATCGTTGGAGTACAGCTTCTTTGGGCTGCTGGAGTAAGGATCGGTCGGCCAAGCGCCGGAGGGCCACGAAGGCTTGCCACCCGTCATTCCATTCATCCGGTTGAAAGCATTTTCGTGCGCCAGGATCGGCGCACCTGGTTGTATATCCTGCGCACTGTAGCCAACGACGCCGCCAATCACGGACATGCCCGCCTTGCTGATGCTTTCGTTCCCGCCAACGTGGTCCGGGTCGACGCTGGTGTTGATAATGATACGAATCGGCTTGTCGGAAACCTTCCGGATTGCCGCGATGATCTTATCGGACAATTGCACGTTCCCGGTATCCACCAATAACACGCCTTGTGGGCCCGCCTGCAGAGTGATGTTGCCGCCTGAACCCGCAATCATGTAGACGTTCCCTTGCACCGGCAGCACTTGTATCTCCGGATTGCCGGGATTCTGATTCTGCCGGGCGCAGGCGGCCTCGGCCAGAACGGTGGCTGCCAAGAAAATAACGGCGGCGAGTATCGAAGCGACGTGTGGCGCAATCGGCGATGGCTTGAACACTTTTTTTGTCACCAGGTTTGCTTCCGGTGCAGCGCTATTTCTTTGCCGGCGTTTTGAGCATCTGTTCCAATTTCAACTGGTACTCGGGATACATCGTCTCGGCCCCACCCAGCACGGCCTGCATGGGTATGCCGTGGCGTTCTGCGAACTCCTTAAGAAAAGGGTTTTGTCCCGGCAAAAAGTGCGGCACCCGGTTCTTGGGGAGACCCGTGATTTCCTCTACGGGCTCGCAGGAGTATGTCCAACTGATGGCGGTGTATTCCGCAAGAGAGAAATCCTCGCTCTTCACAAGCGGCTCCGTCAAATAAACGGGATCGGTAAGGATGCTGACGTGCGTCATGAGGTTTCCGTAGCGGATATAGTGTTCGATCAAGGTGGCTCGATCGCTTTCCGGCAACCCGTTGCGCCGGACGAAGCCCTGCTTAATGTGAGTGGTATAAACGGTCAGGACGGCTCCCTCCCATTTCCCAGTAGAGAAGCCCATCCAGGTGTGCGGGGCATACTCGGAGGGATGAGGGCGTCCATCCATCCAGATCGTTCGCGTCTGCTGGTAGTTGCTGACGTAAAGCTTGATCGCGATGACGCGCTGGGTCTCCGGGTCTCTCTCCTCCCAGAACTCGAGTTGCGTGGGGCTGCGGTTGATGTATGGAGAAACGTGCACCTGGCACTGATGTTCTTCCACCGTCATGCGGGAGGGATCCCAGCTTAATGCCATCTGGCGCGCTCCATTCGTGATGGGAAGCCCCAGGTAGTCGACCAATTCAGGACCACCTCCCCGCTCCGGCAAATCCTCGTTATAGAGGGGAAACCAGTTTCCGGACAGACTGAATTCGGATGCAGGCGGGCCCTCCGGAGTTTGAGCAAACGCTGAAACATTCGCAAGCGCCCCCTGCAAGAGCAAGAGACCCAGCAATCCAGTCTTTTTCATGCACTCGCCTCGCGATTAGAAAGCCCTCGCGTTACGGATTTAGTACGGTCTTCGATTCGGCTGCAAGGTTGCCGCAAGATGACATAGGATGCGGGAGCTGTCAAGAATAAGTAAACGGTTAATCAAATTGTTGGAAAGACAGAACTACAAACGCAGTGAGCCTTTCTAGCGGGCGCCTTCCAAACTCGCGTAAGGCCCGGCTACGTATACGATTTTGCCGCCGACCATCGTGAGAAGGGATTCGATGCCGCCGATCTGGTCCGCGGGCACAGTCATGTAGTCCTTCGTCAGAACAGCGAGATCGGCGATCTTGCCGGCGTCGAGTGAGCCTCGTTGGTCTTCGTCACGTGAGAACCAGGCGCTGCCAATCGTGTATGCGCGCAGGGCGTCCGTGCGGGTGGGCGTCTGCTCAGGGCCGCGTTGCACGCCGGCGGCGTTTTTACTGTCAAGGAGAGACCATTGGAGCGCGGTGAATGGATTGTAAGAGGCCACGCGGTGGGCGTCGGTCCCCGCACCCATCATCACTCCGAGTTCCTTGGCATTCTCTACCGATCCGGGATTCGGACGCTGCAGGGTCCAGCCCACGCCCATCGCCTTCATCCGCCGCAGATTTTGGGGCGAGGCATTTGTGAGATGAGCGACCGACCAGCGTAAATCCGCGATCGGAAATTCCCTGTTCACGCGCTCATAAATGGAGAGAAGCGTGTCGGCGTTTTCGTCTCGCGGCCAGTGCATCGTGACGGGCATCCCGCGTTGGGCCGCCCATTTCAGTATTTCGTAAAACTTAGCCTTGTCGTCATCGCTTGGCTTGGGGTTGTTGTTCATGCCCCAAGTTACCCTTTCGCCCAGGCCATTGAACTTCAACATGTCGTCGCCAAAGCCCTGCGGCAGCATCTGCGTCAAACTCTTCAGCTCCTCGAACTCCTTGCCTTCAGTGGGTCCGCATAAGCTGTAGGCAACGCGGAGCGTCAATTGCCGCTGCCGCCAGACCTTGAAGATGGGCTGATAATCCTCGGGGTTGACATTATTGCCGCCAGGATCGCCGACACCCGTCAAACCCAGCCGGTTGAGCTCGCGGAAAAATTTCTTCGTGCCATCCACTTGCTCATCAAAAGTCGGATGAGGAAGTCTGTCGAACAGGGCGATCGCGACGCCATTGCCGCCGCCTCCGTCGATGGCTCCCGTCGGGGCGCCACCTGAGTCTCTTTCGAGCTTGCCGGGGCGCGGCAAATCGGCGTCACCATTAATATTCAGAGCTTTGAACCCCGCAGGCGTCATCACGACCCAGTCGTATCCAAGCTGAATGTAGACGGGATTGTTCGGCGCCGCCGCTACGAGATCCGCTTGAGTGGGTCTGCGCTTCTCCTTGAATTGCTCCACATTCCAGCCGCCCGCGACGATCAGCCACGCGCCCGGCTTCATCCTCCGCGAAGCCTCGTGGATCCGGCCCAACGCCTCGGCGAGGGATGTTGCGCCAACCCAATTCACCTCGGTCCCGAAGGTCTGGCCGGCCCGAATCGCATGCATGTGGGAATCGATCAAACCAGGGATGACCGTGCGGCCTTGCAGATCGATCACACGCGTCTTGGGGCCCGCAAGTTTTCGGACGTCAACGTCGCTGCCAACAACCACAATTTTGCCATCGCGTACCGCGATAGCCTCGCGAGTCGAGAACTGATTGTCGACCGTCAAAATCTTGCCGTTCACCAAAACCGTATCAGCGCTTTGAGACCACGCCGGGGAAGCCAGGATTAGCGCACCAACGGTGAGCGACATCGCGCGGATGACGCTTTTGATGTGAATTTTCATCGGGCCGTCCTAACTGTAGGCATCGACTGCCGATTCTAACGCAGCTCCTGCATCATGCCGGGGATATTGCCTGGCGCGGGTTCCTTTCCCCAGCCAAATTCTTTCATGAGTGTCTGGCCGATCTCTTCCTGTGTTTTCTTCTCCCGGTTCAGCGCCCGGAAGCGCTCTCGGATCGCCACCACTCGATTGCGGATCTTCACTACATCTTGCCTCGTGACCGGCGGGCCGTGGCCGGGAACCACAAGATCGAAATCCAGCTTGAGGAGCTCGTCGATCTCATTGCTCAAATCCATCCAACCGCCACCGCTGCTGTAGTCGACAATATAGGGAAGCTCCTCGACCGTGGCAAAGAGGTCGCCCGACTCAACCACTCGCTCCACGGGCAAGTAGACCAGAGTGTCTCCCTTGGTGTGGCCGCGAACTTCGTAGAGTTGCACCTCTTTGCCGCCGAGGTGCAATTGAGCGCGTCCTGAGTAGCCCACCTCAGGCAGCCATGCATGGTTAGGCGCCCGCGCCATGTTCTCGAGGTCGTCCGCCGAAATAATGACGGTCGCTCCCATGGCCGACATCTTCGCCGCACCGCCAGAGTGGTCGGCATGATTGTGTGTGAGGATTACGTACTTGACCGGCTTGTCGGTCAGCGATTTGACCTTCGCCATGATGTCGTCATGCATCGGCTCGAATTTAGAGTCCACCAGGATCACGCCGTCATTGGTAGGGTAGACGAGAACGTTGCCGCCGTATTTCCGTATGGCGTCCAAATTCGCATCGATGTTCGCGATCTCATAGACGCCCTCTTTGATCTTATGGAGTTCCGTGGGCGGGCCCGCCGGGGCCTGTTGAGCGTTCGCAATGAACCCAATTGCGAACAGAAGGGCAGCCACGGACAAGGATAAGCGATTCAGGGTATTCAACATTGGCGGTACCATAACAAGGCACGCGGTGCTCGTCAAGAAATTGGGGTCGTTCGGGCGTGGGCTATTTTCGCGTGCATGAATCCGACGTGGCGCCCCTGTTGGGGCTTTGCCGTCAAGACAGACGCTGTTTCCCACCACTTCCCCTTCACTTCGTTCAGGGCAAGCGCGGTGGGCTACTTTGTGACGTCCCTCGGGGACTCCCGGCGACGCGCGAGTAGCCTGCTAACGGCTCGTCCACACTCTGCCAGGACTTTGAGAAATATGAGAAAGCGTTGGTCCGACGAAGGGGAAACTGTGAGAGGATACGCCACTGTGACAGTCGAATACGAAAGAACGGGTGAAGCTCTGAAAGGGACCGCTGACTCACGATTTTCACTTTCAAATAGCGCCAATGTCGGCCGGAAGGCCACCATTCGCCGCAAGCCAGGAGTGGAGTTCATGAAACGCCTATTGATAGCCACGGTCGCTCTATTATTCGCGGTAATTTCGGCGTCGGCACAAACGCCGGACGATCTCAAGAATGATGGAAAGAATACCGACAATGTTCTCACGTATGGGATGGGCTACCACCAAAATCGCTACAGCCCACTCAAACTGATTGACAAGTCAAATGTGAAGCGCCTCGTACCGATCTGGAATTTGAGCCTCGACAATCAGTGGGGCGAGCAAGCGCAACCCCTCGTCTATGAAGGCGTCATGTACGTCACCGATGCCAAAGCTACCGTGGCGATTGACATCGAGACCGGCAAACAGATTTGGAAGACGCCGGTCGATTGGCCGCCTGATATGACCCGCGTTGTTTGCTGCGGGGTCTCAAACAAGGGGCCGGCCATCCTGGATGGCAGACTCTTCCGCACTACGCTGGACGCGTTCGTGATTGCACTTGATATGAAAACAGGCAAGGAGATCTGGCGGCAGCAGGCGGCCGACTGGAAACAAGGCTATTCGATGACCGCCGCGCCGCTGGCTGCAAACGGGGTAGTGATCACCGGGATGTCCGGCGCCGAATACGGCACGCGCGGATTCCTCGACGGCTGGAATCCGGAGACAGGCGTGCATTTGTGGCACCGCTACACAATTCCCGGGCCCGGCGAAAAAGGAGTTGAGACCTGGCCGGAGGGCGACGCCTACCTGCACGGGGGCGGCTCGACCTGGATCACGGGATCATACGATCCGGAGCTCGACCTTGTCTATTGGGGGACCGGCAATGCCGGGCCCTGGAATCCAACGAAGCGGCCCGGCGACAATCTATATACCGCGTCGTTGCTGGCGATCAGGCCGAAGACGGGCGAGATCGTCTGGCATTTCCAGTTCACGCCGCACGACATGTTCGACTACGATGCAACATGGGAACCGATTCTCGCCGACATGCAGATCGGCGGGCAAGCGCGCAAGGTCGTCATGCAATTGAACCGCAACGGTTTCCTCTACGTGCTCGACCGGTCGAATGGGAAACTGCTCTCGGCCAAGCCGTATGAGAAGGTGAATTGGGCCACGAGCATCGATTTGGAGACGGGCCGCCCCGTGGAATCAGATGTATCGAAGAGGCTGCTTGCGGGCGAGAAGGTCGAGCTTTGGCCCTCGACGCGCGGCGGAAAGAACTGGCCGCACGCGGCGTTCAATCCGGAAACAGGGCTTCTCTATGCCAACACCCAGCACATGGCGAGTCTCTATCGCTTTGTTCCGCTTGCGCCGTTCGCGCCCGGGACGCGCTATCAGTTTGTAGAGAACCAAACTGCGCCGCGTGAGACTGGCGAGCCCATCGGGCATGTCGACGCGATCGACCCCATGACCGCCGAACCGCGTTGGCGCGCGCCCTTGCTCGACCATCCGCATTGGTCTTCCATCGTAGCCACGGGTGGCGGACTGCTCTTCACCGGCAAAGAAACCGGTGAATTCATCGCCATCGATGCGGATACCGGGAAGACAGTGTGGCAATTCCAGACTGGATCGGGCATCAATGCTCAGCCGATTACCTTCACGCATAACGGAAAGCAATACGTCACGGTCTTGTCTGGTGTGGGCGGGCTCTACTGGAACTTCTCGCGGGAAGCTTTGAAGAATGTGCCGCAAGGTGGATCCGTTTGGACGTTCGCGCTGGCGCAATAAGGTTGATTTTGGTGTGGTTACCCAGCTTGAATTTACAGGCCCTTTCGAGTTGACGAATGGGCTGGAAGTTGCGCCGGACCGGTGCGGTGCGGTGTGAGGTAGCGCCGGCATCTTGCCGGCATTGTTTGAGTAGCAATGAGCGAGGAGCCGGCGGGACGCCGGCGCTACTGAAACCGCGGCATCGACGCATTGGATCTTCCAGGAAATTGAGTCACCACCGATTTTGGGGCCGCCTTTTGGAGTTTCAAGGATGAAATGTATCGTTGCAGTTGGATGGGCTCTGGCATTTGCGTGTGCAATAGCATCCGCCCAGGCGTCTCCGCCAAAGAAATTTTCCGTGAAGCAAATCAGCGCGGGCGCGACGATATTTGCGCGAAATTGTTCGCCCTGCCACGGCGCGCATATGGCTGACCCGGAGAGTGCGTTCGATCTGCGGACCTTTCCTCACAATCAGCACTCGCGCTTTGTCAATTCCGTAACGAACGGAAAAAATAGCATGCCGCCGTGGGGCGGCTTGCTAAAACCGGCGGAGATTGAATCATTGTGGGCTTACGTTGTGGCCGGGGAAAAAGCAAACGTGAAAGGTTCCAAGACGAAATGATCAATCGGCGCCTGCAGCTTTGCCATGAGCGGAACACGATTGCCGAGTGAGGATTTGCGACGGTTGGATTATGACCCGGTGAACGGATACTCAGCGAGGCGCAGCCGGAACCAAACTCAACTTCAGCGGCTGAAGCCGACAGAAAGAAACTTCGTTTCGGCCGGGCTGAAGCCCGGCCCTCCGAGGAGATCCGAAAATGCTACGCGGGGCGCGACGAATTGGAGGATCAATAGAACAGGGGACGCCACGATGAGGTTTTTTGCCACTCACTCCGGCTGGCGCGGGATAGCCCTATCTTGTCTGGTCTTGGCCGGCCTGTCAGCCGCCGGACTGTCTCATTCCCAATCGGCGGGACCACAAGGGAGCTGGTCGTCGAAGGCAGCGCTTCCCACCAAACGCTTTGAAGTGGGCGTCGTCGCGCTGGGAGGCAAGGTCTACGTCGTCGGCGGCGAATCGAACGGCAAACAAGCTTCGCAGCTCAACACGGAATACGACCCGGCCACGGATAGTTGGCGCGAACGCGCGCCCATCCCCCACGAAACGAGCCACGCCGGTGTTGCCGGGTCCAACGGGAAGCTCTATGCAGTCGGGGGCTTTGTCGGCGTCCCCCATGCCGGGGCGCTCGATCTCGCTTTCGAATACGATGTGGCGACGGACAAGTGGCGGCCACTTCCGCCACTCAGCAGCCCACGTGGCTCGGTCGGCCTGGCGGTGGTTGGTGGCAAAGTCCACGCCATCGGCGGGCGCGGCCTTGACAAGATCACCGTCAGTACGCATGAGGTCTACGATCCCGCGACGGGGAAATGGAGCAAGGCCGCGCCGCTTCCCACGGCCCGCGACCACGCAGGCGTGATTGTTGTGGACGGCCAAATTCACGTCATCGGCGGGCGTACGGCGGAATACACCGATGTAGTCAAGCTGCACGATGTCTACGACCCAAAGACGGATTCCTGGAAACCGGCGGCACCGCTCCCGACGGCACGAAGCGGCGGCGCTGTGGTCTACTATCATGGACTCATCCTTTACGCCGGCGGCGAATGCAGACGTCCCAATCCAGGAGGGGGCGGCGACGGGTTTACCGAGAACGAAGGCTACGATCCAAAGACCGATAAATGGATGACGCTCGCGCCGCTGCCCGCGCAACGCAACGGCTTCGGCGCGGCAGCGGCCGGAGAGCGGGCCTATTTCGCCGGCGGCTCCGTGGGATGCGGCGGCGCTCCGACGTCGGACCAATTGCTCGTCTTCAGTTTGCGCTGAGGGCGCAAAGTCAGCCGACGGCTTTTGGCCGGGTTGTTTGACCCGCAACGAGAAGCGCAAGAATGACTCTTTTCCGCCAAGACTCAAATCCATTGGCCTAGATGAGATTTCAAGCGCACACCCCGAGAAAAATACGCCGCTTTCATGTTTCTTTCAGGTTATGGCGTTAGGCTGCCTTGCTGCGAAGTTTCCGCAATCCCAAGGCGGTTGAAAAAAGCAGGATCGAAACGAGCGGAAGAGATTGCGCCGGCGATAGCCAATCATGTGTAGAGAGCAAATCGGCGCCGCTCAGGCGAACGAGAAGTGAAATGCCGGAAACTCAAAGAGCGCAATTTAGCGGTCTACGAGGCGCAGCCGGAATGACCGCAAAACGACCACGAAAACCTGTTCTGGAGGGAATCATGAATGAGCGATGTCTGCTGTTACGGATCATAGTCCTTTTGATCGCACCGGTCCTAACCATCCACGGGCAGGAAAAATTACCTCTCAAGTTGGTCCAAAAGATCCCCATGCCGAACGTGAAAGGGCGGCTTGACCACTTTGGCGTGGATCTCGCAGGCAGGCGGCTGTTTGTCGCCGCCCTCGGAGACGATCAAAACACGGTGGAGGTGATCGATCTCAAGTCGGGAAAGCGGGTGTTCAGTATCCCTGGACAGAGCAAACCACAGGGCTTGTTCTATTCTTCCGATTTTAAGAAACTTTTTGTGGCCAACGGCACTGACGGCACCTGCAAGATATTCGCTGGGGACACATTCAAGCTTATTGATAGCTTACGGATCGGACCCGATGCCGATCACGTTGGCTACGACCCAGCGACCAAATATCTTTACGTCGGATTCGGCGATGCAAAATCAGGGGGGCTGTCCATCATCGACACGCGCAACAACAAGCACATTGCGGATATCAAGACCGATGCGCGCTCCGGCGGCATCAAGACCGAAAAATCGAAGTCACAAACTTACGTCACGCTTACCGGAGCCGCCAATCTTGGCGTGGTTGATCTAAAGAAGCGCGAACAGATTACAACCTGGCCGACTGGAGTTCCGGGAAATGTCGCGTTAGCGCTCGATGAGAGCCATCATCGGCTGTTCGATGGTGTTCGCGAACCCGCGACGCTGATCGTCCTGGACACCGATTCTGGAAAACAAGTTTCGCAGGTTGAGGGCGTCGCCGGAATCGACGACCTGTGGTACGACGCTGCGCACCAGCGTGTCTATGCCTCGGGCGGGAGAGGATTTGAAGTGGGGTTCGTTTACACCTACCAGCAGAAGGATGCCGACCATTATGAATTGATGGGGAAGGTCCCCACGGCGCCCGGCGCAGGTACGTCGTTTTGGTTGCCGGACCTCAATCGCCTTTACGTGGCAGCTCCAGCCAATGACAAGGAAGAAGCCGCAATTCTGGTATTCGAACCTCAGCCATAGGAGGGTGAAGGAGCGCGGTTTCTTGGCGGAAGATTGCAGGGATATCAAATATGTTCAAGGGAGAAAACATGAAGAAAGTGTTCGCTGTGTGTGTGTTTGTATTGATGGGATGCGGAATGTTCGCGGTGGTTGGCACCAAGAGGGCGGCATCGCAGACACAACCGGCTCGTGAGATTTCCTCGCTGCAATTGCAGCAACAAATTCCAGTGCCGAATGTAATGGGCCGCTTGGATCACATGTCGTCGGATGCAAAACGCAGAATCCTGTTTGTTTCCGCGCTTGGCAACAACACGGCGGAAGTAATCGACACTTTTGCGGGCAGGGTGGTCCACACCATTACGGGGCTCAGTGAGCCTCAGGGCATCCTGTACGTGCCCGATTTCAACAGGCTTGTTATCGCCAACGCCGAGAACGGCAAGGTGAATATCTACGACGGCACAACCTACGAGCTTCGCAAGTCTCTCGATTTTGATCCGGACCCGGACAATCTCCGCTGGGACCCCACTTCGAAACTGGTGGTCCTCGGTTACGGCGAAGAGGAGGGGGGTATTGCCTTTATTGATTTGGCGAAAGAAGAACGCGTGGGTAACGTCCTCAAAACGGGAGGCCATCCCGAGTCCTTCCAGGTCGAGGCGTCTGGGAGTCACATCTTTGTTAACTGTCCGGATGCCGGGAATGTGGTCGAATCGATTGACCGCAAGACCGGCGAGGTGACGAAGTGGCCTCTCAAGGGCCTGCGTGGGAATTTTCCCACCGCGCTTGATGAAAAGGATCACCGGCTCTTCACGGTCACTCGGAAGCCGCCAATGCTGGTGGCTCTTGATACTCAAACCGGCAAAGAGGTTGCCAGGCTGCGCACTTCTGGCGACTCCGACGATCTCTTCTTTGATGCATCCCGCAAACGTATTTACGTCGCCGGCGGGCAAGCCTCGATCAGCGTCTATCAAATGACCGATCCAGACCACTATTCCCTGATCGAAAAAGTTCCGACCACAATCGGTGCGCGCACGGCTTACTTTTTTGTAGGCCGCGATCAGCTCTACGTGGGGATTCCGGCCAAAGGAAGCGATCCATCGCAAATCTGGGCTTTTGGACCACAGGAGTAAGGAGGAGAACGCTGCCGGGCGGATACGCTTCCCCGCCCGGCTTCACCAGATCAATTTCAGAGCAAACTGAATCTGGCGTGAGGTGGTCTGTGTGGAAGTGATGTGTCCCGCGTCCGAGAGCGGTTGCCCGTTCTTGTCGAAGACCTCAAGGTGATCGGTCGGCGAGGCAAAATTCGCATGATTGAGAATATTGAAAAACTCCGCGCGAAACTGGACATTGAAGGCTTCCGAGAACAGATTGCTGAAGATGTTGGTCCCGCAGCCCGCGCCCCGGCATGCCGGGCCGGAATCATTTTTCCTGAAAATTCGATTGTTCTTGAAGACGGAGAAATCCAGCTTCGACAGCCCTGGTCCAATCAGGGTGTTGCGGCCGAGATTCCCCCGCCGGGTACTTGGACTCGGGAACGCGAGGCATTGAGTCTTGATGTAATGGTTGGGATTGCCGGGGTTTGTCAGAGTCTGGCAACCCTGGCCGGCAAGCCAGTCTGGTGGCTCGCCAGTTTCTTCCAATTTCATCCCATTAGGGTCGCCGCCAACCAGCGGTGTAAACGGTTGCCCGCTGGTTAATTTATAGAGACCGCCCAGTTGCCACCCGCTGAGCGCCCAACTCGGGAACTTTAAAAGCCCCAGAGGAGCTGTCCTGCCAGAGTGTTCCGCAGCAGCCCAAGTTGGACTGGGCACTTCCCAGGTAAAACTCACCACGACGGCTTGAGCGACGTCGAAGTCGGAGAGTCCGCGAGTGGTGCTCTGGTCGAAGAACAGCTGGTTAAAAAGTCCGTTCGGGAACGCGTCATTGGCTGCCGTCGCTGAGAGTGTGTCAATGCTCTTGCCCCAGGTGTACGCAACGTGGAACCCCAAGCCGTGGCTCACGCGCTTCGCGACATCCACCTGCAGCGCGTCATAAAACGAATTGGCCTGCCATAGGTTCGCACTGATGCGTCCAAAATTCGGATTCAGCGAGACGCCCCCGGGGGACCAGAGATAGGGCGCCGATGAGGTCTGGGTGGGGAGAACCATGTCCATATTGTCCAGCTTGTAGGGCTGGTGGACGCCACGCGATCCTACGTAGCCAAGCGTCACCGTCAGCGTGGATGAGAGCTCGCGCGCTACACTCAGATTCCATTGCATTACGTAATTACGCTTGGGGGCGTGCTCGACGTAGTCAGAACGAGAGGATGCCGGGTCGTTCGCAAGTTTTATAAACGCACCCGTTGGGAATGACCCCGGATCAATCGAATTACCGAATATCTCATGGACGAACGGCACCGCATGCTGAAAGGAAATTCGAAATTCGTATGGCAGAGGAAGTACATCAAAAACGCCAAATCCACCGCGGATGAGAGTCCTGCCGCCGCTCGGATTCCAAGCGAATCCTAAGCGAGGCTCGAAGTTCCGAAGCGTGGGGTTCAAGAAAAACGGTGATCCCACGTACGGCTGAGCGTCTGTGGGGTTACGCAGGTTGGAAATCCGATTATGCGCTTCGTTAAGTACCGTGGCCATCTCATAGCGCAAGCCAGCGTTGACAGTTAGGTTCCTTTGCAGCCGGACATCATCCTGAATGTAGGCGCCGAACAGGGTCTGTCGTAATCCAAACTCGGGCGGAGATATCGTGAGATTCCCTTGAAAGCCTTGCGGCAGGTTGGTGAGAAGGCTCAGCAATGAATTAAAACGAAAAACCCCATTTACGTTGCCCAAGACCAGTTGGTTGTTCTGCATCCGCTCGACGAGGCCGCCAAACTTTATCCCATGCCTTCCCTTTGTGAGGAAGGCGTCATCGCCTCCCTGGAAGGAATTCCAGGCGAGAGATTGGCTGGATGGGAGAAGTCCTAGGGTGCTTGGGGCGCCCTTAAAGCTGGTCAGCCCCGGCACGTTCTCGATAGACCCAGCAAGTCCACCCGGCGCGAACGCGTAGGACGGATCGAACATGTGAGGATTGGACACCTTGGATATTCCTCCCGTGATCCCCACGGCGCGGCTGAAACCGGCTCGAACAGAGTTCTGAAACGCCGACTTGGATATGTGCTGCTCTTGAATTGTTGC
>WNEY01000697.1_pt1 | contig 21790 bp, 19 predicted proteins | sample 5400531 | NCBI WGS metagenome assembly WNEY01 (sample SAMN13153338, study PRJNA577476) | soil metagenome | isolation source: 200 cm saprolite under Douglas fir tree site 1 | place: USA:California | collected 2015-04-18
CGCGAGCGCGGCTCCGGCCAGCATGCCGACCGAGAAGAGCGCGACCTCCGCGATCTGATCGTGCCGGTCAGCCGAGGTCGCCCCGGGCTGTGTGGTCGGCCCGGACGCCTGAGTGCCGCCACCGCCGGCCTGTCCAGTCTGACCCGGCTGTCCGCCCGAGCCGTTGGCCCCGGTACCGTCGGTTCCGCGCTGGCCGTTCGCACCGTGCTGCCCGTTCGCACCATGCTGGCCGCTGGCGCCATGCTGGCCGTTCGAACCGTGCTGGCCGTTCGAGTCGCGCCCAGCCGATGGGTGCGAGTGGCTGAAGTGCCGATGCGCCGACGGATGCCCACTGTGCTGGCCACCACTGTGCTGGCCACCACTGGGCTGGCCGCCACTGGGCTGGCCGCCGCCGTGGCGAGTCGCCGTGCCCTGGCTGCCGTCACCAGCGAACTGCGTGGCCGAAGGAAGCTCCAGATGCCAGCCGGCCAAGATCAGCGACGGATCGGTGAACGCCTGACCATCGGCCATCTTGTGACCGAGGTTCAGCTTGACGATCTCGGTGTACCGGTCGCCGGCGCCAAGATAGTGCTGCGCGATCGTCCACAGGCAGTCGCCGTCGCGGACGACGATCACCCGGTGCCGAGCCGTCGTCGGCTCCGCGCGATCGGCGTGAGCCGACCGCGCGGCTTGTTCGGATCGGCCCGCCTGAGCTGACCGAGCCGCGTGATCCGACAGGTTAGCCCGAGCCGCCGGCGAGACATGCTGGACGGTGGCGGCCATAGCCGAGGAGGTCGCGAGCGAGACGGCGGCCGGAGTGGTGAATGTCAGCGCGGCCAGAGCCACCAGCCGCCCGGCCATGCCCTGCAATCCGCCGAGGCGGAGCCTGGGCGCTCGCCGACCGCGAATGGCGGCCTGCGCCTCGGCCAAAACGGCGATCGTGAAGGCCAGCCAGGCTATCCAGGACACGTATTTGACGGCCCCAATAAACAGGCTGCCGTTGTCCTGGTGCATAAGACGAGCAATAACCTGGTGAAATGTCGGCAACTTCGACGGTATAGGCGAGCCGCCGAATCGGTAAAGGGCGATCGGCAGGCCGATTACCAAAACGACCAGGGTTAGCAGGGCCAGCAGGCCGCGAAGGGCACCAGTGGCCCGGTTTCTTCTCATGAGCCCGGTCCCGTCACGCCGGTGACCAGGGAAGCAACCGCCGTTCCGGTCGCCGACATCTTATCGATTCCGACCAGTGAAAGCAGCGTGGTGTTCTCGCTGACGGTGACCTGCACCCTGATCGTGTCTCCGGTTCCAGTGACCGACCCGCTGTAGCCGGCGTTCGTCAGGTACGTGCGCGCGGCCGCGAGCGCCTGCGGCAGGTCGACCCGGAAGGTGCCCGACTTGTAAGCAGTGGAGGTGTTCACGATGCCGGCCCCGGCCCTCGCCGCCTCCTGCGCGATCGCGAAGGCGTTCTCCTTCTGATCTAGCTGACGACCGCCGTCGATCACCAGGCCGGTGAAGGCGAGCAACACGACCATCAGCACAGCGAGCATCAAGGTGAGCGAACCGGAGTCGCGCTCACCGTGAGCAGGCCGGGTATTACGATCTCGTCGCATCCGGCTCCTCCCATCGAGGTGTGCTTAGCCGCAGAGTGTGGTGCGCGGGGTGTGACAAGGGCGTGACACCCGCCCAAATACGCCAGGTTGCGCGACCGATAGGGATCGAGTGGCGAGGTGAAGATGGCGTTCAGCGTGATCGAGCCCGGCACACCGGGGACGAGCAGATCGGAGAGCTGCACGACGCACGTCACTCGGACTCGGATATCGGCCGGCACGCCAACCGGCGTGTTGAACGCCTGGCTCAGGTTCAGCAGGCGCACGGTCGGCTGGCACTGCAGGTCATCGGCGGCCAGCGCGGAGCTCGCGCCGGAAATGGCGGCCTGCCGGGCAGTAGCCTGCGAGGTCGCGACCGAGGCCTGCCTGGCCGCCTCGCGAGCGGCCGCGTCCACCGCGTTCCGCGCGGTCGAGACCCGCCCGGCGGCGACGACCAGCCCGATCAGCATCAAGATCACCGGAGCGAGCAGTATCAACTCGAGCGGGGCGTTGCCGCCATCGGCCCGCAGGCCCGTCAACGCGCCAAGCGGGTGGCTGCGGTCGCGACGGCTAACCTCACGGCGCCCGCTCCCAGCCGGACCAGCCAGGGCCGCGAACCGGCCACGCCCAATCCCGCTCATGACCGGACCAGCCAGGGCCGCGAACCGGCCACGCCCAATCCCGCTCATGACCGGACCAGCCAGGGCCGCGAACCGGCCGAGTCCCCGCCCGCCGAGGCCGGACCAGCTGCGGCCGGACCAGCTGCGGCCGGACCAGCTGCGGCCGGACTAGCTTTCGCACCGGCTTGGCCGACCGGCGCCAATCCGGCCCGAACCGGAACGGTCAGGTCACCCAGCGCGACGAACTGCTCGACCGGGGCGGTGACCACTTCGCGGACGCGGACCACGAGGCCGGGCACTAACGACGGAATGCGGGCGCTCACCCTGATCCTGACCGTGGCCGCGGTCGTGCCCTTGGTAGTGGCCGCTATGTCACTCAGGAAGCCAGGCGTGGCCGAGGTCGCGAAAGAGATCGCCGCCTCGGCGCCGTTTCCCGGCGGCGAAGGTGAGGTACGCGCGACGTCCGCGCCGTGCCTGGCCGCGGCCAGCACCGCGTCTCTGGCCAGATACCAGATCGAGGCCTGGACGACGGTCATGATTCCGATCAGGAAGACCGGGACGATGATCACGTAGCTTAGCGTCACCGCCCCGGCCTCCCTGGACGGTGCCCTCTTGAGGAGAGCCCCCCGAGACAGGGTCTTCGGCGACCCGGCCAGTCGGCGCATCCGCGGATGACGCCGGATCCGCTGGATCATTTGTTCAGGTCAGTTCCCGCCGAGCTGATCGCCGCTTTGAATATTGGATAGGCGAACGCGGCGGCCGCGACCAGCAGCCCTGCGATCACGATCCACTCAAGCGTGAGAGCACCGGCGTCGTTGCGAAAGATCGCCCGCCCGAACCGGCGAGCGCGACCGGCCAGGTAGCTGGCCGCCATCTGCATCATTTCCATTTCCGAACCTCCTTCGTGAACTTGGGCATTAGGTGGCGTGGTTACCCGAACGCGAACGTCCGGTAGACCATAGGGAAGACGAGCAGCAGCAGGAAGCCCGCGCCGAGCAGGGCAATCGGGACGACCATCGTGGTGCTGCGGGAGCTGGCCTTGGCCTTGGTGGTAGCGAGCGCCTCGGCCCGCATGGACTCGGCCCGCGCGGTCAGCGTCTGCAGGATCCTGGCCCCTTCGTGACCCGCGACCTCGGCTATTTCGGCCAGATCGGCGAGTTCGGTGACGCCGGTCAGCGCGGCCAGATCGGCGAGCCCTTCCCAGGGCGGCCGGCCGGCCTTTCTCGCACCGGCCAGGGCGGCGGAGATCCGGGCGAACGCCCAGCCACCGCCGATCTGGGCGGCGGCCTCGAGCGCCTCGGTTGGCGCGGCACCCGCGCCGCGCTCCAGCGCGACCAGGTCGAGATAGCTGGTCAGCGCGTGCTTGAAGTCGGCGCGCTTCTCGGCGGCGTTGACCCTGACTACGAGGTCGGGCGCGAAGAACAGGCCGACACCGAGCGCGAGCGACGCGATCCCGGGCAGCATCAGTGACTCCCGGTGACCGGTAGCGAACAGCAGCGCCTCAAGGAACGGGATGAAGCCGAGACCGATCAAGCCGTAGGTGACCTTGTTGGTCAGCCACTGTTCCCGGTCCTGACCGAGCAACGCCAGGTCGACGGCTGGCACTGGCAGCCAGGGCAGCGCACCGACCTGCCGTCCCAGTGTCCGCATCGACGTCAGGTCCGCCTCGATGCCCGTGGTGCCGCCGATCCTGGCCAGAGCGGCATCGAGGCTTGGCCTGGCCGGCACGAGCTGGATCACGGCGACGAACACGCCGAGCCCGATCAGCGTGCCGGAGACGATGACGAGGAGGTTCACCAGCCACCTCCCACACCCGCTTGCTGCGGTTCCTGGTCATCGACCGCCCACGGAGCGGACTCCAGGAACCGGCCGGGCACCGGGATCTTGCCGAGGCGGTAGAGCCACCCCAGCCCGGCCGCGTACAGGACCGCGACGACCCCGAGCACCAGCTGGCCGGTGAGGGTGCCGTAGGGCGCCGAGTAGGACCGGTTCACGATCGCGAACACGGTGAAGCCGGCCATGAACGCGATGATCCAGCGGACCGTGGTCCGGTGCTCAGCGCGGCTAGCCTCGATGTCGCGTCGCGCAGCCACGTCGCGAGCGAGCAACTCGGCCAGCGCGCTGAGCACGCCCTGGACTCCGCCGCCGCGCTGCCCAGTGGCGATGAGCAGCGCGGCGACAATCCGGTCACCCGCCGGGTCATTGATCTCGTCGGCGAATGCCCGAAGCGCTTCTGCGGTGCTGACCCTGGCTGACATGCGCCGGGCCAGCGCGGTTACCTGAGGTGCGATGGCGGCGGGCGCGGTGCGCGCGCTAACCTCGAGCGCGTCTTCAAGCCCGCGGCTGGCGGTCAGCATGTCGGCGAGCCTGCGGGTCCACTGCTCAAGACCCTCGAGTATGGCGGTGCGCCGCTTGGATTCCCCGTTCGACATCATCTTCGGTAGGAACAGCACCGCGAGCGCGGCCCCCAGCGCGGCCACCGGCCACCTGGTCACGGCGAGCATCGCCAGGCCGACGACGACCGCGATCAGTATCCGCCGGCCGTTAGCACTAGAGAACGCACCGGCCACCGGCCCGCGCCGACCGGGAACGCCGGGCGCCGGTGCGCGCCTGGTTAGTTCGGCGACAAACAGGACAAGGCCGCCGAAGATCAGCGCCCCGGCTGCGCCTGCGAGAAGGATCATTATCGGTTCACCGCCAGTTACCGGGCTGTCCGGGGGTCTTATACATGTCGAGCATGCGCGCGTTGAAGCCGGCCGCCTCGAGCCTGCCCAGCATCGGCCCGGACGGGGTATGGGCGGCCGCCGCCCGTCCGCCCGGCCCGAGCGGCAGGAACAGCCGGTTGACCGCCGGGCGTTCTGAGTCTCCCGGCGGCATGACCTCGATAATCTCGGAGACGTACCTGACCGTTCGATGGCCGTCGAAGCGCTTGCGTACCTGGATGATCAGGTCGACCGCCATGCCCACCAGGATGTGGATCGCGCGCTCGGCGAGGGCCAGGCCACCGCGCAGCCCGAGGATGAGAATCCGGTCGAAGGCCTCGGCCGGCGAGTTGGCGTGCAACGTGCACATCGAGCCGTCCTGGCCCGAGTTCATCGCCTCGAGCATCGGCATGATCTCGCCGCGCCTGACCTCGCCGACGATGATCCGCTGCGGATTGTGTCGCAGCGCGTGGGCGATCAGATCGTGCAGGGAGATCAGCCCGGCGCCTTCTGAGTTAGCTTCGCGCGCCTCAAAGGCGATCACGTCCGGATGCTTGTCCTGCTCGTGCAGGTACAGCTCGTACTCGCTCTCCAGCGTCGCGATCCGCTCGCCGGGCGGAATCTCGCTGGCCAGCGCCCGGAGCAAGGTGGTCTTCCCCGCGTTGACCCCGCCGGTCACGATGATGTTGCACCGGCTCTTGACGGCGGCGGCGAGGAACGCGGCGGTTACCTGGTCGAGGGTTCCGAGCTTGATCAGACTGGGGAGCGTGACATCGAGTTGCCCGTGCCGGCGCAGCGAGACGCACGGTCTCGGCGTGACCGACATCGTGGCCGTCATCCGCGCGCCGCCTTCGAGAGCGACGTTGACCAGCGGCGACGCGGCCGAGAAATCGCGGGCAGTCTGCCCGCCCCTGGTCGCCCAGGTGCGGATCATGCTCACTAGCGCTTCATCACTGGCCGCGACGGGCGCTGCGGCGACCCGCTCCCCGGTCGAGTAAGTCACCCAGACTTGGTCAAAACCATTAATGTCTACGTTTTCTACTTGAGGGTCTCTTAAATAAGCCGCCAGTGGTCCGAGACCGTAACGCTGGTCGTAAACAGCACCCGCTAGCGCCTCAAGCTCGGACGGGCTTGGCACTGCCCGGCCGAGCCTGACCTGATGCTGGGTCCATCCCCTGACCGCATCCCTGATCAGCGGCATCACCTCGCCTTGCGGGGCGCGGTCCGGCAGGATGTCGGCGATCATGCCTAGGATCTCGGGCACGCCCGCCAGCAGCTTGGTGTCGGTGAATCCGGGCGGCTCTGGGCGATGCCCGAGTTCGGCGCTGGCGGCCGGGGGCAGCGATTCGTGGCCGAATCCGTTGTCCGCCGGGACCGACGTGGCCGGCGGGAGCGACGGGATGGGCGGGCCTGGCAGGCTAGGCAGGCTGGGCAGCTTGGGCAGCGACTGAGGCGGAGGGAGTTGCGGGCCAGCCAGTCGGCCGCCTAGCCCTGGGGCTTGCTCCCAGTGCGGCAGCGGCGGCAGCAGATCGGACAGATCATCGCTGAGGTCGCCGAGCCCGTTGCCCAGCCCATTGACCAGCCCATTGCCAGGCAGGCCAGGCATCGGAATCGGGGCCGGCTCAGGGGTCGGCCGACCGCCTGGCCCGCTCGACGCGCCCGGTGGCTGCGCATGCCTGGCCGGGCCGTACGGGCGGCCATTGCTGCCCTGCGCCAGCTCGGGACGGAACTGTCGGCCGTCGGCCGGCGCTCCCTGGCCAGGCTGATCAGCCGGCCCCGGCCCGGGGAACGGCCGCAGGTGGTGGCGTCCGTCCGGCTGACCGGCGCCATCGCCTGGCCGGTCAGAGCCGCGCTCGTCGGGCGGGCGGTGGCCGTTGCCGCCAGCATGCTGGCCGCCCAGCCCGTCCGACCCACCCCCGCCTGCCCGCTTGACCGGTGGCGGCCAGGGCAAACCGGTCATTCCGCACTCCCGACCGGCGCCGGCGTCACGGCCAGCTCAGGCCCGAGTCGCGACCGGTTGCGGCTGGCTAGCTCGACGATCGCCTTGCCCGCGTTCTTCGCGCCGCGCAGGAGCGGTTGCCGGTCAAGGTTCGTCCGGCGGCCGACGCCGTCCGAGAGCACCTCCGCTGTCTTCGGATCATCGGGTATCGATCCGATCACCTTGATCCCGAGGCTGCCGCGGATCTCGCCGGACTTCAGGCCGTGGTCGCCCACAGCCAGCACGGCGAGCCGGTCGCTGCCACCGAGGAATTGCGCCAGCATCTCGATCCTCGGCCGCGCGGCCGCGACCTGGCGCAGCGTCGGGCGCATCACCATCACGATGGCCGCCGCGTCCACGAGGACGCTGAGCGGCTGGCCGACTCCGGCGTCAAGACGCCCGCAGTCGGCGATCACGTCGGCGTCCTGGCTGCCCAGGGCCGTAGCGATGGCCGGCCAGACCGGGGACAGGCTGGTCGCCTGGCGCGGGTCGGTGATCCCGGCCAGGAACCTGCGCCTGCCGCTGTCGTCGAGCGGGGCCAGTTGCTTAGCCAGTTCGGCGGTGACCGCGGCCGGACCGCGTCCAGCCTCGAACGCCGCGCCGATCAGCCCTCTTGGCGACGGCATATGGCCCGCGAACAAGCCGGCGAGGATGTCCCCGCCGCCCGGGTCGCACTCGGCTACGATCACCGGCCTAGGCCAGGTCAACGCGATCGCCAGCGCCGTGGTAGTAACCCCCGGCGCGCCACCTGGCGAGATCAGCGCGAAAATGGCCATTAGGGCGACCGCTTGGTGATGATTATGGCGATCTGCCCGGTCGAAGCCTGAGCTGCGACCGACTCGCCGGCCGAACGCGCCACCAGGACGTCGACCACGTCATAGCCGTCGGTATCGGGCGTCAGGTTGACCGCTTCTATGACGCCGACCACCGGAGAGCTGAGCACCGGAGTCGAGTTCGACGAGCCGGCCTGGCCCTCCGCGCCGGGCGTCGCCTCGATGAGCACATGGTCGCCCACAGCCAGCCCGCTGGCCGGAATGATCGACGGTTTCATCGGCAACGGCACGAGCGACTGGTTCGCCGCCGGCGGCTGCTGCGCGGTCAGCTCCGAGGCAGTCAGCAGCATGCCGGGATGCAGGTCAGAACCGGCGACCTGCCCGACCACCTGGGACAACTGGCTGGCCGGGATCAGCTGCACGCCCGAGCTGACCGACACATCGGCGGTCCCCACGGCGCCTGACGGTATGCGCGCCCCGGCGGGCACGTTCGCGGTGATCACGACCACCGGCACCCGCGAGTTAGTCGCCGCGTAGACGGAGACGCTCGCCAGGATGCCCACGCCGACGAGCGCGACGGCGAGCGCCACCATCCCCGGCCGGCGCCGGCGCGGCAGCTTCGCCAGCTGACCGGTCCCTGCCTGCCAGCTGCGATGCGCGGACGAACCGTTGTATTCAGGTTCAATTTCGGGGTGGAAAGCTGTGCCGGTGTTTGGGCCGCTGCTTCTCATGGCGTCCTCACCAGTGCCTCTGCCTGGGCCACCCGGATCGCGAACGCGGTTCCGGTGGTGTATCCGGTTGTGATGGTCCCCCCGGCGCCGCCCGAGCCGACCCAGCTGATGGTCCAGGTGACCATTAGCGCGGCTTGGTAGGCGTTGCCCGGCTGTCCCGCCGAAGGCTGGCTGTAGGTGTACGAGCACGACGGGTGCTGGGCACCGGCCGCCTGCCTTGGGTTGAACGCCGTGCCGGGCCCGGCACACGATGTGTCGGCCTGCCCGCCCCCCGGAGCAAAGGTGATTGAGGTTGGCGTGGCCGTGGCGTCCGCGAAGACCGGCCCGGCCGAGACGGTGACTGAGGTCTTCTTCCACTGACCCGACGGCACCCAGAACCATTCAGCCAGGCCGACCAGGCCGTCCTTGCCTCTGGGCGGCGCGGTCTGGACCCCCAGCGTCGGCACGTGCAGCTCGCCGATCGCGATCTTCAGCAGGTCGACCGGGCTGATGGCGGGCGCTCCGGTCGACGTGCTGACCTGGACCAGCTGGCCGCCGAGCGCACCTCCGGCCGAGCCCGGGCAGGTCATGATGTCCCACTGGTAACCGGGATTCGGCGGACCGGTGCCGGTGCGCTGCAGCTCACCAGGACTGGCTTTGTTGTACGTGCACGTGACCTTGGAAGAGCCGCCACCGGAGCCGGGGCTGCCTCCTGAGCCACCGCTGTCGACGCAGATCCAGGTGAAGTTGATGGGGTAGCAACCGCCTCCCGCCGACGGCGCCGCGCGGGCGGCCGGAGCGGCGTGAGCTGGTCCGGGTCCGCTGAGAGCAGCGCCGAGGATCACGGCCACGAGGCCGCCCGCCGCGATGATCTTGCTGCCTAGTACTTGCATGCTTGCACCACCGGGATAGCTCCGGTGACCAGCCACCGCCCGTGCTCATTCGCGAGCGTGGTGATCAGGTAGTCGTGGGACTGGCCGATCCCGCCGACGATCTCTCCGGTCTTGCGGTTCTGGAAGCCGGTCTGGCTGAGATCGATGCAGTCGTGCACGGCCGCGGTTTTCGGTCCGGTGAGCTTGACGCTCACGATGTGGAACACGGGGGCGCCGAACGCGTTCTCGTTCTGGCGCCAGAGCTCTTGCATGCCGCTGACCAGGCCGCCGACCGCGCTGCCGGGGACGAACGCGGCCAGCAGCGACCTGGCCGTCTTCGGGTCACGCGAGTCGACCGCCTGATTGGTCGCGCGCCAGTAACCCTCGTACGCGGTGATCACGATCTGGCGGGTCGACGGCGGCGCCGGAGCATCCTTCACGAGCTGGGCGCGGGACTTCTTCGGCAGCGAAACCTGGGCCTGGCTGCTTCCGCAGGCGACTAGCCCCGCGAGCACGCCGCAGCTTAAAAACGCCGCCGCCAGCCCGCGGCCGGTCAGCCGCTTGTCAATGCGCATTCCTGCTCCCTGAGCTCCCGCTCTTCGACGTGCTGATGTGCCCTGACCTGCTAATGTGCCCTGACCTGCTGAAAGTGCTCGCCGGGTAGTCCTGCGCTGGTCGGTGCCTATCTGCCCGTGCCATCTGACCGCGTCCTCGCGCTCACGTTCCGCGCCGCACTGGCACAGCCCTCAGGTGCTTTAGCCCTGCGAAGCGCGACTATAGGGCGGCTCGCATGAGCGATCCGTGATCCGGTGATGAACGCGCAGCTAGAAGCGGGGATCTGGCGCCTAAGCATGACCGTCTGCGGCCGGGAACCACACCGGTGCCGATCGGTGCGGCCGGTGATTGGCTCCCGAGCGGGGGGTTAGGGGGTCGTCCCCCTCCGGCCGGCACTGCGTGACCGGGCTAGTCAACCGGAAGCCACCAGTCACTCGACCTGCAAACGCTTGCCGCAGCGCTCTGATCAGCCGCGATTCGGCCGGACTGACGAGAAAAGCTGGCCGAATTCGAGCGATTCACATGTGGCAGACCGAGATGCTGTGATTACGATTGGCTCCTCACCGAACAGGTGCGTTTGAGACAGGAGAGCCGATGCGGTTCAGGATCCTCGGGCCGTTAGAGGTCTGGGACGACGACGAGCGGCCCGTGACCTTGAGCAGGCGCTTGCATCGTTCGACGCTTTCTTTGCTCTTGCTGAATGCCGGCCAGCCGTGTTCGATCAACAGTCTCGTCGCCGCTCTGTGGCCGGATACGCCGCCGCTGAGCCCCGAGGTCTCGTTACGTAGCTGCATCTACGGGATCCGCAAGCTCCTGCCGGATGGCCAGCGGGTGCGCACCCACCCCTCCGGATACCTGATCGGCGTCAAGCCCGGTGAACTCGACCTGCACGGCTTCCGTGACCTGGTCTGCGGCGGCCGGGACGCGCTCGACAGCGGCAACGCGCTCGACGGCGCGACGATGCTAGCCAAGGCGCTTGAGCTGTGGCGTGATCCGCCGGTCGCCGACCTGCCGGATGTCCACGAGAAGGACAAGCTGATCGACCAGCGCCGGGAGGCCCAGGACGCGCTGATCGATGCCAACCTGGCGCTCGGCCGCCACCGCCAGGTGCTGTCGGAGCTGCGCAGTGTCGTGATCGCCGATCCGCTGCGCGAGCACGCCTGGGCCCAGCTGATGGTGGCGCTTTACCGATGCGGTGCCCGGGCCGAGGCGCTGGCCGCCTTCGGCCGGCTCAGGATGACGCTGGTTGCCAGCTACGGGATCGAACCCGGACCCGAGCTGCAGGAGCTGCACCGGCAGGTGCTGGCCGACGATCCGGCGCTGATGCCCCAGTTGCAGCTCACACAGCCGCAGCTCACGCAGTCGGTCATCCAGCCGACCGCCGGCGTGCAACCCTACGGTCCTGGCGCGGGCATTGGTGCGGGACTTGGTGCCGCTGAGCTTGTCACAGCGACTGTCACACCCGTAGTCACACCTACTGTCACACCAGCTGCCGGGCTAGTTCCGGCCAGGTATCCGGCCGGCACGCCCGGCCGGCATCGCGGCGACCGGCAGGTCCCGAGCACGGTGATCGTTCCGGCCGGCAGCGCGTACGTCTCGGCGCCTCCGCCGGTCTTGGCGGCCTCGCCGCTCGCTGTATCCTCGCCGCTCGCTGTATCCCCGCCGCTCCCAGCCCCGCCGTTCAGTCGCCCCGCGTGTCAGCTTCCCGCCGCGCTCGCCGACTTCACCGGACGCTCGGCGGAGCTGGCGGAGCTGCTTGACCGGCTGCCGGGCAACGCGATGGCGGTCACGATTCTCAGCGGCATGCCCGGAGCCGGAAAGACGGCCCTGGCCGTGCACGCGGCGCATCTGGCCAAGGGCAAGTTCCCCGATGGCCAGCTCTGCGCGTGGCTCGATGACTTCGGACTGGCCCGCGACCCGCAGGTAGTGCTCGGCGAGTTGCTGCGCGGCATTGGGGTTCCGGCTGGAGAGATCCCGGTGAGCCGGTTCGAGCGGGAGGCGATGTACCGGTCGGCACTGGCCGAGCGGAAGATGCTGGTACTGGTCGACGGAGCAATCAACGCGGCCCAGGTGCGGCCGTTGCTGCCGAGTACAGCGAGTTCGGCGGTAATCGTGACCAGTCGGTCCAGGCTGGCCGACCTCGACGGCGCCAAGATCATCGAGCTGGGCGGCATGCTCCCGGCCGACGCGGTGAGCTTGCTCGGCAAGATTTCCGGCCGGGAGATGAGCGAGGCGAACGCCGGGTCGGCGAGCACGGGGTCGGCCCTGTCGATCGCGGCGTCGTGCGGGTACCTCCCGCTGGCCCTGCGGATCGCCGGTGCCAGGCTGACCGACGACCCTGACCTGCCGATGGCACGCCTCGCCGATCTGCTGGCGAACGAGAACCGGCGGCTCGACGAGCTGTCGCTTGGCGACCAGTCCGTCCGGGCCAGGCTGGCGAAGGCGACCCAGGCACTGAGCGGCTCGGCCAGGACAGTGCTCGCGCTCCTGGCCGCCGCCGGGCCCAGGGACACGCCTGGCTGGCTGATCGCATCACTGCTCGAAGAGCCAGCCGCCAGCCTGGTTGCCCCAGCGCTCGCGAACGCCGGGTTACTGCACCGCGTACCCGGACCGCCGAACTCCGACGGCGGCCGTGGCACCGTCTACCGGATGCATCCGCTGGTCCGTGCCTACGCGGGCGAACTGCTCGCGGACGCCAACCCAGGCATCGTCGGCGCGGCCACGGGCCGACTGCTAGCCTCCGGCTGGCTCGAACTAGCGGGCGGCGACAGCACGATGCCGGACTGTTGCCAGCACGCCCCGATCAGACCGAGGTAAGAATGCAGTGCCGGGCCAAGGCCACGCCGCCCGTGCGCTGGCGGCATCGTTTCCTCCCTGAGGCCCCGACTCGGGCTGTTGCATCGGCTTGGGTGCGCAGCGTGTCGTTTGGAATGTATTCGTGGTTGTTTGAGACGATTGCGGCATAGTGAAGAGGTACCTGCCGGTGATGCTGCCGCCGGGTCTCCGGGCCAGCGGCTCCCTGGGTCTCCCGGGCCAGCGGCTTCATTGAGCATGAAACGGGGCTCCGGGGGCCTGTTAGGCCATCGCGGCCCACTCAGCGGCGAGAAGGGCCCACCCGGCCCGGCCCAACTGGGCAAGCCGCTACCAACTGGCCTCCAACCAGCTCGCCGACACCCGGCCAGCCTGGCCCACCCTGTCGAGCCGGACCCGCACGGTCAGACCACCCGCGTGACAGGACCCTCCAGCCGGCCCTCCAGCCAGACGCCCACCCCACCCAGAGCGACCTCCAAGACGTTCCGGCCTGCTGCGCGTCAGGCGCCGGTGAACTTGGCTGGGCGCTTCTCGGTGAAGGCGGCCACGCCCTCGGCGAAGTCACCAGAGGCGGCCATCTCCTGCTGGATCTGGGCCTCGAACTCAAGCTGGTCGTCGATCTGCTCGTACAGCCACCGGTTGAGCTGCCGCTTGGTACCGGCGTAGGACCTGGTGGGTCCGATAGCCAGCTTGCTGACCAGCTCCTGCGCGATCGGCATCAGCTCGGCATCGGGCCAGACTCGGTTGATCAGGCCCCAGTCGAGCGCCTTGCTGGCCGGCAGCCGCTCGCCGAGCAGCGCAAGCTCGGCGGCCCTGGCAAAACCGATCCGGCTCGGCACGAGCACCGAGGATCCGCCGTCCGGCACCAGACCGATGTTGACGAACGCGAGCAGGAAATAAGAGGACTCGGCCGCGACGACCAGATCGCACGCGAGCGCGAGCGACAAGCCGATGCCGGCGGCGGCTCCGTTCACGGCCGCGACGACCGGCTTGGGCATGCTCCTTATCCCGGTGATGATCGGGTGATAACGCTCGGTCAGCACGCTGTAGACATCCGGATGCCCCTCGGGTGTCAGGTCGGTGCCATCCCGCAGATCGGCACCGCTCGAGAACGCCCGGCCGGCGCCGGTGATCAGCACCGCCCTGACCTCGCTGTCCGCCCCCAGTTCCGCGATGGCGTCGCGCAGTTCGATCCCGAGCGACTTGTTCCAGGCGTTCATCCGCTCTGGCCGATTCAGCTCCAGCTTGGCGGCCGCGCCGTGCCGGTAAATGTTGATCGACTCATAGTTACTGACGAGTTCATAATCACCCATGCCGGCAGCCTAAGCCCTGCCGAACTAGCTGAGGAGCCCACCGTCGGTCTCGGACTGGTCGAGGTAGCTCACGAGGAGGTCGCTGAGTTCCTTCGGGTGACTGAGCGCGGCGCAATGGCAGCCGGGGACCTCATCTGGGACGGTTCCGAGGCGTTCTTTGGCCACCCGCCGCATGAAGGCGGCGGGAAAGAACCGGTCGTCTTGGCCAAGGATCAACTTGGTGGGCACGTCCGGCCAGGCGTCGAGGGGCCAGGGCGTGTTGTAGACGGCCGATGACTCCCCGCGGCCGCCTCGGCGCAGGGCCTCCTGCGCCAACGGGTCCGGTACTCCGTTGTAGTAGGTAATGAGCGGGTCGTCGTTGCCGGTCTTGCCACCATCCAGCCTGGCCTGCTCCTGCGCCGCCTGCCGGTAGCCGGTGTGGTCCCACCAGTGGCCTGGGCTCTCGCCCGGGGCCGGGATCATCCCGGCCAGCAGCACAAGCAACTGAGCCGGGAGCCGGCTGGCCGCCAGGGTGGCGGTGAACGCGCCGTAGGACTGGCCCACGAATACCAGATTCTGGCGGTCGGCGGCCGCATCGACCACGGTGGCGGCGTAGTCATCCAGGCTCGCCGTGTCGTTGTCGCACGGCAAATCAGGCGCGATCGTATAGTGCCCCCTGGCGCGCAACTCCGCTTCGGTCAGATGCCAGTACCAGCCGACATCGCCGGCGCCGTGGACCAGCACGAAGGTTGCCATAGCGGGGAGACTACGCGACCGTGCTGACGGTCGCCCGGACTGCGATGTCGGGGGAAGCGGAGCCGGCGGCCAGATGCGAACTCAGATGCGAACACTGACAGACTTCAGTCATGACCTATATTGCGGATGCTGATCGGTACGAGCAGGCCAGTTACCGGCGTTGCGGGCGGAGCGGGATCAAGCTGCCGGCCGTCTCTCTCGGCCTGTGGCAGAACTTCGGTGACGAGACGCCGTTCGATGTACAGCGAGCCATGCTCCGCCGCGCCTTTGATCGCGGCGTCACGCACTTCGACCTGGCGAACAACTACGGCCCGCCGTATGGCGCCGCGGAGATCAACTTCGGGCGGCACATGCGGGATGACTTCCGGCCGTACCGCGATGAGCTGATCATCTCCACGAAGGCCGGCTGGGACATGTGGCCCGGCCCGTACGGCGACCTCGGTTCGCGCAAGTACCTGCTCGCCAGCCTGGACGCCTCGCTGCAGCGGATGGGCCTTGACTACGTTGACATCTTCTACAGCCACCGCGCCGATCCCGAGACCCCGCTTGAGGAGACGATGGGCGCCCTGGCCACCGCCGTGCAGTCGGGGCGAGCGCTCTATGCGGGTATTTCTTCCTATTCTGCGGAGCGGACGGCGCAGGCGAGCGCGCTGCTGCGGGACATGGGCGTGCCGCTGTTCATCCACCAGCCGTCCTACTCGCTGCTCAACCGCTGGATCGAGGGCGGCCTGCTCGACGTCCTGGAGGCCGAGGGCGTCGGCTGCATCCCGTTCTCGCCGCTGGCACAGGGCATGCTGACCGCCAGGTACCTGAACGGCATCCCTGAGGGCTCGCGGGCCAGCCGACCGGGGTCGTTGTCGCCCGATCTGCTGACCGACGCTGCCCTTGAGCACATCCGCAAGCTCAACGAGTTGGCGGCGGCGCGCGGCCAGACGCTCGCCCAGATGGCGATCGCCTGGGTGCTGCGCGATCCGAGGGTTACGTCCGCGCTGATCGGGGCCAGCAGCGTCAAGCAGCTCGACGACAACCTGGACGCATTGGCCGCGCCGCCATTCACAGAGGTCGAGCTAGCGGCGATCGACGCGCACGCGGTGGAGGCCGGGATCAACTTGTGGGCTGGTTCGAGCTCTATCACCTGATCGCTAGATAGTCGCCCGAATTGCCGCGAGCTTGTTGGGCTTGAGGATGCCGAGACCGAGCGAATCTTGGCCGCGTCGCGGGGGAGACTGAACTCATGCGCTATCTCAGCTGCGATACGGCAAAGAAGATCTCGAAGATCGGGCTTGGCACCTGGCAGTTCGGCTCCAAGGAGTGGGGCTACGGCCGGTCCTACGCGGACGGCGAAGCCGATGCCATCGTCCGTCGCGCGCTTGACCTCGGCGTGACCTTGTTCGATACGGCCGAGATCTACGGGTTCGGGCGAAGCGAGCGGATACTCGGTCGCGCTCTTGGCAAGGACCTTGAGTCAATCTTCGTGGCGACCAAGATACTTCCGGTCATGCCGGTCGCTCCGGTGGTGCAGCAGCGCGCGGTCGCCAGTGCCGGACGGCTTGGTGCCCGGGTGCTCGACCTGTACCAGGTGCACCAGCCGAACCCGGCGGTCAGGGACGGGACCATCATGCGCGGCATGCAAGCGCTGCAGCGGATCGGCCTCGTCAGCGAGGTCGGCGTAAGCAACTATTCGCTGAAGCGCTGGCAGGCGGCTGAACACGCGCTCGGTTCCAGAGTGCTGTCCAATCAGGTCAGGTACAGCCTGGTGGACCGCGCGCCGGAGCGTGACCTGATCCCGTACGCGGAGACCAAGGGCCGGATCGTGATCGCCTACAGCCCGCTGGCCCAAGGGCTGCTGTCCGGTCGCTATCACGAGGGCAACCTCCCGACCAATCGGGTCAGGATGGCGAACCCGCTGTTCCTGCCGCAAAACCTAGAGCTAGCCAGCGGCCTGATCGCAACCTTGCAGGCGATCGCGGATGCCCACAAGGAGACGCCCGCGCAGATCGCGCTGGCGTGGTCTATCCACAGCCCGGCAGTGGTGGCTATCCCCGGCGCATCCACGGTCGCACAATTGGAGAGCAACGTAGCGGCCGCGGACATCGAGTTGAGCGAGGAGGAGTACAAGACTCTGGTGGCAGCGTCGGACCGGTTCCACCCGATAACCGGGCTCTCGGCGATGCCGAAGCTGGCCCGAGCCCGAATGGTCCGCCGCTAAGACACTTGGTCAGTGGGCATCGGGGGGTTAAAGGGTCCTGACCAGCCTGACCTCCGTCGATTCCAGCCTGAACCCGAGCCGCTCGTTGACCCGGAGCATGTCCGGGTTTCCTGTGGAGGTTTCCAGGCTGGCCATCCCGTGGGCACGCGCGTAAAGGGCCGCTCGTAGCTTCAGGGCCGTGGCGATCTTCTGGCCGCGGAACGCGGGGTCCACCACAGTCCCCAGCGCCCAGCACAATCCCCTGCCCGGCTAGCCGGGCAGGGGACGTGCTCGTGAGGAGCCAGGCTGGCCTCTGCCACATAGAGCATCTCAGGAGCCCGCTGGATGTACCGTCCACCGGCAGGTTTTTGCCTGGATGATGGGTGGTGAGTGCCGCCGTAGGGTGGCTGGGTGGTTAGCCGAGGGGCGGAGCGGTTGCACCGTGACCGGTTGCGGCCTCGAAGGCGTGGGCTATGGAAAGAAGGTCCCAGTCGGCGCGGCGGGGGCCGACTAGCTGCAAGCCGACGGGCAGGCCCTCGGTGGTGAACCCGGCCGGTACCGACATGGCGGGCAGTCCGGTCGCTGAGATGAGGTAGGCGGAGGACATCCAGTCCAGGTAGGTCTCCTGCGGGACGCCATCGATCTCGTGCACCCAGTCCAGATCGACGTCGAACGCCGGTACTTGGGTTGCCGGGCAGGCCAGTACGTCGAAGTCAGCGAAGAACTGGCTGACGCGTTCGGCTAGCTGGTCGCGCAGCACGGTCGCCCTGGTCAGGTCGGCAAGTCTCAATTCGAGACCGCGCTCGGTGTTCCAGGTCACGTTGGCGCCTAGCCGCGCGGATGGGTCGCGCAGCAGAGGGCCGAAGTTGGTCGCGAACCTGAACGCTCGCCAGGTCCTGAATACCTCGTCGGCGCCGGTCAGGTCCGGGGTCGCGTCGGTTACCTCGCAGCCGAGGCTGACTAGCTGCTGGCGAGCCGGGCCGAGGACCGTGCGTACATCCGGGTCGACCGGCAGGCCAAGGTCTGCGCTCCAGGCCACCCGGAGTCCGGTGAGGTCTCTGGTCAGCAGGCCGGGGATCTGGGCCGGGTCGGTGATGGCTGGAGGAGGCGCGTCGAGCGCGAGCGGTACCCGAGGATCTGGGCCCGAGATGACCGTGAGCAGCAGCGCGAGGTCGGCCACCGTCCTGGCCATCGGGCCGGTGACGCTCATCGAGTCGGTCACGTCGGAAGACGGCCAGATCGGCACCCGGCCGGGCGAAGGCCGGAGGCCTACGACGTTGCAGAAGGCCGCCGGGTTGCGCAGCGAGCCGCCGAGGTCGCTGCCGTCGGCCAGGCTAATCATCCGGGCGGCCAGCGCCGCCGCCGCGCCGCCGCTGCTCCCGCCGGCACTGCGGCTGAGGTCATAGGGGTTTCTGGTGGCACCGAAGACCTGGTTGACGGTGTGCGAGCCGGCGCCGAACTCCGGGGTATTGGTCTTGCCGAGGCTGATCGCTCCGGCGCCGGACATCCGGCTCACCACCAGCGCGTCCCAGTCGGGCACGTTGTCGGCGAACATCAGCGACCCGTAGGTGGTGCGGACGCCGGCGGTCTCGACGAGATCTTTATGAGCAACCGGGAGCCCGTGCAGGAGGCCGAGCGGTTGTCCAGCGGCTAGGGCCTGGTCGGCGGCGGCCGCCTGGTCCAGCGCCCGGTCGAAGCACCTGGTGACGATCGCGTTGACGGCCTGGTCGACTTGGGTGATGCGTTCGATGTGCGCGGTGATCAGCTCTCTGGCCGACACCTCGCGGCGGCGCAGCAAGCCAGCCTGGCTGATCGCGTCAATCGCGCACAGATCACTCATTGCGCAACGTTAGCTGCCGGTGCCCGCCTGCGGCCAGCCGGCACCGGCTGGCCACGGTCTAGCGTCCCGCAGCCGGAGATGCAGTAGTTTGCCGGGACCGAACAGCATCAAGTGGTCCTGGCTGCTGCCCGGCGTGATCGACGATGGCCACGTTGAGGAGGGTTGTTGCGTACATGAGGGTGCCGGGCCTGAGCAGGGAGCGCGTTCCGGCCACCACAATCTGGCGCTCACCGATGAAGGCATGCGTTCGGAGGTCGAAGACCAGCTGATAGCTATCCCCCTGGAAGATGCGCTGGACCGCGATCCCGCGCGTGCCGTTGACGGTCACTGCGCCAGGCACGACCGCGACACCAGGAATCTTCGCCACTGCGCTGAAGACAGCGGCCATCGCGGCCGGCGGGACATACTTATCGCGGATCAGGTCGCCGGCAGCAATGAATGCCTGCTGATCGGGCGGGTTCGAACCCGTCATGTGCTGGTAGAGGTAGCTGAGCATGGCATCGGCGGAGGCGGGCAGGCTGGGAATGTAGGCCGGCGTGTGGTCGCCGGACCCGGCCGTGGTCGTCCATGGCCCGGTCGGATGGCCGGGCAGCGGGCTTGACCGGGGCTGGAAGCGCGACAGTCCCTTTCTGGTGCCGGATGCCGACATCCAGGTCTCGAGGAGCCCGTGATGAATCGTGACCTTGGGGCGGCTCTCCGGACCGCCGATCGATGCGTAGGCCATCAACTGCCTGATGAACACGTACTGGTTCGGTCGCACGGTCAGGATGGGCTGGTGCCGGGCGGCCGATGCCGCAAGGCGGAGTATCTGGGCCGCGTGCGCGTCGGTGGCCGGGCCTTCCGCCACGATGCCGGCAGGCTCCTCGCTCACTTCCGCGTGCACGTGCGCTGCAGATGGTTCATGGTGCTGTCCCTCCGGCGATTCCGTCAGCTATGTATCGCCACTTGCATCAACTTGAGTTCACCAAGCGCCAGCCACGAGGTGTCGATCCACGGCGGCGACTACTGGAAGGCCGGGTAGCAGACAACGGCCATCGACGTCTTTCATCACGCGAGATCGCAGCATGAAAGGCTCAGCCGGCAATCCGCTCGGCCGAGAACTGCGGGGCACGCAGCGGACCGGGCTACGCCAGCCTGCACCCGGTTAGGCCAGGCGACGCTCGGTTGCCCACCTCGTCAGCTGGTGGCGGGTCGACAATTGCAGCTTCCGTAGCACTGACGAGACGTGGCTCTCGACAGTTTTGGCCGAGATGTACAGCTCCCTGGCTATTTCCTTATAGGTGTAGCCGCGGGCAATGAGCCGGAGCACTTCCCGTTCCCTGGGCGTCAGCTGATCAAGCTCCGGATCGAAGGTTGGCGCCGGCTGGGATCCACCGTCTGCTTGCGCGGCGAACGCGTCCAGCACGAACCCAGCCAGCCGGGGCGAGAACACGGCGTCTCCCGCCGCCACCCGACGGATCGCGTCCACTAGCTCGGCACCCGAGATCGTCTTGGTGACATAACCCCGCGCACCAGCCCTGATCACGGCGATCACGTCTTCGGGGGCGTCGGAGGCCGACAGCGCGAGGAACCGGACGCCGGGCAGCGCGTGCGCCAGCTCAGAGACCACCAGCTGGCCGCCGCCGCCCGGCAGGTGAACGTCGAGCAGCACGACATCAGGCAGGCTCTTGGCGATGCCGTCGATGGCCGGGGCCACATCCTCGGCCTCGCCGATCACCTCGACCTTGTCGCCCAGCTCGGACCTGACTCCAGACCGGAAGAGGCCGTGGTCATCGACGATGAAGACCCGCGGCCGGCCAGCCACCGAAGATCCGGTCATGTCGCCTGGCTCGGTTCGCGTTGTTCGGCGGTGCGGCGCATGGTCAGGCCCACCTCGGTCCCCTCGCCAAGCACGCTCTTGACCGTGGCCGAACCGCCGCGCCGCACCATCCGCGCCTTGACCGACTCGGCCAGGCCCTTGCGGTCATCGGGCACCGCCTCTGGGTCGAAGCCGCGGCCTTTGTCCCTGATGAAGACCGAGACCTCAGTCGGCTCGACCTCGGCGAACAGCGACACGACCTTGGCCCCAGACCATTTGGCCGCGTTGACCGTGGCCTCGCGGGCGGCGGCGAGGAGCGCACTGAGGTCGTCATCGATCTCGCAGTCCCCGACCGTGACCGCCTCGACGGCGATCTCGTGCTGCGCCTCGATGTCCTGCTGGATCAGCCGGATGCCGCCGGCGAACGTGGTCGCCAGGCCCTCCATCGAGCCCGGGGCCCGGCCGTCGAACAACCAGGAGCGGAGCTCGCGTTCTTGCGCGCGGGCTAGCTGGATGACCTGCTGCGGATTGTCGGCGCGGCGCTGGATGAGCGCGAGCGTCTGCAGCACCGAGTCGTGCACCCGGCTGGCGATGTCGGCGCGTTCCTCGGCCCTGACCCTGGCCTGCCGCTCGACCAGCAGAGCCCGCAGTACCCGGATCCACCACGGCCCGAGCAGTACCAGGACCGCGCCGATCACCAGGATCGCCCCGCCCAGCGGCGCGAGCAGCTGGGCTGGATGCTTCACGCTGGCCAGCGTGACCAGGCCGCCGATCAGCATCGCGCAGGCGACGATGATCCTCAGCCGCCACCGCGAACGCCCACTGACGCCGCCCGCAGCCAGCAGCGGCTGGGCCAGCGTCCGCATCGTGTCCTGTTCGTCCGTGCTGGCGTTGCGCCAGATCAGCACCAGCCCGGCGGCACCGATCACCACCGGCCAGGAGAACGAGCTGAGGACCCCGATGCCCAGGATCGAGATGATGATCAGCGCGACGATGATCATCGAGGCAGTGACGGCGGCCAGGGCCAGGCCGCGGGCGTCGGCGAGCGCCCGGCTGCCGATCGTCGGCGACTCGTCGGCCGCGGGCACGAACAGCCAGGCGAGGACGTACGCGGCGAGACCGAAACCGCTGAGCAGCGAGGCGAGCACGAAGACGACTCGAATCAGCGTCACGTTGAGACCTGTTCGCGCGGCCAGGCCGGCCGCCACGCCGCCGGCTAGCTGGCCGGTCGTCGCCCGACGCAGCGGCAGACCGCGCGACGGCCACTCACCGCTGCGCTGCTCACCACCGCGCTGCTCATCGCTAGGCGGCGGCTGCGGCTCGGTGTCGA
>WNEY01003051.1_pt1 | contig 21788 bp, 19 predicted proteins | sample 5400531 | NCBI WGS metagenome assembly WNEY01 (sample SAMN13153338, study PRJNA577476) | soil metagenome | isolation source: 200 cm saprolite under Douglas fir tree site 1 | place: USA:California | collected 2015-04-18
CGTGAGCAGCCTCGGGGGTGTTCATGGGGACTTCCTCCGCTCGTTGGTGTGCTCCTCCGTCAATGATCCCACCGCGCCGCAACTTTGGCTTGCTGACGCCCTGCCGAGGGCTTCTCGACGTCCGGACTCGCTCAGTCAGGAATCAGCTGCTAGCGTTGAGTTCAGCGTGACGGTCCCGCCGATCGACGGGCGAGGAGGTGGCAGGAGGCTTTCGGCGGCAAGGGCTTCTTGGTCGAGGAGCCGAAGGACCTGAAGGGCGCCTTGCAAGAGGCGATGGACTTCAGCTCATTACCCGGCGCCTAAATCCATCCCGTATAGCCGCGCGCAGTTGTCCCACATGATCTTGCGCTTGGCCGAATCGGACAGCGGAAGCTTCAAAAAGCGCTCCGACGCCTCGGGATATTTGGCGTCGGCATGCGGGTAGTCGGTAGAGAAGACGATGTTCCCCTCCCGTAGCCAGTCGACCGCATACTTCGCCGGCTCCTCGTCGCAGTCGACCGAAACGTAGCACTGGCGCTTGAAGTACTCGGTCGGGGTCATCGTGAAGTTGGGCGCATCCCACTCCCGGCGCCACTCGTAGTGCTCGTCGAGGCGCCAGAGGAGGAAGGGCACCCAGGAGCAGTTGCCCTCCAGAAAGCCCACGCGTAGCCCGGGGAACCGGGCCAGCACGCCGCCGCCGACGATGTCTACAGTCGCCTGCATCATCTCCATCGGATGGGTACAGGCGTGGTGCAGCATCACCTGGGGGAAGCGCGCGCCGACCTGGGGCAGATAGACCAGTCCTCCCTCGTGAAAGCAGACGGCCATGCCCAGCCGCTCGGCTTCCGCCCAGAGGGGATCGTAGTGGGGATCGTGCCAGTTGCGGCCGTGAACCACGTTCGGGCGCATGAAGATGGCCCTGAAGCCACGCCCCGCCATGCGGCGGGTCTCGGCGACGGCAGCGTCGACGTGATGAGGCGCCACCATGGCTGCGCCGATCAAGCGGCTGGGGGCGGGGGCGCAGAAGTCGGCCAGCCAGTCGTTGTATGCGCGCGCGATGGCGGCCGCGAGGTCGGGCTCCAGATCGTCGGTCGCCAGGGCGTAGAGGCCTCGCGTCGGGAAGAGGACCGCCACGTCGATTCCCTCGATGTCCATCGCCTCGAGCTGGGACACCGGGTCGTAGTTGCGCGCTATCGCATGGCGATAGCGGTCCGCCTTGCGCGCGTACATGGTCTGGTAGTGGGCCTGAGGCGTGGCGGCGATCCGTGGCATCACCTTGCCGCCAACCTCCAGGACCGAGGGATTCTCCGGGCCGGGCCAGCCGCGCGGCGCCCGGGCTCTGAAGGCCGGGTCGATGAATCGCTCCCACAAGTCCGGAGGCTCGACGATATGCATGTCCGAATCCAGGAGCTTGAAGCCGTTCTTCGCCATGTGCTTGCACCTCCGCGGGCGATTGGGCGATCGCTTTGTACCCCGGGTCCGCCGTCGGTGTCAAAGGCCGGCAGAGGAAGTAGACTATGGGCGCCGAGCCGGTCAGCGGTGCGGAAGGGAGGACGCCGATGCTGAGCCGCGAAGAGAACGAGCGATTGACGCGGGTTGGGCCTGGGACTCCCATGGGCACGTTGCTGCGCCGATACTGGTTCCCCATCGCCGCCACGGCTGATCTGGACGCCAATCCGGTCAAGGCGATCAAGCTCCTCGGAGAGGATCTGGTGCTGTTTCGCGACCGGCGGGGCCGGCTTGGCCTGATCGCCGAGCGCTGTCCCCATCGTCGGGTGTCGATGCGTTACGGCATCCCCGAGGAGGACGGCCTCCGGTGCTGCTACCACGGCTGGATGTTCGACGGCCAGGGGCGCTGCGTCGAGATGCCGGCCGAGCTTCCCGGAAGCACCTTCAAGGACCGCGTGCGGACGCCAGCCTATCCGGTGGAAGAGCTCGGCGGCCTCGTGTTCGCGTACCTCGGTCCCGAGCCCGCTCCGTTGCTACCGCGGTGGGACCTCCTGGTGATGGACAACGTCTGGCGCGACATCGGCGTGACGGTGATCCCCTGCAACTGGATGCAGTGCATGGAGAATTCTCTGGACCCGGTCCACACCGAGTGGCTCCACGGCCGCTACTACGAGTACGTCATGAGCCGTAACGCCGGGAAAGACGCGGGCGGCGAGCGGATGGTGGAGCGCGTCATCGGTCACCACCTGAAGATTGGGTTCGACGTGTTCGCCCACGGGATCGTCAAGCGGCGCGTGCGGCTCGGCGGGTCGGAGGACGATCCGGCGTGGCGGATCGGGCACCCCATCCTGTTCCCGAACATCCTGCGCGTCGGCTGGACGTTCCAGTTCCGCGTGCCGATGGACGACACCCATACCTATCATGTGATGTATCAGGTCCTGCCCGTGCCGCCGGGGGCGGAGCCGACGCAGGAGCGCGTTCCGGTCTACCGGATCCCGATCACGGACGAGCGCGGCGAGCACATCACGAACTTCGTGCTGGGCCAGGACATGATGGCGTGGGTGACCCAGGGGCCGGTCGCCGAGCGCGACCTCGAGAAGCTGGGCGACTCGGACCAGGGAGTGATCCTGTTCCGCCGCCTCCTGCGCGAACAGCTCGCGGTCGTCGAGGCCGGCGGTGACCCGATGAACATCTTCCGCGACGCCGCGACCAACAAGTGCATCGACATCCCCGTGGAGTACAGCCTGATCGAGGCCGCGCGCGCCCGTCGTCTCGCCACTGGCCAGGCGCCCTGGAGCGCGCTGCTCGACACTGTGGAAAACGCCTGGGCCAGGGCGCCGGAGAGCGCCGGCTAGGCCCGCTGTCGGAGATCAGGGGCGTGCCAGAGTCGGCGCCCGTCCTGCGATGGGCCGTCGCCGGCCTGGGGACCGCGGGATGCATGATGCTTCCGGCCATCCTCAGGCATCCGCACGCCAGGCTCACGGCGGCGGCCGATGCCGACGCCGGGGCAGTCGCATCGTTCGCGCGCGACTTCCAGGCCGAGACATACTCGAGCGTCGAGGCGCTGTGCGCGAGCCCGCGCGTCGACGCGATCTACATCGCGACCCCGACGCAGTACCACACCGAGCACGTTCTCCTCGCCCTCGAGCATGGCAAGCACGTCGTCATCGAAAAGCCGATGGCTCTCAGTCTCGGCGATGCCGACCGGATGATCCGGGCGGCCGAGGCGCACGGCCGGCAGCTCGTGGTGGGCCACTCGCACAGCTTCGAGCCGCCGATCCGCAAGATCCGGGAAATCGCTCAGAGCGGTGCCCTCGGCCGGGTCCGCATGTTGCACAACTGGTGCTTCACGGATTGGCTCTACCGCCCTCGCAACACCGAGGAGCTCGACACCCGCCTGGGCGGCGGCGTGACGTTCCGGCAGGGGTCGCACCAGTTCGACATCCTGAGATTCATCGGCGGTGGCCTGCTCCGTAGCGTCCGCGCGATGACGGGGCGCGGAGACGCGCAGCGCCCCACCGAGGACGCGCACGTGGTCTACATGGAGTTCGAGGACGGCACGCCCGCGAGCGCCGTGTACAGCGGCGCCGATCACTTCCACACCACGGAGCTGGCGTTCGGGATCGGAGAACAAGGGCAGCGCGTCGACCCCACGGCCTACGGCCGCGCCCGGCAGACGCTCCAGAAGGTCGGAAGTCGGAACGCGGAGCTGGGCCTCAAGCGTGCGGTCCGGTACGGCGCGAATCGCGCCCCGCGCCCGGCAGGGCCGGCGCCGCATCCATCCTTCTTCGGGCTCACCCTCGTGAGCTGCGAGAAGGGCGACATCCGGCAGTCAGCGCACGGCGTCTACGTCTACGGCGAAGACGAGCGGCGTGAGGTACCGCTCGCGACCGGCGACACGGGGCGAGACGCGGTGGTTCGCGAGCTGTACGACGCGGTGGTCAAGGCTCGAGTCCCGGCCCACGGCGGACGCTGGGGGAAGGCCAATCTAGAGGTGTGCCTCGCCGTGCTGGCCTCGGCCCAAGAGCGCCGGGAAGTCCTGCTCTCGCACCAGACGGCAACGCCGGTCCTCTCCTAGGGGAGAGCGCGCCTACTCGTGCCAGTGGACCTTGTTCCACGCCTCCAGATCTTTCACGTCACCCGGCGGGTCGGCGGGCGGCGGTAGCTGGCCATCGTTGTACAACCGGGCCGCATTCCCGCAGAGCACCTTGGCTCGGGCCTCCGGCACGAGGTGTCCCAGATCCTGCGCGATGAATCGGGTTGCCCCCGGCCAGATGCAGGCACTGTGCGGGTAGTCGTTGGACCACATAAAGGTGTCGGAGCCATACTCGGGAAGCAGCTTGCAGCCGACCGGGTCCTGAATGAACGCCCCGTAGACCTGCCGATAGATGTACTCGCTGGGCGGCCGGGGAATGTCGCGCTGCCGCCCCAGACCGATGGGCGACGGACCGAAGCTCATCTGGTAGTAGTCGAACTCCTGGGCGAAGAACGGGATCCACCCCACGCCAGCCTCTGCGACCACCAGGTTCAGGCCGGGGTATCGCTCGAAAACACCCGCGGCAACCATGTTGCCCACGGCCTTCATACAATCCCACTTGTGGCCTGCCGCTCCATCGGGCATGAGCCCGCTGCGCTGATGCGGGGAGAACTTCATCCGGCCCGGGCCCGAATTGATGTGCAGGTTGACCGACATCGCCAGGTCCTGGCAGGCGGCCCAGAATCGCTCGTAGTGGTCCGAGCCGTAGAGCAAGTCTTCCGCCGGTACTAGCCCGATGGTCGCTCCCCGCAGGCCTCCCTTGCGGCACCGCTCGAGCTCCTGAGCCGCGTGCTCGATGTTCCACAACGAGATCATGGCCAGGCCCCAGAGACGTTGAGGAGCCGCACTGCAGAATTCGATCAGCCAGTCGTTGTAGACGCGGCAACACGCTTCCTCGAGCTCTGGGTCACCCGTCACCCAGGCGACAGCGCCTCGGGTGGGATAGAGCACCTCTGCGCTGATGCTGTCGTGCGCCTGGTCCTTCAGCCGCTCATAAGGGTCCCAGCCGCCAACGCGCACGTTGCCGCCGGCATCGTTGCGATTCGGAAAGCGCGGGGCGCGGTCTTGTAGCGCGGGTGGTAGCCGTTTCACCCAGAGGTCCGGCGGCTCTGTCATGTGCGAGTCGGCAGAAATCCGCTGCTCGCGGCCTATAGTGACCAGTGTCTCCCGTGCAACGGCGACATCACTGAGTCTCGGGAACGGCATGGCGCCCTCCATTCCAACGCGCTATTTGAACTGCGGAATCACGCGCTCGTTGATCAGCCGTAGGTTTTCCAATTGCAGCGCATAGGGAATCTGGCGCCCGTAGTTGACCTCGTACAGAATCTGCGTCAGGTCGAGCTCCTCTCGCAGCTGTTGGAGCCGGTCAACCACGGCCTCCGGGATACCGTAGACCACCTTGTCCCGCAGCCAATCCTCGTAACTCATGCGTCGCACGCGTTCGGCCTGAACGTTCCAGTCACCGGTCGTGCCCACTCGGGAGGCGCTGCCTGCCACGCGATCGCCTAAGCCTTTCACGGCGGCCATCGTGCTGGCCTTAGGCTCTGCGTAGGCACGCTCGGCCGTCTTGGCCACGTACAGTGGCACCCTGAGACCCACCTGGGGAGCCCCTGCATGGCCAGCCTCGTGCCAGGCCTCCCGGTACTGCTGGATGGGCGGTGCCAGCTCGGAGAGGGCGAACACCCTGGAGGGGTTGATGATGATGGGAAGCCCCAGGCGTCCGATTAGGGGAAAGGTGACTTCCGAGGTGATACCGACGCGGATCGGTGGGTGAGGCTGCTGCAGCGGTTTGGGCCGGACCCACAGGTTATCGCACCGATAGTGTTTGCCCGCGAAGGAGAAGCGCTCCTGGGTCCACGCCTTGACGATGATCTCCAGGTACTCGTCGAACCGCTCGCGGCTCTCGGCGAAGGGGGAGTTGAAGCCATCATGCGTGTCGGGAAACGTCCCCCGCCCCACGCCGAGCTCGACCCGGCCCTGACTGATGTGGTCCACGGTGGCGATATCCTCGGCGATGTGGATCGGGTGGGCCAGGGGTAAGAGGACCACTGCCAGGCCGATGCGGATGCGTTGGGTCCGCGCGGCGATGGCGCTGGCGATCGTGATGGGGGAGGACAAGACGCTGATCGGGGAAAAATGGTACTCCGCCAGCCACACCGAGTTGACGCCGAGGGCCTCGGCTGCATCCACCAGCGCAAAGCACTCGGCAAAGGCTTCACGTTCCGTCATCCCCTCACGGCATGGGAACTCGATGAAGAGCCCGAAGTCCAAGCTAGCCCACCCGGGTAAAGTCAGCCTTGGGGATCTCCGCTCGTGGGGGCTCCGCTGCGATGATGTCCATCGGGACAGCCCCTCCGCGGGTGGATTTCATGTAGGCCAATCCTTCCTCCTCGGTGGCATAGGTATCGGAGAAAAGCTCCATCTCGATCCCGTCCGGATCCAGGAAGTAGACGCTGCGGGTCATGCCGTGGTCCACGATGTGGTCGATGGTGGCCCGAGCCTCCATCAACCGTTTGTGGGCCGCTTGCAGAGCCCGATAGCTTTCCACCTTGAACGCAAAGTGATTCAGGCCGATCGCGCCCTTCTCTGTCGGCCGGGCCCCCGCGGGCGCTTTGAACAGGGCGAGGTTGTGATGCACCACGCCGCAGGTCAAAAATGCGCCCGTCCCGTCAGGGCGATACCGAGATACCTGGAACCCCACCACATCCCGATAGAACCTTGTGGACCGTTCGACGTCGGCGACGTTGAGGACGATATGCCCGATCTCTTTTGGTGCGCTCATTCTGATTCCCTCCTGTTCCAGCCCGGGCCCGCAGGTCTTGATTTCCAGCGAGTGCGCTGGGATCACTGAAGTAGACGGCTTTGCCCAGCCCTCGGGCGCCATGCGTCATCCCAGGACCTTGAATACTGCTTTATCCCATGGAGTCCCGCTGTTGGGAAGGCCGTCAGCTGCCGAAGGTGTCGACGTAGCGTTCGCCGGCGCGGGCGAGCGCCGCTTGCTGCTGACCCACCTCCACGCCGATCACTCTGGCGGGCTGACGGTCGACGGCCATGCGGCTGCCGAGCGACTGAGCCGGTCGGGGGTGATTCAGCCGAGTCCCCCGATCTGGCAGACGATCCGCCACTCGGCCTTCGAAACTGGCTGGACCGACAGGCGCGGGAGCCTGACCAGCGCCATACCGGTGAGGCGTTGGTCCGCCTTGATCCGGTCGAGGCTGACCGGTGTCGGGAGCTTTTGCACCGCGGCGCAAGACCCGCGACATTCCCCCACATGGGGCTTTATGTCTCTTGTGCTCCCACACGACGCTCGGCGCCACGCCGCAGAAGAACGCGCTCCCGCCATGATCGCGAACCCGGTGCCGTAGATCGCGTATCGCCCGTGGATGTCGCCGAGCCGGCCGAACACGACGGAGAGGCTGATCCCGGCGAGCTGGTAGGCGATGATCGCCCACGAGATGCCGAGAATGTCGGCGTGGAGCGTGTTGGCGATGGTGGGAAGGGCGACGACGAAGCTGCGGCCGGCGAACCCCGTGATGAACTGGCCCGAGCATCGCGTTGACGAGAAGGAGCCGGTCCGTGCGTGGCATCACGAGCTTACTAGGAGGCCGAGCAGATGCTCCTCGCGGGCCCGCTGGCCGTCGGCTCGGCCGTGTGAAGCCGGATCGTTGATCGCAATCCGAAGGTCCCGCTCATGCGATCTCGATCCGCTCTTCCGCGTGACCTCAGCGAGAGCGGTCGGTTCGCTCTCGCCGAATAGCTGGTACAACGATGGTCATGGGCAAAAAGAGCCTGTGAGGATGGTCGGGAAACGCGACGAAGCCGTAGCGTCTGTAGTCACGGGTTCGTTGCTGCGCAGCGTCGGGGGCGCGCACTGCGCCTGGCCTTGCGCCGCGACCTCTATGTCGGCGAGTCCGACGACGAGGCAGGTTCGGTCGTCGAGGCCCTCCTCGCCGAGGGTTTGTCTCCCCTCGTGGAGATCACATGTGCCCATCTCGCGAGACTTTGGCGAGGACGCGCCGCAGCGAGCCATGGCCCTCATCGTCCTTACCTGACGGTGCGGTCGCCTGCATTTCGCCGGGCTTGATGTGGAAAGCTGGCATCTCGGACGGGCAGCTTTGCCCGTCCGAGCGGCCGAGCAACACGGCTTCTGCTGCGACGAGCCGGCTCGGTACGCCCGTCCGTAGTCGGCCTCGGCACCCTTTGAACGCGCTACGTCCCCGGGCCAGGCCATGGCTGTCCGGCACCGTAGCCGCCGAACACGTATTGGCGAAACGATTCGAGCAGCCGCCAGCGAGCCTCACTCAAGGGCATCTGCCACCGCTTGGACGTCGGATCAGGCCTCACGTCGTAGTGAAAAAGGCGGAGCTGGCGTTGCCGAAAGTGGACCCAGGTAGTGGGAGCAACGTTGCCGAGCAACTGAAGGAACATCCGCAGCGTCTCGCCTTCGGGCGCACAGTGATCCGTGACGTGTAGTCGGCAATAAGAAACCTCGAAACGGCTCCGAAGCCGCTCCACCACCATCTCCTCCGTCTCGGCCCGCGTGACGTGTAGTGGCGTGGCGCCGACAACCTGGATCTCTCCTTCCGCACCCTTGCTGATCGTGAAGATATTCGTCTCAGGAGCGGTCGCGAGCTTCTCGAGCTCACATTGCTCATCCCGCGCGATCCACGCCGGCGAATAGCCCACGTTGGCCCAGTCCCTGTCGGCGCACCACGACACAGCGCGGTCGTTTACAAAAGCGTGCGATTCCTGCCGTAGATCCACGATCAGGACACGGCGCACTTCGGCGCCGCCATTCGCGATCCGGTCGATGACGCCTGCGAGCATCCCGACGTCCAGCTGATGGCTACCGGACGCTCGAAGCGGCGGGTCGAGGCCGAGTCCCGACCGGAAGTTGCCGTCTTTCGCGGGACGCTCGGGGTTGTTGTCGAAAATCAGGTACGTGCCCGTATGGTAGGGCTTAGCCGATTCATTCACGAGTGTGAGCCAGATCTGCTATGGCCGGAGAGTATTCTTGTGCAACGGACAGTTGTCGGCGACCCCAAAACCCCTCCTCGCCAAGTCGAAGGCAACATCCAGTCCCTTACCTGCGCGATTCTCGCTGGAAGGGCAATTGCAGCCGCGCCGACCAGCCTCAGGGCTTCCCGGAGAGGCTAGCTCGAGCGGCAAGACCAGAATCTTGAACTGATACAATTCAGCAGTCACAGTGCTCGACGCGAGATCTTAGCGACTCTTGAAGTCCAGGTCTATAGGCGATGACGAGGCGCTCCGGATGTTCATGGAGACCCGACTCCAGGCCGTCCCCACCCCTCTTGACCAACCCTGTATGACGGTTGGGACGCGCAGGGAGAAGTGATGAAAGTACTGGACCTGGCGTTCGGGTGGCTGTTGGTCATGGGGAGCCTGCTTCATGGCGTGGGGTCATTCGTCGCTTATAGGGACATGCCTGGCAGATACCTCGATGCGACGCCGAAAGGACGGGGTGAGGGCGGACCCTACAACACCCTCGCGGAGTGGGTGCGGCCGAACAACGCATATGGCAATGGCGGCTCGGTCGAAGGCAACGAGCGTTTCCACCGGCCGGACTGCTGTATCGTTCGTCCCACCGGAGGTATCTGGAACCATGGCGACAGATCCCGCTCCGCTTCCTCAGCAGTCACGCGACATACTCACACCCAAGACCCCGGCGCCGAACTTCACGCTGAACGCGACGCCGGACCAGAAGGTGTCGCTGTCGGACCTCCGCGGCAAGCCTGTCGTTCTGGCGTTCTATCCCGCGGACTGGAGCCCGGTGTGTGGCGACCAGATGGCGTTGTATAACGAGATTCTTCCCGAGTTCCACCGGCACCAGGCGACGTTGATCGGGATTTCGGTGGACGGCGCGTGGTGCCACGCGGCCTTCGCCGCCAATCGGAAGCTGCACTTCCCGCTGTTGTCCGACTTCGAGCCGAAGGGTGCGGTGGCCCGAGCCTACGGTGCGTACCGCCCGATCGACGGCACCACGGAGCGAGCGCTGTTCGTCATCGACGAGCAGGGGCTGATCTACTGGAGCTATCTGTCGCCGGTCGGGGTGAACCCCGGCGCCGACGGCATTCTGGAGGCGCTGGAGTCGCTGTCGAAGCGGCGCGTCGCCTGATAGGAGCCGCCCATGACCACTGGTCAATCGCGAGTCGCTCGGCTCGTGCTTCCCGTCGGCGAGCGCGATCACATCCAGGGACCACCGGATGCGCAGGTGACCCTCGTCGAGTACGGCGACTACGAGTGTCCTTTCTGCGGGCAGGCCTATCCGATCATCAAGGCGGTGCAGGGGCATCTCGGGCATCGGTTGCGCTTCGTGTTCCGCAACTTCCCGCTGACGGAGATGCATCCCCACGCCCTGAAGGCCGCCATGGCGGCCGAAGCAGCGGGCGCGCAGGGCCAGTTCTGGCCGATGCACGATCTGCTGTACGAGAATCAGGATGCCCTCGACGAGCGCAGTCTGGCGCGATACGCGGAGTCGCTGCGCCTCGATGTCGAACGCTTCCGAGCCGAGCTGCGCGCGGAAACATATGCGTCACTCGTCCACGAAGACTTCATGAGTGGCGTGCGAAGCGGCGTCAACGGTACACCGACAATGTTCGTCAACGGTGTCCGTCACGATGGACCCTGGGACGCTGAGTCGCTGACGGAGGCGCTCACGGCGACCGCCCACACCAGAACCGGCTGATCGCGAACTGAGCGTGGCACTCGGGCCGATGACGCAGTCAGCGCCAGCCAGGCGCAGGTCGAGCAGGCCATGGCGAACGTCGTCCAGGACGAAGCTCAGATCAGGCGTACAGAGGCCACGGCCGACAGAGACAACCGAAGCTCTCTCGAAGTGAACTGATATCCCGCGTGTGCCGGGCCGACGCAACGTCGAGTCGACCAACTGTCATCTCAATACCGAAAGAACGAGGGCATTCTGAGCGCGAAGGGCCAGTAGCGGGGGAGGCTCGATGAAAAACACCGCGGAGTCGGATCAGCGCGGGAGACCACGATGAAAAGAGCGAGATTTGCCGTCGGTGCGGCGTGGGGTCTACTCGTCGCCACCGCCTCGGTTGGCTGCGCGAGCCACGAAGCCGCCGTATCGCGTGCGGCGCTGGCCGCGACCGGCTCGACATATACGACGCTGGAGGGTGTCTGGGAAGGGGAAGTGTGGGAGATTCCCTCGGACTACATCCAGGGTGTCCGTCGTATCGCCGTCAAGGTTTCCAGCGATGGCTCGTGGACCGCCAGCACCGGCGGCGCGATCTGCGCAACAGGCACGGCCGCCGTGCGCGACGGTCTCGTCATCCTCGATGGCCACCGGGTCGGCCCTGTTCTGTGTATGCCCCATTCCCTCAAGGTCGGAGACGGACACATGTGGGCCGCCTTCGAAACGTCGTTCAGGGGGGGCGCACCGCGGCGGCGATGATCGGTCTCAAGCGTGTCGGGGGCGTCGCCGAAGCGGCCGAGGCTGCGGACAAGCGATGACGACGTCCGCGGACGATCTGGCCCTCAGGGTCCCTCAACAACGAATACTGGCCGTCGAACCGAGGTATTCACCACCAGGCAAAAGGGAGGCATATGTTCAAGCGGAGCCTGCTCTGACGCTTGCGGTGGCGTGCGAGGGCCAGCACGTCGTCACGAATCGAAGATTCGTGCGCTGAAGATCAATAAAGACCGCTTTCGCCCGCGAGCGCCAAAGCGTTCCTGAAGTTCGTGTTGTCCCGCATTTCACCATTGCCGAAATCTCGCCTCACCACGTCTGCGAGATACCCGTACTTTTCAGGAACTTTGCAGTTGGCCCGGCCATTGCGGTCGAACAACGGGGCCGATGCTGAGAATTCATCGCACGAGCGCCGGAACCGTTGTGTTCATGATCAGCGGCCAACTTCACGCTGACAATGTGAACGAGCTGTCCCAGGTAGTCGACGCAGAGCCGGCCGGCCGTGTCCTTGTGCTGGACCTTACCGATTTGGTCCTCGCAGATCGTGACGCCATCCGTTTCTTGCGACAGTACGAAGCCCGCGGGCGTGTTGTTGCTTCGCAACTGTCCCGCGTACGTCCGGACGTGGATGGCGGGCGAGAACAATCAACCCTAAAACCGCCCGGCCGAACCATCTCCTATCAAAACATCGTGCGCGGCATCGTTACTTACCCGTCACTTGGATCCCGCCGGCGCCGGTCCAGTGGCTACTCGTCGCCGCCGCCGGGACGGCTGTGGTCGGCGCGTGGCGCGTGGCGTTCCGAAGCAAGGACGGACGGGAGCGTCCTCTTTCGCGACCATAAATTTCTTGAAAATTTGCGGCATGCGATCGGGGCGTCGCCTTGCGACCTCGCCATCGATCCCATATGCTTAGCTGTCACAGGCACGAGATGGCCATTCCAGAGGCGGGCTGCCCTTCGACAGGCCACGAAATAGGCAGGTCGATCCGATCACGGCTCATCTTTCTGGCGCCCGTACTCCTGGCCTTTGCGGGATGCATGATCGGGCCGAACTATCAGCCGCCCAAGGTCTCCGTCTCGCCGAACTGGGGGGAGACGGGGGACCAGCGTATCAGCACCGAATCGACCACCCATCGAGACTGGTGGAGAGCCTTCAACGACCCGGTCCTGGATCGCCTCGTCGCGCGAGCCTACCGGGACAATCTCACCCTCCAGCAGGCCGGCGTGCGGGTCCTGCAAGCCCGCGCCCAGCTGGGCATCGCTGTCGGCGAGGTCTTCCCGCAAACGCAGCAGGCCATCGGGTCCGTCGAGTACTACCGGACTAGCGATCGAGCCACCACCGGCGCGGCGTTCAAGGGCAGCGTCGCGTACTGGCAGTCCCAGATCGGGGCCCAGGCCACCTGGGAGCTCGACTTCTGGGGACGGATCCGGCGCGGCATCGAATCGGCGGACGCCAGCCTGCTCGCGACGCTCGCGGACTACGACAGCACGCTCGTCACGCTGACCGCCGACGTGGCAAACACGTACATCGCGCTCCGGACCGCCGAGGAGCGCATCCGCATCGCCCGCGAGAACGTGGACATCCAGGAGCAGACGCTCAAGATCGTCGAGGCCCGGTTCACGTACGGAACGGTCACGCAGCTGGACGTCGAGCAGGCGCGCACGGCGCTGTTCAACACCCTCGCGACACTCCCCGCTCTGGAGACGCAGCGGCGCCAGGCGCGCGACGCCCTCAGCGTCCTGCTCGGCATGCCACCGAACGATCTGAGCGATCTGCTGTCCGGTCCGTCGACGATCCCGGTCTCGCCGCCCCAGGTCATCGTGGGCATCCCGGCCGATCTGCTTCGCCGCCGGCCGGACATCCGGAGCGCCGAGCTACAGGCGGTCGCCCAGTCCGCCCAGATCGGAGTGGCCAAGTCCGATCTGCTCCCCGCCTTCTCCCTGATCGGCAATCTGGTCCTCGTCTCGACCGATCTGGGGACCTTCAGGCTCAGCGACATGTTCCGCTGGGGCAGCCGCCAGATCCAGATCGGCCCCTCTGTGCAGTGGAACATCCTCAACTACGGCCAGATCACGAACAACGTCCGCGTGCAGGACGCGAACTTCCAGCAGCTCTTGCTCGCATATCAGCGATCGGTCCTCTCGGCCCAGCAGGATGTGGAGGACAACCTCACCGCCTTCCTCCGCTCGCAGGACCGGGCAGATCTCCTGGCCAAGAGCGTCACGTCCAGCCGGACGGCGGTCGAGCTGGCGGTCCTGCAGTACCGGGAAGGCGTGACCGACTTCACCACCGTGCTCACCACTCAGCAGACGCTCTTGAGCCAGCAGGACAGCCTGGCCAGCACCCTCGGCAACATCTCGACGAGCCTCGTCGGGGTCTACCGGGCGCTGGGAGGCGGCTGGGAGATCCGGGAGGGCGACGACATCGTGCCACCGGAGATCAAGGCCGAGATGCAAGAGCGCACGAACTGGGGGAGCCTGCTGGCCCCCACGACCTACAACCTGCCGGCCTCCCGTGAGCCACAGTCTCGGCCCCGGCTTCCCGATTGGTGATGACCGTGCGAATGGAACGCCATCTCACCTGGCTCGTGCTGTGGGTGCTCCTGGCCCTGCCGGCCGGCTGCAAGGAGCAGCCGAAGCCACAACCGCCACCGCCCCCGAAGGTGACGGTTGCTCAACCGGTGCAGCAGGCGGTGACCGACAGTCTGGATCTCACCGGTAACACCCAGGCCATCTACACCGTCCAGCTGGTCGCCCGGGTGGTGGGATATCTCGAGAAGGTCCTCTTCCAGGACGGGCAGCAGGTCAAGAAGGGCCAGCCGCTGTTCGTCATCCAGCAGAACACGTACGAGGACAACCTCCGGCAGGCCGAGGCCGCCGTCCTGCAGTACCGGGCCCAGCTGCAGTGGACCGAATCCCAGCTAACCCGCTACTCAAACCTGATCCAGCGCAACGCGGCCGCCAGGTCCGACGTCGAAAACTGGCACTTCCAGCGGGACACCGCGGCGGCCAACCTCCGCGCCGCCGAGGCCCAGCGAGACCTGGCCAAGCTCAACCTGGACTACACCCTGGTCACCGCCCCGTTCGACGGCCGGATGGATCGACGGCTGGTGGACCCCGGCAATCTCGTCGGATCGGGAGGCAACAGCACGGTCCTGGCCCAGATCAACCAGATCGACCCGATTTACGTCTACTTCAGCATCAGCGATCTCGACCTGGCGCGGTTGCTCAAGGTCACGCGCGGGATCCCCGGCTCCACGGACGGGCGGAAGTGGCCGGTCCACGCCGGGCTGCCCAATGAGGACGGCTATCCCCACCAGGGCTACCTCGACTTCGCCGCCATCAACCTGACGACCACCACCGGCACTCTGCTGATGCGGGGCGTCCTGCCCAACGGGGATGGCAAGATCCTGCCGGGCCTCTACACGCGCGTGCGCGTGCCGCTCGAGCAGCGCAGCGCCCTGCTGGTTCCCGATGTCGCGGTCGGGCACGACCAGCAGGGCGCGTACCTTTTGGTGGTGAACGACAAGAACGTGGTGGAGCGCCGCCCCGTCATGACCGGCGCCTCGGTGGAGAGCCGGCGGGTCATCGCCACCGGTCTCACCGGCGGGGAGTGGGTCGTCGTCAACGGCGTGCTGAAGGCCGCGCCGGGCCGGCTGGTCACCCCCGAGCGAGAGGGCGCGCCCGGGCCGGAGGCCCGTCCCTCGCTTCCGGCGAAGAAGGCGTCGCCGTGATCTCCAAGTTCTTCATCGAGCATCCGATCTTCGCCAACGTCATCGCCCTCGTCACCGTCATCATCGGGGGGGTGTTCCTCTACGGGCTGCCCGTCGCTCAGTATCCCGAGATCGTACCGCCGACCATCCAGGTGAGCACGCGATACCCAGGCGCGAGCGCGGAGGTGGTCGCGGCCACGATCGGGGTGCCGCTGGAGCAAGCGATCAACGGCGTCGAGAACTCCATCTACATGTCGTCGACCAGCTCCAGCGACGGCTCGTACACCCTGACCATCACCTTCGACGTCGGGACGGACCTCGACACCTCCCTGGCCCTGGTCCAGAACCTCGCCAACAGCGCCCTGTCCCAGCTCCCGGGAGGCGTCACCGCCCAGGGGATCACGGTCCGGAAGGTCTCCCCCAACATCCTGCTGGTGGCGAGCCTCTATTCCGAGGACGATCGCTACGACGAGACCTTCTTCTCCAACTACGCGATCATCAACTTGCAGAACCCCCTGGCCCGGATCCAGGGCGTCGGCCAGATCCGGATATTCGGAGCCGGCCCCTACAGCATGCGGGTCTGGCTGGACCCGAAGCGCCTGCAGACCTTCGGGCTCTCGACCCAGGACGTGCTGAACGCCATTCGGGGACAGAACATCGAGGTGGTCGCCGGGCAGCTCGGCGGCCCGCCGGTCCCCGAGGATCAGCCCTTCCAGTTCACGATCAACGCCCTCGGCCGGCTCTCCGACGCCCGCGAGTTCGACGCGATCACGATCAAGTCGGCCAGCGGCACCGCCCCCCAGCTCGTGCGCCTCCGTGACGTCGCCCGGGTCGAATTGAGCCAGCAGAGCTTCAGCAACTTCTCGCGATTCACCGGTCACAAAGCGGCTCAGATCGTGGTGTTCGCCCTGCCGGGCGCCAACGCCATCCAGGTCGCCGATCGCGTCTACAAGGCCATGGCCGAGATGAGCCAGCAGTTTCCCGAGGGCATGAAGTACGCGATCCGGTACGACACCACGCTCTTCGTCCGGGAAGCCATCTCTGCCGTCTACAACACCCTGTTCATCGCGGGCGTGCTGGTGCTCGTGGTCATCCTCCTATTCCTGCAGAACTTCCGCGGCATGCTGGTTCCCGCCACCACCGTGCCGGTCACTATCATCGGCGCCTTCATCGCGATGGCCGGGCTCGGCTTCACCGTAAACTTAATGACCCTGTTCGCCCTGATCCTGGCCATCGGCATTGTGGTGGACGACGCCATCATCATCGTGGAGAACAGCTCCTACTACATCGAGCAGGGCATGACGCCCAAGGAAGCCACCATCCGGGCCATGGAAGAGCTCACCGGCCCGGTGATGGGCATCACCCTGGCGCTGGTCGCGGTCTTCCTGCCCGCCGCCTTCCTGCCCGGCATCACCGGGCAGATCTTCCGCCAGTTCGCGCTCGTCATCGCCGCGACCGCGGTCATCAGCGCAATCAACGCGCTCACGTTGAAGCCGGTCCAGTGCGCGACGTGGCTGAGGCCCCGCGGCGACAAGCGGCCGAACTGGTTCTACCGCGGGTTCAACCGGGCGTTCGAGGGCGTGACGAAGGTCTACGTGGGAGTCGTCGCTCGGATGGTGAAGCACACGGTGCTCATGATCGTGCTCTTCGCCCTCGTCGTCGGGGTGACCGCCTGGGACTTCGTCCGCCAGCCCACCGGGTTCCTCCCCACCGAGGACCAGGGGTACGCGGTCCTGGTGTCCATCCTGCCCGAAGGCGCGTCTCAGCCGCGATCGCGCGCGGTCGCAGAGAAGATCTCCACGCTCCTCGAGAAGACGGACGGGCTGGCGGGATGGGTGACCATCGGGGGGTTCTCGGTCCTCGATTTCGCCAACGTCCCGAACGTCTCCACGACCTTCATCGTGTACAAGAACTGGAGCGAGCGCGGCAAGGGGCTGACCCAGGATCGGATCGTCTCTGGCCTCAACCGCGACCTCTCCGGGATCCAGGAAGCGCTGGCCTTCGTGGTGATTCCGCCGCCCATCCGCGGTCTCGGCCAGACCGGCGGCTTCCAGATGATGGTGGAGGACCGCCGGAGCCTCGGCCTGAGCGAGCTCTCGCGCAACACCGCCGAGCTCGTCCAGAAGGGCAACGCCAGTCCGGGCCTGCGTGGCCTCGCCGCGACCTTCAGCACGCGCAGCCCCCAGATCTACTTGAACATCGATCGGACCAAGGCGGAATCCCTGCAAGTGCTCCCGCAAAGCATCTTCGACACGCTGCAGGCCTACCTGGGCTCCTCGTTCGTCAACTTCTTCAACAAGTTCAACCAGGTGTTCCAGGTCTACATCCAGGCCGACAACGCCTATCGTCTACAAGCCGAGGACCTGCGACAGCTCTACGTCCGAAACCAGAACGGAGAGATGGTCCCGTTGAACGCCCTGATCGAGGTCCGGCAGGTACAGGGCACCGAGCTGGTCACCCGCTACAACCTCTATCCGGCGGCGTCCATCTTCGGAGCGGCCGCTCCGGGCTTCAGCTCCGGACAGGCCCTCGCCACCATGGAGCAGCTGGCCGCGGAGACGCTGCCGGAGGGCATGTCGTACGACTGGACCTCGACGAGCTACCAGGAGAAGAAGGTCGGCTATCAGGCGTACCTCATCTACGCGCTCTCCATCGTCCTGGTCTACCTGGTGCTGGCCGCGCTCTACGAGAGCTGGACGTCGCCCGCCGCGGTCGTCCTCGTCGTTCCGATCGCCCTCGTGGGCGTCCTCCTGGCGCAGCTGAGCCGCGGCTACGACAACAACCTCTACACGCAGGTCGGCCTGGTTCTGATGATCGCGCTCGCGAGCAAGAACGCGATCCTGATCGTCGAGTTCGCCCGCGACCTCCACGACCGGGACGGCCTCTCCCTCACCGACGCCGCCGTCGAAGCGACCCGGCGCCGGTTCCGGCCCATCGTGATGACCTCGTTCGCCTTCATCCTGGGCGTCGTGCCCTTGATGGTTGCCACCGGAGCGGGCGCAGCCAGCCAGCAGGCCATCGGCACCGTGGTGTTCGGCGGGATGATGGCCTCGACGCTGCTGGCCATCCCGTTCGTGCCGGTGTTCTACGTGGCCCTCGAGGGGATGAGCGAGCGACTGCGGAGCCGGCGGCCTCAGCCTGCATCGCACGGCGAGCCGCATCCGCCATCTCGCCCGGAGGTCGCTCCCGAGTAGGCGAGCACGCATCGATCGCTCGATCCCGAGCGCTGTCTGCAATGTGATGTTTCGTCGCCCCGCACGTTCGCGGACCAAGGTCAGGGCGCTGTCGAGTGCCGTTGGAGATGGAAGTCCGTGAGTTCCAGTTCCATCCGCCCCGCTTCGATCTTCGAGAGATCGAGGATGTCGTTGATCAGGGACAACAGATGCGCGCCTGACGCGTAGATGTCCTTCCGGTACTCCTCCTGCTTCTCGTTGAGCTCCCCGATCCGCAGCTCGTGGGACATGTTGGCCAGGAACTCCGACTTGTGCTGGCTGGCGACTTCGAGCTGACGGTTCTTGTTCTCGATTTCATTAAATAGTCGGACGTTCTCAATTGCGATCACGGCTTGGTTGGCGAAGGTCGGGAGCAGTCCGATCTCTGGATCCCGGAACGGTCCGATCTGGGCTTTCGCCATTCAATGCGGAGAGGCCGGATCTCAAAGCCGATCGTGCCGCGCCGGCCCGTGGACAACGACGGGCGCGGCGCGGCCGAGTACTCGGGCAGCACGGCTACTGCGTACTCTCTAGGCGGGCCGGAGCACCGACGGGCGGGATGAGTCGCGGTACGGCGCTAGCCGCCAGCGGCCGTATGCGACGAACACAGCGAGGAGCGCCACGATCACATTCATCAGCGCCACCCCGACCATACCGCTGGACCACATGACGATCGTCGCTCCAATCATGATGATGACCAACCCCGCCGCGGCCAGCGAGGTCAGGCCCGTCCGTATGCGCAGAAGCCCGGGAAGGACCAGGCCGAGCGCGCCGAGCACCTCGGCCAGGCCGATGAACCTCAAGAACCACCCCGGCAGCGCCACCGGCCCCGTCATCTGGTCGAGCGGCAGAACCAATTTCGCGCCGCCGGCTAATAGAAAGACGGCCGCGAGCAGCCCCTGAACGATCCACAGTGCTACGTTCATTGTCGATGTCCCGCGCCCGGTATCCATATGTCACCTACCTTTCTGATTGTGTCGCCTGTTGTTCAAAGCCTGCCCTGCTGAATAAGGCGCGTCTGAATCGCCGAGATCCGTATCTCGGCTTCACGCAGCGCCGCGGTGCTTGTGTGCACGGAATGGGAGCCCAAGATAAGGTCGCGATCATGCGGGACAGCCGAGCCCAGTACAAACTCCGCGTCGAGCTGGGCCTCGAATTCGATCGGGGCGCTCGACGGACTGAAGGCCATCAGATCGCCGTGCTGCAGCTCGTCCGGAACGAGAACGGCGCCCATTCCGACGGCGGTCCAGAGCACTGTGTGCTCGGTGGGCGGTTGGTAGCTCCAGCGTTCTCCAGCCTTCAAACGCACAGCGAGGTAGTTCATCGCTGACGGGGCTTTGATCGCACTTGTCGCGGTTCCGTAGTTGCCGAGGAGGACACGCGCCGGCCCATCGTTGGGAATACGCTCCGGTCCCAGATAGACGCTCTCCGATGGTCCCAGTTCGAGCTCGGGCGGCAAGGCAACCCAAAGCTGGAAGCCCCGAGTCCGCACCGGTTCGCCGGCGCCGCCGCCATGCCAGACGCCTCCGCCGGCCCGCATCCATTCGAGACCCCCGGCAGGCAACAGGCCCGTCGCCCCGTTCGTATCCTCATAACTGACGCTGCCCTCCGCAACGTAGGTGAGGGTTGCGATACCCGAGTGTGGATGTAACCCGAACCCAGTGAACGGTTTCCCCTGAGTGTCGAAGAGATCGAGGAATACAAACGGTTTCAAAAGACGGCCAAAGTCGGACGGCGACATAAGGCGTGTGATCGGGCCGTGACTCTGTCCGCGGGTCCGCCTGGCAATGCGGAAACCAGGACGTTGCGTTAGGACGGTTGCGGCCTGAGGGCGAGTAGCAGTTTTCATGAGTTCCTCTCTTCCTTAGTTTGGCTATTTAGCGTTGCGGGCTGTCTTCAGGGCCATCGTCCACCACAGCAAGTCATCAATCATCGTCTGCGCTTGTGTCTCAAGCTCGGCGAGTCCTTTGTTCACGTCGCCGCCCCGGTAATGCGCCCACAGGGTCGCGACAGGGATCTGGACGGACGAGCGAACCGGCGCAATCTGAAGTTCTATGGCCGTTTCCCGCAACTGCTGGACGCTGCGGGCGCCCATGGCGCTGCCATAGCTGACGAAAGCAGCTGCTTTGCGGTTCCACTCCGGATAAACCCAGTCGATCGCGTTCTTCAGCACTGCTGAAGGGCCGTAGTTGTATTCCGGGGTGACGAAAACGAACCCATCCGATGCGGCGATCGCGGCGGTCCAGCGTTTGACGACGTCATTCTCGTACGGCGCGCGGCCCGGCGTGGCGGGCGAGACGGCCTGGTCAAAGAAAGGCATGGGAAAGTCGCGAAGATCGAGCAGTCGCGCCTCGATTCCGCCGCGCTTCTGGAGATGCTGAAGAATCCATTGCGCCGGCTTTTCAGAAAACCGGCCCTGACGCGTGCTGCCGACGATTACAGAAATAGTGATCATCTCTTGTTCCTTTGCTGATACGTGTTCAGAGAGCGATGAGGCGGCCCCTGATGGGGACGGCTGGCAACGCACTTGTCGTGATCATCCGATTCCCTCCCGACTCGCGAAGCCGGCCGCGGCAAATATATTGAGGTCAATATATTTGACGTCAACAGTATGACGCCTTACAATGGGGAAGGGATGCAGGAAGACACGTGTGGAGTTCACGTCTGGTTGGTGCTCATGAAGGCGTTTCGCGCCCTGGCCGCTCATGCGGCGAAGAGCTTGAACCTAAGCCGGGCAGGCCTCGGCGACTCGGATTTCCGTGTGCTCGAGGTGCTGCTCCACAAGGGACCGTTGCCGGTCAATACGATTGGTCCTAAAGTATGGCTCACGCCGGGATCGATCAGCGTCGCGGTCGATCGGCTGGAGAAGACAGCGCTTGTGAAACGGAAGAATACCGAGGACCGGCGGGTGCGCCTGGTTGAGCTCACGCCGAAAGGGCGCGCGCTCATCACCAAGACCTTTCGGGACCACGCGGCCGCGATGGAAGAGGCCGCCGGCGTCCTGTCAAAAGAGGAGCGGCTGATGTTGCTGCTACTTCTTAAAAAACTGGGAAAAGCGGGGAAGACGAATCCTAGCGCTACTGATGATTCGATGAGAAAGCGCGGTCGGCAAGGAGTATAGCCGGCTAAAGATTTCGCGGTCGCTACTCCTGCGAGCGGATTGGGTGATTGAGGAAGATCGGGTGCCATCCGCTCGTTCGCCCGGACGTGGACGCCCCCCCTTGGGGAAACGGCCGAGAAGGGCCATTATGTCGACTGCCCTCCAAGCCGCACTCGATGCCGAGAGGAGACAAGCCATGTCCCACAGCATATCGACCTTGCTGACCCGCAATCTTCACGACGTCTTCGGTGAAAACGACCCCGCGCGTCGGCGCGCGGCCATCGACGAGATCTTCACCAAAGATTGCGCGTTCTACGAGCCCAGGGGCGTCTACCGTGGCCGCGACGAGATCG
>WNEY01000778.1_pt1 | contig 21763 bp, 15 predicted proteins | sample 5400531 | NCBI WGS metagenome assembly WNEY01 (sample SAMN13153338, study PRJNA577476) | soil metagenome | isolation source: 200 cm saprolite under Douglas fir tree site 1 | place: USA:California | collected 2015-04-18
TGGAAGCTTCCAACCGACGAAGAGAGGCCCGAGGGTGATGACTGCCAGCAGGGCGGCCTTGAGCCCAAAGAGACCCGAGTAGCTCTCTTCCAGCTCGACGCTCGGCGTGGGCGTTGTTACCTTCGCCCAAGATTTCCACAGAGCGTACCGGATCCGGTCGCGGATCCGTGTTCCATCTCCTCGTGCTTGCAAATCGCGTACGACTGCTCCCATGGCAATAACGGAGTCGGCGATCGCTGGATCCATGGTGTGCCGGAAGATGCCGCGGCAATATTCACAGAGCGTCGCTGCCTTGAGCGAATACTTCAGATCCGGCTTATACTTCTTGAAGTCAAAAAAACATGATCTGGTATCGTCATGAGAACGGTGCGCCGGATTGAGAAAGCTCAAGCTGTACCGGACGAGATAATACGCGCAGAACGCTCGCAAAGACTCCGTGTATCGGTGATAATCGTGCGTGGTCACAGCCGCGAGCGTGTCCTTTCTCTCCCATGTCCCGAAGATGTTAGCCGTTCGCTCGGATGCGAGCGAGCCGTTCACGAAGGCTACTACGTATCGTTCCGGTGCTCCAATCATCTCGCATCGAAGCTAGCCTGGGTGGCGTTGAGAACCTCGCTGACCGGTTTCAGCTCCCTATAGAGAGCGGGGTCCACCGCAAGGACGTGGACGACGTATGTCAAGGCTGGCCTCCATCGGTGCAAAGAGGGCGCGCCGGCGGAATGAGAATTGGTCCTCGCATGAGGTCGCGCATCGAGATGGCCGGCGAGCTCTCAGCGCGGTGGCGCCGCGTCCGAGAAGCCGGCGTCGTTTCCGGATCCTTCCGTCGGCAAGAGTCCCGGGTTGCGCTCCAGGAAGCGGACGCAGGCGTTCCAGCGCAGCACCGCGTCCTCGTTGCCGGGAGGGCTCAATGCACCACTCCAGCGCCTCGAGGAACCAGCCCGAGGCGCTGCCGATGTGGGCGCCGTCCTTGAGCTGGGCCTTGACCCACCTCTCGCAGACGATGCCGGAGTGGTAGGCCCGCTCGTAGTCGCCGCGGATGCGGTCCACTACCCGGTGCGCCTCGGAGACGATGCTGTCGGCCCCGCGGGCGAACTGGTCGGTGATGGCGAGGAGCAGCATCGCCAGGACCTCCTGGTTGTCCGGGTCGGTGCTGAGGATGTCTCGGCAGATGCTGTCTGCTTCCTGCGGCTCATTGAGCAGGCGGTAGCGCTCCGCCTTGGCGATGGCCCTGGGGATCGCGGCGCCGCTGAGCGGCTTGAGCTCGAACATGACGGCCCCCTTTCAGCTCGCGCCGCGGAACACGCGGAACAGCCGCCGCAGCGGATCGTAGACCTCGTCCACCACCCTTTCTTTCAGGGGGATGATGGCGTTGTCGGTGATGGCAATGTCTTCCGGGCACACGCGCGTGCAGCACTTGGTGATGTTGCAGAGCCCGACGCCTTGCGCCTGCGTCAACTCGCCGACGCGGTCCTCCACGTCGAGCGGGTGCATCTCCAGCGCCGCCACGTGCATGAGGAACCGCGGGCCGATGAACCGATCGTGCATCTCGTGCTCGCGCAGCACGTGGCAGACGTCCTGGCAGAGGAAGCACTCGATGCACTTGCGGAACTCCTGCACGCGCTCGATATCCTCCTGCGCCATGCGCCAGGTGCCGTCGGGCGCATCGGGGGGCCGCGGCTTGAACTCCTTGATCTTCCGCTTCACCCGGTAGTTCCAGGAGACGTCGGTCACCAGGTCGCGCACGATCGGGAAGGTCTTCATCGGCCGCAGCGTGACGGGCCCCGAGAGCGGCAGGTCGGAGAGGCGCGTCATGCACATCAGACGCGGCAGGCCGTTCACCTCCGCGGAGCAGGATCCGCACTTGCCCGCCTTGCAGTTCCAGCGGACCGCGAGGTCCGGCGCCTGCTCGGCCTGGATGCGGTGGACCGCGTCGAGCACCACCATCCCGGGCGCGACCTCGGTGCGGTAGTCCGCGAAGGAGCCGCCGCGCGCGTCGCCTCGCCAGATGCGGAAGGTCGCGCTCGCCATCACTTCATCTCCTCGACGATCTGGCGGAGGTCGGAGCGCAAGTCCGGGATCGGCCGGCGCGCGATCTGCATGGCGCCGTCCGGTCCGCGGCGCACGACGACGTTCATCCTGCCGGAGGCTGCGTCCTTGCCGGGGTGGTCGTCGCGGAAGTGCGCGCCGCGGCTCTCCTTGCGTTCGAGGGCCGACCGGGCCACTGCTTCCGAGACCGTCATTAGATTTCGCAGCTCCAGCGCGGTGTGCCAGCCCGGGTTGAAGGCGCGGTTGCCGGCGACGCGAACTCGTCCGGCGCGCTCGCGCAGGCGCGCGATGGCCTCCAGCGCCCGGTGCATCTCGTCTTCCCTGCGCACGATACCGACCAGGTCCTGCATGGTCTGCTGCAGCTCGTGCTGGATGCGGTAGGGGCCAGCGCCGTCGTCGATCCCCTCGCGCTCGAACGGCGCCAGCGCGACCCTCGCTGCGTCGTCGACCTGCGCGTCATCGATGCGCACCGCGCCCGTCTTCTTCGCGAACTGCGCCGCATGTGCCCCGGCCCGCTGTCCGAACACGAGCAGGTCGGAGAGCGAGTTCCCGCCCAGGCGGTTCGCCCCGTGCAGGCCCGCGGCGCATTCGCCGGCGGCGAACAGCCCGGGCACCGTGGACATCTGCGACTCCGCCTCCACCCGCACGCCGCCCATGATGTAGTGCGTGGTGGGGCCCACCTCCATCGGCTCGCGCGTGATGTCGATGTCCGCGAGCTTGAGGAACTGGTGGTACATGCTGGGGAGCTTCTTCTTGATCAGCTCCTCCGCGTTCGGGAGCCTCTTCTTGATCCAGGAGATGTCGAGGAACACGCCCCCGTGCGGGCTCCCGCGCCCTTCGCGGATCTCGCGCACGATGCAGCGGGCCACGTGGTCGCGCGTGAGCAGCTCGGGCGGCCTGCGCGCCGACTTGTCGCCCTGCGTGTAGCGGAAGCCCTCGTCCTCGCTGTCCGCGGTCTGGTTCTTGTAGGCGTCGGGGATGTCGTCGAAGAGGAAACGGCGGCCCTGGTTGTTGAGCAGCACGCCGCCTTCGCCGCGGACTCCCTCGGTGACCAGGATCCCCTGCACCGAGGGCGGCCAGATCATCCCGGTGGGATGGAACTGGACGAACTCCATGTCCATCAGCTCGGCGCCGGCGTGATACGCGAGGGCCTGCCCGTCGCCCGTGTACTCCCAGCTGTTGCTGGTGATCTGGTACGCCTTGCCGATCCCGCCGGTCGCGAGCACGACGGCGCGGGCGCGGAAGACGTGCAACAGGCCCTTCTCGCGGTCGTACCCGAACGCGCCGGCGACGCGGTCGCCGTCCTTCACCAGCGCGGTGAGGGTGTGCTCCATGTGCACGTCGATGCCCTGGTGGATCCCGTGGTCCTGCAGCGTGCGGATCATCTCCAGGCCGGTGCGATCGCCCACGTGCGCGAGGCGGGGGTAGCGGTGCCCGCCGAAGTTGCGCTGCAGGATGCGCCCGTCCTTGGTGCGGTCGAAGAGCGCGCCCCAGGCCTCCAGCTCGCGCACCCGGTCCGGCGCCTCCTTCGCGTGCAGCTCGGCCATGCGCCAGTCGTTCACGTACTGCCCGCCGCGCATCGTGTCGGCGAAGTGCACCCGCCAGCTGTCGCGCTCGTCGACGTTGGCCAGCGCCGCGGCGATGCCGCCCTCGGCCATCACGGTGTGCGCCTTGCCGAGGAGCGACTTGCACACCAGGCCCACCGAGACGCCCGAGGCCGCGGCCTCGATCGCCGCGCGCAGGCCGGCGCCACCGGCGCCGATCACCAGCACGTCGTGCTCGTGCGACTGGTACCGCGCGGCCGTGCTCAGAAGATCCTCCAGTCGCGGATCACGCCCATCGAGCAGAGCCGCACGTAGAGATCGGCGAAGGCGACGCTGAACAGGCTGCACCAGGCCCAGCTCATGTGCCGCCGGTTGAGGCAGCTCGCGCAGTCGTAGGCCGCGCGGCGGGCGGGCGAGCCGGAGAGCCGGTCGAGGCGCCCGCCCACGATATGCCGGAGCGAGTGGCAGCCCAGCGCGTAGCCGCCGAGGAGGACGACGTTCGCTGCCAGCACCACCGTGCCGAGGCCGATGCCGAAGCGCGTCCCGTCTCCGGGCGCGGGGAACCACATCGCCTTCCAGACGTCATAGGCGAGCACGATCAGGATGGGGAGCGCCAGGTACAGGAAGTACCGGTGCACGTTCTGGAGGACGAGCGGCAGCGAGGCTTCGCCGCGGTACAGCGCGCGCGGCTCGCCCACCGCGCACGAGGGCGGGTCGGCCCAGAACGACTTGTAGTAGGCGCCGCGGTAGTAGTAGCAGGTCAGCCGGAAGCCGCCGGGAGCCCAGAGGACGAGCAGCGCGGGCGAGAAGAGCAGCCAGGCCGGCCACCACGACGGCTTGGGCCCGAACCAGCTGTGCGGAGAATCGCCGAACAGCTCGGGCGAGTAGAACGGCGAGAGGTACGGCCCCGACCAGTAGTGCGCGCCCTGCAGCGCGGCCCAGGTGGCGTAGACCACGAACGCCGAGAGGCCGGCGAAGGCGAGCAGGGGCTGGGCCCACCAGCGGTCGAGCCGCGCCGTCCTGCCGAATCCGATGCGAGTCAGACCGAGATCGACCTGGGCCATGGCAGGGACCCCTTCCTCCGCCAACCGCGCGGGGAGCATACCGATCTTCCCGGCCCCCTGGCCAGTCGCCGCCGGTAGGGCGGCGCTGCGCCCTTCACAGCGCGGACCTCAGGGCATTCATTCTGGCCGCCCTTGACCTCCGGAGGGACTGCGCGAGAGTAGAAGCATGGGGCAGCGCAAGGCGCTCGTGCTCGCGGGCGGCGGCAGCAAGGGCGCCTTCGAAATCGGCGTCCTGCAGCGCCTGATGGGCGACCAGCAGAACGATTACGAGTTGCTCTGCGGGACCTCGGTGGGCGCCATCAACGCCTCCTATCTCGCGCAGACGCCGCTCGGGCAGCCGCAACAGGCGATCGCCAAGCTCCGCGCGCAGTGGGACACGGTCACCACCGACAAGGTGCACAAGCGGTGGTTCCCCTTCGGGCGCGCGGAGGCGTTCTTCAAGACCTCCGTGTACGACTCCGAGCCGATCCACAAGTGGATTCGCTCGGGCCTCGACGCGAGCGCGGTCCGGTCCTCCGGGCGCAGGCTGCGCATCGTGGCGGTCTCCTTCGGCACGGGAGAGTCGTTCGTGGCGAACGAGCAGACGCCCGACCTGCCCGAGTGGGTGATCGCCTCGTCGGCCTTCCCGGTCATGCTGACGCCGGCCTCGATCGGCGGCGACCTGTGGACCGACGGCGGCCTGCGCAGCGTCACGCCGCTGGGAGAGGCCATTCGCGCCGGGGCGGAGGACATCGACGTGGTCCTCTGCTCGGACCCGTTCGCGAAGTCCCCGTTCGCCGTCGCGGACGCGCGCGCCATCCCGCAGCTCTTGCTGCGGTCGATCGACATCATGAACGGCGAGGTGAGCCGCGCGGACCTGCGCATCGCCGGCCTGAAGAACGACCTCTCGCAGCTGCGGCCCGAATACCGGAAGGTGAAGATCCGCCTCTTCCAGCCGGCCGAGCCGTTGCCGTACGACCCGCTCGATTTCGACCCGGGGAACATCCGGGCGATGATCGATGCCGGATACGCGCAATCCGCGGGGTTCACGGAGGTGTAGCCAACCGGTGGCCACCGGGGCTCCCAGGGGGTCCATTCCGACGAGTGGGGGTGCCGGTGCGACCTGCCCGATCGAGCGGAGTTGCCCTCCGGCAGGAGGGTGGAGCCTTCGCGGCGGGGTCGATCGTCGCCGGCCGGTTCCGCATCGAGGGCCGGATCGGGGAGGGCGGCATCGCCGAGGTGCTCGCGGCCCGGGATGCGGACGGGCGCGAGGTCGCGGTCAAGGTCCTGCACTCGCACCTGGCGCGGCACCAGCTCGTGCGCGAGCGGTTCCGGCGGGAGATGGAGCTGACCCGCAGCCTGGCGGGGCCGGGCATCGTGCAGGTCCACGGGTGGTACCAGCACGCCGGGCGGCCGTTCTTCACCATGGAGCGGCTGCACGGGACCACTCTCGCGCGGCGCCTGCGCGACGGGGCGCTCGAGCCCGCGGAGGCGCGGCGGATCGCGCGCGAGATCTGCCTTTCGCTGCAGCGGCCGCATGCCGCCAGGGCCGTGCACCGCGACCTGAAGCCGGAGAACGTCTTCCTGACCCGCGGCGGAGTGAAGCTGCTCGATTTCGGGCTCTCCAAGTCCGCCGGCGACGCCGAGCTGACCGCGTCCAGCCGGGCGCTGGGCACCCCGGGGTACATCGCGCCCGAGGTCTGGGAGGGAGATCCGGCGGACGCGCGCGCGGACCTGTACGCACTGGGCGCGATCCTCTTCGAGATGCTCGCCGGCACGAAAGCGTTCGCGGCCGAGGATCCGTTCGTGGCCGCGGCCGCGCAGCGCGACCCGCCCGACCTGCGCGACGTGTCCCCCGCGGCGACCGATCGGGACGCGGCGATCGTCGCGCGCGCGCTCGCGCCCGATCCCGAGGAGCGGTTCCTCACCGCCGCCCAGCTGCTCCGCGCGCTGGACGGCGGGCGGGTGCCGCCTGCGCCGCGCGCGTCGCCGCGCCTCTCCGCCGGCGGGTACGACGTCGTCGTCCACGAGGTGGTGGACCTGCTCGCGCCGTTCAAGCGGGAGGTGGGCATCCGGGCGGTGCTGCGGCGGCTGGGGGGGCGCGCCCCGCGGCGCTGGCGATGGCAGCTCGCCGGGGCGGGCGAGGCGACGCTGGTCACCTCCGCGAGCCGCGCATGCGCCGAGGCGATCGCGGCGCTGTGCGCCGAGCACGCCGTCCCGGCGACCGTGCGGGCCGCGCGCGATCGCTCGCGCGCCGAGGCGTGGCTGGCCCGGCGAGGGGCGGCCCTGCTGGTGATCTGCGGGGCCCTGCTGGCGGTCGCCGCGGCTGTCTGGCTGGAGGCGTCCTCGCCGCGGAGCGCCGCCGCGGCCGCGGGCGGGGCGCTGTTCGGGTACATGCTTTCGTGGGGCTTGCGCCCGGCGCTGGGCCTCGCGCCGCTCCGCGACCTCCCCGTCCGGACGAGCGCCGCCGGACGGTTCGCCGCGGGGCTGCTGCTTCGGGCGCAGCTTCTGGAGCGCGCCGCCGCGCGTCTTCCCCGCCGCGCCCGTGCTCCGCTGCTCGACGCCGTTCAGGAGGGGCGGCTGGCGGCGGAAGCGCCGGAGTTGCAGGGCGGCGGACCGGTGCCGTCCGTTCTGCTGGAGCAGGCGGCGGCGCTCGACGGGATGCTCGATTCACTGCCCCCCCGCCGCTGACGGGCCGGGAGCGCGAGGAGTCGCCGATGGAGAGGTCCGGGGAGAGGGTCGACGGCGGGGAGCAGCAGGGGGGGACTCCTGCGCTGGGCGCGCGGAGGATGCGCTCCGCCACGGCGCGCACCGGCCCGCAGCTCGTGGTCGCGATCCACTGCGATGCGCCCCTCGCCGGGTCGTCGAGGCACTCGCTCGCCGGGCTCGATTCGGTCGTGCTCGGACGAGGGGAGGAGCGGCGCGCCTCGCGCCGGGACGGCGAGCGGGAGCTGCTGCTCGACCTGCCGGACCGCTGGGTCTCGTCGCTGCACGCGCGCCTGATCCGGCGCGAAGGCGGCTGGTCGGTGGCGGATGCCGGCTCGACCAACGGCACGCTCGTGAACGGCGCGCCCTGCGCGGAAACGCTTCTCCGCGACGGCGACTTGCTCGAGGTGGGCCGTACCCTCCTGTGGTACCGCGAGGCGGCGCCGCGCGAGGGGCGCGACGACGTCGATACCCGGCGGCTGGACGCTGCCGCGCCCGGCCTCGCGACGCTGGCGCCGTCGATGTCCGCCGCCGTCGCTTGTCTGCCTGCGATCGCGCGCACGGCGTTGCCCGCCGTCGTCGTCGGCGAGAGCGGCACGGGCAAGGAGCTGATCGCGCGCGCCATCCACGTGCTCTCCGGCCGTCCCGGTCCCTTCCTGGCGGTCAACTGCGCCGCGATCGCGCAGACGTTGCTGGAGAGCGAGCTGTTCGGCTCGCGCAGGGGAGCCTTCTCCGGCGCCGCGGAGGATCGGCCGGGCCTCTTCCGCGCGGCCGACGGGGGCACGCTGTTCCTGGACGAGATCGCCGACCTGCCGCTCGCGGCGCAGGCGGCGCTCCTGCGCGTGCTGCAGGAATCCGAGGTGCTTCCGGTCGGCGCGACGCGGCCCGTCCGCGTCGACGTGCGGGTGGTGGCGGCCGCGCAGCGCGACCTGCGCTCCCTGGTCCGGTCCGGGCGGTTCCGCGCCGACCTGCTGGCGCGGCTCGACGCGTTCGCCGTCGAGCTGCCGCCCCTGCGCGAGCGCCGCGAGGACCTGGGCCTCCTTGCGGGCGCGCTGCTGCGCAAGCTGGCGCCGGATCGCTGCGAGCGCCTGCGTTTCGAGGCAGATGCCGCCCGGGCCCTGTTCCGCTACTCGTGGCCGCTGAACGTGCGGGAGCTGGAGCTGTCCCTGGCCACCGCGCTCGCGCTCTGTGGAAACGGCCCCATCGACGGCGCGCACCTGCCCGAGACGGTGCGCCGCGGCCACCCGCCACCGGCCCCGGCGGGCGGCGCCGGAGGAGGTCACCGGGAGGAGCTGGTCGCGCTCCTGCACCAGCACGCCGGCAACGTGGCCGAGGTCGCGCGGATGCTCGGCAAGGGTCGCATGCAGATCCATCGCTGGGCGCGGCGGTACGAGATCGACCTGGCGAGCTTCCGCCGCTGACTTGTTTCCCTTCGGCCGGGCTCCCTGACCGAGCGTCACGCCGTCACGCGCCGGGGTGACGGCGTGACGGTGCCGTAGCCGCCGGTCCCCAGGCGCGCCGGCCGTTTGCGGCGGCGTGGGATGGCGCGCCGCGTGCTCAAGCGCCCTCCGCAAGGAGGGACGATGGTCATCGCCGAGCTGCGCGAAACCGAAGCGAGCGCGTGGGATGCGTACGTGGACTCCCATCCGCGCGCCAACTGCTATCACCTGCGCGCCTGGAAGACGGCCGCCGAGGCGGCGTACGGGGTCGAGGCGCCGTTCCTGCTCGCGCGGGAGCGCTCGGACGGGCCCGTGCGCGGAGCGCTGCCGCTGTTCGTCATCCGGGGCCGGCCGGCCGGCTCCTACCTCACCACCGGACTCTTCGGCGCGTACGGGCCGGTGCTGGCCGACGACGACGCGGCCGGCGAGGCGCTGGTCGCCGGCGCGGTGCAGCGGGCGCGTGCGCTGCACGCGCGATTCGTGGTGGTGAAGGCGCTCGGCGACGAGCCGCACGCGCGCGGATTCGTGCCGCTGGACCGCTGGGTGGTGGCGCGCCTTCCGCTCGCGCCCGAGCCGGAGACCGTCTGGCGGCGCTTCCGCGACAAGACCCGCAACGCGGTCCGCAAGGGGCAGCGGAGCGGTCTGGAAGTGCGCGACGGCCCCGGCGAGCTGGACGGCTTCTACGACGTGCTCGCCGAGAACATGCACCGCAAGGGCGCTCCGATCTATGGCCGCTCCCTCTTCCGCGAGCTGGTGGGCGAGCTGGGCGAGCGGGCCGAGATCGTCACCCTGGCGGAGCGCGGCCGCACCGTCTCCGGCGCGCTGGTCATCCGCTTCGGCGGCGTGGCCACCGTGCCGTTCGCGTCCTCGCGTCCCTCCTCGTTCCACCTGAACCCCAACAACCTCCTCTACTGGGAGATCATCTCGCGGGCCTGCCGGGCCGGGCTGCACACGCTCGATTTCGGCCGCTCGCTCAAGGGCTCGAGCGCGCTCTCCTTCAAGCTGGGCTGGGGCGCGCAGGCCGAGCCCCAGCCGATGTACGTGCGGACCGTGCGCGGAACGCCTCCGCGCTTCGACGTGACCGCGCCCTCGGTGCGCCTCTTGGTGCGCCTCTGGCGCTCGCTTCCGCGAGCGTTCGCCGATGCGCTCGGGCCGCAGGTCTGCCGGCGGTGGCTGGCGTGACCTCTGCCGCGGCTCGCAAAGCTGGCCGCGCGCTGGCCTGCGCGGCGGCGCTGGTGCTCGTGTTCCTCTTCCTCCGCCGCATGCCGCTGGCCGGGATCGCCTCCGCGCTGCGCGGGGCCGAGCCACTCTGGTTCGCGCTGGCATTCGCCGTGTACCTCACCGTCAACACGGCCGCGAAGGTGCAGCGGTGGGCCGCGCTCCTCCGGCCCGTGGCGCGCTCCGGCCCGGCAGCCGGCGGGGTGGAGCTGGCGAAGATCCTCTTCGCCAGCCAGGCCACCAGCAACCTCTTGCCCGCTCGCGCCGGCGAGGCGGTCCGCGTGGTCGAGCTGCGCCGGCGCGGGTATGCAGTCCCGGGACTGCTGGCCGCGCAGCTGCTGGAAAAGGTGGTCGAGGCCGCGAGCCTGTGTCTGCTCTCCGGGGTCGCTGCGGCCGCCGCCGGGATGCCGCCGATCTTCCGGATCCCCGTGTGGAGCGTGGCGCTCCTGGGCGCGGCGCTGGTCGCGCTCGTGGCGCTGCTGCCCCTCGTGCGCTCCACCCCCGCGGTCTGGCCGCGCAGCCTTCTCTGGTCGTGCGCGTCCGACCTCGCCGATGCCGCCGTGCTCGGTCTCTGCCTGCAGGCCGCCGGCGTTCACCTCGGTCCCGCGGCCTGGCTCGTGGTCCTGCTCGCCATCAACCTGGCGATCCTGCTCCCGTCCACGCCGGGGCACCTCGGGGTCGTCGAGGCCGCGGCGGGGACGTCGCTGATCGCGCTCGGCGTCCCCGCGGAGCGCGCGCTGGCCGGCGCCATCCTGTACCACGCGGTGCAGATCGTCCCTTCGACCGTTCTCGGCCTGGCCGTCCTGCGCAAGCGCTGGATCCGGCAGCGGAGCCCGGCATGAGGGAGCCGCCTGCGCTCCGCGCGGACCTCTTCGCAGCGTATCCGGCGTGGGTCGCGAGGCATCGACTCGGTATCCTGGCGTCCGCGGCGTCGCTCACGCTGGTCGCTGCCGGCGCGGCGGCGACGCTCCCCATCCGCACCGACTTCAGCCAGCTCCTGCCGGCCCGCGAGCCGTCGGTGGTTTCGCTGCACCGCCTCACCGCGCGCAAGTCGACCACGGCCGCGGTGGAGATCGGCGTGGCCGCCGAGGACCCGGAGGCGGCAGGCGACTTCGCTGCGGCGCTCGCGCCCGAGCTGCGCCGCCTTCCCCCCGAGCTGGTCCGCGAAGTGGACGACGACGACCTGCCGATGCGCAGGTTCGTCTGGGAGCACCGCGCGCTGTACGCGTCGGAGGCCGGGCTGCGGCAAGCGCTCGATGCGGCGAAGGCGTTGCTGGCGAGGAGCAATCCGCTCCTGGTGGACCTCGAGGATGGCGGCGGGCCCGGGCTCGAGGAGCTGTCCGAGGACGTGCAGCGCCTGCGGGAGAGGACGATCGACCGCCCGCCGGGCTACGTCGGCGAAGGCGGCCGGCTGCGCATGATCGTGGTGCGCGCTCCGTTCAGCGACACCGAGCCGGCCAGAAGCGAGGCCCTGCTCGCGGCGCTGCGCCGGACCGCGGCGGCGCTGCTGCCCGCCCATCCCGGAGTCGAGGTGGGCTACGCGGGCGATCCCGTGACGGCCGCGCTCGAGCACGCGCTGGTGCTGCGCGACGTGGCCGTCACCGCGCTGGCCTGCCTGCTGCTGGTGATCGCGCTCCTCCTCGCCGCCTTCCGTTCGCCGCGCACGGTGCTGGCGCTGTGCGCGAATCTGGCCGTCGCATGCGCGCTGACGTTCGGCTGGACGCGGCTCGCCATCGAGCAGCTCAACTCGGCGACCGCGTTCCTCGGCTCCGTGGTGGCGGGCAACGGGATCAACTTCGGGATCATCCTCGCGGGCCGCTACCGGGAAGAGCTGCGCCGCAGGCCTCACGCGCAGGCGCTGGCGGAAGCGCTGGCGCGGACGGCCGTTCCGACGCTGGTCGCCGCGATGGCGGCCGCCGCGGCGTATCTGTCGCTGGTCGTCACCGAGTTCCGCGGCTTCAGCGAGTTCGGCGCCATCGCCGGCGTCGGGATGATCCTTTGCTGGGCGACGACGTTCCTGGTCCTGCCCGCGCTGCTCGACGTGCTCCGGCCCGCCGGACCGCCGGCCGGCCGCGAGCCGCGCCCGGTGCGGGTGCCGTGGAGCGCTTCCCGCGCGGTCTGTGCCGCCGTGCTGCTCGGCGCGGCGGGGTTCGCGGTCGCCGGCGCGCGGGTCGCCCTGCGCGAGCCCTTCGAAGACGACCTGGGTGCGCTGCGCAGCCGCTCCTTGCCTTCGAGCGAGGCCGGCCGCTGGAGCCGGCGCCTCGACGCCGCGTTCGGCCGGACGCGGTCGGGAGGATTCGTCCTCGGCGTTGCGCATCCCGGCGACGTTCCCGTGGTCCTGGCGGCGCTCGAGCGCGCCGAGAGCGAGGTGGCCCCGGCAGCGCGAGTGCTCGGCCAGGTGGACGCGCTGCCGCGCGCGCTGCCCGGCAGCGTGGAAGAGCAGCAGCGGAAGCTGGAGCTGCTCTGCGCGTTGCGCGCGGTCCTCCGCCGGGCGCTGCCGCGCTTGCCGTCCGGGGCGCGGGACCGCGTGGGCGCGTTGCTCCCGGACGCTTCGCCCCGGGCGCTCGAGCTCGCGGATCTTCCGGCTCCCGTGCGCGAGGCGTTCGTCGAGAACGACGGGCGCGCCGGCCTGCTGCTGGTGGTGCACCCCGGTCCTGCCTTCGAAGGATGGAGCTACCGCGGGATCCGCCGCGCGGTCGAGCTGGTACGCGAGCTGCGATTCGAGCGCCCGCTGCAGGGATCGCTGGAGATCTCCGGACCGGAAGTCCTGTTCGTGGACATGATGAGGGCGGTAGAGCGGGACGCGCCGCGCGCCACCGCCGTCTCCGCGGTCCTGGTGCTGGCGCTGCTGGCCGCGGCGCTCGGGTACCGCCGGGACTTCGCCGCCGGGGCATTCGCGCTCGCCGCCGGCGTGGGCGGGATGCTCGGAGCGATGGCGCTCCTGCACGTGCGGCTGAACTTCCTCAGCGCGGTGGCGGTCCCCATCACCATCGGCATCGGGGTGGACTACCCACTGAACGTCATCGCCCGCGTCCGCCAGGAGCTGGCCGCCGGAGGCGACGTCCGCTCCGCGCTGCGCCAGACCGGCGCCGCCGTCGCGCTCTGCTCGGCGACCACCGTGCTCGGCTACCTGGTCCTGCTCGGTTCGGACACGGGCGCGATCCGCTCGTTCGGGCTCGCCGCGGTGTTGGGCGAGGTGGCGTGCCTGCTGGCCGCTCTGCTGATCGGGCCCGCGGCGCTGGTCGTGCTCCGCCGGCTGCGCTGACAGTCGCCGCCCCTAGGTCCGGAACGGCCTCACAGCAACATCCCTCGCCTTGCGGTCGGCGAGGGTATCTGTTACACTGATACCCTGAATGAAGCCAACCGAGGTCCTCACTGCGTTTGATCACTATCTCGCCGCCCGGAATCTTCGGCTGGAGGCCGTGGTCATCGGTGGCGCCGCGCTCAACTTACTGGGCGTGGTGTCCCGGCCGACAAAAGACTGCGACATCCTCCTCCCACCTCTGCCGGCCGTGATCGCGGAAGCAGCGCGTGCCTTTGCTGCCGAGATCCGCCAGAGTGGCGGGACGCTCGCAGATGATTGGCTGAACAACGGGCCGGCGTCGGTTGCCGACCAGCTTCCGGCTGGCTGGCAAGAGCGACTCCAGCTCGTCTTCGCAGGCGCGGCGCTCACGCTTCGCTGCCTAGGCCGGCAGGAGCTGCTCTTCACCAAGCTCTTCGCGCTCTGCGATCGCGGGATCGACCTCGGGGACTGCCTCGCGCTCGCACCCACGGCTGCCGAGCTGCAGGTGTGGCTCCCATTGCTCGAGCGGCAGGACGCAAACCCGGACTGGCCAGCGCATGTGCGGGCCACGCTCGCAGACGTGGCGAGGAGGCTCGGTCATGGCCTTTAACCGCGCCCTCGTTCCCAGGGCGGCGCCTGAGTCTGACGCGCTGACCTCGGCGATGGTTGGCATCGGGATGGGCTTCGCCGCCCCGGCCGCGGTCGAACCGAACATCGAGGACACGCTTTTCTTCGCGTCCGTCGAGGCGATGGAAAGAGACGACCTCCGGGTGCTCGCGGTGCTCGTGACCTGGTTCGGAGTGCATGCCCGCTGGGTGAACGCCGACCGGCTCACCAGGCTCGTGGCCGCGCAAGGAACTGCTCGAGTGCGGGCGCTCTGGAGTGCGCTAGCCACCTGGCAGGCGAAGGACCGCCGCTTCGCGCGCCTCGGAGCGCTCTACGTTGGACGGCGCGTCGATCTGCAGCCGGTGGGCGCCGCATTCCACATCCGCAAGCACGGTGAGGATCCGCGCTTCTCGGGGAGCCCGCTCCGAGTTCCGGCAAACGTCTTGAGGGACCGCGCCGCCGATGTGCTCTCGCCGCGCGAGCTCGCGCTCCGCCACCGCCCGTACCGGAGCCGCCTGAGGATGGGCCCGACGTACCGGGCCGACGTCTGGGTCGCACTGGAGGCGGCACCGCATCTCTCCGCCGCCGAGCTTGCGCGCCGGACGTACGCGTCCTTCGCCACCGCCTGGCAGGCGAAGCAAGACTTTGAGATCCTCGACGACTCACGGAAGAAGAAGGGGAAGGGCTCGCTTCGAAGGAACCGTCGGTCAGGTGCGGCTGGCGCCGCGGCCATCGATCATCCTCGGTAGGCACGGGTCGCGTCGCCTGCGCCGACGCGCAACGAAACCAGCGTCAGCGTTGACGCTGCCTGATCCGAGGGCAGGTTCGAGAGTGTCCGCCTACATGATCCGCAACCTGGGGGGATCAGCCGCCCACAAGTTGCGGCCGCCAGACGTAGATGTGCTCTCCATGCTGGAGGAGCGTGCTACCCGGTTCCTTGCCGAGGACCTTCCGACGATGAGTGGGCGCGCGTTCCTCTAGGCTCGGACTTGGAGGGGGCGACGACCATGGCGCGGCTCGACGAGTTCGCTCCGGAGCACCAGTTCAACGAGGTGCACGGGATCCGCATCCGCGCGCCCAGGAACCGCGCGTACCGGGCGATCAAGGACGTGACGGCAGGCGAGATCGCTTTGTTTCGCGCGCTCACCTGGATTCGCCGCCTCGGGCGCAAAGGGCGGGAGAGCATCCTCGATCCACCGAAGGACGAGCCGGTCCTCGCGGTCGCGACGCGGACCGGGTTCCTGCTGCTGGCGGACGACCTGGAGCAGGAGATCGTGGTCGGCGCGGTCGTCATCGCTCCAGCCGGCGCCAGGAAGCCCCGTACCCCGGAGCAGTTCAAGCAGATCGCCGATCCGGGCTTCGCCAAGGCGACGATGAGCTTCCGCATCGAGGACGCGGGCGACGGCACTTGCCTCGTTTCGACGGAGACGCGCGTGCACGCGACGGACGAGCCGGCGCGGCGCAGGTTCGGGAGGTACTGGGCCCTCATCCGCCCCGCCAGCGGCTTCCTCCGAAGGATGTGGCTGCGCGCGATCAAGCGCCGCGCGGAGAGCGGGGACTGAGGATCCGCAAGGGACTCGACGAGAAGCGCCGCAAGTGAGCCGCGCTCACCTCCGCCAGAGCGACAGCACCAGCTCGACCAGGATGAGCAGGGCGATGGACATCTCCAGGAGCCACATGCGGCGGTCGCGCGCCACGTCGAGCACCAGCTCCAGGGACTCCTGCACGCCGCGCAGCTTGATCTCCAGCGACTGGTAGCGGTCGGTCAGGTCGAACTCGGCGCGCAGGTCGTCGTAGATGCGGTCCAGCTCGGGGTCCTCCCAGACCTCGTCGGGCTTGTCGAGCAGGTGGAGCACCGAGAGCACCTCGTTGCGCGAGGTGATCGCCTCGCCGATGAACTGGTGCAGGCGCGCGGGACGCGCGCGCACGGTGCCGGTCTTCTCCAGGCGGTCGACCAGCGCGTCCGTGCGCCCGAAGAGGTCGTCGACCAGGCGCTCGTAGTACTCCATGGCGGCGCTCTGCGCGACCACGATGGCCACCGCCGCCGCGCGCGCCGGGCCCAGCTCGCCGATCTGCAGCACGCCCTCGACGAAGCTGGTGCGCGCTCCCGGCTCCTCCCGGACGGTGAAGCTCTCGGCGACCACCTTCCGGGCCGGACCGCGCAGCGTGGCCCGGATGCGCTCGAGGAAGGCCTCGCGCTGCTCCGGCGTCGCGTCGTGGAAGACGGCGCCGCCGAACGGGTAGACGAACACCTCGCCGCCGCCGTCGAGCCGGTAGCGCAGCTCGTGGGGCCGCAGCCGCCCTCCGGGGATGGCTTGCGCGAGCTCGCGCAGGGAGAAGTTCTCCACGAACGCGACCGCCTCGAATTGATGGGTCCGGCCGCTCACCGGACAGCCCTCTACCGGGTGCCGGGGTCGGCCGCAACAACTGATAACGTGCCCGAGATGGACCGCGGATCGGCGAAGCTCCTGGGAGCCTTGGCGCTCCTCGCCGCGTTCGTGGCCGCCGCCGCCCTGCGCTACCGGCCGCCGCCGCCGCGGGCCGGCGACGCGCCGCCCCGGCAGTTCTCCGCCGTGCGCGCCCGCGAGGTCCTCCGCGCGATCGTGGGCGACGGGCAGCCGCACCCGACCGGGTCGGCCGCCGCGGCCGCCGTGCGCCAGCGTATCGCATCCGAGCTGGAGCGGCTCGGCCATCGCCCGGAGGTCCAGGAAGGCTTCGCCTGCGGGGCGGCCGGGATCTGCGCGCGGGTGACGAACCTCCTGGCGCGGATCCAAGGCAGGCGCCCGGGCAAGGCGGTGCTGCTCTCGGTGCACTACGACTCGGTGCCCGCGGGACCGGGCGCGAGCGACGACGGAGCAGGGGTGGCGGCCGCGCTGGAGATCGCGCGCGCCCTGAAGGCGGACCCCGCGCCGCCCAATCCGATCGTCCTTTTCTTCAACGAGGGCGAGGAGGACCACCTGCTCGGCGCCGAGGCGTTCGTGGCGGGCCATCCGTGGGCGAAGGAGATCGGCGCGGTCGTGAACCTGGAAGCGCGCGGGACCGCTGGCCCCAGCCTGATGTTCGAGACCAGCGACGGCAGCGGGTGGCTCATCGACCTGTTCGCGAGGAGCGCGGCCAGGCCGGCGAGCAACTCCATCTATTACACGATCTACAAGTTGCTCCCGAACGATACCGACCTGACCGTCTACAAGCGGAGCGGGCTTTTCGGGCTCAACTTCGCCTTCATCGCGGGAGAGGCGCGCTACCACACTCCGCGCGACGACTTCGCGCACGCCGATCCCGGGAGCTTGCAGCACCACGGCGACAACGCGCTGGCGATGGTGCGCGCGCTGGCGCAGGCGGACCTCGATTCCCCGCCCCGCGGCGAGCGGGTGTTCTTCGACCTGCTGGCCTTCCGCGTCGTGCGCATGCCACTGGGCTGGATGCCGGTGCTGGCGATGGCCGCGGCGCTTCTCTGGCTCGCCGGCGTCGTGCGCGCCGTGCGCCGCGGCGAGCTGCGGCCCGCCGCGCTCGCGTGGGGGTTCGGCGCCTTCCTGCTCGGCGGCGCGGCGACCGGCGCCGCTGCCTGCGTGCTCCTGCTCGTGCTCCGCGCGGCGGGGGCGGTGCCGTACCCGTTCGTCGCCCATCCGGCAGCGGCGCGAGCGGCGTTCCTCGCGCTGCCGTTGCTCGGCTCGTGGTTTGCTGTCCTGTGGCCGGGACGGCGCGCGGGTGCGGCGGGACTGTGGTGGGGCACCTGGGCCGGCTGGGCGGTCGCGGGTCTCGCCACATCGCTGGCGAGCCCCGGAGTCAGCTACCCGTTCGTGCTGCCCTGCCTGGCCGCCGGTTTCTGCGGTCTCGCGACGGCGGCGCACGCGCGCTGGCTGCCGCTGCTGCTGCCCGCCGGGGTCGCGGCCGTCCTGTGGTGCCCCGTCGCATGGCTGCTCTACGACGCGCTCGGTGTTCCCATCCTGCCGGCGTCCTCGGCACTGCTCGCCCTCGTGCTCGGCACGGCGGCCCCGGCCTGGCTGGAGGCGGGGGCGCGCCTGCGCGGCGCGCTGGCATTCGGCACGGGAGCCGTGGTCGTCACGCTCGCAGTCGCCGCCGTGGCTCTGCCGCCGTTCAGCGCCGACAACCCGCGCAAGCTCAACCTCTGGTATCGACTCGACGTGGACGCGCAGCAGGCGCGCTGGCTGGCCTCCGCGAGCACGGGACCTCTGCCCGCGCAGCTCGCCGCCGCTGTCCCGTTCGATCCCAGACCGGCGTCCGCGCTGGAGTGGGCGCCGCGCGTGCTGGCGTACGTGGCGCCCGCGGCGGCGATCCCGCTGGCCAGGCCCGAGCTTGCCGTCGAGGATCAGCGCCCGGGCCAGGGGACGCGATCGATCCGCGGCCGGCTCCGCTCGCCGCGCGGGGCGCCGCTGGCCGGCATCGCCCTGCCGGCGGCGCGGATCATCTCGGTTCGGATGAACGGAGTCGCGGTGCCGGACGCGCCGTCGAAGGACCACGCGGGCGCGGCGTACGGGGATGCGCGCGCGTGGCGCGGTGTCGTCTGCAGCACGACCGGCCCGGAGGGAGCGGAGCTCGAGATCGAGCTGAAAGGACCGGAGCCCGTCGAGGGCTACCTCTGGGACGCAACGCCCGGGCTCCCCGAGCAGGGCGCGCTGCTGCTCTCGGCGCGTCCGCCCTGGGCGGTGCCCTTCCAGACCGGCGACCGCACGCTGGTGGTCGCGAAGCTCCGGCTGTAGTCGGAAATTCGCACTGGCGATCCGGCAGCGCGCATGAACGCGATGCGCCTTGACCCGGGTTCCGGCCATGGGGCAGGGTCCGCGTCCCCTCCAACCGAAAGGGATCGCGAAAATGACCTCCAAGAGAGTCCGCATCGTTTGCGTCTCCTCGGCGGCAGCCCTTCTCCTCGGCGGCGCCATCGCCGCCACGCACCTTGCCCGCGCGAGCACCTTCCAGAAGATCACCATCACGGTCGGCACCAACGTGGCGGCGGCGGTCTCGCCGGCCGACGGCCACATCGCGATGGATCTGCAGGGCGTGCTCTGGTCCCTGCCCAGGGCGGGCGGCACCGCGCAGCGGCTCACGGACGACTTCCTCGAGCCGGCCCGCCCCGACTTCTCCCCCGACGGCAAGCTGGTCGCGTTCCAAGCCTACAAAGGCGGCACGTTCCACATCTGGGTGATGAACGCGGACGGCAGCGGCGTGCGCCCGCTCACCACCGGGCACGGCGACGATCGCGAGCCTCGCTTCTCGCCCGACGGGAAGAAGATCGCGTTCTCCTCGGACCGCGCCTTCAACGGGACCTATGACATCTGGACCGTCGACCTGTCCGGAAACCTCTCGCAGTGGACGAGCACCGCCGCGACCGAGGAATTCGAGCCGACATGGACGCCCGACGGATCGCAGCTCGCCTACGCCGTCGGCACCGGCATCGTGAAGAGCTCGTCCGGCGGCGCGCCCATCCAGGTGGTCGCCAACACCAACCAGACGGTGCACTCGCCTGCGTACTCCCCGAGCGGCAACCAGATTGCGTGGGTCCAGGCGGCGAGCAACAAGAGCCGCCTCGAGGTGCGGAACCTGACCACCGGCGTCACCACTGAGTACACCACGCCGCGCAACGACGTGTTCCCCTTCTATCCGCAGTGGCTGTCCGAGAGCTCGGTGCTCTACACGGGCGACGGACAGATCCTCACCACCGACCTGGGCACGCGCGCGACGGCGCAGACGGCCTTCCGCGCGACGTTCGACGTGAACCGGCCGGCCTACGACCGGAAGAAGTTCGATTTCGACAGCCGCAAGAAGCAGCAGGCGAAGGGCATCGTCGGCCCGGCGCTGTCGCCCGACGGGACGCGCGTCGCCTTCGAGGCGCTCAACCAGATCTGGGTGATGCGGATCGGCGAGGAGCCACAGGCCCTCACGAGCGACGCCTACTACAAGACCGACGTCGCCTGGTCGCACGACGGAACCAGGCTCGCCTTCTCCACCGACCGGGCGGGAACGATGGACGTGTGGGTCCACGACTTCAACACGGGCGTGGAGACGAACGTCACCAAGAATCCGAACGAGGCCGAGGTGTCGGCGGCCTGGTCGCCGGACGACAAGTCGATCGCGTTCCAGGACCACCTGGGCATCACCTGGACGGTGGAGATCGCCACCGGCGCCACGAAGCCAGTCGGCCCGGTCGATGCGAACGGCCGTCCCACGCTCGTGCTGTTCGCGCCCAGCAAGCCGTCATGGCACGCGAACGGCAAGACCATCGCCATCGGCGCGCTCAAGCCCTACACGCGGCGCTTCCGCGAAGGGACCAGCCAGATCCTCACCGTCGACGTGAACACGGCGGCGATGACGTACACCGAGCCCGAGCCGTTCGAGTCGCTCTCCACCCGCGGTGAGGACGGGCCCGTCTACTCCCCCGGCGGCAACTGGGTCGCGTTCGGCATGCGCAGCGTCCTGTTCGTGCGCGCGGTCGACGCGAACGGGCTCCCCACCGGGCCGGCGCAGCAGATCACCAGCGAGCCGAGCGACGCGCCCACCTGGAGCGGCGACTCGCGGCGGATCCTCTACCTGTCCAACGGACAGCTCCGGCTGATCGACCGCGACGGGTCGAACGCGCGCACCATCCCGGTCGACCTGAGCTGGCGGCCGGAGCAGGCGACGGGCCTCACGCTGGTCCACGCGGCGCGCCTGTGGGACGGCCGCGGATCGCAGGTGCTGACGAACGTGGACGTGGTGGTCGCCGGCAACCGGATCCGGAGCATCCAGTCGCACAACGACTCGGCGCACCAGGGCGCGATCGCGAACAACGGGCACGTGGTAGTGGCGACCGCCGACCAGACCGTGCTGCCCGGCCTGTGGGAGTCGCACACGCACGAGTGGATCGAGGGCAAGTTCTACGGCGACAAGCTCGGCCGGCTGTGGCTGGCGTACGGCGTCACCACCCTCAACTCGGTGGGCGATCCCGCCTACCGCGCGGTGGAGACCCGCGAGTCGTTCACCTCCGGATCGCGCGTCGGACCGCGGTACTTCGCCACCGGCGAGGCGGTCGACGGCGAGCGCGTCTTCTACAACTTCATGCGGCCGGTCACGCGGCACGATCAGCTCGGCCTGGAGGTGTCGCGCGCGGCGGCGCTCGAGTACGACATGGTCAAGACCTACGTGCGCCTGCAGCACGACTGGCAGGCCGAGGTGGCGCAGACGGTGCACGACAAGATGGGCGTCTGGACCGCCTCGCACTACATGCTGCCCGGGCTGGCGCACAACATGGACGGGCAGACGCACGTGAGCGCAACCACGAGGCTGGGCTTCCCCTATACCCGGTCGGCGGCGGGCATCAGCTATGAGGACATGACCTCGCTGTTCGCCCAGGCCGGCATGTTCGACATCTCCACCACGTTCAACTCGTCGCTGTACGCCGAGGATCCCACCATGGTGGACGATCCGCGGCTCGCCACGCTCAACCCGTCCTGGGATCAGGCAGGCCTGGTCGGCAAGAGGAACAGCGCGGTGGCGAACGACCAGACGGTGAGCCTCGACAGCCTGGCCAAGGAGGAGGCGACCATCTCGGCGATCATCAACAAGGGCGGCATCGCCCTGGCGGGCACGGACTCGCCGCTCGACAACGTGGCGACCGCGCTGCACCTCAACCTGCGCGCGCAGGAGAAGTTCGGCGGCCGCCCGAACTGGAGCGTCCTGCAGACCGCCACGGTCCTGCCGGCCAAGGCGTTCGGGGTGCTGGACGACCTGGGCACGTTGGAGTCCGGCAAGCTGGCCGATCTGGTGATCGTGAACGGAGACCCGCTGGCGCACATCAAGGACCTCGCCAACGTCGCGCTGGTGATGAAGAACGGCCGCGCGTACACGCTGGGCGAGCTCGAGGCGCCGTTCGCCGCGTCGCGC
>WNEY01000943.1_pt1 | contig 21761 bp, 15 predicted proteins | sample 5400531 | NCBI WGS metagenome assembly WNEY01 (sample SAMN13153338, study PRJNA577476) | soil metagenome | isolation source: 200 cm saprolite under Douglas fir tree site 1 | place: USA:California | collected 2015-04-18
GATCCCGGCTCCGTGCGCCTGTGCGGCATCGGCGATGACCGCTAGGCCATTGGCCTTGGCCAGCTCGCAGATCCTGGGCATATCGGCTGGCTGACCGTACAAGTGCACCGGGATGACGGCTCGCGTCCTGGAGGTAATCGCCGCGGCCAGAGCATCCGGATCCATCAGGAAGTCCTCGCCGATATCGGCGAACCGTGCGCAGGCACCCACCTCGAGAATGGCGTTGAGCGTTGCGACAAACGTCAGCGGCGCTGTTATCACCTCGTCTCCCGGGCCAATTCCATGCGCCCGCAAGGCCGCGACCAGGGCAGTCGTGCCATTGCTCACCGCGACGGCCTGCCCCGACTCGTGCACATGAGCGAATTCATGCTCGAATCGTGCCACCCAAGGCCCGCTGGTCAGCTGCCCGGATCGCAGCACAGCCAGAACCGCGTCCTCTTCTTCAGCGCCTAGCGCAGGAGCGCCAAGCCGGATCCGAGAGCAGGCACGCTGGTCCGAGCGCCCGCCAGGGCCGGACACCGGACGAGCCGGACATGAACCGCAGGTGAGGTCCGATGGAGGCTCCTGCCTGCGGGAGATGACTGTACCGCACTCGCAGACCCAGCCGTGATGGCGTGCGGGGTTACCAATCACGAGCTGATGCGGCTCGACCGATCTCGTTACGACGGCGCCGGCGCCCACCATCGCGTATTCCCCAACCTCTATGCCGCAGACGATGGTGGAGTTGGCGCCAATCGAAGCTCCCCGCCGGATATGAGTGGGAACCATCTGCCAGCCCGAGCTGACAGCACGGGGAAGCAAGTCGTTAGTGAAGACGGCGGAGGGCCCAACGAGAACATCGTCATCCAGTCGCACTCCGCGATACACAGAGACATTGTTCTGGATCTTCACCCGATTTCCGATGATGACGTCGGAGTCGACGAACACGTTCTTGCCGATGACGCATGAGGCACCGAGGGCAGCGCCTGAGCGGACCTGGCTCTGGTGCCAGACCGTAGTCCCCGGCCCCAGGCCGGCGCCCTCCTCGATCGCCGCCGTCGGATGAACGCAAGGCGCCAGCACAGCAGTCTCGTCCGGCCCGGGTTCTAGCTGCCGCACCCGGCCATCGCGCGCTACGTTCAACCCGCATCCCGTTGGGATATGCCTGACCGGGCACCGCCGATCAGCGTTTCGACGATCTCCGTCACAGCCTCGTCAATCTCCGCGGCGCTTGCCAGCAGACCTGAATCCGTCACGGCCGGGTCGGAGATCTCATCGGTCAGCGGATCCTGCCAGGGAATGTGCCCTCGCAACCGTGCTGCCGCAGCCACAATGCCCTGCGCCCGCGAGACTTGGCCCGCCAAGTCGCGTGCGTAGTGCCCCTGGAACGGCCTGGGCACGTACCGTACGAGGCGGACGAATTCCCTGAGCAGGAAGCTCCGACGGGAAGCCGCGGGATGGAGCGCCACCGCAGCGTCTCGGTGCTCAAGGCACGCCGCGAGCAGCAGATCCGAATCCTCGACTAGTGATCCGTCCAGCCTCCGGGTGCGGAAGCCGGAGGATTCGGCACCATGCGCCTTCAGCGTCTCGGCCGCGATCGGATGCATCGGCATTCCGCCGCGCCCCTGCACTCCGGCGCTGCCCACCCTGATCCAGCCGTCCCCGGCGCAGGACTGGACCCGCATCCGCGTGATCCGCTCCGCTATCGGAGAACGGATCATGTTAGCCGTGCAGATATAAAGCACGCGAAACTCGACCTGGCGAACCAGGTCGGAATGGTCGCTGATCATCCCGGACCCTAACGCGCGTTCAGCCGACGGGGCCGATCGCCGCTCAGCACCGGATCCGCGGTCGCTGCACGTTCGGCGGCCGTGGGCACGGATGCGGCCCGGGAACCGCGCCGGCGCCCAGTTCGCTGCTCGTAGTAACGGTATCCGTATCCGTAGCCGGCTTCGCGGCGACGGGGCGTCATAGCGAGGACTCCTGCGAGCACAGGCGTATCGACCGCCGCCAGCGACTCGGCGACTCGCCTTAGCTGCTCTGTCCGGGTTTTTCCGTACCGGGCGAGCACGATCGCGCCGTCACAATACGGAGCGGCCGCAACCGTGTCGGCGAAAGGCAAGACGGGCGGCATGTCGAGAAGCACTAGGTCGTAACGGGAGCGCAGTTCCTCAAGCAGCTCCGCCATTCGGCGCGAGCCTAGCAAGTCACCAGGATTTGGAGGCAGCACACCACTGGTCAGGATATCCAGCTCGTTCTCGCCCCAGTTCTGGATGACGTCGATGACACTCGCCCGGCCGAGCAGCACATCCGTCAGGCCGGCACCATTGGGCAGTCCAAGATAGCCACCAACCTGCGGGCGCCGCAGGTCGCATTCGACCACTACAACTCGCTTGCCGATCGAACTGAGCACGATCGCCAGATTGCAGACCGTGGTGCTCTTGCCGTCGTTCGGCAATGCGCTGGTGAAGAGCAGAACCTTACGAGGCCGGTCGATCTCGACGAACTGCAAGTTCAGGCGAAGTTTTCGAAAAGCTTCCATCCTCGGACTCGTCAGCTGGCTGTCGCTCAGCACTGGCTGACTGCGGGCTACGGGGTCGTAAGGTATGACGCCAAGCACGGGCTTGTCTCCGAGCGATTTCGAGGCCTGCTCGGCTGACTTGATGGACGTGTCAAGCGAACGCAGCCCGGCCGCCAGCGCGAGCCCCGCCAGCAAGCCCAGAGCGACCGCGATGCCCACATTGCGCAGTGGCCGGGGCGCGACCGGAGAATCTGAGAAGCTCGGCTCTGCTACGACGCGGACAACGACCGTGGACTCACTACCGTTCGCCGGGCGCTCCAAGCGATTCACCTGCCGAGGAAAGAGCGTACCTAGCCCCCGGGCGATGGCTTGTGCCTGCTCAGGCGAGTCACTGGTGACTGTGGCCGTGAGCAGTACGGTCTGAGGGACGGCCTGCGCGGAGATTTCGGACTGGAGCTCGCTCGGCGTGATCTGCAGGCCGAGAGCTCGAACGACGTTTGTCGCGAGCATCGGGCCATCGAGAAGACTGGCAAACGACTGCACCTTCTGCTGCGAAAGCAGGTCAGCCTGGTACGCCTGGATGACATTCGAGGAGCTGACCTGGGCCGACACGTAGAACGTCAGGCTAGAGGAGTAGCGCGGTGTCATCCGAGCCGTGAGGACCCAGCTCGCGACGCCGGCCAGCATGATGACCGCGATGATGAGTTTCCAGCGATCTCTGATCAGGCCGAGGAAACTCCGCAGGGTCATGCTGGCTACCGCCCCTCTTTTTCTGGGAACTGCCACTCTGGCCAGCCTCACATTACCAGGAGTGCCATACTATGCACGCTGAGTAATCGAAACTGCGCCGTTAGGTGATGAGCCGACGGCGCTTCGCGCGCCCTAGCCGCAGGGGTATAGCTAGGAAGCAGAACCGCGCGCCGACGTGATCGGGGGACACGTTGCTCGGGGAATACTCCCGTGGCCGTTCAGTGACCGCCACTGCGGGCAGCCTCGTCCGTTATAGGCCACTGCTGGCTGGTACGGCCCGTGCTGGGTACGACGTCATTTCCTGGCTTTCTGGCCTGATGGCCGCCTACCGGATCACCGATGACGCCATAGGACCCATTGCGGCACCCACCCGCCTCGCGACGGTGGCAGCGATCATCTGCCTGCTGGTGATCGGCGCAGGTGCTGTCTCAGGGCTCTATCAGGGCAGGTTTCAGACCGGCAGCGGCGAGGAAGTTCGCGCGGTCGTCATCGCCGTCAGTATCTGCGCGGTCTTGCTTGAGCTGATCGCTTTCAGCTCGACTCCAGTGCTGGCTGGCCGACCTGAAATGGTCGGCGGAGCCGCCCTGTTCAGCGGCCTTTCCATGATCGCCGCCCGAACTGTCATCCGGGCGGCGCGCCAGCGATCGAGGCAGTCGGCGACGTCGGCCATTGACGTCATTATCTTCGGCGCGGGAAGCGCGGGGACCCAGCTAGTCGACCGGCTGGTCGGGCAGCAGGGCGCGAGGTACCGCCCAGTCGCCATGCTTGACGACGACCCGGCTAAGCGACATCTGCGGATTCGGGGCATTCCAGTACGCGGCGGACGGGAGGAGATGGCGAACGTCGCAGCGAAGACCGGGGCGCGACTGCTGGTCATCGCGATCGCAAGCCGCAGCGACACGATCATCGGTGATCTGATCAGGCTCGCCGAGCGATGCGGCTTGACGCCGCAGGTGATCCCTTCGGTGCAGGAGGTGCTCACCGGCGCTGCGCAGATCGACCGAGTCCGGGACCCGCGGATCACCGACCTGCTCGGCCGGGACCCGATCTGCATTGATCCCTTCGCGGTCGCAAGCTGTTTCCTTGGCAAGCGCATTCTCGTGACCGGGGCAGGCGGGTCGATCGGCTCGGAACTCTGCGGTCAGCTCCACCGGCTCCAGCCAGCCGCGCTGATCATGCTGGACCGCGACGAGTCGGCGCTGCACGCCGTCCAGCTCGCGCTGCACGGGCGTGCGCTGCTGGATTCGGACGAGGCCGTACTCGCGGACATCCGGGACACGGCGAGGATCCACGAAGTCCTTGCCGTCACCCGCCCTGACATCGTCTTCCATGCGGCAGCGCTTAAGCATCTGCCGCTCCTCGAGCGTTATCCGGCCGAAGCCGTCAAGACCAACATCTTCGGCACGCTCAACATGCTGGAGGCGTCCGCCGAGGCCGGTGTCAGCGTATTTGTCAACATCTCCACCGACAAGGCCGCAGATCCGGTGAGCGTCCTCGGAATGTCCAAGCGGGTCACAGAAAGACTCACGTCTCATGCGGCCGCCGAGGCACCGGGCGCATATCTGTCGGTGCGGTTCGGCAACGTGCTGGGGAGCAGAGGGTCGCTACTGACCTCGCTCTCCGCGCAGATCGCCAGAGGCGGACCGCTGACGGTCACCCATCCAGAGGTCTCCCGCTACTTCATGACCGCCAGCGAAGCGGTCCAGCTGGTCCTCCAGGCGGTGGTAGTAGGCGGCAGCGGCGAAGTGATGGTCCTTGATTTGGGCGAGCCAATCCTCATCGCGGACCTTGCACGTCGCCTAGCTGCGCAGACGGCTCGGAGCGTCGATATCGTCTACACCGGGCTGCGCCCTGGCGAAAAGCTCGCCGAAGACCTGCTCGGACCCGGTGAACCTGATCACCGTCCGCATCATTCGCAAGTGAGCCAAGTCAGGGTACCGCCGCTGCGTCCGCGGGCGGTGCGCGATCTCGATATCACTGCCGAGCCAGAGGTCATCCGCGCAGCGCTCGCCGAGGCGGTGCTCGCAGAGCTGCCTCTCCCAGCGAGCAGCGAGGTCGCCCGTTGAACACCACACCTGACCTCGGGACGGCTGGGCAGGTCAGGGCGGGACATGTCCCTGCCGAGCAAGCGCGGGCCCGTCATGCACGGCCCCATCCGTATCCGGGCAAGCGGCTTCTCGACGTGGTTCTAGCCGCGATCACCCTTGCTCCGGCCGCGCTCATCGTGCTCGCCGCCGCTCTCATCCATCTGCTCTTCCACGGCCCGCCTGTGCTCTTCCGCCAGGAGAGAGTGGGACTTGCCGGGCGACCCATCGTGGTGCTGAAACTCCGCACTATGGGCCTCGCCGCCGAGGCTGCGGGGAACTCACCCGCCGCTCGGCAGGTAACCGCGGTTGGCGGCATCCTGCGGCGCCTGGCGATCGACGAGCTCCCCCAGCTCCTGAACGTGCTGCGGGGCGACATGAGCCTGGTTGGACCGCGGCCGACGCTGCCATATCAGGTCCAGCGTTATGACAGCCGCCAGATCCTCAGGCTTTCGGTTCTGCCTGGCCTGACCGGCCTGGCCCAGGTACATGGGCGTCAGCGCATGAGCTGGCCCGATCGGATCGAGTGGGATCTGCGCTACGCCGAGCAGCAGAGCCTGCGGCTGGACATTGCCATCCTCTTCCTTACCGTATGGACCGTGCTGGCGACCGGCGGGGCGGCGGCCAGCCACGAAAACGACCCGATCGCCCGCATTGAGAGGAGCCAGGGAGACAGTGCCTGAGACGAAACCGCGTATCGGATTGGCGAAGCCGGATCTTGGCGAAGAGGAGGTGAGAGCCGTCCGTCGGGTCTTCCGCAGCGGAGTCCTGACCAATGGCCAGGAAAACGAGGCATTCGGGCAAGAGTTCGCGGACCGGCACCAGGCACGGTTCGGGGTGACCTTCTGCACCGGAACGGCGGCACTTTGCGCCATGCTACTCGCCGAAGGAATCGGTGCTGGCGACGAGGTCATAGTTCCCTCGATGACGTTTGTCGCTACGGCGACATCGGTATGCCACGCCGGCGCCCGCCCCGTTTTCGCGGACATCGACCCTCGAACGTTCAACCTCGACCCCGAGTCAGTTGCCGCGGCGATCACTCCGCGGACGCGGGGGGTGATGACTGTCCATTACGCCGGCCAGCCCGGCGACCTTGATCAGCTCCAAACGTTGTGCAACGGCGCCGGCATCCCGCTATTCGAGGACGCCGCCCAGGCAGCCGGTGCCGAGTTCCGCGGCCAGCCGGTCGGTACGGCCGGGAAGTCAGCGATGTTCAGCTTCACGCCGACCAAGAACATCACGACTGGCGAGGGCGGCATCGTCCTGACCAACGACCCGGAGACGGCGGGCAGGCTCAGAATGCTCCGGAATCACGGGCAGAGCCGCCTGTATCGCCACGAGAGCATTGGCTATAACTGGCGGCTCACCGAAATGCAGGCGGCTATAGGCAGAGTTCAGCTGCGCAAGCTTGATGCGATACTCGAACGCAAGCGAGCCAGCGCCGCATGGATGAGCCAGAGACTGGGATCGTCTCCTGGCGTCACACCGCCCTACGAGCTCGCGGAGGCGCGGTCGACCTACATGCTGTATACCTGCCTGCTGGATCACGGCCGCGATCACGTGCTTAAGTCCCTGCTTGACCGCGGGATCGAGGCCCGGCTCTACTTTCCGCCTGTGCATCTTCAGCCCATCTTCGCCGACCAGGCGGTCCGGTTGCCAGTCACCGAAGAAGTCGCCAAGGCGATGATCTCCCTGCCGATGCATGCCCGCCTGAGTCCGGCGGAACTGGCCGAGATCGCTGACGCGATGGAATCAGCCGTCGCCAGCCGCCGGCCGGATAGCCGGGCGCTGGCGGTCATCGGGTGACCAGGGCACGCAGGTTGCGGGCAGGCGTAATCGGGATCGGCTCGATGGGCCGGAATCACGCCCGGGTCCTGTCCAGTTTGCCGGGGGTCCAGCTTGTCGCCGTAGCCGACCCGGATCCATCCGCGAGATCACCAGCGTCCGGAGTTCTGGTGGTACGGGGCATTTCGCAATTGCTATCCTGCGGCATTGACATGTGCGTCGTGGCCGCACCCACTCGGACCCATTTCGACATCGGGATGCGGCTGGCCAAAGCGGGAGTGCACGCGCTCATCGAGAAGCCGCTCGCGGCCAGTGCGGACCAGGGCAGGCGTCTCGCTGACGCCTTTTCCGCAGCGGGGCTCGTTGGCTGCGTCGGCCACATCGAGCGGTTCAACCCGGCGGCGCGCGGCATGCGGGATCTCGTGCGCCGGGCCGAGATAGGTCGTGTCCTGCAGATCACCACAAGCCGGCAAGGCCCGTACCCTGACCGGATTCGCGATGTCGGCGTAGTCCTCGACCTGGCCAGCCATGATATCGACCTCACCCGGTGGATATCGGGCTGTGCCTACGAGAGCGTGGCGGCGACGACGACCCGCATCATCAGCGCCGATCACGAAGACATGGCCGTTGTGACCGGAACCCTCCGCGATGGGACGGTCGTGAGCCACCTGGCTAACTGGCTCTCCCCGCTCAAGGAGCGCCTGGTCACGGTAACCGGGACGGGCGGATGCCTGCGCGCCGACCTGCTCGCAGGAGACCTCTGGCTCCGGTCCGGCGAACTCGCCGGGGATGGCGGCATGGGTAGCGCGGGCGACGTACAGCTGCCGGCGGGGCAGATGATCCCCTGCCCGGTAGCTACTCACGAGCCGCTGCGGGCCGAACTGGAGGCGTTTCGTGAGGCGGTGCGCGGTTGTGGCACTGACATCATCTCGCTGCGGGAGGGAACCGAGGTTCTGGAGGTGGCCACTGCCATGCTGGCAAAGACGCCGCTGAATACCTCTCCGACGGTCATTCTCCCCCACGGGATCGGAGCCGTAACTGTTCAGGCCAGGGGAACCATCCCAGCGGTTCTCGCCGCTCAGCTAGTCCCGGCCGCTACGTCGAAGCATGTGCTGTGACCGGAAGCGTTGCCGTGGTGGGCCTCGGCAAGATCGGCCTGCCGCTCGCTGTCGCCATCGCCGGTTCCTCCCGGCAGGTCATCGGCGCCGATCTGAATCAGCGCGTCCTGGAACTCGTATCGGGCGGAACGCCGCCCTTCCCTGGCGAGCCGGAACTGGCTGGCCGGCTGCGCGCTGCTGTGCGCCGCGGGTTCCTTCGCGTCACTGCGGACACGGCCGCCGCTGTCCGCGACAGCGAGGTCGTGATCATCGTGGTGCCGCTGGTAATCGACTCCGCCCGGCGTCCGGACTACAGCGCGCTGGACGCGGCGGCCCGCGCGGTGGCCACCGGCCTTCAGCCGGGGACGCTGGTCATCGTCGAGACCACGGTGCCCGTGCACACAACAAGGCAGCGGATCGCCGGGACTCTGGCTCAAGGCTCCGGGCTACTGCCAGGACTTGACTTCAGTGTCTGCTACAGCCCCGAGCGGGTGTCCAGCGGGAGCGTCTTCGCTGATCTGGCGCGGTACCCCAAGCTCGTTGGGGGAATCGACGAGACGAGCGGGCATCGGGCGGCCGAGTTCTATATGTCAGTCCTGCAATTCGATGAGCGGCCAGACCTGCACCGGCCCAACGGCGTATGGGACCTCGGGTCAGCTGAGGCGGCTGAGCTTACCAAGCTTGCTGAAACCACCTACCGGGACGTGAATATTGCTCTCGCCAACGAGTTCGCCCGGTTCGCTGAGGTCGCGGGGCTCAACGTCTTCGCCGTCATCGAGGCTGCGAATAGCCAGCCGTATAGCCATATTCACCAGCCTGGTATAGCGGTCGGAGGCCATTGCATTCCGGTCTACCCTTGGCTCTACGCCGCCGGAGATCCGCAGGCAGTGCTGCCAGTCGCGGCCCGGCGGGTGAACGACGCGGTCCCCGGCCGCGCAGTGGGGCTGCTCGACCGGCTGGCAGGCAGACTCGATGGCCGCCGGGTCGTCGTCCTTGGCGCCGCCTACCGTGGCGGTGTACGGGAGGTAGCCTTCTCCGGGGTATTCGCGACTGTCCGGGCGCTGCGCCAGCATGCCGCCATTCCCGCCGTGCATGACCCGCTCTATGAAGACGCGGACCTAATTGAGATGGGGTTCTCTCCCTATCATTTCGGGGAGCCCTGCGATGCCGCGATCGTGCAGGCCGACCACCGGGAGTATTCCTTGATCGGGCCGGGCAGCTTGCCCGGTATCCGGGCTCTGGTCGACGGGCGATCCGTCACCGACCCGGTGCTCTGGGCCGGCGTCCCGCGGCTAGTTCTCGGCGCTGGCCACGAGATCCTGGCTCTTCCGGAGCGGACGCGCGGGCACGCCCACGAGCACTTCGTCCGGGCGGGCGTCCCTCGTCACGACAGCACCGGCGCCTATAACGGTGAATGAGCCGACCCGGAGACCCTGAAGTACAGCAGCATTCGAACCGATGGTCGAGCCGGTTTCCATGGTGACAGCGCCGGCGATGTTGGCGCCTGGCAGCACTGTGACGTAGTCGTGCAACACCGTGTCGTGTCCGACCGTCGCGTTGTAGTTGACGTGAACGTGGCTGCCCAGAACCGTGCCCGTGGAGATGAAGGCGTGACCAAGGATGATGCAGCCTGGGCTGAGCGTCGCCCCAGGCGACACCACAGCACGCGGATCGACAATGATCGCCGGGGCGAGACCGCGATCTGTCATCAGGGCAGCTAGCCGGCGCCGCACTACGGGGTCAGCAATCGCCACGACGAAGCGACCCCGCGTGACCTCATCTGGCCGCAGGACAGGCAGCCCGGCCACGGGAGCGCGCGGACAGCATTCGTCGACGAATAGCGCAGCAGATGCCTCATCTGGCGAAATCGCCCGGAGCGCGTCCAGGGCCTCCCGTCCGAATCCGCCTGCCCCTGCGATGTGCCACCGCATCGTCATCCCCCTCGCCCAGCGCCGACAGGAAGCGAGCCGCCAGCGCCGTCGTACCGTGGTGTTCGTAAACCCAGTCGCGACCGCGCTCGCCCATCGCCAGTCTCCCTGTCTCGCCCATGTCCGCCAGCGCGACCAGTGCGCGGGCGATCTCAGCTGGCGACCCGGCGGGCACGCACACGCCGCCGCCCGATTCCCGCACCGGATTATCCGCCACGGAACTGGCGAACACCACAGGGCGACCGCTCGCCAGGTAGTCGAATAGCTTGTTGCTGCTCAGGCCGTACCTGAAGACAGGAACATCGCGGAGGCAGAAGAGCGCGGCATCGAATTCAGCGAGGATGCCCGGCACATCGGTCTTGGGCACGGGCGGCCACAGCAGCACGTTGTCGAGCTGGAGACGCGACGCCAGATCCTGGCAGTCACGCTTCTCCTGGCCGTCCCCAACCAGGACTACCGCGATCCGCGGCGACTGGCCAGCATGTAGCTCGGCGGCAGCCTCGATTATCGTGAGCACGCCGTTCGCCGGGCCATGAGACCCGACATACCCGGCGACGAGGAACCCGTCCTTGCGCCACCTGCGGATGTGCTCCGCGAGCTCGGCCGCGGCGCCGGTTGGCTCAGGTACGGCCGCTGCGCCGCGGTGAAAGCCGAAGTCATCGATGCCGTTGGGGATGTACCTGAGCTTCTGAGGCGGGACGCCGCGGCTCGTGAGGTACTCGGGTGCTCGCGGAAGCAGACAGATCACGCTCGCTGCCTGGCGGTAGAAAAACGCCTCCGCGCACCGCAGAGCCCGCGCGGCCAGGCCGTCCTCCCGCAGCGCGCCCATGTCGATCAGAGTCTGCGGCCACAAGTCCCTGACCTCGACCACGAAGCCAGCGCGCCGCCTGCGAGAGATGAGCCAAGCCGCGAGTACCGCGCCTGGATGGACCGATGATCCGACAACGACATCCGGCGCTGGCATCCGGCGCTGAAGGATCACCACTCGCACGGAATACGCCAACATGTTCATCACGCGACGGTGGTCATTGCGGGTATAGGCGGTTGTCCTGATCCAGACGAAGCGCACTCCACCGACGTCCTGATAGGCAACCCGCTCGCCAGCGCCAAGCCGCTCCTCACGCCTGCTGAAGTGGCTGAAGCTGCTGGCGAAGACGGTGACCTCATGGCCTTGGCAAGACAGCACCCGGCCAAGCTCGTAATGCCGGGTTCCAGCGGGTCGGTCTGGCGGTGATGCGTAGTGATTGAGTATCCAGATCTTCATCGCTAACCGGCCCAGGCCGTCAAGCGAGGCGACGGGGTCAATGCCGCATCGGGAGCGCAGTTCCGTCACTACGCGAGCGGCCGCGCGGCCATCTCCGAACGGGCGTGGCGGGTCACCGACTGGTCGCGGTCTGCACACCGCTGCAGGGACATCGGCGAGATCCCGAACTAGCACATTCCAGCTGCCGGACAGCGTCTCCGGCCATTCCGTATTCTGCCGGAGCGTGCTGCACGGTACGCCGAGCACCAGCGCCTCCTTTTGAAGTCCGCCCGAGTCGGTGACCAAGCCGCAAGCCCCGATCATCGCGGCGATCATTTGCCGGTAAGGCAGCGGCTCGACTGCACGCAGCGAGCCAGCGCTGAGCTCAATGCCCAGGTGGCCCGAGCGCTGCACCAGCCGGGGGTGGGCGAGGAGCCAGACCGGCAGCGGCGCGGCGGCGAGCGCTGCGATCACCGAGCTGAGATAGGCGGCATCTTCCATGGTGGCCTGCCGGTGCAAAGTGGCGAGCAGATAGGGGCCTGCCTGGCCGCTGAGGAAGGCCGGCCGGAACCGCTCACGGGCAGCGACCACCTCACCGCGGAATCTGAGCAGCGTGTCAACCATCACGTCTCCGACGAGCACGCTCCGGTCACCGAGTCCTTCGCGATCGAGGTGATGCATCGCTTGTTCCGTCGGCGCCAGCAGGAGAGCCGACAGGTGATCAGTGACGATCCGGTTGCGTTCCTCCGGCATCCTGCGGTCAAGTGACCGGGGCCCAGCCTCGACATGAGCGACAGGTGACTCGTGCGCGGAGGCGGCCAGAGCGGCGGCGACGGTGGAGTTGGTATCGCCGTAGACGAGCACCCAGTCCGGATGATGCCCTGGCAGGACCTGATCGAGTTCCGTCATCATCCGGCCGACCTGGACCATGTGACTGGCCGATCCGGTCCGCAGGTTGACGTCCGGCGATGCGATGCCGAGTTCCTTGAAGAAGGAGCCTGAAAGCAGGTGATGGTAGTGCTGTCCGGTGTGCACGATGATGTGTTCATCACCGTGGCGGGCAAGTTCCCTGGCGATTGCTGCCAGCTTCACGAACTGCGGCCGTGCACCGACCACGCTCAGCACCTTCACGACTTCGCCATCTCCAATCACTAAACGTAGTCACGCTGCTACATTATGACGTAACACGAGGTCATGCATGGCTCTCGCCGTTCCGCGAGCAGCGATGCGCGTATCGGAGGCCGTTCCCAATGCAGGTGGTCATCGACCGGCTGCGTGCCAAGTTGCCCGGCCTGAGCGTGCGCGCAGTCAGCGGAACCGTCGGCATCCGGCTGGCCGCGATGGCGCTGACCTTCGCGGCCGGTATCGTGGCGGCCCGCCTACTTGGTCCGCACGGCCGGGCGGTGCTGGCCGTTATGATCTCGGTCCCTGGTGTCTGCAGCGTCCTTGGCGTGCTGGGCCTGGACAACGCCAACGCCCGCTTCGCAGGCCTCTCGCACACTGCCTACCGACAGATCGTTCGCTGGAGCGCCGGGTACGCAATCGTGGCGGGAGTCGCACTCCCTGGCGCGTGGCTGGCCGCCGGCCGCCTCTGGCCAGCAGTGATGCTTGGGCTGACGCTGAGGGAGGCGGTCCTCACCGGCGTGCTATGCCCCGTCGTCCTGCTGACGACATTGCTTGGTACCGCGGAGGTGGGACGTGGCCGCGTCATGGCATACAACGCCGCAACGGGCCTTCCGACCCTCATCTACCTCATAGCGGTGACAGTGCTTGCCGCCAGCGGGCACCTCACCGTTACCACGTGCTTCCTAGCGGCGTTCGCTGGCCAGGTTGTGTCGGCAATTGTCCTGGTCAGCATGAGCAGGGATCGCGTGCACCCAGATGGAGAGGAACTCGCGCCCGGGAGGTACCGCGGATATGCGATGCGGGCCTATCTTCCGAACCTGGCGCACTACGGCTTGCTGAGGATGGACATCCCGGTCATTCAACTGCTTGCGGGCACCACAGCGGTGGCGTTGTACGCCGTCGCCCTTCCGGTCGCTGAAGGACTGCTGCTCCTGCCCGCGGCCGTCGCGCTCGTTCTCTTCCCAGATGTCACCTCGAGAAGCGTGGACAGGGACAGCACCAGGAGCATCTCCCGTGCGGTGTTTGCCGTAACGGCGGCGCTAGGGGCCGTGGCCGCGTTCATCGCCCCGCTGCTGATACCCGCGATTTATGGTCAGGCTTATCGCGGCTCGGTCGCCGTGATCTGGGTGATGCTTCCCGGCTTGATCTTGTTCAGCTCCGGACGGACCTTGCAGGCCTACCTGGCAGCGACCGACCACCTCAGGCCGGTGATCATAGCCACGCTCGTCGGCGCGACAGTCAATGTGGCGCTGCTCCTTGCCCTGACTCCCGGTCTTGGCGCCGTTGGAGCGGGAGCGGCCGACTCGATCGGCTACGCGATCTTCACGATGATTCTCGCGGTGGTGGCGGCCAGGCCCGCGCGCCGCAGACGGCCGTTCGCCTCGCTATCCCTGATGGCGCTCGGCCTTCCCGTACTTGCCCGTCGGGCAGCACTCGTGGCTCTAGTGCCCGCCGCTGCCATCGCGGCTGGTTACCTCGCCACTCTGTCCTTCACGGCGGCCACGGCGCTCATTGCTATCGGGCTGTCCGCTGCCTGCCTGCTGATTCCCAATCTCGGGCTATACGTGCTCGCCATCGCCATTCCGTTCTCCCAGTCCTCCACCGGGCTCGCCATTATTTCACCTCGAAAACTTTTCGCGCTCCTGATCATCTGCCTGCTGAGCCAAATCATCGCCGGCCGCGTGACCCGGCCCCGGCCAAGGTCGATCGCCCTGACGGCTGCCGTCGTCAGTTATCTGCTCGCGTCCAGCGCTTTCATGAGCGGCGCGGAAGTCAACGGGGCGAGTCACTGGCAGGGCCTCGCGCTGACCTGCGCGCCACTCATGCTCCTGCCTTTTGTCGCGGGTCCAGGACCGGAGCTAGGACGCGTGCTGACGCTTCTGAGTTTCTCATGCGTCGGCCTTGCGGTTATCGAGATCATCAATTCTGGCGCGGCTCTGACGACGTCCGCGGACCTAAGTCCCGCAGACAGCGCCGTTGCAGCGATTCGCCAGGCCGGAACAGCTAACCACAATGCCTTCGGCGCGCTGCTTGTCATGGCTCTCGCCGTTCTCCTGGTGCGATATACAGCTGCGGGAACGCAGCTTGCGAGACTAGCGGCGATAGCGGGAGTCATCGTCCTGATACTTGGCGTTGCTTATTCATTCAGTCGTGCTTCCTATTTCGGAACCATTGCCGTGCTTTTCTTCTATGCAATTCGCAGATCTATCCGCGGCCTGATAGCTCTTGTAATCGGACTCGCCTGCCTGCTGCCCATCCTGCCCACTGCTGTCACGGCCAGGTTCAGCACAGCCCTGCATAATGGCGGAACGGATCCTGACTCGGCGGTACGAATCGACTTGTGGAATAGCGCGCTTCACATGCTCAGCGCGCATCCGTTGTTCGGAGTCGGATACCTGAACTTCGCCAGTCAGCTACCCTCTTACTTTCAGGCGACAGGAAATTACAACGTTGCTTTCCTGCAGTTCCCGCTACTTCAGTTTGCGCATAATACTTACCTGACGGTGTTGTCTCAGAGCGGCATTATCGGCGCAGCGGGCGTGGCATCGCTGATAGTGCTTGGATGGCGGCGTGCATGGTCCGCGGACCGGACTGGCGACGCTACGGGCGAAGCGGCGATACTGAGTATGGTCGGCGTCGGAACTTGCTCGCTGTTCGGTGAGGTACTCCTGGTCCCGCCGCTCCTGTATGCCTTCCTTCTCGTCATCCTTGCAGCACGCGACCGGATCCCGGGCCAACCCAATCGAAGCGACTTGCCGCGCGCCACCGCGCGCAGCGAGGCTCTCGGACTGGTGGCCTAGGCGATGCCAGGAACGGCTGGGGTCCGCGAGGCCGGGGGCCAGGATCCGCTACGAATTCTGCAGGTCACGTCGACGACGATCGGCGGAAACTGGTTCTTTGACCAGGTCAGGGGACTAACCGAACTCGGGAATGTGGTCTGCGCGGTACTGCCGCGAGAAGGGCCGCTAGCTGATCGCCTCCGCCGCCTACCGGGGGTCCAGGTGGAGATCATACCCTTCGGCCTGTCCAGGAGGCTGCGCCAACTGCCGCAACTGGCGTGCGCGGAGTGGCAGCTGGCTAGGTTCATCAGGGCCTATCGGCCAGATGTGATTCACGCGCACCTCATTATCGCCATTCTCGCGTGCCGGGTTGCTGCTATCGGCTATCGTCGTGGCCTCGTGGTTTCCCAGATTCCCGGACTCGTGCATCTGCGGATCCGCCCCCTATTCCTCCTCGATCGAATGTCGCTTGGCCTCGACGATCTGACCATCGGGTCATGTCGAGCCATTGCCGATCGCTACCGAGAGATGGGCGCCCGATCTGTCGCCGTTAGTTACTACGGCTGTGACGTCGGCAAATTTGATCCCATGACTTCACCGAAACCGTTTCGCGATCAGTTCTCGCTGGACTCAAGTACACCTGCCGTTGGCATGGTCGCGTACATGTACCCGAGCCGGATCCGTGACTTCCGAGAAATCGGCGTCAAGGGACACGAAGTTTTCATCGATGCCGTCCCGCTAATCGCGAAACGACATCCTGACGCCAGGTTCTTCGTGGTCGGTGATGAACTCATCGGCAATGGCGACTACCGTCGGATATTGGAAGCCCGAGCCGCAGCCACGGGCGTCGGCGACCGAATCACGTTCACCGGGCTTCGTAACGATATCGACTCAGTCATGGCCGGTTTGGACATCCTCGTAAATCCTTCAATGGACGAATCCGCCTGCTACACCGTTGCTGAGGCTTTGCTCATGCGAAAAGGCGTCATCGCGACTAACGTCGGAGGACTCCCTGACACTGTAAAGCACCATGAAACGGGTCTCCTCATTCCGGCGGCGGATTCCATTGCGCTAGCTGAGGCAGTCTGCCAACTCCTGGATAGGCCTGACCTGGTGACAGCATTGGCCGAGCGCGGCCGGAAGCTAGTTCTTGATCAATTCGATATTCATTCGACGGTGGCACAAGTTGACGCTCTCTACCGTGAAGCACTTTCTAAGCCCATCCGATCAGCATTGTCTACCGGGCGATTCGCCAAACCGACCCAACTTGGTGAGCAAGACGGGAGACTTCGATAACTATGCAGCGCATATCGCCTCGCAAGTTGCAGAACCTGGCCGTCAAGGCGGTCGGCGACCTCAGGCGCGCCTCATACCCCGTGCTTGCCACTGAACGAATCACATCCGCCGCCAGCCATTATCCTATCGATCTGCGACCGGTCACTTCGCGATTGCGCCTCGACGAACGAGGGATCGTCGTAGTGCCGGGACCCTCGGGAGTTATGTATCGCAATCCCGTGTCCGTGAGCATGTATGCGCTCGGTCGCCATACTGCGGCGCTGGATCCCGGCCTCGCGGAGTACGGCCATGCAGAGGCAGCCGCCGGGATGTCTGCTATGCTCCGCCAGGCTCGGTACCTGCGCGGAAGTCAAGATGGAGAGGGCGGCTGGCGTTATCCGGTGCCCGTGCTCCGTTACAGCGTGCCGCCGGGGTGGTACTCGGGTATGGCGCAGGGCCTCGCGATTTCCGTCTTGCTCAGGGCTGCGGCCGTTACGGGCGAAAGCTCCTTTATCGACGCGGCTGTGGGCGCCGCAAACCTGCTTCTTCGCTCTACTAATTCAGGAGGCTGCTCAGAATACGACGGTTGCGGTCGGCCATTTCTGGAGGAATGCCCGGCGGACCCGCCAAGCCACATTCTAAACGGGGCACTGTTCGCCTTCTTTGGACTCTGCGAATTCGGCACTCATTCCGGCACGGGAATTCCGGCTCCGGCCACAGAACGACTCCGTCAGCAACTCGTCCGATTCGACCTGGGTTACTGGAGCAGCTACGACCTCAGATATCGGGCACCGTGCAGCTATGCCTATCACCGTTTGCATGTCGCATTGCTAGAGGCAACCGGCCAGGTGCTGGCCGAACCCGGATGGTCAGCCGTCGCCAGGCGATGGGACGGCTATACACGTAATCCAGCGTACCGGCTAAGAGCAATGACGGCGAAAGCGCGCTTCGTACTAGGTCGCCATGAGTTCTGAGTACGATGTCGGACCCGGAGCCCGCGGACGTGACGGAGGGCACGCCGTCATCGCGCCCAGCGCGTTGCGGATCCTCCTCATTGGCTCTGCCAACTCCGTGCACGTCCGACGCTGGGCCCGAGACCTGACTGCCATCGGCCATCTAGTCGAAATCGCCACCTGGCAGCCTGGCCCAGCTTGCGATGCCGCAGCAATTCACGTCGCCCCCGCACCGAGTATCTGGTGGCCGCTACGGACTGCCCTTGCATTGCGCTGGCTCGGATCTCTCAGCCGCCGATTGCGCCCCGACGTCATTCACGTTCACTCGATCGGCGTGTACGGGTTGCTGATGCTAACCCTCCCGCGCGGCCCCCTGGTCGTCGTGACTCCCTGGGGCAGTGAGGTGCGAGCTAGCCGGCACTCGCCTGTCCGGGCTCGTGTCACCCGTACCGCACTGAACCGAGCAGACCTGGTTCTCCCCACGTCAGACGAAGTCGCACATGAAGCCACAGACCGATACGGCGTGCCCGCTCAACAAGTGCGGATCCTTTCCTGGGGAGTTCCCGATGACCTCCTGGACTCTGGCGCGCGGAATGACCACCATGCGATGCGTGAGCGATTTGGAATACCTGCTGGCGCTGTCGTAGTGCTGTGCATCCGAAGCGCGTCGCGCACATACCGGACGCTCGAAGTGATCTCGGCGTTCACGGAAGCAGCGGCCGGACGGCCGGAGTTGTTCCTCGTTGTCCTCGTCGGTCATCGGCCTGACAGGCCGTCGGCCAGGCTCGCCCAGGAAGGTTACCTCGACCTTGTACGTCAAAGAGCGGCACGGCTGAGCGGGCGAGTGCGCGTTATCGACCAGGTGCTCTCCCAGCGGGAAATCTTCGACCTGATGACCGTCAGCGCCATCGCAGTCTCTGTACCTTCCGGAGACCAGCGCAGTTCCTCCGTCCTCGAAGCGGCAGCGGCTGGCTGCCGCCTACTTCTAGCCGACATTCCGCCCTATCGCGAGATGGTCGCGGGAGACCTGGTCGCCGACCTTCTCGCCGAACCGGTGACAGACCACCTGGCCGCCGCCCTCAAGACCGCGGAACCGCCGGACCCGGAAACCAGGCGCAGGAATCTTGAGCTTGTTAGCCGAGCCGAGCGCGGCTCATATAAGGTAGCAGAGCTCGTGACCATCTACCGGGAGTTGATCTCAGGCTCCCGTTCGCGACCCGCAGGGCACTATTCCGGGCGAAATCCGAGATTCTAAAGCGAGCCCATTTTCTGACCTGCTCGACGCGATCGAGCGGGCGAGACCATCACTATCACCCGCGACCACCACGTAGTTGCGGAAATACGGCCCGCGCGGCTCCGCGCGGGTGCAGACCTGCGGGCCGCGCTCGATCGATTCTCTCCGCGGGCCTGGCAACGGGCATCATCGACGGTCATGTTCACTGCCACTAGCGCTACTCCGCATCCACGCCCGCCGCGCCTCCCGACCGTTTAGGGCACTGCTAGGTGCGGATAGGCGGGGGCGCGGTGCCGGAAGGACAGGATCCGCGGGTTCTGGATGACTCCGTCCCGGATCTCGATGGCCTGCCGGATGGTCTCGTCCGTGTCCTACGCGCTGGACCCGCTGAGCACCGGGCGCAGGTGGGGCAGAAGCGCCTGGCTAATCTCCCAGGTGGCCGAGTTCCACAGGTACGACGGGCTGTGGTCCACAGCGTAGTAGCTGACATTGTTGCCGACCTTGAACGTCGGCTCGGTGAATGACGTGGGCCGCGCCCAACTGAAGCCCATTCCCGCCTCGCACGACACGTCGATGATGAGGCTCCCAGGGGAAAGGATTCCAGTTCGTCGCCGGTGACGAACATCAATGGCGCATCGGTGTCCTGAAGCACGCAGTTGACCACGATGTCGTGCTGGGCGAGGAATGCCGCCATCGGCACCGGGCCGACCTCGCTCTGCGCGCGACAGCGACCCGGGACGGCCGGATCTTGCTCGAAATGCACGTCAGCCAGCCAGTAGTTCATCGCCTCAAAGGCGATCAGCGTAAGCCGCCGGTCGATGCTCAGCTGGGGTAATCTCCTCGTCTGCACGCAGTGCGGCCAGCCCCATAGGACCTGCCCGTCTCGCATCCGCGCAAAGTCGCCAGGCTGCGGCTTGGGGAGCAGGATAACGTCGCATTCCGCCAGCAGCTGATCCCTGGTACGAAACCCAGCGACACAGGACGCCAGCTGCTCGTCGGGCACCCCGAAGCTCTCGCCGTATCCGCATTCGAGATAGATGTGCTGCCGCAGGCCGGACTCGATCCGCTCGACATGCAGCGGGTGAAGCGCGAGGTAGGCAGGGAGCGCGTATGTATCTATCGGGGCTGGGCCTGTCGCTGCAGGCGCGCTACCTGCGCCTCGGTGACCCAGCCGATCTCGACGCCGCGGTCGCCGTCGGCGAGGAAGCCGTCCGCCGGACTCCGGACGAGCACCCGGCCCGGGCCGGTCGGCTGCTCAACCTGGGTGCTGCTCTGCTGGAGCGGTTCGCTCGATCCCAGCAGCTGGACGATCTAGATCGATCCGTTGTGGTCCATCAGGGCGCCGTCGCCTCACCCGGCCCTGCGTGGCTGGCGGCCGCCCAGGCGAACCTGGGCATCTCACTCGCGTTGCGCGCACAGCAGACCTTAAGCCTCACCGACCTGGACGAGGCGATAGCGTCGTCGAACGCTGCGGTAGCCGCGACCGCGGCCGACCATCCCAGCCGGGCCAGACGGCTATCCAACCTGGCGATCAGCCTTCGCCGCCGTTTCGAGCGCACGCAGGACGATGCCGACTTGGACCAGGCGGTCAGCACCAGCGACCGGGCGGTGGACGCGCTTCCGGTCGATCACCCAGATCGGGCCGCGTTGCTTGCGAATCTCGCGGTGTGCCTGCGCCTGCGGTACCAGCGCACCGGCGATCAGGCCGATCGGGCCGGGGCGGTGTCGTTGTGGCGCAGCGCGAGCCGGATATCGGCCGCGCCGGCGTGGCTCCGGCTGGATATCGTGCGGAACTGGGCCAGTACTGCGATGACCGACGGTGAGATCGGCGTCGCGCTGGAGGGCTATCAAGTCGCGGCGGAACTGTTGCCGCAGGCGGTTTGGCTCGGGCTAGACCGAGCCGCGCGCGAAGATCACCTGACGCAGTGGATCAACGTGCCCGCCGCCTCAGCCGCCTGCGCCATCCTCGCTCAGCAACCGGTGCTAGCCGCTGAACTCGCCGACTCCGGGCGGGGCGTGCTGTGGAGCCAGCTACTGCAACTCCGCAACGACCTAACGGCTCTGGCTCGGCAGGCGCCCGAACTAGCGGCCCGGCTAGCTGAGATCCGGACCAGTCTGGAAGCCGCTGGACCAGACGTTGCCGACCGTCTGGACCGTCACTGAGAAACCATGTCCCTGGGCCGGGCACCGCGATCGGTGGCCCTGTCCTCGGCCAGTACCAGCGCGGCGACCGACACGGCAAAGGCAGCCGCCCGCCCGGCGGCGACGTGCTGCCAGCCATCGGCGTCGGCAGCGTACTTGCCCGCGTCTGCTCGGTCACTGATTCCCCGCACGCTCAAGACCGGCAGTGACCGATTCAGGTGAGCGGCCTGCGCGATTCCCGCGCTCTCCATTTCAACGGCGGCGGCGTCATCATAGGTGTCCCGAAGCCGGGTCGCCAGCGACGTACACCGCGCGGTCACCACCACCTCACCGGAGGCAACGGGCTTGAAATGCACCTTCGGCGCCCGGGAAGCCGGGGAAGGGGAAGCCGGGGACGGCCGGTCACCCAGCCGCGACGGGATCAGCCCCGTCCAGGCGCCGACCCTCGCCACGTGCCGGGCGAATTGCTCCAGTTCGTGGGACGCCTGCCACGCCTTGGGCCGCGCCAGGAAGCCGCTGTCGTGCTCGCGTCCGCCGTGGAAGGCGTAGACCTTGGTCGCCACCACGATGTCGCCGAGCACGATGTCGTCTTTAAGGCCGCCGGCGACGCCGGCGAACAGCAGCGCTCGCGGCTGGAACTTAGTGATCGCCCGTTCGGCCAGGACGGCGGCTCCGACGTTTCCTTCGCCGGTCACCCCGATAACAACCGTCCCGGGCACGCCGGGCAACTGCCCGGCCTCGAATAGCGTTCCGGCCGGATGGGCCAGGAACCGGGCGCAATCAAGGTGCTGGCGAACGGCCTGGTATTCCAGGTCGAGGGCGGTCAGCAAGACAACGGTGCTCAACGGAAGTCCTTTGATCGGCT
>WNEY01000698.1_pt1 | contig 21760 bp, 13 predicted proteins | sample 5400531 | NCBI WGS metagenome assembly WNEY01 (sample SAMN13153338, study PRJNA577476) | soil metagenome | isolation source: 200 cm saprolite under Douglas fir tree site 1 | place: USA:California | collected 2015-04-18
TCCTCGAGACGATCGAAGGAGGGCTCTCCCGCATGGACGAGCTGCGCCATCAGCCGGTCATTTCCGGCGAGGATGCGTTCAAGCTCTACGACACCTACGGCTTTCCGCTCGACCTCACCCAAATGATCGCGGCCGAGCACGGACATACCATCGACGTCGAAGGGTTCGAGCAGGCGCTCGGGCAGCAGCGGAGACGCTCCAGGGCGGCGAGGAAAGTCGGCGGCGAAGGGCGGCGAAGGGGCGGCGAATGGGTGGAGGTAAAGAAGAAGGGCAAACAGAAATGGATCGGCTACGACGCCACCAAGGCTGACACCGAACCGCTCGCGTTTCGCCAAACCGGTGATCAGCTGGAGCTGATCCTGGAAGAGAATCCGTTCTACGCGGAGTCAGGTGGCCAGGTCAGCGACACCGGTGTGGTGAAGGGCGACGGGTGGGAGCTGACGGTCGAAGGCGTCGAGAAGGTGGACGGCAAGAACGCCGTCGTCGGCACATTTGGGGAGACGTTCGAGCCTACACCGGCCCTCGCGCAGGTCAACGAAGCGCGGCGCCGCAATATCGAGCGCAATCACACCGCGACGCATCTCGTGCATGCGGCGCTGCGGAAGATTCTGGGCACGCATGTGCGCCAGGCCGGATCAGTCGTGGCGCCTGAGCGGCTGCGGTTCGACTTCAGCCATCACGGCCCCATCAAGGGCGAACAGCTCGCCGCCATCGAAGCCGAGGTCAATGGGCACGTCTGGGAGAACCTGCCGATCGAGACGCGGCAGATGGCGTATAAGGACGCGGTCGCGGCGGGCGCGATGGCCCTGTTCGGCGAGAAATATGGCGACGTGGTCCGCGTTGTGGACGTTCGGGGCGTGTCGCTCGAGCTGTGCGGCGGGACGCATGTGGGCTCGACGGGGCAGATCGCGCTGTTTCGCTTCACGCACGAAACCGGTGCCGCCGCGGGCGTGCGACGCATCGAAGCCCTCACGGGTCCTGCGGCCTATCGGTACGCTGTCGAATTGCAGAACCGGCTGTCCGAGGCTGCGGGGATGCTCAAGACACAGCCGGAGCATCTGACCCGGCGAATCGAAGCGATGTTGGAAGACCAGAAGAAGCTTGAAAAAAGACTGGAGGAGCTGCTGCGCAAGGGAGCGTCTGCCGAGAAGGCAACGGAGCTCCAGGTACCCAACGGGTTCCCCATTCGCGTGATCACCAGCGATATCCAGGATCGCAATCAGATGGCGTTGATGATGGATGGATTTCGCGCGCAACATCCCAGCAGTGTCACCATCGTGTGGGCGCCGTCGGCGAACTATGTCGGTGTCCCAGACGCATTGCTTCCCCAGGTGAAGGCTCCCGAGATTCAGAGCGTGATTTCGAGCTACACTGGCGGACGAGGCGGCGGGCGTCCACACTTTGCGTCGGGCAGCATTCCTGACCCTAGCAAAATTCCCTCGAATGCGAAGTTGGTGGAGCTCTTGAAGGACTTCGTGGGGAAGAAGAGTGACTCGCGCTGAGGTCCTGGCCTGGCTCGACACGCGGCGCCCGGTACCGCCACAAGCGCTGCAGGAGCGGCTGCGCAGCGCCGTACACGATGCTCCTGACGCACTCGTCGCCCATCTGGCGCGCCTCGGTCGCGAGCTGCTGGACGGAGTCGCCGCGCGGCCGGCGGGCGGCCGCGAGCTCGCGCTCGATCTCCTGGCGGCCGACGCGTTCGCCACCTACGCCTTCGAGGCTCAAGCTGAGGAGATACATGAGACTTGATGGTCAGGGTTTGCTCGTTCTCGTGGATCCGGTCCGCACCAGCGGCGCGGAGGCGGCACGCATCGGCCGCGCGGCCAAGGCCGCCGGGGTGCGCGGACTGCTGATCGGGTCGTCGTTCGACGGCGCTGCTCAGACGCACGAGGTGGCGCGCGCGCTGCGGGACAACGCCCCCGGTATTCCGGTCGCGCTGTTTCCCGGCTCCGCCATGCAGCTCACCGATCAAGTGGATCTCGTGCTGTTCCTGTCGCTCGTGTCCGGCCGCAATCCGCAGTATCTGATCGAAGAGCACGTCCGGGCGGTGCCGTATCTGCAGCAGCATCCGGTGCCGACGTTGTCCACCGCATACATCCTCATCGATGGCGGGCGGGTCACGAGCGTAGAATCCGTGAGCCAGACCCGTCCCCTTCCGGCCGACAAGCCCGAGCTCGCCGCCGCGCATGCGACCGCCGCCAACCTGATCGGGATGCAGGCGGTGTACCTCGACGCGGGCAGCGGGGCGGAGCGCCCCGTTTCGGTGGACATCATTCGAGCGTGCCGGGCGGCGGTGCCGCAGCGACCGCTGTTCGTCGGGGGCGGGATTCGCACGCCCACGCAGGCGCGCGCCGCGCGGCAGGCGGGAGCGGATTTCGTGGTCATCGGCACGGTCGTGGAGGAAGGGCCGCAGGGCGGGCTCGAGGCCTTCGTCGAGGCTGTGCGGTGAGCGTAGAGAAAATCCGGGAAGGCCTGAGTGGCCTGGCGGAGCTCGCCGGCCGGGTCGCCGCCGAGCAGGCGGATGAGATCGCGGCCATCGCCGATCGTTACGAGGCCACGCTGCGCGGCGGGGGCACCCTGTTCTTCGCCGGGAACGGCGGGAGCGCCGCCGATGCGCAGCACCTCGCCACGGAGTACGTGGTGCGCTACCAAACCAATCGGCCGGCGATGCGCGCGATCGCGCTGACGACGGATACGTCGTTGCTTACGGCGTGCGCCAACGACATGGGTTTCGATGAGGTATTCGCCCGGCAGGTCGAAGCCCTGGCGGAGCCGGGCGATCTGCTGGTGCTGCACTCGACGTCCGGGGAGAGTCCCAACGTGATTCGCGCCGCCCAATCGGCCAGGGCACGCGGCGTGGCCGTCGTCGCCTTCCTGGGGAAGGGTGGGGGGCACCTCAAGGAGTTGGCCGACGCGACGCTGATCATTCCCGCCAGCGATACCGCGCGCATTCAGGAGCTGCACCTCGCGATCGAACATGTGATCTGCGACTTGGTCGAAGATCGGCTGAAGGGCTAAGCGGCGTTGATCGATCTCAAGGGCAAACGTGCGTTCGTTACCGGTGGGGGCCGGGGCATCGGGCGCGCGACGGCGTTGTTGCTGGCGCGCGCCGGCGCGCAAGTCGCCGTGGGATACCGCAGCCGCAAACCCGCGGCCGACGCGCACGTCACCGCGACGGTGCGCGGGGACCTGGGTACGCCGACCGGGGCCACTAAGGCCGTCGCCGAAGCGCTGCGCGCGCTCGGCGGCAGTCTCGATATTCTCGTCATCAATCACGGCGTCTGGCCGGCGGACGATGTGCCCGTTGCCAAGATGACCGACGAGCAGTGGGAATCGACGCGGCGTGCCAACCTCGATGCGGTGATCTACGTCTGCCGCGCCGCGATTCCCAGCATTGCGGTCGGCGGCACGATTGTGCTGGTCGCGTCTACGGCGGGCCAGCGCGGCGAGGCGTTTCACACCGACTATGCCGCCACCAAGGGCGCGGTCATCTCGATTACGAAGTCACTCGCGGTCGAGCTGGCACCGAAGGTCACGGTGAACTGCGTCGCACCGGGGTGGGTCGATACCGAAATGTCCGCGAAGCCGTATGCCGGTGGTGGTCGTGAAGCGATCGAGAGGACGATTCCGCTGCGCCGTGTGGCGAGCGCCGAGGACGTGGCGGGTCCGATTCTGTTTCTCTGCTCGCCGCTCGCCAGGCATATGACGGGCGAGATTCTCAACGTGAACGGCGGCTCCGTGTTGTGCGGATGACGTTCCCCGAGAAGCTCCCCATTCCCTCCGAAGTTCTGAAGATTGCCAAGAAGCTCGAAGACGCGGGCTTCGAGACGTGGTGCGTGGGTGGGGCGATCCGCGACAACCTCCTCCGTCTCGAGAATCACGACTTCGATCTCACGACCTCGGCGCCGCCCGCGGAGGTGCAGAAGCTGTTTCGGCGCACGGTGCCCGTGGGGATCGAGCACGGCACGGTGGCGGTGCTCGACGCCGCCAACCAGCCGCACGAGGTCACGACCTTTCGAAAAGATATCCAGACCGACGGCCGTCACGCCGTGGTGGAGTTTGGCGTGTCGCTCATGGACGACCTGGCGCGGCGCGACTTCACGATCAACGCCATCGCCTATCACCCGATTCGCCACGAGTGGCGCGATCCCTTTCAGGGCGAGCAGGATCTCGAGAAGAAGCTGATCCGTTCCGTCGGTGATCCCAACTGGCGCTTTCAGGAAGACTATCTGCGGATTCTGCGCGCGCTGCGCTTCAGCGCGCGCTTCGAGTTCCGGATTCACGCGCGGACGCTCGAGGCGGCCAAGGCCAACGCGCAGGGACTCGCGCAGCTCTCGGCCGAGCGCGTGCGCGACGAATGGTTCAAAGGGCTGAAGACCGCGAAGAAGATGTCGAAGCTGGTGACCTTGTGGCGCGACGTGGGCGCCACACGGATCTGGCTGCCGGAAATGGGAGCAGGGAGCGGGGAGCTGGGAGCAGTGGACAAATTGCCCCGAGATCCCGTGCTGGTCTCGGCGTTCTTGGCCAAGGATCCCGCGTCACTGCTCACTCGCCTTAAATGTTCGACCAAAGAAATCGAACGGGGACGGGCGATTGGGCTTTGGCGTGACAAGTACCCCGACGCCAAGGACCCCGTGGCGATACGCCGGTGGCTATCAGCGGTCGGCCCCTACGCCGAGGATCTGCTCGCCCTGCTCCCTGCTCCCCGCTCCCTGCTCCCTCAGGCCGTCGCAAAGATCCGAGTGTCCAAGGCGCCAGTGACGCTTAAGGACCTCGCCGTGAAAGGGGACGACCTCATCGCCGCCGGGGTGCGCCCGGGGCCGGACGTCGGGGAGACGCTCGCGCGGTTGCTGGACGAAGTGCTCGAGGATCCCACGCGCAACACGAAAGCGTACCTGCTGTCCCGTGTCTAAAGCGCTGCTCTACGCGCTCGTCGCCGCGGCGGGCAACGTGCTCGGCGGGCTCGCGGTCACGCGGCGGGCGGTGCGCGAGCTGCGCGTCATCGAGCTGCTGGTCGCCTTCGGCGCCGGCTTCATGCTCTCCGTGGCGATCGTGGAGCTCTTGCCGGCGGCCTTGTCGCGCAGTGGCGGCGCGGCGCCGGCGCTGGTGCTGCTCGGCTATCTGGCCGTGCACCTCACGCAGCACACCGTCACGCCGCATTTCCATTTCGGCGAAGAGACGCACCCGGTCAGCTCTGTCGCCGGCACATCAGCACTCGTCGGCTTGCTGCTCCACACCTTCTTCGATGGCGTCGCGATCGCGAGCGCATTCCTCGTGCGCCCCGAGCTCGGCATCATGGTGTTCATCGCGATCTTTCTGCACAAGCTGCCGGAGGGCGTGACGATCTCGAGCTTGATGTTGGCCGGCGGGAGGACGGGCGGGCGCGCGGTCGGCGCGGCCGGGCTTTTGGGGCTCGCAACGCTCGTCGGAGTGGTCTTCACCGAACAGCTCGGGTTTCTTGTGCAGCATGGTCTCGCGCTGTCGGCAGGCGTGACCATCTACGTCGCCGCGTCGAACCTGGTCCCCGAGTTCCAGGGGAAGAGAGGATGGAAGCTCCCCGCAGCATTTTTTGCCGGTGCGGCGCTGTTTTTCGTGACGAAAATGATCATGGATAGCGCGTCGTGAACGATCCAACGCTCGGGCCCTGAGCTACGCTTTGCGCTGGGCGTATTGCTTGGTGAATGAGACGCCCAGCTGCCCCCGCCACGCTTTGGCGAGGAATCGGTAGGCGATCCGGGCCACCGCCATAGGTCCGGGCAAGGGATCGTTCCAGGCGAAGTAGGGGCCAACCGGCCGGTGCAGCAGCGCGGAGAGCAGGCCCTGCACGACGGCGACCATCGAATCGCCGTCGTGCAGCCGGCCGCCCAGCTCCTCGAGCACGGCCAGGAACGTCAGTCCATCTCGCTGTGGCGAGCCATTCCGGATCTCCTCGCCGCACATTTGGCGATAGGCGTCGAGCGTGAGGTTGATCCCGCAGCGCGTGCCGAACCAGTGGCACAGTCCCAGGCGGGGGTTCAACTCGAGGTATTTGAACTTGCCGTCGCGCGCGTCGTACTTCACGTCGATATCCCCAAGGCCCACATAGCCGACCCGTCTGCCGACCGTGGCCGCGAGCTTTAGGAGCGCGTCGTTCCGCTCGCTCCGAGCCCGGCTCGTCGCTCCGAAATGCGCGGGCATCGTGGCGAGCTTGCGGAACGTGAATGCGCGGACGAGCTCGTGCTTACCGTCGAACAGGCCGATGCATTCCCACAGCGCATCGTCGGGGCCGGGAATCACCTCCTGCGCGATCACGCGGTGGAATAGGTCGGCGCTCGCGCGATAGAACTCTTCCGCATCGGCCTCGCTGCGGATAATGACGTTCCTCCAGCCGATGCCATCCTTGTCCAGGTGCGTGCGCGGCTTGATGATGATGGGCAGTCCCAGGCGCCGGACCAACTCCGCTGGCGAGGCCGGCAATTCCTGTACGGTCTTGGGCAAGGGAACGTATCCCTCGAGAAATCGCGTGTCCTTGGCTTTGTCGAGCGCGATGTCGAAGGCGGCATCGGGCGGAATGCAGCAGCGGAAGCGCTCCTCGAGGTGCACACGATGCTTCGCGACGATGTGCGCGAGCAGGTCCGACGTCGGGATGAGGACCGGCCGCGGCTCCTGCTGGATCCCGGACAACACCTCCAGGATGGCCCCTTCCACATCGCCTGTCTTGGGGACGTGAATCTTGTGGCCGAATCGTGAGAAGCGGGCGGGCTCCATCGGATCGAGCATGACCACGGTGGTGGGAACGCCGCCTGCCTGCAGGCTGCGTACGGCCCCCAAACCCACTGCGTCCGAGCTGAGAACGACGGCCCCAGAGCCGAGAGCGACCGCCCAGGGTGATCTACGCGCCATGCGACCCCCTCCAGGCGAGGGACTGATTCGTCTCCGCTTCCCTGATGGGGCGCGTGTGACCATTAGTGCAGCGATTAAAGACGAAGCCTGTCAGTGCGCGCGCCGCGTACCGCGTCCCCACGACAAAGCGACAGAGTGGGCCGAATGAGTTGGCGGCGGCCGTGCCCACGAAGTGCAGGCCCGGCACCGACGACTCGAATCCGTCGGTCAGATCCGGATACCCATCACACGTCTTCACGGCCCGCCGCAGATCCGCTGCCAGGAATGCATACCGCGCGATGTCCACCCGATAGCCCGTACAGAGGAGCACGTGATCGACCAATCGCTCCGACCCGTCACTCAGGTGGAGGCGGAGCTGCGAGCTGGTGGGAGTCGCCGCGGCAACGCCGCAGCCGGTGGTGAGCGGTACGCCTGCGAGGCGTGGCACCAACCAGCCTGCGCCGGCGGGGCGCACTGCGCGAGCGGTGAGATAATCCTGCAGAGCTCTCGGCATCTTGCGAAACATGCGGGGCCACGCGATGAGCCAGCTCATGAAGCGAGGGCCCATGATATCGAGGTGCGGGCGAGCAATCGGACTCAACAGCCGCCGGACCGTGCTCATCAGCGTCGGCTGCGACGGCGTTTGGCCGAGCCAGGTGATCTTGCGGGCGCGCGCGAGCACCTCGACCGCTGCGCCGGCCTCGTGCAGCAGCGCCGCCGATTCGAGCCCACTCTGGCCGGCTCCCACCACCAGCACCCGCTGACGGGCGAATCGGCTGAGGTCGGCGTGGTCGAGCGAGTGTGAAACCAGCGCTGCCGGCAGCTCGGCGAAGTGCACCGGGCGCTGGGCGAAGAGCCCGATCCCGGTCGCAACCACCACGCGACGAGCGTGGAATTCCTCGCCGTCGTCCAGGCGGACGCGGAACCCCTGCGCCGCATTTGCCAGCTGCGTCACACGGCGTCGGTCCACATCGGGGACCGCCCGCTCTTGGAACCAGAGCCCATAGCGAATGAAATCGGCGATCGGCACCGGATCGGCGTCGGGGAGGTGATGGAGGGATCGATACCGATCGAGCCGGAGGCGACCGTCGGGATCGCCGAGACTCGACGCGCCTGGGCACGAGCGCAGGAACATCCCCCGAGGCATGTGCTTCGTCCAAAACTCCATCGGCTCGCCGAAGATCCGTGTTTCCACATTCCGGGCGCGGAGGTGGGCGGCCGCCGCCAATCCGTACGGACCTGCGCCGATGATCGCTACCTGACAGGATGAATCGCCGTCTCGCATGGTGTTTAGTGGCAGTTGCCGGACCCGTGATCGGTGAACGTGTAGCCGGGTGCCGGGATGAAGTCCCAGATGTAGCTGTCCGGGCCGAGCGTCAGCTTCAGCACGCCGTAGGCGTCGGAAATGGCCTCTGTGTTCGGCGCGATGGATGACGGCATGCTCGTGGCGTACCCGCCGGTGCCCGGATTGAACGCGCGGATTCCGCGTGCCGGATCCAGATTCGCGCCGGGGTCTTGCGGTGCAAAGCGCTCGTAGTCGTACTGCTGGCCGTTCAGAACAATGTCGGCGCCGGCAGCATACAGATCGTTCCAGATCGCCAGGACGCCCGACGCGCTGTGCCACGACGGATCGTCGGACGAGAAGAAGAGCGGGAAATGGAACATGGCGATCGTGCATGGCTTTGTGTTCGCGGCGAGATCCGCCTTCAACCACTGTTCCTCGACCGAGCCCGCCCCGTTCGCGACCGACGCGGTGTTGTTGAGCACGATCACGTGCCAATAGGGACCGAGGTCGAAGCTGTAGTAATACTTCGCCGAGTCGCCCACGGTTGGTTTGAAGTAATTATAGAAGGCGTTGGCCCCAGCGACGTCGTATTCATGGTTTCCCACGACCGCGCGCGTCCGTGCCTTGTGGCGTCCCCACGTCGGGGTATAGCAGCTGGTGTAGTTGGCCGCGCTGCCGCTCGGGTTGACGTTGTCGCCGAGGACGAACACGGTGCCGGGAAGGCCGTCCAGGATCTGCGCCGTCGCTTCGTCCTCATCCGTGCCGCATGACGCGATGTTGCTGGCTCCCGAAAAGACCTGCACCGTCGCCGGGTCGAGCACCTTGACGACGATGTCGTCCGAGCCCACCCCGCCGTCTTTGTCCGTGACCGTGACGTGCACTGGGTACTGTCCGGGTCCGGAGTACACGTGGCTCGCGCTGATCGGATTCGCCTGCGTGTTCGTGCTCCCCGCATCGGTTGCACCGTCACCCCACGCGATGGTATAGGACCAGGGATAATCCGTCGGTCCCGGATCGCTGAAACTCACCTGCAGGCTCAATGGCGTGCCGCCGACCACCGACTGGTCGGGTCCGGCGTTCACCGTGGGCGGCACGTTGCTGATGTTCACGCTGGTCGACGCCGGAGCGCTGCTCAGACCCTTGGAATCCCGCACCGTCAACGTGACCACGTACGATCCCTCGAACGGATAGGTGTGCGTTACCGTCGCGGTGGTCGCAGTCGTCCCGTCGCCCAGGTCCCATGCGTACGTGATGGGCGTGTTGCCGTCGGGATCGCGCGATTGCCGGCCGTCGAGCAGGACGGTGCCCTCGGCGCTGTAGGGGCCACCCGGATTCGCGACTGGCGCCTGGTTCGGCAACGGCGCTCCCGAATGGCACGACGCGTTCCCGTTGTCGCTGAAGGTCCCGCCCGCGACCGGCACGAACTCCCAGTCGTAGCTCGTGGGCCAGAGCGTGAGCTTGATGACCCCATAGTTGACGTCGCTGCGCACCTCGCTGTTCGCGATCGGATTCCCGGGCCAGCTGTACAACGAGTTGCCGCCGGTGCCGACTACGAACTCTCTGATGCCGTTGACATTGTCGAGGGCCCCGGTCGGAGTCTGCGGAGCAAAGCGCTCGTAATCGTGGTCGTGACCGTTCACCACCACGTCGGCGCCGTAGTCGTACAACGCCTGCCACATCGGTTGCGTCGCCACGGTGCTGCCGTTCCCGCCTGAGCTGAACCGCGGGTGGTGCCAGTAGGCCAGCGTGCAGGTCGTCGGGTGCGCCGCCAGATCGGCGCGCAGCCAGCGCTCCTGCGTTGAGCCCGCGCTCATGTCGACGTTCGAGTTGATCACCACGACGTGCCAGGCACCCAGGTCGTAGCTGTAGTAGCCGATCCCCGAATCGCCCGCCGCCGCGCCCCAGTACGCGTAGTAACCCGGCGCGCCGGCCGCCGCCCCGTGGTTGTATTCGTGGTTGCCGGTCGCCGGGCGTGTGCGCGCCTTGTGCCGGCCCCAGGACGGATCGAAGCAATTCATGTAATCCGCCAGCGACCCGTCCGGGTAGGCGCCGTCGCCGAACGTGGCGACCGTGCCGACGATACCGTCGAGCACTCTCGCCGTTCCTTCCTGGCTGGCGCGCGAGCAGTCCGCGATATCACCCGCGCCGGCAAGTACCGCCGGACCCGACGCGCTCTGCACCGTGACGACAGCCGTGCCGACGACGCCTTCACTGGTCGCCCTGATGCTGGCGGTACCCGCGGCCAAGCCCACGACAAAGCCGCTGCCGTTCACGGCGGCTATCGACGGCGCACTGCTCCCCCAGGTCACGGTCCGTCCGGTCAGCGCGTTACCGTTGGCGTCCTTCGGTGTAGCGGTGAGCTGAGCCGTTCCGTTCGTCGGGATCGTCGCCGAACTTGGCGTCACGTCCACCGAGGCGACCGGCGGTGGCGTAACCGAAACGATCGCGCTGCCGGTCTTGCCCTCGCTCGTGGCCGTGATCGTCGCGGATCCTGCTGCGAGCCCCTGCACGAGTCCGCTGCCGGATACGCTCGCGATCCCAGGCGTGCCGCTTTGCCACGTGACCGTGCGCCCGGACAAGGGATTCCCGCTCGCGTCCTTCGGCGTCGCGGTGAGCTGCACGGTTCCGCCGACCGGGATGCTCGGGGAAGTGGGCGTTACCGAGACCGACGCCACCGGAACAGGCGTGAGGGTGACCGTCACGGCTGATGTACCGCTCTTGCCTTCGCTCGTCGCGGTGATGGTGACCGGGCCGCCCGCGGCCGTGCCGGTGACGAGACCGTTCGCGTCCACGGTAGCGATGCTCGCGTCAGCGGTCGCCCACGTCACGGCCCGGCCCGTAAGGGCGCCGCCATTGGCATCCTTCGGGGTTGCGGTGAGTTGCACCGTGGCATTCACCGCGATGGTAGCCGTCGCCGGCGTCACGTCGACGGAGGCCACGGGAATGGGGATCACGGTGATGGCTGCCGTGCCGGCCTTGCCTTCGCTCGTCGCGGTTACGGTGACAGGACCACCGGCAGCTTTGCCGGTTACGAGGCCGTTCGCGTCCACGGTCGCCAGGCCCGCGTCACTCGTGCTCCACGTGACGATGCGCCCCGTGAGGGGGTTGCCGCTCGCGTCCTTCGGACTGGCGGTGAGCTGAATGGTGGCGGCGACCTGAATGGTGCCGGATGCCGGGCTTACGTCAACCGACGCGACCGGCACGGCGTTCACGGTCACCGCGGAGCTCCCGCTCTTCCCTTCGCTCGTCGCGGTGATGGTGACGGGCCCACCCGCGGCCTTGCCCGTGACGAGGCCGTTCGCGTCGACGGTGGCGAGGTTAGCGTCGCTCGTCCCCCACGTGACGGTGCGCCCCGTGAGCGCGTTACCGGCTGCGTCTTTCGGCGTGGCGGTGAGCTGCAGCGTTGTGCCGACGACGACGCTCGCCGGAGAGGGCGTCACGTCAACCGAGGCGACGGGAGCCGGTGTGACGGTCACACTCGACGTCCCACTCTTTCCTTCGCTCGTCGCCGTTATGACGGGGCCACCCACGCTCTTCCCTGTGACGAGGCCGTTCGCGTCCACCGTTGCGAGGGTCGCGTCGCTCGTCCCCCAGGTGACGGTGCGGCCCGTGAGGGAATTGCCGTTCGCGTCCGTCAGCGTGGCGGTGAGCTGCAGCGTCGTGCCGACGGCCACACTCGCAGGCGACGGTGTGACGCTCACCGATGCGACGGGAGCCGGGTTGACAGTGATGGCCGACGTTCCGCTTTTGCCTTCGCTCGTGGCCGTGATGGTGACCGGGCCGCCCGCGGCTTTGCCGGTGACGAGGCCGTTCACGTCGACGATGGCCAACGTCGTGTCACTCGTCGTCCACGTCACCGTGCGGCCGGTGAGCGGCGTGCCGGCGGCGTCTTTCGGCGTCGCGGCGAGCTGCACCGTCGCGTTCGGGTAGGTCGCCGCTGTCGCAGGGCTCACGTCCACCGAAGCGACGGCGATTCTGGTGTGGCACGCTGTGGAACCGGTATCGGTGAACGTCTGGCCGGCGACCGGCACGAATTGCCATGAGTACGAAGCGGTGTCGAGTACGAACTTCACGACGCCGTAGGTCGTGCCGTTGCGCACCTGGCTGTTTGGGCGCGCGGCACCCGGATTCTGGAGGTTCAAGCCACCGGTGCCGACGATGAACTCGCGGATGCCCAGGGGATCTGCGACGGCGGTCGGCGATTGCGGGGCGAACCGTTCGTAGACCGTATAGTTCGCGTTCACGACGACGTCGGCGTTGTACGCGTAGAGCGCGTCCCACAGCGGCTTCACGGCCGCCAGGTTGTTCGTGCCAGTCGAGCTGAACCGCGGGCGATGCCAGTAGGCGAGCGTGCACTTCCTCGTGTTCGCCGCCAGCTCGGCGCGCAGCCACTGCTCCTGGGGAGAGCCAGCGGTCATGGTGATTTGATCGTTCAGCGCCATGATGTGCCACGCGCCAAGGTCGTAGCTGTAGTAGTACTTCCCGACCTCTCCACCGGCGGCGCCGAAGTACTGGTTGAAGCCCGCCGCGTTCGCGGTCTTGTAGTCGTTGTTCCCCACCGCGGGCCGGGTGCGCGCCTTGTTGCGTCCCCAGGATGGTCCGTAGCAGGTGTTGAAGGTCGTGAGCGTCGCGTTCCCATTGGTGTTATCGCCGGCCGTGAACACCGTCGCGCCCGGATAGTTATCCAGCAGCAACCCCGTCGCTTCGTCGTTCGTGCGGTCACAACGCGCGATGTTGCCGGCGCCGATCAGCAGTGCCGGAGATCCAGGCGTGATGTCCGCAGCGATGGGGGGTGGGGAGGCTGGGGGTGCTGCCGGCGAGGACCTCAAGGCGGGTGCAGTGTTCTCGTTGCACGTCGTGAGCAGCAGCAGGGCAACAGCCCGAGCACCATAGACGACGCGGTGAGATCGCGATCGCATGTTCCGTCCAGGGGTGGTGAGTCCCGGGCATCGCTCGGGACATCGCACGTACAGCTTGGGTGAGGCAGGGCGCCAGTCAGCGGCCTCTTGGGGCAAGGCGAGTGCCGCAGACGCACCCGCTGTAGCGCGTTGGCCCGCCGTCACTTGCGACGTGCGACGGGCGTCCTGGGCGAGCTATCTGTTTCGGACCACGGTCAAGACTGGCAGGTCTTTGACACACGTCGGCACGCTACCGCCCGGCCTTTTACTGCCGCGTGCTCGTGATGACGAATACCCCGAAGTCCGGTCCGGTCTGCGGAGGCGGGGTGGGGGAGCCCCCGATGGGAGCGACGGGGGTCACACCGGTCACGGGTACGTCCACAGGGCCGCCTGCGTAGGTGCCGCTCAACACCGGCGCTCCGAAGAAGTCCTGCACGTTGCGGACGTCGTAGCGGTCCCCCACCCGCACGATCCCGCTCAGATCCACCGGCACGGTGGCCTGACGAGTCCAGTCATAAATGATCAGGTTCGCCCGCCCCGGCTCGTAGCGGTTGGGTCGCAGGAACACCTTCGGCTCGGCCGGATCGCTGGTCACCGCCCGGTCGGTCGCGCCCACTGCGGCTACCTGCTGCCACCGTGTGAAGCCGTAATCCGTGTTGATGTAGCCCCACGCCTCCGCGCTCGGGTCGCGGTAGTACCGGTTATTGGCCAGCTGGAACCCCGACACCGTGGAGTCCCGCAGCCAGATCATGTCGCTGATCGAGCCGAACAGCGAGTTGTCCGTCATCGTGAGCGACTGCCACCAGCCCACATCGAGCAGCAGCATGCCTCCCACCGCGTAGTTGTTCCGTACCGTGAGATCCTGGTTAATCGTCGTACCGAAGCCGATCAACAGGTTGTGCACGCCGACGTTGGGCGAGAAGTACGTCATGTTGTCGACCAAGGTGCCGTTGCGCACCGGCACGCTGCCGCCGAACAGGATGTTCGCGTTCGGGGAATTCGCCGGGTCGGCGTCCACCGCGCCGTTGTTGAACGACACGTTCCCCTCGGCGTGGATGTTGGTGAGCCCGTCGGGGCCGGCGATGCTGAAGATGTGGATGCCGTAGCCAAACTGGTTGAACACGATGTTGTCCCGCAGGTATACCGGGCCGGCGTTACTCTTCACATAGATGCCGTGTCCGTTGCCGAAGCTGGGGTCCTGCCAGCCGTTGTTGTAGATCACGCAGCCGTAGAACTCGACGTCGACAGGCTCCGGCCAAGTGTACAAGGCGATCCCGCCGTCGTGCACGATCAGGTTGATGAACTTGAGGTGCGACGCCTTGGCGATGACGAGATTGGCGCGCGTGTCCGTGACGCGGTTCGGGTCGGAATCCATGACCTCGAACCCCCACAGGGTCACGTAATCGCCGGTGACGACGAAGTAGTCGCCGCGGCTCAGGGGGGAGGTTGCGCCCCGCGCATCGAGGATGGCGCGCTCGCCCGCGTACTGGCGCACCACGATCGGCGCCGCGGCAGTCCCCGTGAGTGTGCTTGTCAAGGCGGCGCCGCCGTAAGTCCCGCCGCGCAACCAGATCGTATCCCCCGGCTGCACCCTGCCATTCCCCCCGTGCAACGCCGTTTGGAGGTCCCACGGTCGGCCTGAGCCGTCTCCGGTGCTCGACCCCGCCGGCGCGGCGAACCATCCCAGGACAGCGACGGCTGCGGGGCCGGCGGTACCGCCATAGGTCGCCACGACCGTGGTCCGGCCGGGGCGGATTGCCGTGACGCGCGCTGTCTGGTTACCGGTGCTCACCACACTCGCGGCGCGGGGGCTCAGGGCGCCCCAAACCACGTGTCCCGGCACCGCACTGCCGTTGGCGTCGAGAATCGTGGCCGTCAGGGTGATGGTATCTCCGATCAGCAGCGAGTCGGCCGCCGGCGTGACGATCACGGCAAAGCTTCCCAATGTCACCTCGATCGGCACGTCGCCCGTGAGCGGCGTCAACACGATTGCGATCGTCGGATTCGCACCGGGTTGCAGGCTGGCGGTGACGGAGCCGCTGTGCGTTTCGACCCCACCTGCATCGTAGGCCCGGATGGCGATGGTCCGATTGGAGCCCGCCGGGAGGGCGATCGTGCCCGACGCGACGCCGCCCACAACGGGGATATTGAAAATCAAAGCCGTCGGAATGTCCGGCGCGGTGACTTCTGCCACCAAGGTCGCGACCGCCGCAGCGGACACGTCGGCTCTGAGCAGGAGCCGGGCCTCGGGAGGCCGGCGCCCACCGTCCGTGGGTTCGCTCAAGCAGGACGCGAGCCCGAGCGTGGATACCAGGGCGAGCCCCAGCCAGAGTCGTCTGGTACGGAGCACGAGGCTAGGCCTCAGCGGTCTGCGATCGCGCTCGTGATTACGGGCTGACAGCGACAGTCGCGGTCCCAGTCGCCCCGTGGAACGTCGCGGCAATCTTCGTAGAGCCTACGCCCGCCCCGGTGACGAGTCCGGTAGCATCCACGGTGGCGATGCCGGGATTTTGGGTGGCCCAACTGACGGTTCCGGTGGTCGGCGCCCCATTCCAGTCGGTGATCGACGCTGCGAGCTGTACCGTCCCACCGCGCGCCACGGTGGGCGAAGCCGGCGTCACCGTGATGGTAAAGCTTCCCAACGTCACCACGATCGCCTGGTCACCCGTTAGCGGCGTCAAGGTAATCGCGACTGTCGTGTTGGCTCCGGACTGGATGTTGAGCGTCGCCGAGCCGTCGTGGGTCAGGATGCCCCCGGCGTCGTAGGCCCGCAGGGTGACGGTCCGATTGGAGCCCGCCGGGATGGTGATCGTCCCCGACGCGACGCCGCCCACAATGGGGATATTGAACACCAGGGCGGTTGGAATGTCCGGAGCGGTGACTTCGGCGACCAAGGTCGCGACGGCCGCGGCGGAGACATCGGCGCGCACGATGAGGGTGCCGTGGCCGGGACCCGGGTCAACCGAGTCGCCGCAGGCACCGAGGACCAAGACCGACGCGAGCGCGAATGACGCGATGCTGAACCGTGATCGAGACATCGAGAACACCTCCTCAAGGGCGACATCCACGATGTCACGTTCTGTGCCCACCCGAGGTGACCTCGCGGGCCTTCGGGATGATGCGTAACGCCTTTAGCAGGAACGTGTTACTTAGATTCGTACGGCGCCCGTTGCGCTTGGAAGGGAACGGCTGACAGCCGTTCGCCACACATTCGAGTCAGGTCTGTTTCAAATTCGTGGGGCCTCGCATTGGGCGTGGTGTCGCGAGCCGTCATAACTCCGCATGTTGCTCCACGTGTGTAGCTAACCCGCGGCGCCGTGCGGTAAGTCACTTCCCCCCAAAAGGAATGTTTGCATACTAGCCCTACTTGTTGATTGACAGGCAGCACCGCTGCTCAAAGCAAAACCGCCGAAAGGCGGTGACGCAGAGCTAGGGGACTTCGGCGACCAGGGGGTCGCCATGTCAGCCCGGCCGCCAGCGACTCGAGAGGCCTTCGAGTTACCTGGCGGCCTTTTCCATTTACGGCAGGATCGCACCCCCCCCCAAGGGGAGCGCGACAAAGGCAAACCCGGCGAAAGCCGGGGACGCAAAGCCACGAGGCTACCGCACGCTGTTCGCGTGCCACGCCAGTCGAGCCGCCGCAGCCCTTGAGGAGGGTTTTATGCTTTCTCGAACGACATGGCGTCGGGCCCTGGCGCTTGCCATCACCACAGTGGTCGCGTGCAACATACCGACCAGACCTTCTCTGCACGGCAACGAAGCGTCCCGGCTCGCCGTCTCTCCCAAACTTCTGATGGTGCAGCAGAACCAAGTTGCCGACTTCACCGCGATCGGCTTCACGACCGCCGGCGACACAGCCAGTCTGGCGGTGAGCTGGAGCGCGACGAGTGGCAGCATCATCGACACGAGCACGAACAACGGCCGGCATAACGGGCGGTACCGGGCCGGCGCGGACACCGGCAAGGTCAAAGTCATTGCTAAGGGGAATCCGGGCGGACCCGCCGACACGGCGGCCGTGACGGTGACGCTGGCACCGGTCGTGACGGTGGCGATGAGTCCCGCCGCAGCGAGCGTCGCCGTCGGGGGGATGGTGCAACTGGCTGCGACGCCGCAGGATGTGGGCGGCAATGCGTTGGCCGGGCGGGTGGTGACGTGGGCGTCGACCAGTCCGGGCGTGGCCACGGTGAACGGCAGCGGCGTCGTGACCGGTGTGGCCGCAGGCGCAGCGACGGTGACAGCCGCATGCGAGGGGCAGAGCGGCACGGCGGCGATCACCGTCACTGTCGTGCCGGTGGCGTCCGTGGCTGTGAGCCCCGCCTCCGCCACCCTGACGGTGGGGCAGACGGTGCAGCTCGTGGCGACCCCGAAGGACGCTAATGGCAATCCGCTGACGGGCCGGACGGTGACGTGGGCGACGAGCAACGCGACCGTGGCTACGCTGAGCGGGAGCGGACTGGTGACGGGTGCGGTCGCCGGAACGACGACGATCACGGCGAGTAGCGAGGGGCAGAATGGCACCGCGGCAATCACTGTGACGGTGCCGCCAGTGGCGTCGGTGTCGGTGAGTCCGACCTCGGCCACGGTGTTGGTCGGGCAGACCGTCCAGCTGACCGCGACGCCGAAGGATGTGAATGGCTCTGCGCTGATCGGGCGGGTCGTGACCTGGGCGAGCAGCGCGCCCGGCGTCGCGACCGTGTCGGCGAGCGGTTTGGTGACGGCCGTCGCGGCAGGCACGGCGACGCTGACCGCAACGAGCGAAGGGAAGAGCGGGACGGCGACAGTTACGACCACCGGTGTCCCGGTGGCATTGGTCACCGTGACCCCGGCCTCGACCAGCCTATTGGTCGGCCAGACCGCGCAGCTGTCGGTTACGACCAAGGACTCCGCCGGCAACGTGCTCACGGGCCGCACGATCACGTGGGCGAGCAGCAGTACGACTGTGGCGACTGTCAGCGCCGCGGGCTTGGTGACGGCAAAGGTGGCGGGTTCGGCGACGATCACGGCCTCGAGCGAAGGGAAGAACGGGACGGCGACGGTCACGGTGACCGTTGCCCCCGTGGCCTCCGTAACCGTGACCCCCACCCCGGCGAGCGTAGCAGCGGGGCAGACCGTGCAGCTGACGGCGACCCCGAAGGACGCGAATGGCAATCCGCTGACGGGACGCGCGGTGACGTGGGCGACGAGTAACGCGGCGGTCGCCACCGTGTCGGCGGGCGGTCTGGTCAGCGGACTCGTGGTGGGCACGGCCACGATCACGGCGACGAGTGAAGGGCAGAGCGGCAGCAGCGCCCTCACCGTCAGCGCGGCCGCAGCCGGCTGCGCAACTGCGTGCCGCTACGTGGCTGTCAACGGCAACGATGCAAACGCCGGGACGAAGACCGCGCCGTGGCGCACCATTCAGCATGCCGCCGACGTCATGAATCCCGGCGACACCGTCATCGTGAATGACGGCGTCTACACCGGCGGCGCCAACGTCGTGACCATCACGCGCAGCGGCACCGCGGCCGCGTGGTTCGTGTTCCGTGCCGCTAATCGCTGGGGCGCGATCATCGACGGGCAAAACTACAGCTCGACCACCGGGTTCGAGATCAACGGGAACTATGTCCGTGTGGAGGGCTTTGAGGTGCGCAACACGAGCCGCTACGCGATGGAAGCGTACGGCGGCCGCGAAGACATCGCCGGGAACCACGACGTCGTCTTGGTCCAGAATCACCTCCACGACGTCGGGCACATCTGCACCGGGAGCACGGGCGGAATCGTCGGCGTGTCCGCCTACTCGGACAACCTCGTCATCGAGCGCAACGTGATCCACGATATCGGCCGGCTCGGGCCCGGGGAGCAGGGCTGCGTGGAGCCCAACGCCAACTGGCAGAATCACGATCACGGCATCTACAACGGCGTGGGGAACAACGTCGTAGTCCGCAACAACGTGTTCTACAACTTCACGCACGGCTGGGCGATCCAGCGCTACAACGGCGCCGGCTCCGTCACGACCGGGCTGACCATCGTGAACAACACGTTCGGCTTCCCGAACCCGTGGCGCGACGCCCAGATCATCATCGCGACCCCGACGAATAACGTGGTGATCGCGAACAACCTCTTCTACCAGCCCACGACGGCCGGCGTGTGGTTCGACGGGTCCAATGGGGGCACGCTGGTGGGGAACGTGTCCACGAACACGATCCAAATTGGCGGCTCGGGCCTCACGATGAGCGGCAACCTGCAGAATACCGATCCGCTCTTCGTGAACGCGACGGGGTTCAACTTCCACTTGACGGCCGGCAGTCCGGCGCGGGGGCTGGGCGTGGCGGCGTGGTGTCCGGCCATCGATTTCGACGGCGTGGCACGGACGGGCGCCTGCAGCGCGGGGGCGTTCCAGAACTGACGGTCGAGACTGCCACCTCCATCCCGGTGAGGCATCCGTGCCCGCCGGGATGGAGGCGTTTTTTGCCATGGTCCCATTGACAGTGCTCTCGGCGGACCGTCTCTTCTCGACTATGCGGCCTTCCCCACTCTCATCCGTCCTCGTGCTCGGCGGCTTGCTGGTGACGTGTGGTTGTGGGCAGGGTGCCGACACCGTGGGTCCGCCTGTGCTCCCGCCGCCGCCACCGCCTGGGTGCGGGAATACGGGAGCCGGCGTGTGTTACCACGTGGCCACGACCGGGAGCGACGCGAACCCAGGGACCGCCGCCCAACCGTTCCTCACCATTCAGCATGCGGCCGACATCGTGAACCCCGGGGACGGGGTGTTGGTAGGCGACGGCGTGTATACCGGTGGCTCGACAGTCGTATACATCAACCGGAGCGGGACCGCGGCGAACCGGATCGTATTCCGCGCGGCGAACCGCTGGAAGGCCGTCATCGACGGCCAGAACAACGCCTCGACCACCGGCATCGCGATCCCTGGAGGGTTCGTGTGGGTCGAGGGGTTCGAGGTCGGGAACACGGGCCGCTACGGGATCGACACCGACGTCGGGCACGACCAGGTGGTCATCGGGAACCATGTGCACGACATCGGCCGCGCCTGTACCACCGGCACCGGTGGGATCGTCGGCATCGATGCGTACGCGTCGGGTCTGGTGATCGCGGGCAACCTGATCCACGACGTGGGCCGTTTCGGGCCAGGTGAGAACGGGTGCACCCAACCCAACCTCAATTGGCAGAATCACGACCACGGGATCTACAACGGCATCGGCACGAGCGTGGTGATCGTGAACAACGTGTTCTACAACCTGACGCACGGCTGGGGGATCCAGCGTTACGACGGTGGGGGCGCGGTCGTACACGGGCTGTACATCCTGAACAACACGTTCGTCGGGGCCAATCCGAACCGCGACGCGCAAATCGTCATCGCGACGGCGACCGACCACCTCGTGATCGCGAACAATATCTTCTACCAAGGGGCCAACGCAGGGGTGTGGTTCGACGGGGCCGGGAGCGGATCCACGCTCACAGGGAACGTGTCTACGAACGCGCTTCAGATCGGCGGCTCGGGCCTCGTCACGAGCGGCAACCTGCAGAACACGGATCCCATGTTTGTGAGCGCCCTGACACAAGACTTCCACCTGACGGGGGGGAGTCCGGCGCGCGGGGCCGGCATCGCGGCGTGGTGTCCACCCATCGACTACGACGGCGTGGCCCGGACCGGCGCCTGCAGCGCCGGGGCATTCCACAACTAAGGCTACAGCCTCACCGCAGGTCGAAGGCGCGCATCCACATCTCCAGGGCCAATATCCGGAACAGGCCGAGGTAGGCCTCCTCCGACGCCTGGGTGGCCTGGGGCGACTGATACCAGCGGCGGAGCGCCGCGACGTCGACGTACCGCTCGCAGCGCATCGAGTCCTCAATCAGCGCCGTAACCTGGGGGCGGAGATCCTCCGCCAACCAGCGCCGGTCGGGCGCGGCGAAGCCGAGTTTGCTCGTGCGTTGCCGCACGACATCGGGGAGCACCCCCCGCATCGCCTCGCGGATCGCGTATTTGCTCCAGCCGCGGTGCACCTTCAAGTGGTCGGGCAGCGAGATCCCGTACTCGACCAGTCGGTGATCGAGCAACGGGACGCGCGCTTCCAGGGAGTGCGCCATGGACGAGCGATCTTCCATGCGCAGCAGCAAGGGCAGCGTGTCCATCATGATGTCGTCCACCTGGACGCGCTGCATCACGCTCGCTCCGGCTGTGGCGGATCCGCTCCGTCCCTCCCTGGCATAGCGCCACCAGCGCGTCGCGGGCGTGCTCTCGCCACCCAGCGCGCGGTCCCAGTCTGTCTGCAGCACGCCCTCGAGCAGCGAGTCGACGCCTAGCAGGCGGCGCAGGCGCGTCGGCAGGTAGCGATACCCGCGGCGGAGATTGAGCGCGTAATACAGATCGCCCTGACCGAGCATCGCCCCGGCCTCGCGCGCGAAGCGTAGCAGTCGTCCGGACCGGAGCAATGAGGCGAGATAGGCATAGCGAAACTTCGCGTAGCCGCCGAAGACTTCGTCGCCCCCCTGACCGTCCAACAGGACTTTGACGCCGGCGTCTCGGGCGGTGCGCATGACTGACCACTGCGCGTAATAGCTCAATGAGGCGAACGGCATGTCCTGGTGCCACGCCATTTTCGGGAACGTCTCCCAGAAGTCCGTAGCCGAGGGGAACACGAGGTGGGATTCGGCGCCGGCGGCGCGCGCCACCGCGTCGGCGTAGGTGCGGTCGTCGAGCTCCGGGTACTTCCAGCACGAC
>WNEY01000699.1_pt1 | contig 21754 bp, 20 predicted proteins | sample 5400531 | NCBI WGS metagenome assembly WNEY01 (sample SAMN13153338, study PRJNA577476) | soil metagenome | isolation source: 200 cm saprolite under Douglas fir tree site 1 | place: USA:California | collected 2015-04-18
GGCTGCCTGTCGTTCGTCGCCATCTGGCAATACTTGCGGTATGCCAGTGGGGACGTGGAGGCAGCGTCTTCTAGTAAGCCATCGCGAGGCCAGGGGCAGCGCCCGTGGAGACATTATGGGTTGGCCACCGGGATCTTTGTGCTGGCCCTGCTGGCCAAGCCGACGGCGGTGGTCGTCCCTGTGGTGGCGTGGCTCCTGGATGTCTGGGGCTGGCCGCGGACCTGGCGCACCAGGAGGCTGGTGGTGCTGGCGTGGTTGGTGATCGCTATGCTATGGGGGGTCTTCACGACTCGGGTCCAACCCGCAACAAACGTTCTCTTTACGGCCCCACTGTGGGCGCGACCGCTCATTGCGGGTGATGCCGCGGCATTTTATCTCTATAAATTCGTGTTCCCCCTCTGGCTCGGGGTGGATTATGGACGTACTCCCGAGGTTGTGCTGGCACAGAGCTGGCTGTGGCTCACCGGGCTGGTGCCATGGGGGCTGGCAGTCTGGCTGTGGTGCAAGCGGGCGCAGGTGCCCTGGTTGGCCACCGCTGCGGGGGTGGGGGTGGCGGGTCTGCTGCCAGTGCTGGGATTTATCCCGTTTGACTTCCAGAACTATTCGACGGTGGCTGATCATTATATGTACATCGCCATGCTTGGACCGGCGTTAGTCCTGGCTTGGGGACTGGCGCAGTCGCCCAGACGCGTGCTCGCTGTTGGCTGCGTGGTCGTCCTGGGGGTATTGGGGATACGTAGTGCGTGGCAGACGCGTTATTGGCACACGACCATGTCCTTATTCGAACACGTACTGACTGTCAATCCGGGCAGTGCGGTGGCTCACAATAACCTGGGCCTGGCTCTGGCCGCCCAAAACCGTATCACCGAGGCCATCGACCACTATATGGAAGCGCTGCGGCTTCTGCCCTCTTACGCCCTGGCGCATTATAACCTGGGGCATCTCCTGCGCAGCCAGGGCCAGACCCAGGAAGCGATCCGTCATTATACGGAGGCGGTCCGGTTCCTGCCTACCTATGCGGAAGCCCACAATAACCTGGGCATGGCTCTGGCTAACCAGGGGCGTTCCACGGAGGCCATCGAGCACTATACTGAGGCGCTGCAATTGCAGCCGTGGAATGCTGAGGCGCACAATAACCTGGGGAATGCTCTGGCGAGTCAGGGCCAGACCCAAGAGGCGATCCGCCATTATATGGAGGCACTCCGCCTCCAACCTGCCTTTGCTGAGCCCCATAATAATCTGGGGACTGCCCTGGCCAACCAGGGGCGTTCTGCTGAAGCCATCGCGCACTACACCGAGGCGCTGCGGCTCCAGCCCTCTTACGCACGGGCCCACTATAATCTGGGGAATGTCCTAAATAAGCAGGGCCAGACCCAGGTGGCGATCCATCATTATATGGAGGCGCTGCGGCTCCAGCCCACCTTTGCTGAAGCCCATCATAACCTGGGAGTTACCCTGGCCGATCAAGGTCGCGTCGCCGAGGCCATCGAGCATTATACAGAGGCATTGCGATTCCGGCCTCGCTATGTGAACGCTCACTACAATTTGGGTCTTGCCCTGGCCAAGCAAGGCCGGCTCGCCGAGGCTCAGCAGCATTTTGCCGAGGTGCTGCGGCTCGATCCTACCCACTCAGCAGCGCGCCAGTTCCTGCAAGGCAGTGGACAGTAACGATGCACCGCTCTTTTTTAGCTCTGCTCTGGTCCGCGGCGCTGCTCACGCAGAAAACGTTCGAACTGCTCTGCCAAATCGTCACCGCTCACGGGTTCTGCAGGCTCAGCCGCAGGCGGTTTGGATTGTTGTGGCGGACGATCAGCCAGACGCTCCAAGTTTCTGACATGCGCCGCAATCTTGGGGTCTTCGGCAATCGCCTCAGCCACGCGTGTATCAAAATCACGCGCCTCTTCCTCCAGCTCAGGCAAAAACGCTGGTAAGCCCAGCATCTCGAGGCCACGGCGCGCCACAGCGAGGATACCCTTCGGATTGGGGGTAGCGGAAACATAGTACGGCATGTTCGCCCAGACACTTGCCGACGTAAACTGCTCGCGGCGGAGGGCATCGTTGAGTACACTGGTCATGCCGGTCGGTCCCTCATAGCGCGAGCCACGAGTCCGCAAGCCCAGGCGGGCTGCCAATTGCGGATCAGTCGCCGAGCCCGAGAAGTGCACGGGGGCCGAATACAGGACATCGGCCCAGAGCGCCCCCAGCATATAGATCTGGTATACGTCGCAGCGTTTGATTAGCTCCACGACGAGGTTGGTAAATGTCCGCCACTTGAGATGCGGCTCAATGCCGACGGCGATGATAATGTCATGGTCAAGTGTGGGTTGCTGGCTGGCAAAGAACTCGTTGGCCGGCCAGATGACCTCACGTTCTCCGGCAGCATTGTAGCGCGCCTGAGGCCGCTGGTCGGTAAAGCTAAAAAACTCCTCTGGATCGATCCAGGCAAAACGCTCGGCCTGCAGGTGTTGCACTAAAAAGTGCCCTGCGGCGGTTGCCACCCCAGCCGCATTGCTCCACCCGTCAAAGGTCAGTAGGAGATACGGACGACGGAGGGTTGGTATATACTCAATGTGTAGGGCATCCATATAACCTCCTTCTGTGCGGTAGTCTTGATCTCACTATACCATCAACACCGAACCACAGTCCATATTCCCAGCACTCACATATCGCGCGACTTATTCTGTGTTCTTGAAGAATACGCGCACTACCCGTAGGAACTCCTCTAATTGATCGTGATGCACCCAGTGGCCGGCACGGGAAATGTTCACGCAGCGCACCTGTTGAAAGGCGCTGGCACGCCCGTCGTGCATGGGATCAGTAGCCCAGCTCTCGGTCCCGCGTAGGAGCAGCGTCGGGCAGGTAATCCGTTGCCAGATACTGCGCGCTTCTTCGACATTGAACTCATACGGCGATTGCGACCGCACGTAATTATCGAATTTCCAGGTATAGGTACCATCCTCATTGCGATACGTGCCATGCAGCGTCAGGTGATACGCCTGCTCAGCCGTCAGGCGCTTGTTCGCTTCCTGCATACGCTGCACTGCCTCATCCAAACTGGCATACCGACGGGCCTGCCGACCGGCATAGGAGCGCATCTGGGTGATCCACTCGCGCATGCGCTCATATGCCGGACCACGTCTGATGTGCCCTGGAGGTGGTCCCAGCCCCTCAATGGCCACGAGTTGCTTGACACGCTCAGGATACACCCCGCTGTACTGACAGGCAATCGCTCCACCTAAAGAGTGCCCAATGATGGTAATGGGAAAGAGCTGCAGCTGTTCGAGCAGTTGCGCCACGTCCAGGGCATAGTCGATCATGGCATACTGCCCACCGCGCGCCCACTCGGAGTCCCCATGCCCACGCAGATCAGGGGCCATGATGTGATACGAGTCGCGCAGGGCCAGCGCCACCCAGTCCCAGTTGCGGGCGTGATCGCGTCCACCATGCAGCAGGAGCAGCGGTGGAGCCTCCGTGTTCCCCCAGTCGACATAGTGGAGTTTCAAGCGCTGGGAGTAGTAGTAGTGTGACGTTGGCCCCACCACTCGGTCCACCATGCCTGCACTCCTTCTGTACGCCGTTCCGCGTGCCTGTCTACGCCAGGGTGGTGAGATGCGCCATATCGTTCAGTGTCACCACTTCCCACTTGCCATCCTGGAAACGAAAAATGTTGACCGAGGTGTTCACGATGCGATACGGCGGCGGTTGCATCACATCCAGCCCGAAAATGTGACGCACGAAGAGATCAATAGCCATGCCATGACTCACCCCCAGGATGGTTTCCCCCTCGTGCTGTGTGGCCCATGCCTGCATTTGTGCCACCATCCGGGCTTGCGTCTGCAGTTGTGACTCCCCCCCTTCGGGCACGTACGTTGCCGGATGGACACCCATGGCGGCCATATGGGCGTAAAATTCGTCGGCCATACGGTTGATCCAGTTGCCAATGTTCCATTCCCGCAGCCCAGGACACAGTTGCACCGGGAGCCCCACATGCTGGCTGATAATCAAGGCGGTTTCATGCGCGCGCTGAATATCACTGCTGTAAAACACCGTAGGACGGACAGACCGTAAACGCTGCCCCACCAGCACGGCCTGCTGACGTCCCCGAGCACTCAGCTGGATTGGGGCATAGCCTTGCAGCATCCCACTGGCATTATACTCGGTCTCACCGTGCCTTACCAGAATCGCCTGCATCACGCGGTATCCTCTTGGGCGGTTACGGGATCAGGCGCACTGTCGTGGCGACAGCGCGTAGCGACCTTGCCGGCGAGGAGAGATGCCACTTCCTGCCGGATCTGCTCCTGGACGGTAGTCGGAGCTTGGGAGGCATCAATGTGTTTCAGGTAAGGGAACTGCATAGCGGCAAAAATGGCTGCCACCCGCTCAAGGTAGTCGAGACGCTCAAAGTGGCTCAGCGCACCCCGTTGTCGGACGCGCTGTAATCCCCGCTCAGGCGGGATATCGAGGATGAACAGCAGATCAGGCGGCGGTGCAAAGGCTTCGTTCCGCACGCGAATCTCCTCGGGATCGAGTTGCAGCGCTCCCTGGTAAGCCATCGTGGAAAAATAATAGCGATCCAGCAACACGATCTGGCCGCGCGCCAGAGCTGGCCGAATGTTCTGCTCGACATCTTCACGGCGGTCCTGGAGGAACCACTCCAGCTCCGTCGCTGGCGGCACGTGTTGCCTACCATGCTGCGCCAACTGCCGCAGCTTTTGCCCCCAGGGTCCCTCGGTAGGCTCTTTGAGACACACCACATCATAGCTGGCGCGCTGCAAATGCTGGTCTAAGAGGCGTACCTGGGTGGTTTTTCCGGCGCCATCCACGCCTTCGAACACGATCAACAGTCCGCGGCAGAGGCGGCGGTGTGGGAGACTCATACAGCAGATGGCCGAGAGCAGATAACTGCGAGCACCGTACGCATCATCCTTGCGATCTGGCGTGATGATATGGCATACTGCTGCATCTCCCTCCCCCTCCTACAGAGGATTGGGGTGCAGGGAGACAGCATCGTACGCCGAGGAGAAACATGCATGTCTACACCCATACGCAGTACGTGTCTCAGCGGCTGGTTTGTCTGCGTCCTGCTGGTATGCATTGCCGTTCCCAACGCCTGGAGTGACACCGATAAAACCATTGTGGATCTGGAGCACGGCCGACCTGAAGCGGCCTCCCGCTACCACCGTCCGCGCGCTGCGCACCTGTATCACTATGACAAAACTGCGGTTGATCTGGCTGTCCCACTCGCGCAACAACCTCCTGAGGAACCGCGTGCTTCACAGCGCCCTGGGACACTCACTCCCGCAGCGCCAGCGCCGACTCCTCCACCACCCCAGGCGCCACTCCCAGGTGGGGAGCGCTGACGCGTAGTTAGCGCGACAGGTCCAATGCCTCACCTGCGGCGGCGCGCTGGTAGCGCTCCAGGTCGTGCTGGAGTATCTGCACGACCTCAGCATCGCCGTTCTGTGTCGCTACAACAATCCCTTCCTGCAGAGCGGCGATGGCCTTCTGGATATCACCCTTCCCCCAGGCCAGTCCGGCGCGACGCACGATGGTACTATACTGCTTGCCCTTGCTCGTCATGCCTTGCCGACCTTGACAGTCTCATTCATGCTGCCAGAACGAAATCCGGCCAGATCGAGCGTCACATAGGTATACCCGAGCGTTTTGAAACGCTCCACCAACTCACTATGCAACGGTTCTGCGAGCAAGCGCGGCATATCCTCAAGCAGCACCTCGATACGCGCAATGCTCTCATGGTGCCGGACACGAAAGACGCGGAAGCCACGGTTGCGTAAGAACTGCTCCGCCTGCTCGATGGTACTCAATTTTTCCAGGGTCACCAGTTGCCCATACGGAATGCGCGACGACAGACAGGCAAAGGACGGCTTACTCCAGGTCGGCAGGTCCCAGCGCCGCGACAACTCGCGGATCTCGTCTTTGCTGAGGTCGGCCTCATCGAGAGGCGCCCGCACCAGATACTCGCGCGCCGCCTGTGCCCCTGGCCGGTGATCACCCCGGTCGTCCAGCATGGCACCGTACACCACGTGCTTCAACCCCAACTCAGCAGCCAGAGGGTGTAATTTTTCAAAGAGTTCTACCTTACAGAAATAGCAGCGGTTGGTGGGATTGGCCACGTAGTTCGGGTTGTCCATCTCGTCCGTATGCACGAGCTTGTGCTGGATACCGATGCGCTGTGCCACCTCTTGCGCTTCTGCCAGCTCTGCCTCCGGCAACGACGGCGACACTGCAGTCACCGCGATGGCGTTATCCCCTAGCGCCTCATAGGCTGCCTTCGCCAGCAGCGAGCTGTCCACACCACCCGAAAAGGCCACCACCACGCTCTCCATAGAACGCAGGATGTCGAGCAGTTTCTCCAATTTCTCTTCGAGAGTCACGGTCGTCATCATATGGGTTCCTCATCAGCCCGATTCCTCCCCCTCTCCCCCTGGGAGAGGGTAGAGGTGCGGGGCTTTTGTAGTCGGGTGGCGGCTACGGCTTCCTGGTTGGCAGCGTGATAGGAGCTGCGCACCAGAGGACCAGCCTCGACGTGCACAAAGCCCAGCGCCTCGCCCTGCTGCTTCAGCGCCGCAAACTCCTCAGGATGATAATAGCGCACTACCGGCAGATGCTGCGCTGAGGGACGCAAATACTGCCCAATCGTCAGCAGGTCACACTGCGAGTGGCGCAGGTCTCGCATGGTCTCGACGATCTCCTCCGGCTCTTCCCCCAGACCAACCATGAGCCCGGACTTGGTACGCATGGTCTGGTCCCACACCTTCACCCGTCGTAGCAACTCTAGCGAGCGCTCGTACTTCGCCTGCGGCCGCACTCGATAGTACAGCCGTGCAATGCTCTCCATGTTGTGGTTGAGCACATCCGGTCGCGCTGCGACCACCTCGGCTAAGGCGTCCCAGTTGCCCTTGAAATCCGGAATCAGCACCTCGACACGACAATCCGGCACGTGCTGTCGCACCGCTCGAATAGTGGCAGCAAAGATGTGGCCACCCCCATCGGGCACATCATCGCGATTCACCGAGGTGATGACGGCATAGCACAGGCCGAGCGTGGCTATCGCCGCGGCGACCCGCTCAGGTTCCTGCTCGTCGATCACTCCCGGGCGCCCGGTTTTCACAGCACAGAAGCCACAGCTCCGCGTACAGGTATCCCCCAGCAGCATGAACGTGGCGCTACGCTGATTCCAGCACTCGCCGATATTGGGACACATCGCCTCCTCACACACCGTGTGCAAGCGATGCTCCCGTACCAGACGCTTTAACGCAAAGAACGTCTCCCCTGCGGGGAGCTTGACGCGCAGCCATGGGGGCTTACGCTGCGGGGATGGATCGAGTTGCACTAGAGCCACACACCTCTCCTCATGCCTTTTTCAATCCCTTCCAGGGCGAACGGTGCTTTGAGACACACGCTCTCAGTGCGACATCGAGGCCGCCTCGCGGCGCTGGTCATGGCTGCGCTTGCGTAGCGTCGACTGGACTTTGCCCAGGCGCCGCTCACGGATGATTTCTGCCATAATGCTAATGCAGATCTCTTCGGGCGAATCCGCCCCAATGTTGAGGCCAATCGGCGCGTGCACGCGGTCCAGATACTGCTGCGCCACGCCTTTAGCTGCGAGGCGTTGCCACATCTTGGAAATCTTACTCTTGCTACCAATCATGCCAATGTAGCGCGCCTGACAGTCGTAGATCTGCTCCAGGATACGCTGATCGTGCTGATGCCCACGCGTCACCAGCACCACGTAATCGTCCTGCCCGAAGTCAAACGTCTCCCTCGTCTCGTCAAAATCCATCACGATGGTGGCATCCGCTTCCGGGAAGCGCTCTTTGTTGGCAAAGGCCGGGCGGTCGTCGATCACTTTGACTTTGAAACCGGCCAGTTTGGCGGCGCGCACGAGGAAGAAGGAGACATGCCCACCGCCAAAAACATACACGGTCGGGGTGGGCAGTATCGGCTCCAGAAAAACCTGCAACTCAGCGCCATCTTCCGCCTTGTAGGTCTCAATGGCAAACTGCTCACCCTGCAGGATCTCCTGGCCCTTACGCTCCACAAAGGTTTCCAGCGCCGCATCGCCCAGCGAGCCGACGGTGCTGCCGTCGTCACACACTAAAAACTTTCTCTGGCCTTCCGGATAGCGTGGATGTGCAGTCAGAATCGTCGCCAGCGCCCCGCGATGTCCGGTGTCTTTCAGTTCAAGCAGCGTGCGAAAGAGCTCCTGACCCTGTTCGGGCAGCGGCTCCGTGAGGATCTCGACAATCCCACCGCAGTTCAAACCGCTTTCGCCAGCGTACTTCTCGGTGAGGATGAACTGCTGGATGCTACTCTTGCCTTCCTCCATCACCCGCCGGGCTTCCGTCCAGACATCGGCTTCGAGACAGCCCCCTCCCACCGTGCCAATGATCTTTCCTTCCGGCGTGACGAGCATCTTACTCTTTTCGCTCATAGGCAGTGAGCCCTTCGACGAGATAATCGTCGACAGCGCCGCTTTGTCGCCTTGATCCAACATATCGATGGCAGCTTTAAAGACATCTTCAATCACGTCTACGCCCTCCTTTCCCAAGCCTAGCCAGCCCATTCGTACATACTACCGCAGCCTCTCTGCCCAATGCAACTGCACTCAGTGCTGCGCACGGCAACTGACCCCGCCAGTATGGCGGGGTATATTGCTCACCGCAGGTGCCGCCAGTATGGCGGGGGGCCATTAGCAGTGCGCAGCACCTGGCAAAGCGAGTGCCCGGTCGTGTTCACGATGTAACCGCTGCATCTGGCGCTCGCTGGCCAAAAAATCCCACGGCAGGCCGGCCTGCTGGGATAACTCTGTACACACAAACGCCTCGGCATCGAAGCCTAACCGTCGCGCTGCCCGTGGCCAATCACCACGCTGACGGTGTGTTTCCAGCAAAAAATCCCGCAGGCCCCGGTCGCCACGCGCCAGGATCGCCTCCAGGTAGTCATGTTTGAGGTTTTCGTGCTTCAAGCGGATATGTGACTCGTGGCGTAGCGCCTGCCGCAGCGCCTGTAATTTCGCTTTCACGATACGGGCGGGGGCCATGGCGCACCACTGCAGTGGTGTGGCCGGTTTGGGCACAAAGGGATTAACGCTCACGGTCAGGGTCCCCAGCGCTCCCCGCGCGCGCCCGTACTTTTTCATCAGGTCCCAGATTTTAAAGATGAGCGCGACAAGCTCTCGTAAATCCGCCTCGGTCTCCGTAGGCAGGCCCAGCATCGAATAGAGTTTGAGGTCACGCATGCCCTTGGCGAGCAGCATGTCAACTCCCGCCAGGATCACGTCTTCCGTCATCTCTTTGCGGATGAGCTGCCGTAGCCGTTCTGAGCCAGCCTCAGGCGCCACCGTACATGACCGCACACCACTACGCACCATACAGTCAATTAAAACCTCCGGCATGCGGTCCATGCGCAACGACGAAATGCCAATGGCCACACCGAGATCCACCAGTCCCTGGGCCACCAGCGCCAGATCACGGTAGTCACCGGTGGCCGAGCTGATCAGGCCCACCTTCCCCACGGGCTGGAGCCCAGCCGCTTGGTCGCGCCGCTGCTGCGCCTCGACCAGTTCCAGGACGAGCTTCCCGGGGAGTTGCCGGAACTTGGGATAGACATACCCCACGGTACAAAAACGACACTTAAAGGGGCAGCCGCGCGTGATTTCGACCAACAGAGTGCCGCTGAACTCCGTGTCGTCGGTCAACACGGAGGAATAGGCCGGCCACTGCGCCAGCTCGGTAATTTTGCGCGGTGCTATGGGCGTCGTCTCAGCGCTCTGCGTATGCAGGGCCGGCACGTACAGGCCAGGCAGCCGGGCTGCCAGGCGCAAGTGCTCCTGCCGCGGCTGGCCGAGCGTATCGTGGACCAGATCGAGATAGTCCTGGATGGCTTCCTCGCCATCGCCAATCACCATCAGATCGACGAAGTCCGCCAGGGGTTCCGGATTGATATAAGTGACCGCCCCACCGACCAGAACGAGGGGATAGCGCTCATCGCGTTCCGCCGCCAGGAGTGGCATGTGGGCCAGTTCGAGCATCTGCAGCAGGTGCAGATAGTCGTTTTCGTAGGAGACGGAAAAGCCAAGCACGTCAAAATCGCCCAGCGGACGCTGCGCTTCGAGGGACAACAATGGCGTTCTGCCTGCCGCGTACCACCCCCACTCCTCAGCCGCCGGTAAAAATACCCGCTCACACACCGTATCTGGCCGCTGATTCAACACCCGGTACATCGTCTGCATACCCAGGTTGGACATGCCCACGAAATAGGTGTTGGGATAGGCCAGCGCAAAGCGGATACACGTCTGGCCGGCCTCTTTGAGGATCGTCCCCCGCTCAGCGTGTAGCCGCTGGCGGATACTCTGACGTGCTTCCTGACTCATGATAATGATGTGACGCTTGAGTTAGACAGTAGCTGTCATGCCCCTGGGGCACCACGAGGCGTGAAAATCATCAGCGATTTTCAACATGGTTATTAGTCAACGAGTAGAATTATACGGCATTTGCCCTGTGAGGTCATCTTCTGGCAGTAAGGCTCAATTTGACAGCACAATGGGAGACAAGGCCCAAAATAGCCTCAAAAAAGCAGGTCAAGGGGGTCCATTACCTCAAGAAGAGTTGGTGTGATCCGCCTCGGAGTGAGGGGTGGAGACTCTAGGCAAAGCGAAACGCCGTGCTATCTCCGCGGCGCGCTTCATGGCCGTATTGAGTTGCCTGACTCCTTCATCCCAACACGTCTTATGATACCAAGCATCTTCTCTGTATTCCGCGCTGTCCTCTTCTTTCAGCAGGTTGTGACAGCGCGCGCACCGGCTCCCAGCATGATTCTTGTTCGCAAACATTGCCATTCGCCTCCTCCTCCGCAACTACCACGCATCCACAATAATTGCCGTCTGCTTGAGCAATCGCCATGACGGATTGTCTCATCGTGTCCCACTCTCCCGACGGAGGCTAGGCTTGTTCATGTTTCGGATCGTTTTTTCCTTGCCGGCTCTGGCTGTTTTTTGTCGCGTTTCCGAAATGCATCCCAGCAGGAGATGTGCGCTGTCAATATACGGTTACGCTTCCATGGCTCCTCAGGCTGGATTTCTGTGTGGCAGAAGTCGCACACTTTCCTACGCTTGAGCACGTTGAGCATAGTGAATCCTTTGGATGTGTTCGCGTTTAGAAGCGATATCGGAAAAGACATGGTGGCAATACGAACAGCAGTAATATCCCCCCTCATGATGCCCGCCAGATATATAGTTTGTGACATAGACGTATGGCGGGGTCGGGGGTTCTTCTTCCTGATCGAGCAAATAGATGATGCGGGAAAGCTTCATCGGAGAGTCTCCGTAGTCGGAAGGAACATACCCAGAGGCGGGACGGGATGCGCTCTGGCTTCCGGGGCTCGTTACTAAGCTCAAGGCCGTCGCACATGAGCCCCGGGAAGTCAAAGCCCCTGGAGCGCAATTCCTGCCCAATGTCGTTCCCGTCTCTAAGAGCAAGATGTGTGCCACAGGCGAGCAACTGCCCTCTCCATACTGCTATGCCTTTGAAAATTGAATCCTTAGCAAGGCATGATAGGAAGAGGGCACGGTGGCAGACACAGGGAAGGGAGATGGAAGGCGTCTCATATCTGAGACGTCGCTCAACGTCAAAGCCCAGTGCGAGAGGAGGAACGCAAACTCTCAATCATTTCTTGGGGCTCCCATTTTTGAGACTGGAAGGGAATGTGATCCCTATGGAGCTGGGGTAGCCGCGAGATATGCCAACAAGCTCTGCGCTGCCATCTCGGCACTGTGGATACAATCAGGGATGCCCACCCCGTGGTAGGCATTCCCAGCCAGGGCCAGTCCTGGGAGACGTTGTGCCAGGGTCTCAAGGCGTGCCACACGGTCGAGGTGCCCGACGTGGTATTGCGGCATGGCTTCCAGGTGTCGTGTGATACTCATCGCCAGAGGCTCGCCACTGATGCCGAGGAGTTGCCGGAGATCCTGGTACACTACCCGTTGTATCTCTGTATCGGAGAGGGCTACCTGCTCCGGTTGCAAAGCCCCGCCGACAAAGGCCCGCAGGAGTACCTGGTCCTGCGGCGCCCGACCCGTAAATTTGACGCTGCTGAAGGAACAGGCAATGTAGGCCCGCTTTTCGACCGCGGGTACGACAAAACCCATCCCGTACAGGGGGTGGGTAACATCGGCACGCTTACAGGCGATGTTCACGATAGCCGATGAGGCATACTGGATGTCCTGGAGGGCAGCGGCCAGGGTGGCCTCGACGCCCGTGAGTAGCTGACCCGCCTGCGGTGCCGGTAAACTCAGACACACGGCGTCGGCTTCCAGGACCGGCTGCTGGTGGAGGTGCACGATCCAACGTGCAGTCCCTGGGACATACTGGAGACGATGCACAGGCGCGCGCAGGTGCACAATAGCGGCTGGGAGATGCGCCGCGATGGTATCTACCAACGTCTGCATACCCTGGCGGAACGACACGAACAACCCGTAGCGCGGGCCACTCGTACCCTGGGCTGGTGCCTCAGTGCGGCGCTGCCTGGACAGCATGGCACGTATAAGGCTGCCGTGCTGCTGCTCCATCTCGACAAACTGCGGCATCGTCGCCTGCATGCTCAGGTACTGGGGATCGGCCGTATAGATCCCCCCGACCATGGGTTGTGCCATCCGTTCCAGGGCCTCTCTCCCGAGACGGCGCGTCACGAACTGCGCCAGCGATTCGTCCGCGGTGGCGGTGCGACGTGGCACCACTAGATCGAGCGCCATACGCAACTTGCCGCGCCAGCTAAACACCGGCGTGGTCACGAGGGACCACCACGAGCCGGGGACCATCAGGTAAAACCCCTGCGGTACGGGAACAAGAGTACCACCACGCACGATAAAACTCTGGCGGTATTGCGTCGTCGTGCCGATCAGCGCCTCGCTGAGGCCCAATTCCTCGCACAGACGCACGCCCCAGGGCTTAGCCGACAGAAAACAGTCAGGCCCCTGTTCCATGAGCAGTTCGTGCTGGTAGTGCGTGGCAATGGTGCCTCCCAGACGCTCGCTGGCCTCCAGCAGGATCACCTCGAGCGGGAGCCCGCGCGCCTGGGCTACCTGCCTCAGGCGATACGCCGCAGTCAGGCCCGTAATACCCCCACCAATCACGACCACACGTTTTGTGGCTCTTACCCCATCCACTGGACTTACTCCCACTATCAGCTCTCAGCCACTGCGCAGGCGCTCGGCAAGCAACTCGCTCAGCATCGTGAGGAACGCCGTGTGCGTGCCCACCGTGGCGGCGCGCACATAGGTCAGGCCGCAGGCCAGAGCCGTATCGCGCGCCTGGATGTCGAGATCGTAGAGCACCTCGACATGGTCACACAGAAAGCCAATCGGGGCCACAATGACGTCGCGGTAGCCCTCAGCCTGGACCTGTACAATGGCGTCATTAATGTCGGGCTGGAGCCACGGGAACGGCGTGCCAGTGGCTTGACTCTGGTACGCCAGACGGTAGTCCTGACGCCCCAGCCGTTGGGCAGCGGCAGCGGCAGTGGTGGCAAATTGCTGGGTATAGGGCGCCCCCGTGGCCATGGTCTGAGGAATGGCATGTGCCGTGTAAATGAGCGCAGCGCGCTGCGCCCGGGCAGGACCAAGCACTTGACTCGCCTGCTGGACGGTGGCGGCAATCGCCTCAATAAAGCCTGGGTGAGTATACCAGGGAACCAGGTACGTGACCCGCGGTCCCTGGCTTCCTAAAGCTCTCACGCCCTCCGCCACGACCTGCTGGTATGCCTCCCAGCTCGCGGTGCACTGAAAGGGAGACAGGATCACCGCCAGGAGCTGACGCCGGCCCTGGGCCGCCATCTCTCTGAGCACATCGCGCACGTAAGGGGGCCAGTAACGCATGCCGACGCGTACTGGCACCGAGACGCCCTGCGCCTGCAAGCGGGCAGCAACGCTATGGGCTTGCTGCAGGGTCAGCGCATTGAAAGGCGAAAAGCCCCCCAGGTGAGTATAGTGTGCCGCCACCTCAGCCAGCCGCGCCTGCACCCCTGGGTGCTCGCCAATGATGGCCCGCACAAAGCACACGGCTTCACTCCCGGGACAGGGCGAGAAACGCTCACAGCACCCCGGGGTCGGGCCACCAAATCCTACAAAGAGGACGCCGTCAAAATGGGGTGAGGTCATGGTGGGCTCAGGCACTGTACTCATGGACTGCATCAATGAGGGCCAGGACATTGTCAACCGGTGTGGTCGGCAAGATCCCATGCCCCAGGTTAAAAATGTGGCCTGGCCGACCGCCTGCCTGTTGCAGAATGCGCTGCACACGTTGACGCACATAGGCCCGGTCAGCAAAAAGCACGGCAGGATCGAGATTCCCCTGTATGCCTACCTCACCCAGACGCTGCCAGGCATGGTCCAGCTCAACGCGGAAATCCACCCCGATGACGTCACCTCCCGCCTCACACATGAGTTCCAGCAGCGCACCGGTGCTCGTACCAAAATGGATTACCGGCACCCCAGGCGTCAGGTTGGCAATCACCGCCTGCGAGTGCGGCAACACAAACGTCCGGTAGTCTGTGGGCGACAGCGTACCGACCCAGCTATCGAACAGTTGCACGACCTGGGCCCCGGCAGCAATCTGACTGTTGAGGTACCGCACCAGGTTGCGGCTGAGGCAGGCCATCAGCGCATGCCAGGCTGCCGGCTGGGTATACATAAACGTTTTGGTGCGCACATAATCGCGCGACGATCCCCCTTCGAGCATGTACGACGCCAGCGTGAACGGTGCCCCGGCAAAGCCAATCAGCGGTATAGGCGGTTTGAGCTGGGCCCGGGCTATGGTAATCGCCTGGAGCACAAAGGGGAGTGACTCCGCTGGGTCGACCTCCCGTAAGCGCTCCACATCCTCCAGCGTGCGGATGGGGTTATGCAGCACTGGCCCATCCCCAGCGCTAAATGCTAACTGCATGCCCATAGGCTCCAGAAGCAGCAGAATATCGGCGAAGATAATCGCCGCATCGACACCGAGGCGCTCCACCGCCATGACCGTCACCTCGGCAGCCAGTTCCGGGGTCTTACAGAGTTCCAAAAAGGCCACCTTCGCCCGGAGTTGGCGATATTCTGGCATATACCGGCCAGCCTGGCGCATGAGCCACACCGGCGTGTATGGCGTGGGCTCGCGGCGACAGGCCCGCAACAGGGGGGCGTTGTGCAGCGCACGGCTATCACTGGCAGGAGGGAGCACCGTTGTGGAGCACTGCGACGTTTCTGACATGCCAGGCGCCTTTCAGGTGATGCCGTCAGTAGTGGAGGTCTATTCTTCCCTCCCCCGGGAGAGAGCCAGGGTGAGGGTCCCCCAGGGCTCCCGCAACTGTACAAGAGCCAGGACGCACCGTCAAGTTACGGCAGCGCCGTGGCGGCTCCATGTGCTTGACGTCCTCAGGGATAGCGGGCATGTGGTATGATTCTGCAGGCGCAGAAGGGGTGAGGGCCAAACCACCATGAGCAAAGGACACAGCCTTGTGCAACGTTGAGCGTCGCGGTCAAGTCTGGGAGCTGAGCATCGCCCCGATGATGGATCGGACTGATCGGCACTATCGCTATTTCATGCGCCAGATCACCAGGCACACGCTGCTCTACACTGAGATGATCACCACGGCGGCGCTCTTGCATGGGGACCGTGACAAGTTGCTGGGATTTTCAGAAACGGAAAAACCTCTGGCTTTGCAGCTGGGGGGCGATGATCCTGCCCACCTGGCCACCTGCGCCCGTCTGGCCGAAGACTGGGGCTATGACGAAGTGAATCTCAATGTCGGCTGCCCCAGCGACCGCGTCCAGAACGGCCATTTCGGTGCCTGTCTCATGGCCCAGCCCGAGGTTGTAGCACGCTGCGTCGAGGCCATGCGGCAGGCAACCGCCCTGCCGGTCACCGTGAAGCACCGCATCGGTATCGATGCCCTGGACCGCTACGAAGATATGGCCAACTTCGTGCGGATCGTGGCCAGCGCCGGGTGCGACCGCTGCATTGTGCACGCCCGTAAGGCTCTCTTACACGGCCTGAGTCCACGGGAAAACCGCACCGTACCACCACTGCGCTACGATGACGTGTATCGGTTGAAAGGAGACTTCCCCGCGTTGCGCATCGAGATCAATGGTGGCATCACGACTCTCATGCAGGCTACGGCACATCTCCAGCACGTCGATGGCGCTATGATCGGCCGAGCCGCCTATGAGCATCCCTATCTTTTTGCCGAGGCCGATGCGCTCTGCTTCGGCGACGTGACCCCACCACGCACCCGCAGGCAGGTGCTCGAGGCGATGCTGGCCTACCTTGAACGCTGCGTGTCCCAGGGACTCCCACCATACCGCATGGTCCGCCACCTGCTGAGTCTCTTCGCTTACCAACGTGCCGCCAGACTGTGGAAACGGTGTCTCAGCGAGCGTGCCTGGGCACCTGAGACGGCAGTAGCTGGCCTGCGAGAGGTCATACGCCTGGTCCCAGACGAGGTTCTCGACGCTCTCCCACAGACTGCAGGGCCGGTGCCGCAGAGGTTGGCGATTGCTGCAGCAACGTAGCGTCAGGCAAGTTCAGACCGCGGCACGAAGTTGCACAAGATCCAGCCGACAGTGTACGATGAGGCGCACTGCATGCCGAGCGGGGAGTTGATGGCGTGGCAATCCTGAAGCGTAGAGGCATTGCACAGGCGTCTGCACGACAGAACGGGAGGTGAACTATGCGGCTCGTGCTATTTGAGGGACCGGGGGCGGGACGGGGTGTCCGTCCTGGCGTATTAACTGAGGCAGGGGTGGTGGACGTCTCGTCCGCCACTGCGGCGTTGGTGGCCCACTCGCCCCAGCATCTCATGGAGCAGATCATCGACGGTTTTGATGCGCTGCGTCCCGCCTGCGAGCGGCTGGCCGCCAGCGCCCTGCCGGTGCCGCTGGACGTGGTGCGGCTGCGGCCACCGCTGCCCCGGCCAGGCAAAATCCTCTGCTGCATCGGCAACTACTGGGAGCACGCGCAGCGGGAGCCCCGCCCCCTGAATATGTTCCTGAAGAACCCGGACGCCGTCATTGGCCCCGGCGACACCATCGTGCTGCCGGAGTGCACTGATCCTTACGTCTTCCACCACGAGGCAGAACTCGGCATCGTCATCAAGGGCCCAGCCAAGAACGTCAAGCGGGACGACTGGCGTAAGGCGGTGTTCGGCTTCACTGGCATCATCGACGTCTCGGCCCGGGGCGAAGGCCGGCGCACCTGGCGCCAGGGGAGCTGGATGGGCAAGAGCTTCGACACCTTTGCCCCCATCGGACCGTGCATTACGACCACAGACGAGATCGGGGACCCCAACAGGCTGCGGGTGCGCTTCTGGAATAATGGCGACCTGTATCACGATTACGTCACCGACGATATGGAGCACCGGGTCCCGGAGCTGATCGAGTTCGCCAGCATGCTCATGACTCTGCATACGGGCAATGTTATCGCCTGTGGCACCAACCATGAGGGCCTCGGCCCACTCCAGGACGGCGAGTTCTGCGAGATCGAGGTCGAGAAGATCGGCCGCATGGGGTTGCGCGTGCGTGACCCGCTCAAACGCCGGTGGGAGCGCAGCGTCTATCTGGGCCCGGGCTCGACGAACCAGGAGGCGGTGCGGAGGGAGCAGGGCGAGGCCCCAGGAGGTGGGGTATGATACACAAACCCCAGCACCGGATGACTTCCCTGTCCCGGCGACGCTTGCTCCAGGGCACGCTGAGCGGCGTGGCCGGGCTGGCAGCCTGGCATCAGGGCTGGCCGTGGCTCAGGACCGCGGCGGCCCAGAAACGCGCCCCCAGTGGGCAGATGACCTGGGCGGTCCATATCCAGATTGCCCCCACCTGGTTTGATCCGGCGGAAACCCCGGGGATTATCACCCCCTTCATGTTCATGTACGCCATGCACGATGCCCTGCTCAAACCGATGCCCGATAACCCCATGGCCCCCAGCCTGGCCACCACATGGCAGGAGAGTCCTGATGGCCTGGCGTATGACTTTGATCTCCGGCAGGGGGTGAAGTTTCACAATGGCGATGCCTTTACTGCCGAAGACGTCAAATTCAGCTTCGAGCGCTACAAAGGGTCGGGAGCATCGGACCTGAAGAAAAAGATCAAGGCCGTCGAGGTGGTCAATCCTCACCACGTGCGCTTCGAGTTGCATGAGCCCTGGCCGGATTTTCTGACTTTCTACGCCACACCGGCCACCGGGGTGGGCTGGATTGTCCCGAAGAACTACACGGAGAAGATTGGCAGCGAGAAATTTAAAGACCAACCTGTTGGTTTGGGTCCGTATCGCTTTGTGAGTTACCAGCCCGGTGTCGAACTGGTCCTGGAAGCGAACCCCGACTATTGGCGCCAGGTGCCGTACGTCAAGCGCCTGGTGCTGAAGAGCGTCCCTGAGGCCACGACGCGTCTGGCCATGCTCAAGAGGCAAGAAGTCGATGTGGCCTACGCGCTCTTCGGCGCCCTGGGGGAAGAGGTACGCCGCGACCCGAACTTAAAGCTCGAGCCGGTGTTCCCCCCAACCACCCAGTGGGTGGTGTTCACCGCCCAGCAGTACGATCCCAAGTCCCCGTGGTACGACAAACGCGTGCGCCTGGCGGCGAACCACGCCATCAATCGGCAGGCGATCAACGAGGCGGAGACACTTGGATACTCGATCCCGACGGGGAGCATCATCCCGCGCAAGTTCGACGGTGCCCTGGTGCTGGAGCCCTACCCGTACGATCCCAAGAAAGCCCGGCAACTCCTCGCCGAGGCCGGCTACGCCAACGGCTTCGAAGCCGGGGACTGTACGGCCGATATCGCCTTCACTGGCCTCGTTGAGGCGATTGTCAATGACCTGAACGCCGTGGGCATGCGGGCCAGAATGCGACCCGTGGAGCGGGCTGCTGACCAGGCGGCGCATCGCGACAAGACCCACAAGGCACTCGCGCTGCAAGGCAGTGGCGCCTTTGGCAGTGCCGCCACGCGCCTCGATGCCTTCGTGACGAGCACAGGATCACAGTCGTGGATTAAAGACCCGGAGATTGACGCCTGGTACGCCCAGCAGGCCAAGGAGCGTGACCGCCAGAAGCGCGCAGTGCTGCTGCACCAGATCCAGCAGAAGCTGTACGATGAGGTACGCTTTATCCCAATCTGGGACCTCGGCGGCTTGAGTGCGTCGGGCCCGCGGGTGGCGGTATCGGGCCTGGGCTTAATTCCGTTGTATGCCTTCTCCGGTCCATACGAAGACGTGCAGTTGAAGTCGTGAGGGGACGAGGATACACAACGCTCCGCTGGTCCTATCCACAGATCAGGACCGCGACGATCTTGGGCCTAGTCGCGTTCACTCTGCCCGGCCCTGTCGCAGGCTCTCAGGCTTGAACCCCATGGATAAGAGCCTGCGATAGAGTGTGGCCCGATGGATGCCCAGCACACGGGCGGCTCGGCTGATGTTCCACTGCTCCTTGTCCAACATCTCGAGGATGTATTGCCGGTCCCTATCGGCGAGACTTTTGCTATCCTCGGTGCCACCGCGATCTAGCGGTGCCATGCCGCTCGGGATATACGGGGGCAGGCTCTCGGGCGTGAGGACATCACCCGCCGCCATGGTGCACGACCGCTTCATGACGTTCTCCAACTCCCGCACATTCCCTGGCCAGGAATGGGCAACGAGAAGGGCGAGCATCTCTGAGGAGATAACCTTACTGATGGTCCCCATCGCACGCGAAAACTGCTCGACGCAGTGCGAGGCCAAGAGTGGGATATCCCCCTGCCGTTCTCTGAGGGGCGGAAGCTCGATCTGGATGACGTTCAGGCGGTAGAACAGGTCTGGACGGAACGTGCCCTGTTCCATCATAACCGTCAAGTCACGGTTCGTGGCGCTGATCACCCGTGCATCCACATGCAGCGGTTGGCTCCCGCCAATCATGGTGACCTGGTGTTCCTGGAGGAAACGCAAGAGCTTGGCCTGGACCTCCAGCGGTAGCTCCCCCACTTCATCGAGAAACAGCGTGCCACCGTTGGCCTCCGCGAGCTTCCCCTGCCGCTTCTGTGACGCCCCGGTAAAGGCCCCACGCTCGTGGCCGAACAGCTCACTCTCGAAGAGCGAGACAGGCACCGAGGGGCTATCAACCACCACGAGAGGGGTATGGGAGCGTCGGCTGCGCGCATGAATCCAGCGGGCCACCAGCTCTTTACCCGTGCCGCTTTCGCCAGTGATCAGGACAGTGGTATCGGTTGGTGCCACCCGTTCGATAATGTCCTGCAGCGCGAGGATTTTAGGGTCCTTCCCGAGGAAGACGGCCGCTTGCGTGGAGGGAGCTGCACTGCTGAGACTGTTGCGCTCCAGGGCTTTGTGGATTATCAGCAACAGTTCGTCCGGCTCGAATGGTTTCGTGAGGTAATCAAAAGCGCCGAGTTTCATAGTCTCGACCGCGGAGGGAATGGTGGCGTAGCCTGTTAAGATGATCACCGGGGTAGCGGGAGTAAGCCTCTTCACAGCCCTGAGGACGTCGACTCCACCTCCATCGTCCATCTTCAAGTCGGTGATCACTACATCATAGCGCTCCTGCTGTATCTTCTTCAAGGCTTCGCTAAAGCCACTGGCCTCTGCAACCTGGACACCTTTTCTTTTGAGAAATGTTGAGAGGACTATCCGCATCGACCGCTCATCATCCACAATCAGTACCGCGCTCATCGCCGTCCCTCTATCGATTCAATGGAGCCTGTATGCCGGCAACTTCCCCTGGACCCTTTCTCCAGCCATCTGTATCTGACCCGATGGCCTCTGACGCCAGGGGACGCGCAGGGCATCTCCTAGGCCTGGCAGGCGGGCAAACTCACCCGAAACGTGCTCCCCTGGTGCAGCTCGCTCTCGACTTCGATATCCCCCTCGGCTTTGCGGATAATCCCATACGACACCGCTAACCCGAGTCCTGTGCCGCCGTCAGGCCCTTTCCCCTTCGTGGTAAAGAATGGATCAAACAGGTGGCTGAGATGCTCTGCAAGAATCCCACATCCGGTATCCGTAATACTTATTTGGACGCCTGCACGGCTGCTGGTTGTTTGAATGGTGAGTTGTCCCCCCTCGGGCATGGCATCCTCAGCGTTGCGCACCATATTCAAGATTACCTGCTTCAAATGATCCGAAGCGATCGGCACTTGGAGCAACTCAGGCTCCAGAATCATTTCGAGCCTGATGCCTTTTTGCTGGAGCCTTGGTAGGAATAACTGATGCAGACTTTGGATGACTGCATTCACTTCGACTATCTCACCGGCGGTATTCGGGCGACTGAACGCCAGGATTTCCTGGACAATGCGCGCGATCCGGCCGATCTCGGCGTCCACCATCTGGAAGAGTTCTGAACTCGGCAAGTCCTCCATAGGCCCATCCTGCAGGAGTTGCATGGCGGTCTTGATGACGCCCAGAGGGTTATTCACTTCGTGCGCTACTCTGGCTGCCAAATACATGAGCTGTTGTTGCGTCTCCTGCAAGTGATAATTGGATTTCGTCAGGAGGTCTTTTTCCTCGGCCAGGCCTGTTATATGGATCAGCAACGACATGCGCATCTGCTCAAAGGCACGGGCCAGGTAGCCGATCTCATCCTTGGCGGCGGTGGTAATGGGCTGATCGTAGGCTCCCGCGGTGATCTCCCGGACTTTGAGCACTAATTCCCCAACCGGCTTCGAAATCTCCCTGGAGAACAACACGGCCAACAATGCGCCGCAGACGGTCGCGACCAGACT
>WNEY01000700.1_pt1 | contig 21750 bp, 13 predicted proteins | sample 5400531 | NCBI WGS metagenome assembly WNEY01 (sample SAMN13153338, study PRJNA577476) | soil metagenome | isolation source: 200 cm saprolite under Douglas fir tree site 1 | place: USA:California | collected 2015-04-18
TTGAACCATCCGGGGAACTTGAGGACCGATCCGTTCATCATCTTGAACCGACTGTTCGCGCCGGAGACCGTGAACGCGAGCTTCAGGAACGGGGAGATGGATTCCGTCTGCGTCGTGACGATCGAGTTGTCGAGGACGAGCTCGCCCCCCGCGTTCACATTGAGCGCGTAGGTCTGATGGGCCGTGTCCTTGGCGAAGCTGAGGCCGCCGTTGCTCAGCGTGAGGCTGCCACCGGAGTTGATGTTGATGGTCGCGTCGACCGTGTAGAGGATCCCGGTGCAGACTTGCGTCGTGGTGATCGTCCAAGTCTGCGTGATGACGCCCCCGACCTGGTCGCAGGTGCCTGCGCGCGCCCCCGCGCTCAGCGCAAGGACTGCCGCGAAAGCTCCGCCGAAAACCAACGACCAAACGATCACGGCGCTCAGGGTCTTATGGCTCGAATCGACCCGGCCCGACATCGTACGACCTCCCCGATCGAACCTCCGCTGTACCCGAGGAGGGTTCGGACCGGTGGGCATGTTGCGCGACCATCCGGGACCGATTCTTAAATAGGTTGCCGCGCGGTTATCCGTCCCGATACGGACCTGTTCTCACGCAGGAGAACACGCGATTCAACAGAGAGGTCTTCTTTTATCTATAGTCCGCTATGAAAATCGTGACGTCGTCGCAGAAACCGCTGGGTGCGAGACGGCGCGCCACAAGACTCGAGCGATTAGGACATCGTTTTTCCGACGCACACAGCCTGGTTCGTGCCCCGCGCGCATGCGGAAGAAGCGCGCCGCCGATGGGCTCTCCTGATTATCACGCTATCACCGAATGGTAACTACCACGAACACTTTATATAGCGTCGGCTCGGGTGCAAGACTGTTCTCCCTGAGCCCACCGGGAGGCCACGACATGAAGGTCATCCTGCGCGAAGACACATCGGGTGTGTCGGAAGTCATCGGCACGATCCTCATCCTCTCAATGACGGTCGTCTTGTTTTCAGTGATCATCATCTGGGTCGGCAGCATCCCTACGCCGGTCGCGCAGTCTCGCCTGGACCTCCGGTCCCAACTGGACCCCATCTACAACGCCGCGGGGGTGGAAGTCGGTGTGAACATCACGCTGACCCATCAGGGCGGCGAGGCAATCGCCCCGGTCCCGACAATCATTTACGTGACGTCGCAGCGGGGGACCAATCCTCCGACGACATCGATCTTCACGCTCCACAAATACAACCTAGTGCTCGGCAATGGACTCTTGGACGGCACAGACAGCGTCTGGGACATCGGCGAGCGGTGGAACTACAACACCCCAGCACTCCGCTCTACGGACGCGATCACGGTAACGATCGTGGACACCTCGAAGAGCCAGGTCGTGTGGTCGGCACCGATGAACGCACCCCAGGGCACGCGGCCCCCGGTCTTCATCGACAAATGGGCGGACGGAGTCTGGGCGACCGACACGATCGATCCGGTCCAGGCGCAACTGGGCTTCTATCTCTTCGCGAAGGTCACGGACCCGGATGGCGACCTGAACCCGAACTCGGTGTACGCGACGATCACCGCGTGGTACGGGTCCGGGACCGCTTGCGCAACCCCCCAGAAGATGAAGGACGACGGCGTGTTCCCGGACAAGGCCGCTGGGGACTCGGTCTTCACCTTCGGCGCGAGCGTCTGCACCAATCCTCCATATCCCGCGCTCAGCTGGGCCGGATCCATCATCCTCCTCAATGCGACGGACCTGAAGGGCCACCAGACGACGACCCGACTTGTCCTGGACGTGGTCCAGCAGACGGGCGGCGGTGGGGGGACCACGACGATCCCCAGCTCCCTATGGCAGTACATCGGCTTCGTTCAGATCCGGACCGGGGAGGTCTGGATCTCCAACCTGAGCGATGCGGGCGGCTACGACTCGGCCAGTCGGTACCAACCGTACAGGGTCACGAAAGCACTGCTCAATGGGAATGGTGGGGCGCTGTTCCATTTCAAGATGGCCAACCATGGGAATACCACCATCTTCATCGATGGATACACACAGGCGTTCTTCGTAAACACGCAGTCCTCGTCGGGTACAGCGCTCTTCATCTCAGCGCCTTGTGACCCGACCATCCAGCCGGGCGCGGGCGGTGTCGCAGCCTATCCCGGTACGGCCAGCACCACGAACTTCCAGTATGCACACGCGGGTCTCCCAGCCGGCTGCAAGGCGGGCATTCCCCCAGGAGTCTTTGATATTAACCTGCTTGACCAGGAGAAGGGAGGCACCCCGTACGTGGTCTTGATGTACCCGAAGGCGCCCTTCACCACCGGAGCGGCCAACAACTGGGCAAACGTCGGGACATACTACCTGAGCATCCTCGTCTCGGGCATGTCGGGTCCTTCGAACTACACGTACGCGATGCTCACAGGCACCGGGCAGCCCAACCCGTTCAACTGCGCCGGCCTTGGGGTGAACTACAATCCGATTAACCACCTCAGCGACCCAATCGTGGCCTGCCGGACCAGTTGGTACGCGCAGGTGATCCCGTTTGTCGGAATGACCATCGTCGGCTGAGGGGCGAGGCCCCGGAAACGGATTAGCTGATTTCAGCCGACACCCATGCACTTCGGAGCCATCGGTGGTGCTCACCATCCGGCGGCCCCAGGTGCATCTCGGTGGTTCCCTGCACTGCTGGGGGTCCCGTCACTATCTGCGCGGGGCAGCCTCGGCAGCGTTCCGTCGGGGCCCTTGCGTATCCCCCGTTAATGCTTGAGAGCCTCTCAATTCAGGAAGCCCATCAATTCCCGGGATCTCATCCTGGTCCAATCGCGGATTCACAACACGATGGGACTGCCAAAGGCTCACATCGAAGATCTGGTGCCGGTGGTCGATTCGCAACAGTCGCGAGTTGGAGATGTTGGCCCGCAACCTTCCTGAGCAAACGGGCCGATCGGTGCTTGGAATCACGTGTCCCGGGGTTCGGTTCCCATACCGCTTCACGCTCGTCCGGACACCGCCTCCGATGCGATTCTTTCCGAGGGTCGGGATGAGGTCCCTCCCAAGTCCCGTTCTCGAGCGGATGATTGCACGGGCGAGGTCTCCACAACTCAACCGGCGCCTGTCTCAGGCTTGTTCCGAGGAACTCGGTCCCGGGGTAGGACGAAAGTCCGCACGGTTTCATCCTCGGAATCACCAACTCAATATCCCAACACGCACCCCTCAGCTCGTTTCGCGATAATCGAATCGAGTCCGGTACGTGAAGACCTGGCTCCGTGTGATCCTTCTCGTAAACGTTTCGCACCGGGCGGTAGTCGGGGTTGTGTCCCAACCAGCGGAGGGCCATGTCCCGGTAGGAACACACGGAGGCTTACCTGCCGGTTCGAAGTCCAATGGGGCCGCGAGCAACACCCTGGCGCCGATCAAGGTTCTTGGCAGTCGTCTGTGGCTCGGCAAGTCTGCCGACAGCCTGGTTGGGACGAGCTCAAGGGCGACAGCACGAAAAGCGTGGAGAAACGAGAAGACAACGAATGAAAAGGGGTTGGAGGAAGGCGAGACTAAAGCTCGTCTTCCGTGGAGTTGTCGCCCGACCCGCCGGATCCTTCGCCTTCCTTCGAGTCCATCGGCTTCTTGATGACCCTCTTCTGGACGACGGGAGGCGGTCCGGTCGAGGTGCCTTCCGGCGGCGGGGGCCCGCGGGCCGAGGTCCTTCGGGCCGGCGCACCGGCGACGACGGCTCCGCCGCTCGGCGGGCGCTGGTCCCGCATGAGGGATCCGCACTTGTGACACACGGTCGCCGTCACGGAGTTGAGGGTGCCGCAGGTCGCGCAGGGCTTGGAGCCCATCTTGCGCATCTCTTCTTCCTCGCGGAGCCAGTCTTCGAACGTGAGGAAGGTCGGCTGCCGCCGCCACCAGTCCTGGAACTCGGTCTCCGAGAGCGCGCGGCCGAGCTGCCGAGAGGCTTCCTGCTTGAACTTCTGCACGACCTCGTCGTACTGGAGGCGCATCTTCTGCTGGTAATCCGCCATCTCGAGTTGGCCGGTCGCGAACTCGACGCCGCACTCGGGACACTGTTTCACGTCGACGGGGATCCAGGCTTGGCAGTTCGAGCACTTCGCCATGTCCCGCTCGAACTCGACGCCACACTTCGGGCACGTCGTCGCGTCCTCCGGGATGAAGGCGCCGCACTCACCGCATTCGACCATCTTGCCGAGTCCGAAGACTTTCCAGTAGAGGGTGACGCCGATCCCGGCCGCCACGGCGGCGGCAAGGACGATCAGGAACAGCCACCACGGGATGCCGAGGAACGGCACGGGCGTGTAGATGAACGACACGGTCTTCGTTACCGTCACGGGTCGGCTGTCGGGCTGGATCTGACTCGAAGTGGGCGTCACGACAACTGTGTACGGCCCATCCGGAGCGTTGCCAGGTACGTTGATCGTCCCGATGAACAAGCCGTCGGGGGACCCCGACATCGTCGTGTTCGATGCGATCGCGGTTCCGGCCGAGTTTCGCAACTCAATCGTCACCTGGACGCCGGGAATCGGGTTCAACCCGCTGGTCGAGCGGACGTATCCCGTGACGCTGAGTTGGGTCCCGGGCTGCACGGCGTCCCCGGAGCTCGGCGTTGAAATCGCGGTGAATCCTTGCGGCGGAGGCTGGACGTTCACCGTGATGTTCGCAAAGTTGTTGGCCTCCTGGGCGACGCCGCCTTCATTGATCGTATTGTCCGGATCGACGATCAGCTCCAGGGGCTGAGTTCCTACCGCGCTCACGCCGACGACGTTCAACGTCTGGTTCACAGATCCGCCTGCGAGGATCGAGAGGCCATTCACCCGGGCGACCTGCGTCGCGCGGTTGTTCACGAATGCCGCGATGTCAACGCTCGTGGCGTTCGTCTGCCCCTGATTGTAAATTTTCGCGTAGACCGTGAATGGCTGGTTTTGGACCACGTTCATCGTCCCGACATAGTCGGACTGGTTGAGCATCAGATCCGGCAGCGTCCGTACCCGGACGTTTAAGGCAACCGTGGCTCCCCTGTTGTTGTCGTCCCAATTCGTCGCTGGATACGGGTTGAAGTCGACGCCACCCGGTGCAATCGCGGTGGAGTACGCGAAGGTCAACTGATAGTTCCCGAACGACTGCGCGTTCGGCAGCGAGGCCTGGGTGATTTGGTCCGTCCACAGCGGAATGCGCGCTTGGCCCCTTCCATCGGTCCGGTTCCAAGCGTTAGCGCCACTCGAGGTCTTACCGAGGTAGGCGAGGGACCGCGCGCTCGGCGTCGTCGAACCGGCGTTATCCGGATACGAGGCGGTGGTCGCACCTGGACTCATCTGCGACCAAATCGTCGCGCCCGTCACAGGGAATGCCGTCGAATCGACCGCGGTCGCGTGCACCCATCGGAAGAGATACACGCTCCCGGTGGCGGCCAACGGCCGGAACGCCGACATCCAGTTCGTCTTCAACGTGGGATTCTGCGAAGGGTCCGTGGTGACGTTGTACAGGTAGGCATTCGACGTGGCGTCGACTTGCAACTCATTATGGAGACCCACGATGTTGGAGTAGTCCACGCCGAGGTAGGTGTCGTAGGCGTAGAGGTTGCTGCCTCCGGCCAACGTCACATTGCCCTCGACGATGCCGGTCACGCCGCTCCCGGTGCTGGCACTCGCGTTCTCGTAAATCTTGTCGATCCGAGATCCGTAGAGGCTCGCGGTCGTCGAAGACCACGCGATAACCGGGCTGTCATCGTTGTCGTCCTGATAGACCCCGACACCTGCGAGGTCCGCCGCGGTGAAGCCGGTGATCCTCGAGCCAGTGACGTCGATCGTCGCACCGGTCGCATTGAACCATCCGGGGAACTTGAGGACCGCGCCGTTTGTCATCGCGAAGTGGCTGCCGGCCCCGGAGACGGTGAGGGCGAGCTTTACGTATGGCGAAATCGCGTTCGGTTGCGTCGTAACAATTGAATTGTTAAGGACGAGCTCTCCGCCCGCGTTCACGTTAAGTGCGTAGCCCTCGTGGGCTTGGTCTTTGGCGAAGCTGAGGCCGCCGTTGATCAGCGTGAGGCTGCCGCCGGAGTTGATGTTGATCGTCGCATCGACCGTGTACAGGATGCCGGTGCAGACTTGCGTCGTCGTGATCGTCCAGGTCTGCGTGATGACGCCCCCGACCTGGTCGCAGGTGCCTGCGCGAGCAACCGGGGTCAGCGCGACGACGGTCGCGAAAACTCCGCCCAGCGCCAGGGTCAAAACAATCAAGAAACTGAGGGCCTTCCCATTCCGTTCGGCTCGGCTAGACAAGCAAATACCTCCGCGGGTCGTGGCTTCGGAACGCGACCGAAAGACTACGACCGGTGGGCATGCGCGGGCCATCCTGGACCGCTTTATAAATAGGTTACCGCGCGATTATCTATCCCGATACGCAAACGTTCTCACGCAGGAGAATAAATCGAGAAATATGGAGGGAATAATTTTATCGGTTCGGATGGATGGAAATGAACGAAAGCCACCGGAGAAGAACTCAAACGCGAGACGATCCGGCCCGTCCACGGTCCTTTTTGAACAGCCCGCCTCGAATCATATCACTTTTTTCTTCAAGACCTTCTTGACGCTGACCGGGAGTTTCTTCGATGCCTTGTCCTCATCGCCCATCCGATGACCGCACGCGTAGCACATGATCGCATCGGACGAAACCATCGTGCCGCACGAGGGGCAGGGAATCTCGGACTCGCCTTCCGTCTCGGTCGCCTCTTCCGCTGCAGTCTCCTCTTGAAGCCGATGACCGCAGGCGTAGCACATAATCGCATCCGATGAGATCATCGTGCCACAGGCGGGGCAGGCGAGTTCCGACTCTGCGCCCGATGACGGCTCGGCTTGGATCATGCTCTTCGCGACAGGCTTCGCCTGCGCGGCAACCGGAGTCGACTGAACCGGCTTGACTGTCGTTGAGACCGGGGTAGGCTGCACCTGCGGGCCGCGCACTCCGGGAGGAGACACCGGCCCGGCGGCGACGGGTCTTGGAGCGGCGGGCATCGGGCCCGCCATCGTGGCAGCAGACGCCGCCCTGACGCCCTGTTCGTTCGCGAGGAGCTGCTTCTCTCTCTCGATCAGCCGTTTCGCCTCTTCCGCGATCTTCCCCCGGGCCGCCGCGATGTTCTCTTCGTCCACCGCCACCTTCTTCTCGCGCTCCACCAGCTCGCGGTTGCGGCCGATCTGTGTGTCCAGAGCCGATTTGTGTTCTTCGAGGAGCTTGACAATCTGTTCTTGTCTCACCGCGATCTCGGTCTTCCGATTCGCGATGTCTTTCGCATGCGTCGCGGTTTCGGCGTCGCGGCGAGTCATCTCCTCTTCTCGCTTCACGAGCGACTCGAGGCGCCTCCCTAGCTCCTGTTCACGGGCGACGAGCTGGTTTTCTTTCGCGAGGACCTGCTGTTTCGCCGAATCGAATTCCCGATCCCGAGCATCGAGGGCTTGTTCTTTCTGCTCAAGCTCCTTCTCGCGGGCGCGCATGCCCTTCTCGCGACCGACGAGCGAGTCGCGCTCGTCCGCGAGGGAGGTCCGTTCCTGTTCGAGTACCCGGCGGTCTTCCTCGATCTTGGACGCTTGTCCTTGCAGCGAGGTCTCTCGCTCCTTGAATTTTGCGTCCTGTGACTTCAGGCTCTCGTCGAGTCTCTTCAGCGCGTCTAGCGTTTCCATGATTGATGCTTCGGCCATCTACGGTGCCCTCCGGCAAGGTGCGTGGGTTTCGCCGAGCCCCCAAGGCATCGGCGGATGAGCGGACATCACGAATTCCCTCCCGCTTCGAAGATCGGACCCATCACGGTGATACCACCTTTCCGGATCTCGATCGCGTGTTTCTCCATGGAATGCTCGACGGAGCGCATCTTCTCGACCTGGAGATACCGGACGAGCTTCCCTCGGGAGCGATCCAGTCCAAGCATGACGATCCCATCGACGAGGAACCCTTCGTTCCCGAGAATCTGGCTCTCGGCATCCGCGCTCCGCTCCATGACCACGAGCGACGTCAGTTCGTTGTCGCGGAGCATCTTGAAGAAATAGAACATTCGTTTTCGCATATTGTTCGTGTTCTCCATGAGGGAGTATAGTGCTCCGAGGGAGTCGAGGGCAAAGATCTTGAATTTGTGTCCGTGGACCTTCCGGTAGTGTCCAATCATCCGTTCGATGAACGCGAGGTAGTCCGTTTGGTCTTCCGGTCCCACGACCGCGTCGATTTCCCGAAGGTCCGTGAAGTCGCTGATCTGCATGTTCATCGACAGCTCCACCCCGAGGGACTCCATGTTGCGCAGATGAGACTGGACCGTCTCCTCGAGCGTGGTGTACAGCCCGAACTCCCCCGTGTCTTTGAGGTAGCGCGACATCAGCGTGTAGCAAAACGAGGTCTTCATCGACCCGGGCGGCCCCGTGACCAAGATGACTTTCGGCGGTACAATCTCGGAGCGAATCACTTTGTCCAATCCGTCGATAGCACTGCGAAAGGCCATGGCCACGCCGTTGCGTCATCCCACGGGCCCAAGGCTCACTTAATCGTTTTGCGCTGATTATCCGCGTTATGACTTATCATTCTCTGAACTGAGTCCGGAAAGTCTTTGTACGCAGCTTCAAGATAGAAACGCGTCGACGTATTCGAGGTGTCGGCTTACGCCACCGAAGGAAACGAAAGTCTGTCCCGTCTGTGATTCGCCGATCGACGCGGACGCGCGCGTGTGTCCTTCGTGCCAGACGGACCTGACCCTCTTCGACATCGGCGGTTCCCTCGATCCCGCGGAGGTGCCGGTCAAGGACGGCCGGAGCATCGACGAGATCCTGGCGTCGATCATGGAAGGGAAGGAAGACCACAAGGAAATCTTCGAGAGTTTGAAGAACGTGGCCCGCGAGACACCCGAATCGGGCGACGTCCTCGCCGAGACCAAGGCCTCGGTCGCAGCTGAGACGGCGAAGGAACTCGGGGAGCAATTCCTGTGCCCCGTCTGCGAGACGTTGGTCGCTGCCGACGCGACGGCCTGTCCGAGCTGCGGGGCCGAGTTCTCGGAGGGCGGAGCGACCGAATACGAGTGCCCCGTGTGCAAAGCCTCCGTGCCGGCGGACACGGATCGGTGCCCGAGCTGCGGAGTCCGGTTCGCGCCGGACGTCCCCGTCACGGCCGAGAGGCCGACCCGGGGCGGACGGGTTGAGACCGCGGCCCTCGAGACGGCGCGACCGTCCCCGTCTCTCGTGAGCGTCGCCACCGAGCGGGTGCCCCTCGGGAAGGCTCCGCGAACGCCGCTCCAGAACCGAATCGACCAGCTCCGCCGGACGCGTCGAGAGGCCGAGCGACGAATACCATCGGGAGACCGGAAGCTCCTCTACCGGGAACTGCCCAAGCTCGTGAACGAGGTGAAGCCGCTGTTGGTGTCGGCGAAGCGGATCGGGCTGGAAATCGAGGACGGGAAACGCCTCATCAACGATGCAATCCAGGCGGGGAAAGGTCGGGACATCGAGCGAGCCGTGTCGCTGATCGCCGATGCTCGGCGCAGCTTGGACATCGCGTTTGCCGACTTTATCAGCAGCCGAATCGACACGGTCATCCAAGAGCTCCGAGCGGCGAAAGGAGAGGCCGGCGTTCAAGTCGCCACGCCGAAGCTCTCCGAGGCCGTGGGGCGCCTGGAGGCGGGCGACTACGACGCCGCTTGGGATCTGTATCAGGCGGCCCTTGGGACGTTCCATATCGAAGCGAGGGACTTCCATGAGGCCCGCAAGGTCGTCGACGACGGCGATCGGCTGGCCCGAGACGTGCGCACGATGGGGATGGAACTGCGCGATGTGGAACGACTCCTGCGACAGGCGCGCGAATCCTTGGAGCGTCGGGATGTCGGTGGCGCACTCCGTTTCGGCAAGCAGGCCCGGGAGCGGATGAAGAGGGACGTGCCTGCGTTCGTCCAAGACGAGATGCGGAAAGCTCGGAACGAACTGCTCGATCTGAAGGTCCAGGGGAACGACCTCGCCAAGCCGATCGGGATCCTGAAGGACGCGAGCGCGAACGTGAAGCAGGAGGCGTGGGGCGACGCGCTCCGGCAAATCCGAGAATTCCGCAAAGCGATCAAGCGGCTCGGGTGAGTCAGGCTCTCTGCGAAGGGACCCGCCTCACATCCATGTCCCGCTCGAGGACCTTCAGTTCCTGATCTTTCAAGGTCGCCGGTCCGAGCGAGATAATGAACGCGTAGCGGCTCTCCGAAATCGCGTCGAGGAGCCTTCGCACGAACTTGAGGACGGCGTCGAACGAACTGTTCGAAACGAGGTATTCAATCCCGTCCAAGAGGACGGCCCCACGGGGCTGTTTCGTCATGAAATCCTCGATTTCGTACACGATGCGCTCGAGCGACGGCGCGATTGTCTCCTCCTCGGACCCTTCGTGGTCCGTGAGCCACAGAACGCGTTCCGCGGGAAGGTCGCGACCTTGCCGTACCCGCTTCGGATTCGTGCGGGTGATGACCAGGCCGCCGCCCCCACCACCGAGGAACTGCGCGAAGAGACGGAAAGCCTCCGCGGGACGTTCCTCCTCTATCAGGTAGCTGCGGCCTGGAGTGAGTTCGTTGGACCCGGAGGATGGGGTGCGCTCGCGCTCCAGCCTCGGCTCCGCAGTCGGCTCCAGAGCGGTCTCTGATCGTCCCTCCGCTCTGACGCCCGAGAGGACTTCGCGCGCCACCTCCTCGTTGATCGGTCGGCCCATCATCGACGAGAACGCCACGACGCGGTTGAACGCCCCGCCCAGTTCGCGGACGTTGTCCTGGACGAGGTTCGCGATGTACGTCAAGACATCGGAATCGATCGAAATCTTCGCATCCCGGGCGCGCCGCTCGAGGATCGCGATCCGCATGGGGAGTTCCGGGGGCTCAAGGCCGGCGACCAGGCCCGACTCGAACCGGGAGACAAGTCGTTCGTCCAGATTCGGGATCGCCTTCGGCGGGCGGTCGCTCGCGAGGACGATCTGCTTCTCTGCATCGTGGAGATCGTTGAACGTGTAGAACAGCTCCTCGTGTAGCTCGGGCATCCCGCTGAGGAACTGAATGTCGTCGAGGAGGAGGCAGTCGACCCCCCGGATGCGCTCCCGGTACGAGGCCAAGGCGCCTTGCTCCTTCGCTGCCGCGAGCCCCGAGCCGAACGCTTCGCACGTCATGTACAGCACCTTCGCGTCCTTCGAGTGCGACGCGATGTAGTTCCCGATCGCATGGAGGAGATGGGTTTTGCCGAGGCCGGGACCGGACGTGACCAACAGAGGGTTGTACGCCTTCGCAGGCTGCTTGGCAACCGCGACGGCGGCGCCGTGCGCGAACCGGTTGCTCTCTCCGACGACCAGCGATTCGAACGTGAAGGACTGCACGAGGTTCGTCGCCTCGTCGCGGGCCGGAGGGGCTTCCTCGAGGGCCTTGGCGAATTCCTCCCGCGTTGACAAGGTGGTACCGGGTCGTAACGCCTGCTGCTGCCTCATCACGAGCTCGAGGACTTGTCTCGTCCGCTCCTGAGAGTCCCGCTCCCGCGCAACCTCGACCTGTCGCCGCGCTTCGATCTGGCGAAGGCTCTCGATCGCGTCTCGGAGGCTTTCCACCTCCGTGTCGATGTCCGGGTGGCCCAACGGATCCTTGAGTCGTTCTCGGAGGCTGGCGGCCCGGGACTCGAACCCGCTGATGTCGAGGCTTGCAAGAATCTCGGCGACGGCCTCTGCCTTCTTGACGCCCTCCCGCATCGCGACCGCCGAGGCGGTGAGGACGGTCGTATCCGCCTGGAGGTTCGCCTCTACCGAGGTGACATCGTACCCCTTTGCCCTCCATGCGCGGATCTGCTTCTCGATGTCGGCGCGTTCCATCGCCTGGGGGATCTTCGCCTTCTTGAAGACCTTCGCGGGGCGCTCGAGGACCGCATCCGCATGCTCGCGAACGAGTCCGTCCATGTCGACGCGCGCGTGCAACTCCAGGACGCACGCCTCATCGTAGGAGTCTTGCCACACCTTTTTCAGAGCGCTACGCCCGCGGTCTTGCGCGTCGTCGCGTTGGTACAGGCTCGCCTCCGGGTTCCCGCCGCGCAGGAGGACGATTCCCTCGGCCCGCCTCCCCGAGGCGGTGCGCACCGACCGGACGTAGCCCGAGAACGAGTACTTCTTCAGATCGAGGAGGAGCTGCTTGAGCGCATTCGGCCCGCCCCGCGTTGTCCGGATGAGTTTTCCCTCTGGTAGGAGGAGGTCCTGGGGCGTAACGTTCCCTCGGTGGTAACGGCCCATTCCCCCGGCCCCTCTAAAAAGGTTCCAACCTAGTTTCCCCGTTTGAGAACACAGACTGATTATGGGCGGTGGCCAGCGTGCGTCCCGATGCAAAAAAACTATTACGGCCCGGGATGTAGCGCCGGCGCCGATGGCCCGAGACTTCTTCACGATGGACGATTTCGACCTCTCGGGCCGGACGGTCTTGCTGCGGGTCGACATCAACTCACCGATCGATCCCGGGACCGGCGCCCTCCTGAACGACGCGAGAATCCGGGAGCACCTGACGACGATTCGCGAGCTGCGACACTCGAAAGTGGCCCTCCTCGCGCACCAGTCCCGACCGGGAAAAGATGATTTCACGACGCTGGAAGTCCACGCGGAGCGCATCGGCGCGCTCTTGGGACGACCCGTGCGGTATGTGTCGAGCCTGTTCGGTCGACCGGCGATCGAAGCGATCGAGGCGATGCGACCCGGCGACGTGGTCGTCCTAGAGAACACGCGTTTTTACTCGGAGGAGGAGGCGCTCGCCGATGCGAAGCTCGAGAAGATGGCGAAGACGCATATTGTGCAGCGGCTGGCGCCCCATGCGGACTATTTCGTGCTCGACGCATTCGCGGCCGCACACAGGGCCCAGCCGAGCCTTGTCGGATTCTGCGAAGTCCTCCCGTCGCTCGCGGGTCGAGTCATGGAACGCGAGTTGACGATGCTCAGCCGGGCCGTGCAGGATCCGGCTCGGCCGAAGATTGCCCTCCTCGGTGGCGTCAAAGCGGACGACTCCATCGCGGTCGCACGCCACATGCTCGAGCAGGATCTCGTCGATACCGTCCTCACGTCCGGGGGCGTGGCGAACCTCTTCCTGGACGCCGCGGGATTCGACCCGGGCACCTCGACGACCGACTTCATGCGTCGGGAGGTCAGCGAGTACGACGCCCATCGGGCGATGTGCAAGGACCTCCTCGAGAAATTCCGGCGCCGGATCCTCTTGCCCTCGGACGTGGTCCTGAACGACCGTGGCGAGCGGATAGCGATTCCCGTCTCGATGCTGCCCGCGAAGTTGCCGGTCTACGACATCGGATTGGACACGATCGCGCGATATGTCGAACAAATCCGACGCGCGAAAACGATCTTCTTCAACGGGCCGGCGGGCGTCTTTGAGCTGGAAGCGTTCTCGGTCGGAACGCGGGAGCTGCTTACCGCGATCGCGGAGGCGGACGGCTTCTCAATCGTCGGCGGCGGCCATACCGTCGCGGCGGTCGAGCAATTCGGCCTGCAGGATCGGATCGACCACGTAAGCACGGGCGGTGGAGCGCTCATCAATTTCCTCGCAGGGAAGGAGCTACCCCTCGTCACCGCGCTGAAGCATTCGTACAAGAAATTCGGGAAGACCGCGAAGTGACTCGGACCTGCGCTCCCCATCCGATTCAACATAAGCCGATATATATCGGGAGGCTTTGGCGCCCCGATGCTCCGTCTGCGGAGGCCTCCGGAGTGGGGGGTGGACCCCGTACCGGACTCGCTCCGGATTCTCCGGACGTTCGACTTCTTCGTGCTGTGGTCGAGCCTCGGCGTGGGGCTGTTGGTCCTCGCGGCGGGCGCCCTGCTCGTGACCCTCGGGCTGACCCTCTGGGAGAGCATCCTCGTATCTCTCGCGGGTTCCGTCGTCGGGAGCGTCTTGCTCGCGGCCGCCGCCCACCATGGCAGCCGTGCCGGCGTCCCGACGATGGTCAGCCTCCGCCCGATCCTCGGACGCAGCGGCTCCTACGTGCCCACAGGGCTGAACGTCCTGCAGCTCTTAGGCTGGACCGCGTTCGAACTGCTCGTCATGGGCGAGGCCACGGCGATCCTCACGAACCGTTTCCTCGGGCCATGGACCGCGGCGATCTTCGTGCCCATCTGGGGAGCGGTCACCGCCGCCCTCGCCCTGGGCGGACCTCTCGCCGTCGTGCGGGACTGGCTCGAACGGTTCGCAATCTGGATCGTGTATGCTTCAACCGCCGCAGTCGCGATTGCCCTCCTGCTCCATGGCCTCAACCCGAACTTGCGGCCCGCCCCCGTGGCGGGGAATTTCCTCGGGGCCAATTCCATCCTCCTTGGCGTGGACCTCGTCGTCGCGATGCCGATTTCCTGGTGGCCTCTGATCTCCGATTACAATCGGTTCGCGGTGCGTCCGAGGGACTCCGCCTTGGGAACGACCCTCGGTTACGTGGTGGCGAACACCGCGTTCTATGCGCTCGGCGCCGGACTGGCGTTCCTCGGCATCACCCGGTTCGGGATGGATCCCTCCGACCCGACCGTCTTCCTCCTCACGCTCGGCCTCCTGGGCCTGAGCGTCCTCCCGCTCCTCGCGATCCTCGCGGACGAGACCGACAACGCCTTCGCGGACGTGTATTCGACGGCCGTGTCCGTCCAGAACCTCCTGCCCAAACGCCGCCAATCGGGTATCATCCTGGCAGCCGTCGCGGTCGGCATCGGCGCGGCGTGGTACCTCATTGGCACCGGTCAGGGAATCGGGGGCGACTACCAAGGATTCCTGTTGCTGATCGGGGGACTGTTCGTCCCGTTGCTGGGCGTCGTGGTCGCGGACTCCTTCGTGGTGCGACGCGGAACGTACCCGGCGGCTGCGTTCTTCGAGGCCGCGCCCCGATGGCGGTGGCCTGCGTTCGCGAGCTGGATCCCGGCCGCGGCGCTGTACTTTGCAATCGCTCTCTTGAAGCTCCCAGTCGGTGCGACGTTGCCCTCGTTTGCGCTGGCCGCGGCCCTCCACGTTGCGTTCTCGAAAGTAGAGGCGGCCTTGACCCGACCTATATCGGCGACCGCTGGCGGAGATCCTTGAGGCCGCCGGTACCCACCGCTTGTTATCCCGAAACGACGAGAGCCATCGGGAAGCAAGCTCGGCCTAATCGGGCATTGCTTCGGTCGTCATCGGGTCGAGCACGCTACCGATCGGAGCCTGCCGGTCCGGAGGGGATTCGCCTAGGACTCCCAGGCCACGACAACCTGGGGGAGCTTCGCGATCGTCCCGTCACTCCGTGTGAACGTGGTCAACGTGTCATCGACGAAGATGACGGCCGCTTTGGCGTTCTGCGGGTTAATCGCGACCTGGAACAAGTCGAGCAGGTTCCGCGTGCCTCGGGCGCAGCCCGTGCCGAACGTACAGACGACGCCCACGTGGTTCGAGTGGGCGGAGACGGTGACCTGCGTGAAGTGGGCGCCGTCGTCCATCGACTCGGCCATCGTCGCATTCCAGACGGCAGCCGGATCGTCCTTGCTCGTGGCCGTCGTACTGTAGTAGGCGAGGTCCACATGATGGTTGTACGCCGCAATCGCGGGGAACACCGCGGTCACCGCATCGCCGGTGTTGATCCGAACCGCGTTCGACCATGTCGCGCCGTGGTCCGTTGACGATGCCATGGAGACGTTGTGGGCGTCGGACCAGGACGCGTACAGATTCCCATTTACGGGGTCGATCGCGAGGGCGGGGAATACGTTGTTCAAAGCCGCATTGACGGGCGCGTGAAAGACAATGCTGGGGGTCCAACTCAAGCCCATGTCGGTGCTCCGAGAAACGACGATGTTGTTGAAGAAGGCGTTTTTGGCCTTCTGGAGGCCGCCCTGACCCGCGGCGTAAATCGCAAACACGCTGTGGGTTGATGGATCCGCCATGATCTTACCTTGGTCGTTGTCGAATGTCGAGATGGACGTGAAGCCGCCTTGCCCCACAATCGGGTCCCCCACTTTGGTCCACGTGATGCCGTCGTCCATCGATCGCCATACCTTGATTCCCGTGCTCGACCCAGAATCATGGTACGAGATGTACACGACGTTTCCGTCCGAGGTAACCCATGGACGATCTGCTTGGGTGTGATCGAGAATTTGGGCCGTGCAGTGCGCGAAGTTGTCGGAGGTGTCGTCGTTCGGGCAGGTAATCGATGAAACGCCGAGTTGCCGCCCGAGGAAGTTCGGGCCCGGGAAAAACATGAGCGTCGTGATGTGCAATGTGCCGGTGGAGCCCAGATCGAGATCGGCGTCCTCCCCTCCGATGCCCTTGCCAATCGAAGCATCCGGTGCCCCCTGGAACATGGGACTAGCGCCAAAGGAGGCTTTCCAGATGTTCGTCTGAAACAGGATCCAGGAGAGCGCGCTGAAGACCACGTTGCCGCCGGCATCGATCGTCACAGCGGGCTCACTGCTGCCGTTCGACACAATCAACGGAACGTTCGTGAAGCTCGTCGTGGCAGTCGCTGCGGTGGCAGGGGCGGTAGCCAACGAGGCAGCGGTCGCCAGAATTAGAAACAACGCAAGGCCAAAAGCCCGTACGATCTTGATTCGCATTGCTCGATTCCTCCTCCGTTGACGCGCAGCGCCGAAGCGATGGAAATACCTTTCTCCGAATCAGGCGGATGTTTCCAATTCCGAGAGCGTGTGCGCAGAGCCGCCTCGGTCGTTCAGGTCCTGCCCGGTGCCCGCGGCACCCCGAGATAATAGACGCTTTGAGAGAAGCCACCGCAGGGATTCGAACCCCGGACCTGCAGTTTACGAATTTGTCGTTTGCACGAACACCTACAAGTTTGAGAGGAGGAGCCGCCGGAGGGCTTTGAACCCCCGACCTGCAGTTCCTTCGGTGCAGGCGTCTTCCGCCTGCGCATACGAAACTGCCGCTCTGCCGGGCTGAGCTACGGCGGCGCAAGTCGCCCAGAATCCTGCGGTGGTTATCAAGGCTACGGCACGAGGAGCCGCTGGACCAAGGCGCTGTCCTCCACCAGTCGGGGGCCGTCCGAGACGAGGACCCGAAGTCCGTGGCGGGTGCCCACTGTCCCCACCCCCGGCAGGGAACGCAGGCCTCCGGGTGCCGGTCGTGCCACACGTCGATCACGGACACGGCTCTATGAGCGGTAGCGAACAACCGCAGGGAAGGGAGGCTGGCAAATCGGTTAGGCCAGGCATGATGGGAACTCAACCAGCCGTGGAACCGTCTGCGGGCTCCTCACTAGCAACTCAACAGGGTAGAACGCCCCGGTCGGGGAGCGGGCGCATTATCGGAAACGCCCCCACACCTCGGCCTTACGGCACCAGGGTGCTGTTCTCCTGAAAAATTTAGGATTGGGACCCATCAGATGGAAGAGTATATTCGAGCCAACCGCCCCATCCGACCTAACAAGCGACGAGAGGGGGCGGATTAGAGGCATGGTCATCACTGACCGCCTCAGGCGGTGATCCGGCGAGGTTGCTCACGATGGACCTCCCTCGACGAGCCTCCTGTTTATAATGCGAGTCTACATTTTCGGAACCTGACAATGCTGGGGAAGAGAATAGTGGTCATCGCGTTCCAGGGCGACAGTGTACTCGACAACGAACCTCTCGAAGGCACCATCATCGGCGAATCGAAGTCGAAGACATGGCCGGGAAGCATTGCTCTCTCTGTTCAACTGGAACTCGAAAGTCAAGATAAGTTACGGCCCCATACAGCGGACCCTACGGCGATTTTGGTGGACCTCGACGGAACGCCTCCCGAGCGCTTGCCGGGAATGCGGGGTTACGAGGGTGGGGCCTTCGTCAGGTTGTACGGCCGGGCGTCTGTGGGGGATTCTGAGTTCGGTAGGTATCTCGGCAGGGGCGAGGCGGTCGAAGACAGAGCGCAGCCACCAATTTCCTTTCCCCCATCTGCGTTTCACAACGATGCGCTCCGAGTCGTTGAACTGGCGAAAAAAGACTTCGGGGCCGACCTCGCTTTTGACCTTCGAGGGCTTCTGGAGGGGGCGAAGGTGGTCGCCCGAGTCGGCTGGGGCGGTGCGTCAGACCCTACGCAGAAGGGACGATTGATTTTCATGTGGGGAGCCTTCTTCGGGGAATGCCTCATAGCGCAGTATGGAGGCAAGTGGTCGCGGAACCCCGCAGGCCGCAACGTCGTGCTGCTTTCCCGTGGCGATCTCGCCCCTCTCACCGTGGTTCCGTTTAGCCTTTTCGAAAAATTGGCGATGAAGGGGGACTTTCGCCTTGCACGGGACTGGGTAATTAGGCTAGGGTCTGCGATCCAATCCCCCGAGCACTCCCCCCAGCCAATCGAGTAGCTACAGATGACAGAATGAATCCCGAAAAATTGGCAAAATGGGTATGCTCCCGACGGGTAGTCAGCGATGCTCAACCCGCGGCGAAGACTGGCGAGCGCGGTAGAAGAATCTGTAGGGTCGTCCCGACAGATTACGAAACTGCCGCTCTAACCGGCTGAGCTACGGTGGCGCAGGCCGAGCGGAGCGGTTCCGACGCCATAAACGTTGTGAGCGCGCCATCGTCCAAACAACGTTTAAGCGCGGGCCCGGGCATCGCGCGCTCCGTGGAGCGCGTCTCGGGCTGGTTCTATGGCGGTCGGCGTTTCCGGGAGGGCACCGTCGGATGGGAGGATGGTATCCTCGTCGAGGTGCGATCCGGCCGGACGCACAACGCGCTCGCGGAAGGCCTCATCACCCCCGGCCTCTGGAACGCTCACACGCACCTCGGCGATGCGGTGGTCACGCAGGAACTCAAGGGCACGATCGAGGAACTCGTCGCACCGCCGCACGGCCTCAAGCACCGAGTGCTCGCGAAGGCGAAGGACGCTGCGGTGATCGCGGGGATGCGGCGCGCGATGGCCACGATGTTGCGGACGGGCAGCACCGGATTCTCCGATTTCCGGGAGGGGGGCTTGAGGGGGCTCAAGCTCCTGTATGCCGCCGTCGCACCGCTGCCGCTGCAAAGCATCGCGCTCGGCCGGCCTTCCGGGCTCGCATACGAACCTCGAGAGGTCGCAGGCATCTTGCGGGCCTCGGACGGAATCGCCGTGAGCTCGTTCATCGACTGGCCACCGGACGAGATTGAGAAACTCGCCGCCGATGTGCGCCGCGACACGAAGATCTTCGCGATTCATTGTTCCGAACGGGTGAGGGAGGACATCGACCAGGTCCTCCAGCTCAAACCCGATTTTCTCGTGCACATGGTGCAGGCGACGGACGCGGATTTGGTCCGGTGTGCGGATGCCCGCGTGCCGATCGTGGTGTGTCCCCGATCCAACGCGTTCTTCGGAATGACACCAGATATCCCGCGAATGCTGCGGTCGGGAGTGGAACTCTGGCTCGGCACGGACAACGCGATGATCAACGTGCCGTCGATCCTTAGGGAAATGGAGTTCGCGTACCGGGTCGCTCGGATGAAAGGGGAGGTCCCCGCGCGGGAGATCGTCGAGATGGCCCTTCGAGGGAGGCGTCTCGCGGAGCCATCCGGCGGTCCAGGGATTCGCGTGGGAGCCCGAGCGGATCTCGTGGTGTTTGATCTCCCCGGAGGCGTGAACGGGTTCGCCTCGCTCCTGCGAGCGTCCGCGAGCGATGTTCGGCTCGTTGTCTCCGGAGGACGGCCCTGGCCGCCGATCGCCTCCGAAGCGCGACGGAAGCCCGCATCGCGTCCGGGCCGGCGCCGCGTCCCACGTCGCGCGAAATGAGTGAGGCTCCACCCTATTCTTTATCACGGGCCCTCCCTTTTCGGACGCCGATGGCCTCCTACGACGACGTGATGTCGTTGTCCGTCCGCCGCGGATTCCTCTGGCCCGCCGTCGATCTGTACGGGGGGTTCGCGGGATTCTACGACTACGGCCACAACGGCGTGCTCCTGCGCCGCCGGTGGGAAGACCTGTGGATCGAGACGTTCCTCGGCCTGAGCGACAATTACTACCTGATCGACACGACGACGATCCTCCCGGAGGCCGCCCTCAAGGCCTCGGGCCACGTGGATCACTTCACGGACATCCTCGTCACGTGCACCCGGTGCGGCGAATCGTACCGCGGAGACCACCTCCTCGAGGCGAAGACGGACGAGGAACACGAAGGCCTTACGCCGGAAGAGATCGACGCGCGAATCCGCGATCTCAAGATCCGATGCCCGAACTGCGGAGGGGAGCTGGGGCCCGCCCGCCCTTTTAACATGATGTTCCCGCTCGGAATCGGCCCGATGGGGAAAGATCGCGCCTATCTGCGGCCCGAGACCGCGCAGGGCGTCTACCTGAACTTCAAACGCGAGTTCGAGGCGCTCCGGCGGAAGCTGCCGATGGGACTCGCGATCGTCGGTCGCGCGTACCGGAACGAGATCAGCCCACGCCAGGGCGCGTATCGCATGCGGGAGTTCCTCCAGGCGGAGCTCCAGATCTTCTTCGACCCCGCGACGTTTGCCGACATCGTCCCGATCGGCCCCGCGGCGTCGGAGCCGCTTCGAATCGCCTGGGCCAACGAGAAGAATGAGCCGACCGCGAACGACCTCTCGTCGAAGGAGGCCGTGGGCCACGGTCTGCCCTCGTGGTATGTGTACCACCTCATCCAGGTGCAACGGTTCTACGTGAACGCGCTTCGCGTCCCGCGCGACGCGTTTCGATTCGCCGAACTCGACGAGAAGGAACGCGCGTTCTACAACAAGATTCACTTCGACATTCAAGTGAAGCAGGAGAGTTTGGGCGGTTTCAAAGAAGTCGGCGGTGTCCACTATCGCACGGACCACGACTTGAAGGGTCACGAATCCGGCTCACACGCGAAACAGTCCGTCACCTTCGGTTCATCGAAGCTCGTGCCCCATGTCCTCGAGCTCTCGTTCGGCGTCGATCGCAATGTGTGGGCGCTCCTCGACCTGACGTTCCACAAAGGGGAGCGATCGGTCTTGCGGCTGCCGCCTCGGCTCGCGCCGATCGCCGTCGCCGTTTTCCCCCTCGTGAACAAGGACGGCATCCCGGAGCACACGGAGCGCGTCTACGCGCAACTGCAACGGCGCTTCACGGCGTTCTTTGACGACTCCGGATCGATCGGCCGCCGGTATGCGCGAATGGACGAGATTGGGACGCCGTTCACCGTGACCGTGGACCACGACACCCTCGAAGGGAAGGGCGTCACGGTCCGAGAGCGGGACTCTCAAAAACAAATCCGCGTCAAAGAGGCGGACCTCGCCGAAACGCTGACGCGACTGCTTTCGGGCGAGTCGTCGTTCGTCGCGTGAGATAATGCCCAAAGGGACGAGCGTCGCCGCCTTCGTCCGTCGGCTCGAAGAGCGAATCGCCCGCGAGGTCGCCGGACAGGACCGAGTGGCCTTGGCGTATTCCGCTGGCCTCTCGAGCATGGCGATCGCGATGATCGCGCGAAAGCGATGCGATCTCGAGTGCTTCGTCGCGGGTCGCGAGGGCGCCCCGGACGTGGAGGCGGCCAAACTGGCGAAGACGTACTTCGATCTCCGGGTGGAGCATGTCCTCCTCGATCGGGCTGGGACTCAGGCAATTCGCGAGCGGCTCTCGCACCTTCGGTCGCGTCTGCCTCCTCGGAATCTCGATTCGTTGATCCCTCTTCTAGCCGTCCTCGACCGCACGCGAGCGCGGCCGGTCCTGTCGGGATTCGGGGGTTCGCGAATGGCGGCCGGAATCGCGGGCGTCCTCCGAGAGTGGGAGGTCTGCGCACCACTCTTTGAATCGGCCCCTGGTCGAGCGCTTCCGCGGTCCCTCCTCCGGGAGGCGGCCGTTTCACTCGGGCTGCCACTCGACTG
>WNEY01000704.1_pt1 | contig 21717 bp, 27 predicted proteins | sample 5400531 | NCBI WGS metagenome assembly WNEY01 (sample SAMN13153338, study PRJNA577476) | soil metagenome | isolation source: 200 cm saprolite under Douglas fir tree site 1 | place: USA:California | collected 2015-04-18
GCGATTCGGTCGCCCGGCTGCGCCGGCTCTACCCCGAAGCGTCCTACAGGAGCGCGCGGATAGACGCGTGGCCCGCCGGCTACTGGCTTGTGGCCGTGCGAACCCGCTGCGCCATCGGCGTCTGCAGCACCAAGTACGTAACCGTGCCGAAGCTCGTGGCAGGCATCCGCCGCAGTCACGTCGCGAGTTTCGTCTTTCCCGTGCGCGCGGAGGGTGAATAGCTAGACTGACATCGCCCGGTATCCGCGTAAGGAACTGGAGCCAATGTTCGACAGCGTGAACGTCATCGGACGCGGCCGCGTGGGCTCGGCCGTCGCCGCTCGCCTCGAGGAGCGGGGCGTCCCGCTGCGCGAGGACGCCGCCCTGCTGCTGCTCTGCGTTCCGGACGCGGCGATCGCGGCCGTGGCTCGGGACCTGGTCCCGGGACCATGGGTGGCGCACGTCAGCGGTGCCACGCCGCTCGCCGCGCTCGCTCCGCACGAGCGCCGGTTCAGCGTCCATCCGCTGCAGACGTTCACGCGCGCGCGTGGGCCCGAGCAGCTCGACGGCGCCTGGGCAGCGGTGACGGCGGAGAACGACGACGCGCTCGCACGCGGACTCGCGCTCGCGCGCACGCTCGGCCTGCGTCCGTTCGAGCTGGCCGACGACGCGCGGCCGCTCTACCACGCGGGCGCGGCGATCGCTTCGAACTACCTCGTCACGCTCCACCGCGCGGCGTCGCAGCTGTTCGCGGCCGCCGACGCACCGCCCGAGGCACTCGTCCCACTGATGACGAGGACGATCGAGAACGGCTTCGAGCTCACCGGCCCGATCGCGCGCGGGGACTGGGACACCGTCGACGCGCACGTGCGCGCGATTCACGACGAGGCGCCCGAGCTCGAACCGATGTACCGCGTGCTCGCGGAGGCGACACGACCGTGAAAACGGTGCGCACGATCGACGGGATGCGCGAAGTCCATCGCACAGGCGTCGTCGGGCTCGTGCCGACGATGGGCGCGCTGCACGCAGGACACGTGTCGCTGTTCGAAGCGGCACGCGAGGAGTGCGACACGGTCGTCGCGAGCATTTTCGTCAATCCCGCGCAGTTCGCACCGAACGAGGATCTCGCGCGCTACCCTCGCGACGACGAGCGCGACGCCGGCGTCGCGGAGGAGGCGGGCGTCGACGTCCTCTTCGCCCCCTCCGCAGGCGAGCTGTACTCGCGCGGCTACCAAACTTGGGTCGACGTCGAGCAGCTCGGCGGCGTACTCGAGGGCGTGCACCGTCCCGGACACTTCCGCGGGGTCGCGACCGTCTGCCTCAAGCTCTTCAACATCGTGCGCCCGCAGCGCGCGTACTTCGGGCAGAAGGACGCACAGCAGGCAGTCGTTCTGCGGCGGATGGTGCGCGACCTCAACCTCGAGGTCGAGCTGCGCGTGCTGCCGACCGTGCGCGATCCCGACGGCCTCGCCCTCTCGTCGCGCAACGCGTACCTCTCGCCGGAGGAGCGCGAGCGCGCGCTGGCTCTCCCCCGCGCCCTGCAGACTCGCGATCTCGAGCGTGCGCGTGCCGCGCTCGCCGACGCGGGCGTCGACACCGACTACGTCGACGTGCTCGAGGAGGACGGCACGCGCGTGCTCGCCGCCGCGGTGCGTGTCGGCACGACCCGCTTGATCGACAACGTCCCTCTCGAAGGAGGCCTCGCATGACCACTCGTCCCAGACGGCCCGGCCCGAATGCGCCCGCGCCCGGCAAGCTGCCGCTCACCGAGCTGGTGGAGATGAAGCGACGCGGCGAGCGGATCGCCATGGTCACCGCCTACGACGCGCCGAGTGCCCGCCTCGCCGATGCGGCAGGCGCAGACCTGATCCTCGTCGGAGACTCGGCCGCGATGGTCGTGCTCGGCCACGACTCCACCGTCCCCACCACCGTCGATGAGATGCTCGTGCTCACGCGGGCCGTGACGCGGGGTGCGAAGCGGCCGCTCGTAATCGCCGACATGCCGTTCGGCTCGTTCCAGATCTCCGACGAGAGCGCGCTCGAGAACGCCATCCGCTTCGTCAAGGAGGCGGGAGCGGAGGCAGTGAAGGTGGAGGGCGCGGGCGCGACGCTGTCGCGCGTGCACGCGCTCGTCGGCGCCGGCATCCCCGTCATGGGGCACATCGGCCTGACGCCGCAGTCGGCGACGATGCTCGGCGGCTTCAAGGCGCAGGGACGCACCGCGGAGAAGGCGCTGCGCCTGTTCGAGGAAGCGCTTGCGCTCGAGCGCGCGGGCTGCTTCACTCTCGTGCTCGAGGCGGTCCCGGCGCCGGTCGCGGCGCGGATCACCGAGGCGCTGTCGATCCCGACGATCGGCATCGGCGCCGGGGTCGAGTGCGACGGGCAGGTGCTCGTCTGGCACGACCTGCTCGGGCTCTACGAGGGACACGCACCGCGCTTCGTCAAGCAGTACGCGAACCTCGCGGACGAGATCAAGCGCGCGCTCGAGACGTACGTCGCAGAGGTGCGCGCCGGCGCCTTCCCCGACGAGCAGCACACGTACGCGATCCCGGAGGCGGAGCTGGCGGAGTTCGAGGCAGGCGTGGCCGCGCTAGATGGTTGATGCCACACCTGTGCACGCCTGGCTGGTGGCTCAGACACGGCGCCGGCTCGGCCGCCTCCCGCTTGCCCAGGCCGACCAGCCTGGGCTGCGTGATGCGACCGCCCGGCTTGATCTGAGCCATCCCCAGGCGCACCCGGGCATGGCATCAACCATCTAGCCATTTAGAGGCTGCCAGTCCGGCAGGGCTGCCGGTGCGCCGTGCGTCAGCGGACGCACGCGCGTGCCGTCGGCGCGCATGACGTAGATCGACTCGACGCCGCTACGGTCGCTCGAGAAGGCGAGCTGCCGGCCGTCCGGCGACCACGCCGGCGCTGAATCCCGCGGAATTCCGGACGTCAGGCGCCGCGCGTGCGAGCCGTCGACGTCCATCACGAAGATCGCGCCCCCGATCGGGCTGCCACGCGTGAACGCGATCCGCGTTCCGTCCGGGGACCGCGCGGGATACGTGTCGTCGAGCGGGCTCGAGGTCAAACGCCGAACGCGCCCGCCGCGGTCGTCCATCGAGTAGATGTCGAGCGCGCCGTGCCGCGAGCTGACGAACGCGATTCGGTGAGCGGAGAGCCAGATCGGGCCGCCGTCGAACACCGTATTGCGCGTCAGCCGGCGCGCACGGGAACCGTCCGCACGCATGACATAGATCTCACCGTTCCCGTCGCGCTCACTTTCGAGGGCGATCCGCCGTCCGTCCGGCGACCACGACGGGATTCCGTCGAACGCGGCGTCATGCGTCAGTCGGCGCTGGTGGGCGCCACCGTCGTCCATGACGTACACCTCGGCGTTGCCGTCGCGCGTGCTCTCGAAGACGATCCGCCGGCCGTCCGCGCTCCAGTCGGGGAAGCCGTCGAAGCCCGGCGCGACCGTGAGGCGGCGCAGCCCTGAGCCGTCGGGGCGGATCGTGTAGACGTCGGTGTTGCCTTTCTGCACGGCCTCGAACGCGATGGCGCCGTTGCGACCGGGATAGCCTCCGAGCAGCAACGCAACCGCGATTGCCGTCAGTGCAAAAGGCGAGTCCACGCTTCGGCAAGGCCGGCGAGTGCGGCGAGGCCTGCCGCCGCGATCACGAGTGTCGCGAGCGAGCGCGGCCACGTCCAGCCGTGAACCGCGCGGATGCCGATCGCGAGCAGCAGGACAGCCCACGCGACGAACCCGAGCGCCGCCCAGCCGAACACCGAGCCGCCGTTGCCGGAGTCCGATCCGCCCGAGCGGAAGAGATCGCCCCCAAACACCGCGATGCCGATCGGCCAGACCGTCAGCAGCGAAAGAGCCACCGGCGCGGCGGCGAAGCCGACGACGTGACGCGCGCGGCGGTAGCTGCCCTGCCCGCCGAGCGCGCGCGCTGCACCGTAGAGGAGCGCGCCGAGCAACCAGTACCCGGCCGCGGCGTAGATGCCGCCGCCGATGAAGGCCCAGACCGCGACGATGAGCCCGTCCCGCGCGGGATCGTCGAGCAGCGTCCTCGCGACCGGGGTCACGAGCACGCCCGCGATGCCCGCGAGCCAGGTGATCGCGAGCAGCGGCTCCTGACGGGCCTGCGCGCCATCCTCGGAGTCGTCACGCAACGCGGAGAAGACGGCGCGCGGGCTCTGCAGGACGAGGAGGGCCCGAAGCAGCCAGGCGCGATCGAGCGAAATCTGTCCTGCTCTCGCGTGCACCCCGCGCTAGGCTACCGCCGAATGCGTCGCGCTCTGGTTCTCCTGTCCCTGCTCACGGCCCTCGGCTTCGTGCTCGCCGGCTGCGGCACGAGCTACGGCCCGGGCGGAAATCCGAACGAAAAGGGAGCCGGAGCCGGCAACGCGCAGACCGCCGGACAGGACACGAACTCGCAGCCCCAGTCGGGCGGCCTAAAGACGCCGGCCTACACCGCGGCACACAACGCGTGCTCCCTGTATCCGCTCACCGAGCTCGCGCGACAGAACAACGTCAAGGCGACGAAGGACGCCGTGGCGAAGGCCTACGAGGCCGGGGAGACGACGAAGACCGGGAAGAAGCAGGCGTACCAGGGCTGCCTGGACGCGCTCGGGAACAAGTAACGCTACGCCGCGCGCGCGAGGAACGCGTACGGGTGCTCGAAGGCGTCGAGCGCCGCGTCGCGCGGCACCTCGGCCTCGTGCGTTTCTCCGGTCTGGTCGTCGACGACCTCGATCGAGACGGAGTCGGTCTCGGGATGCCAGCGCAGCGCCACGTCGAGCCCACCGTTCCGGCGGCGCATCAATTCACGGACTTCGGTCTTCGTCATGGTCATCGAAAACGAGGGTAGCCAACGGCCTATTCCGTCCCGTCCCGATCGACGTATGGTATATGTATGGTAGAACCGCTATGGTGAAAACGACCGTGTACCTCCCCGAGGACCTCAAGCGGCGGATCGAGGAAACCGCCCGCCTCGAGCGGCGGAGCGAGGCCGAAGTCATCCGCTCTGCGCTTGACGTCTACACGCGCGGGAGCACGCGTCGACGGCCGCGCCTGCCCCTATTCAAGAGCATCGGTCCACCCGACCTCGCGGAGCGAGTCGACGAAATCCTCGCCCAAGGGTTCGGACGCGATTGATCATCGTCGACACGAGCGGTCTCTTTGCGGCCCTCGTTGCGAATCAGCGGGCACATCAGGCAGCTCTCTCGGCGCTTGTCGACGGCGAACCACTCGTGCTCTCGCCGTTCGTGCTCGCGGAGCTCGACTACTTCCTCACGCACGAGGCCGGCGTTGACTTCGAGCTTCACTTCCTCGCCGAGGTAGCCGCCAGCGCGTACGAGCTCGCCGACTTCGGAGAGCGAGACGTCGAAGAGGCACGAAAGGTGATCGTGAAATATCGGGACCTGGCGATCGGGTTGACCGATGCCTCCCTGGTCGTGCTCGCCGAGCGGTACAAGACGAACCGCGTCCTGACCCTCGACGAGCGCCACTTCCGCGCGCTTCGCGTCGGGCGGCGCCCGTTCGTCGTGTTGCCCGCGGACGCCTAAAGGCGCAGCCGCAATCGTGCGTCCTGGCTACAAAACGGCCGGGTGGCAGAGGCTGCCGGCTGACGCGGACAGCACGAAGATCCGCGCGCGGGTCGGCATCAACCACTCCCGCTTGCGGCCCTCCTCATGGCATTCCTCAAGAGTGGCTTCTTGATCACGCACGTCGAAGAACCGTGCGACGCCGACCCGCCGTTCTTTCTCGCGTTCCGCACCACGAAGCCCTAGTCTAGGCAGCCGGCGCGTACGCGAAGGGGTGCGTGTACGCGTCGAATGCGCGCTCGCGCGCGACCTCGATCTGGAACACCTCACCCGTCTGGTCGTCCGCGACCGCGACGGTCACGGACTCGTCGCCGCGGCGCCAGAGCAGGCGAACGACGATTCCGCCGCCGTTGCGGCTCGCCAGTTCGATGGTGTCGTCCTGCTGCACGTTGCCTCCTCTCGCGCGTCTCACTCAGTTCACAACACGCGCGTAAGGAAGGAGTTGCCACGAGATGAAGAAACTTGCGCCCCGTTCGGGGGATGTCACACTATGGTCCGGTCGTGAAGGTCCAGGAGTAGGCGGCCATCGCCGTCCCGTCGGAGCCGAGGACGCTGTTCGTGAGCTTCGCCGTGTAGGTGGTATTCGCCGCCAGGGTGGCGCTCGGGGTCAGCGTCGCCTTGCTGGTCGCCGGGTCGTAGGCGACGGTGGCCCCGATCGGCGAGCCGCCGTTGGGGACCAGCCTGGGCTGCGCGTGATGCGGCCCCGCGTCTTGGCCTGAGGCCATCCCCAGGCGCACCCGGGCAAGGCATCAACCATCTAGGGGCTGCAGATCCGCCTTTGCTGATCGGGAGGCGCGCCGCCGGGACCATTGCCGAACGCCCTGATCTTCATGGCCGTCGTGAAGACCACTTTCGTACTGCTCTTCGGCACGATCCCGGCCGGAGCTCCGAGTGCGGCGAGCGTGAGGCTCTGCCGCTTCGAGTAGTCCACACCCACCACGACGCTCTCTTCGCGATTCTCGTTCCAGATGCGCGTGAGCACGAGACGGTCGTGATCGCTGAAACGCTTCCGCAGCCAGCGCTCGAACTCGGCCTTGCCGTCGAAGAGAACGGCGCGGTGGAGGCGATAATCGCAGTCGCTGCCAACGGCGTCGTCGGTCAGAAGCGCGAGTACGTCGCGAAGCCTGCGACCGTTCCATGCACGTAGGAAGTCCACGACCGTGGCGACTTCGCGTGCCTGCCGTGCATCGACACCGAAGACCGCAGACGTGCGCCGCGTCGAGCCGCTCGCGCCGAGGACCACGACGAGGGCCACGATCAAAACTGCCGAGACGAGCGCGCGCACGGCTAAGCGGCCGCGACGGCTTCCGCGGGGAGCAGCCCGCGCAGGAACGCGCCGGTGAACGACTCCTCCACCCGCGCCACCTCCTCCGGCGGGCCGTCGGCGATCAGCTCGCCGCCCGCCTCGCCGCCCTCCGGGCCCAGGTCGACCAGCCAATCCGCCTGCTTGATCACGTCCAGGTTGTGCTCGATCACCAACACCGTGTTGCCGTTGTCGACCAGCCGCTGCAGCACCTCCAGCAGCTTCTCGATGTCCGCGAAATGCAACCCCGTCGTCGGCTCGTCCAGGATGTACAACGTCGTCCCCGTCGCCACCTTCGACAGCTCCGACGCCAGCTTCACCCGCTGCGCCTCGCCACCCGACAACGTCGTCGCCGGCTGCCCCAGCTTGATGTAGTCCAACCCCACGTCGTGCAGCGTCTGCAAACGCCGCCGGATCTTTGGGATCTTCGAGAAGAAACGCAGCGCCTCCTCCACGCTCATGTCCAGCACCTCGGAGATGTTCTTGCCCTTGAAGCGCACCTCCAGCGTCTCCCGGTTGTAGCGCGCCCCCTTGCAGGTCTCGCACGGCACGTACACGTCCGGCAGGAAATGCATCTCGATCTTGATCTGCCCATCCCCCTTACACGTCTCGCAGCGCCCGCCGCGCACGTTGAACGAAAACCGCCCCGGCTTGTAGCCGCGCACCTTCGACTCCGGCGTCAACGAATACAGCTCCCGGATGTGCGTGAACAGATCCGTATACGTCGCCGGATTCGAACGCGGCGTCCGCCCGATCGGCTTCTGGTCGATCTCGATCACCTTGTCGAAGACCTCGATCCCCTCCACCCGCTCGTGCTCACCCGGCTTCACGCGCAACCGGTTCAGCCGGTTCGCAAGCGCCTTGTAGACGATCTCGTTCACCAGTGTCGACTTGCCGGAGCCCGACACGCCGGTGACGCAGACGAAGTTGCCGACCGGGAAGTCGACGTCGATCGCCTTCAGGTTGTGCTGCGCCGCCCCGATCACCTTGAAGAAGTCGCGGTCCTGCCCGCGCCGCTCCGGCACCGCGATCTGCCGTTTGTGCGAGAGGAACTGCCCGGTGATCGACTCCTTGTTCTTCTCCACTTCGCTCGCCGGCCCCTCGGCGACGACGTGCCCGCCGTGCTCGCCCGCGCCCGGGCCCATGTCGACGAGCCAGTCGGCCGCGCGCATCATCTGCTCGTCGTGCTCGACGACGAGCACCGTGTTGCCGAGCTCCTTCAGTCGCTCGAGCGTCTCGATCAGCCTCGCGTTGTCGCGCTGGTGGAGTCCGATCGAAGGCTCGTCGAGGATGTAGAGAACGCCGACGAGCTGTGAGCCGATCTGCGTCGCCAGCCGCAGCCGCTGCGCCTCGCCGCCGGAGAGCGTCGCCGACGCGCGGTCGAGCTGCAGGTAGCCCACGCCGACGTTGTCCAGGAACGTCAGGCGCTCACGGATCTCCTTGATGATGCGATGGCCGATCAGCTGCTCGGTCTCGGTCAGGTCGAGCCCGCCGAGGAACTCGAGCGAGCGCGTCACCGACATCCGCGTGAACTCGAAGATCGACTTGGCGCCAACCGTCACCGCGAGCACTTCCGGCTTCAGCCGCGCGCCCTTGCACACCGGGCAGGGTCGGAACGACATGTACTCCTCGATGCGCTCGCGCTGCTGCGACGAGTCGGTGTCGCGGTAGCGCCGCTGGAGCGACGGGACGATCCCCTCGAACGCGAGCATGTACGAGCGCCGCCGGCCCATCCGGTTGCGGTACTGCACGTAGATCTTCTCGCCGTTCGTTCCGTAGAGGAAGAGGTCCTGCTGTTCGTCCGTCAGCTCGTCCCACGGCAGCTCGGGATCGATCTCGTAGCGCTCGCAGATCGCGTTGATCACCGACTCGTAGAAGCTCGAGTTGCCGACCGCCCACGGCACCAGCGCGCCGTCCGCGATCGAGACCGAGCCGTCGGGGACGAGCAGCTCGGGATCGATCTCCTGCTGTGAGCCCAAGCCGGTGCAACGTGGACAAGCACCGTGCGGCGAGTTGAACGAGAAGATGCGCGGCTGCAGCTCCGGCAGCGAGACGCCGTGGTCCGGGCACGCGAAGTTCTCCGAGAACAGCAGCTCTTTCCCCTCGTCCACGAGATCGATCGCGACGAGCCCTTCCGCGAGCTGCGTCGCCGTCTCGACCGACTGCCAGAGGCGCGTGCGCAGGTCCGGCTTCAGCACGAGCCGGTCGACCACGACGTCGATCGTGTGCTTGAACTTCTTGTCGAGGACGATCTCCTCTTCGAGCTCGCGCTGCGTGCCGTCGACCTTCACTCGCGTGAAGCCCTCGCGACGAAGCTCCTCGAGCACGTCCTTGTACTCGCCCTTGCGGTCGCGCACGACCGGCGCGTTCACCGTGAAGCGCGTCCCCTCCGGCAGCGAGAGGATCTGGTCGACGATCGACTCGAGGCTCTGCCCAGCGATCGGCCGGCCGCAGACCGGGCAGTGCGGCCGCCCAACGCGCGCGTAGAGGAGGCGCAGGTAGTCGTAGATCTCGGTCACCGTGCCGACGGTCGAGCGCGGGTTCCGGGAGGTCGTCTTCTGGTCGATCGAGATCGCCGGCGAAAGCCCGTCGATCGAGTCCACGTCCGGCTTCTCCATCATCTGGAGGAACTGCCGGGCGTAGGCCGAGAGCGACTCCACGTACCGCCGCTGGCCCTCGGCGTAGATCGTGTCGAAGGCCAGGCTGGACTTGCCGGAACCGCTCAATCCCGTGATGCAGATCAGCTTGTTCCGGGGCAAAGTGACCGTGACATCCTTGAGGTTGTGCTCCCGGGCGCCGTGTACCACGAGCTCTTCAGAGGCCATAACCGACCAAGTCTAGCCAGGTGCGTCGGACGGGAACACGTGTTCGGTCGGGCCGATTTCACCCCTCCGGGGGAGACAACTTGGGACTCCGGATGTTCTACTGAGCCGCGACCGACGACACGCGGCGGCCATGCGGCGTAGGCTCGACGGAGCCGCGCCAGAGAGCGTAGGCGGCGGCTTTGCCGCCGCCGGAGCGGGGACATGAGCCGTCGCGCACGCCGACCGACTTCTCCTCATGCTGCGGCTTCGACTCTTCTCCGTCCTGCTTCTCTGCGCGCTCGCGCTCACAGTGCCGGCACTCGCGAACGCCACGACGTGGAGACAGCCGGACGACGTCGACGAGGGCGTCCTGGTCGCCCGTTACGCGCGCACGTTCGTCGGCGTGCCGTACCGCTGGGGCGGCATGTCGCCGCGGACGGGCTTCGACTGCTCCGGCTTCGTCGCCTTCGTGTACCGGCACTTCGGTGTGTCGCTGCCGCACTACACGGTCGCCCAGTACCAGCGCGGGCGGCGCGTCGCGCGCGGCGCGCTCCGTCCCGGTGACCTCGTGTTCTTCGCGGGCCTGAGCCACGTCGGCCTCTACGTCGGCGGCGGCCGCTTCGTCCACGCACCGCACACGGGAACGCGAGTGTCCGTGGCGAGCCTCCGCCGCGGCTGGTACCGCTCGGCGTTCGCCGGCGCGCGCCGCATCCGCCTCGCCTAGGCACCGGTACCCGGTACGTGCCAGGTACGTGCCAGGTACAGGAGCCGCGGTCCAACGTTTCGCGCCGTGGGCGGAGCCGGGCTACGCCCGGCGGGAGCCCAAGACCTGCAGGAGAGGGTTCCCAGGGGGAACCTTCCGGTTCACCCTGATAGCCGCCGGCGCGGATAGCGTCGGCGGCGTGACTGGCAGGGAGCCGGCGCGGGCCCGCCGCAAAGCCGGCCCGCGCCGCCTTGGGAGGAGAGCTTGTCTAGCCCGTGACCTTGACCTGGCCGCGGATCTCGCCCGCGGGGTTCTTGGTCGTGTGAACGTTCACGTAGGTCTTGCCTGCCTCGATTGACTTAGCGATCGCGCCGCTCACGGTCTTCTTCCCGTGCACGCCAGACTTGCACGGCGCGCAGAGCGGCACGATCACGTTCCCGGCCACGCCCGGCTTGCCGAGATGGATGTGGGCAGCGGTGGCGGGTCCGCTCAGGTGGCTGAAGGTCAGCTTCCAGGTGAGTTTCGCGCCCGAGTCCCGCTTCGTCAGCGTGCCGGAGAAGGCGCCGGAGGCGCCGGGCGCCTTGACCACTTGCTTCGGAATCTCCTGGCCGGGAGTGAGCTTCGCATTCAGGGAGAAGGTCGTGTCTCGCGCCACCCCGCTCGCAACCCCCGCGACGAGGAGCGCGGCCGCCCCGGCCAAAGCGACCGTGTTACCGATCCGTCGGTGCATCGATCCCTCCGATCCCGCGGCGGGCGCCCAGTGCGCCCCCGTCTCTCTTACTTCGTCGCAGGGGCGCTGCCGGTTTCCGAAATGCAAGCAATCCGAGTCAGCGATCGGGCGGTACTTATTGCCTGACATTCACCTGAGGAGGCGACGGATGACAAGAAAGCTCATGCTGCTCGTACTGGGTCTCGCCGCAGCGCTCGCGGCGGCGGTGGCAGGCTTCGCGGCGATCGCGGGAGGCCCGATCATGGGGCCGTCGACGAGAGTGTTTCGGCCGGCCTTTCACGGCTACTACGACGGCCACAAGGTCACGTACCTGAGCACCGATGTATCGAGCAGGCCGGAAGCCACGTCGATGCACATCAACTACTCGGCGAGCCTCGGCACGGTGAAGGGCTTGCCCGAGATCTACCTCGTCCAAGGTCGAGCTGCGCCCGGACAGCTGGCGATCTTCGGATCGGAGCCGGGCGAGAAGGACTACTCGCCGCTCTGGTCGGAGACGATCCTGACCTGGAAGGCGGGTGCGACGCCGGTTCTGATCACCAGCGACACCCAGATCAACAAGATCGAGAAGACAGGCAACCTGACCGAGCGCGACGCGCACGTTGTGCTCAACTGCCCGATCGTCAAGGTGGGCGCGTAGCACCGATGACTACTTCCCGGCGCCGCCGAGCTGCTCGACGAGGCCGTAAACCTCGCGCGGCGCCGGGACGTACCTGATCTCGAGCCCCCCGGCGACGATCGTTCCGTAGCCGAGCAGCCTGCCGAGCAGCGTCTGTTCGACCTCGATCGCACCGACTCGCGCCAGACTCACCGCGGCCGCGCGGCGGTGAAGAATGCCGTGCACGACGAACAGCTTCTCGCTCGTGACGACGACGGTCGCGCATTCCCACCGCCAGACCGCGGCGACCGCGAGCAGCGCCGCAAGGACGGCGAGCCCGGCGCCGCCTGCGGAGGCCGGCCAGCCGAGCGCAAGCAGCACCATCCCGGCGGCGAGCAGCGCGAAGCTCCGGGCGAACGCTCGCGCGAGCACGATTCCGTGCCTTCGCGACTGGAGCCACACGTGCTCCCCGGGGGCGGCCAGCATTGTTTGCCTGCTTCGCTACGCGGCGAGAAATCCCTGGATATGGCAGAGACGGCCCGCCGAGCGTTCATCGCCACGATCGTCGCCGTCGGCGTCGTCGCCCTCGCGCTCGCGCTCTGGAAGCTGAAGCTCGTCGTCGAGCTCCTCCTCCTCGGTTTCACGATCTCGGCAGCGATGCGACCCGGCGTGGACGCGCTGCACGATCCTGTCCCTCGCTTTTTAGGCGATCGGCGAGCCGAGCTGGCTGCTGCTCGGGTCGTTCGCCGGGATCGTCGAGATCGTCCCGGTCGTCGGTCCGATCTCGGCAGGGATCCTCGCGGTTGCGGTCGAGCTGACCGTCTCCTGGCACGTCGCACTCGCAGCGGGAATCGTCGTGCTCGTGCAGCGCCAGCTCGAGGACTACTTCATCGCGCCGCGCGTGCTGGGCGGCGCAGTTGGTCTGTCGCCGCTGCTCGTGATGATCGCTGTGATCTCGTCGGGAATCCTGCTCGGCGCATTCGCCGCCGTGCTCGCGATCCCGCTCGTCGCCGTGCTGACGACTCTCGTCGACGTGATCGTGCGCGACAAGGATCCCGCGCTGGAGGATGTGCCGACGGTGCTCTTCCCCGCGAAGGAAGTCGAGCGCTAGAGGACCTCGAAGCCGGGCGGATCGAGCTCGCGCACCAGACGGCCGCGCGCGATCAGCTCGCGGCCCTCTTCGGTGACGGCGGCCGCGCGCAGCGTCTGCGAGACACGTTCGAGCGTTCCGGCGCTCGCGCCCGGCGCGATTTCCCTCGCCGCAGCGAGCAGCGCGCGCAGCGCGTGGCGTTCCTGCTCGAGAGCGGCATCGAGATTCGCCCGTTTTCCCGCCACGACTTTGCGTTGCTCCTCGCGGGCGCGGTGGCCTGCGTCGAGCAGAAGGTCGACCTCGCGGCGATTGCGTCGCGCGAGCTGATTCACGATCCACGCGGGGACCGTGGGTTTGCGCTGCGCGGACATCAGCGCGGCGGCCTCCCCGCGGCCGGCGGCTCGCAGCTCCTTGGCAAACGTGCCGCGACGCGCAACGAAGTCGCGGAGCTCGACCCCGTACAGCTCGTCGAGCGCGTCCTCGAGTTCTAGTGCCCCATCCAGTAATACCCTCCGGCTTCTGGCCCGCTATCACGCTGCGCGCTGCCGCGTCCTCGGTCGCGCCCATAGCTACGGCTATGGGCGCTCCCTGCGTCCTTGCATCGCTTGGTGCTAGCGACCCAGACGCTCGGAAGCATTACTGGACGGGGCACTAGGCCTTGCGCCAACGGCCGAACACCAGGCCGCCCAGTGTGAAGCCGAGTCCGAACGTTCCGAGCGCGAAGCCGCCGATCGCGACCGCCTTGCGCCACGGTGCCAAACGCTGCCAGCGGCCGATCGCCTCCTGCTCCTCAGTCGTGAGCGGCTCGCCGCGCCGCTGCTTGCGCAAAGCCCCGCCCGCCCGCAAGCCGAGGTAGAGGTCATCGAAGATCTCAGTCGACTCGTCAGTCATGCTTCGAGTGTATAGCCTCGTTCGGCGGGTGAACCCATGGTTTCCCCGCCGGCCCTTCCTTTTCTTGGGGGAACCAGAGGGTTCCCCCTCGCCCCCCTCCTGACACATGCTTGGGCTCCCGTAGGGTGGAGCCCGGCTCCGCCCTACGGACAGTGACGCAAAGTAGGGTCACGCGACATGGCGACGAGGATCTTGCACGTGTCCGACCTGCACGTGGGCGCGCGGGCGGCCGTGCGGCCCGAATGGGCCCTGTCCCCGCTCGTGGACCGCTTCGATCCCGAACTCGTCCTCGTCACGGGCGACCTGACACATCGGGGCAGGGCCGAGCAGCACGAGGCCGCCGCGGAGCTCCTGCGCGAGCTCGGCAAGCCGCTGCTCGCGATCCCCGGAAACCACGACATCCCGTACACATTCCCCGGACGTTTCACTCGGACGTTTGCGGAGTTCGAGCGGCTTTGGGAAACGACCGAGCCGGTCTACCGCAGCGAGCGCATCGTCGCCGTCGGCCTCAACTCCGTGCGCGCGTGGCGGCAGCAGTCCGGGGGGATCAGGGACGCGCAGCTCCAGCGCGCCGCCGACGTCCTGCGCGGCGCCGACGGACGCGCGCTGCGCGTCGCCGCGCTGCACCATCACCTGATCGGCGCGCCGTGGCGCTCGCGCAAGCGGCCGGTCGCACGTCGCAACCATGTCCTTGCGGCGCTCGTCGACGCGGGTGCTGAGCTGATCGTGGCCGGGCACATCCACCAGGGCGCTGTGGCGGAGCGACGCGAGTTCGAGATCTCGTCCGCGGGCATCGAACACGGTGTGACCGTGTCGATCGCGCCCGGACTCGGCCAGCCGCGGCCGAACCGCCGCGGCGAGGCTCGCGGCTTGCACGTGTACGAATTCGACGACACGCACCTGCATGTCCACACCTACACGTGGCGTGTCGACGGCTGGGCGCTCACCGGCGAGCGGACGTTCGCGCGCGGCTCCGAACCGCTCGGGTTGCGCGAGTCGTAGCGCTACGCGCGCGTGATCGGGCGGTGCTGGACGTACTTGCGGTAGAGCGCGAGCAGGATCAGGGCGCCGAGGAACGCGAGGATGAACCCGCCGGGCCGGCCGAAGAGCACGTGCCCAATGATCCCGCCGACGAGCGAGCCGCCCAGGCCGAGCAAGATCGTCTGCCACCACGTCATCGGATCGGGCCCCGGGAGCGCCCACCGCGCGAGGCCGCCGACGATGAAGCCCCAGACCGCCGCAAGGATCAGGACGAGCAGCACGACCCGGAAGCCTATTGACTTTTCGCGGCGACCGTGCCTACTGCCCCTACGAACCGAGCGACTCCGCGTCGCGATCGAAGTCGGCACGAAGTCGACTCACTCGCGTCAAATTGCCCCGCCTAAGTTCGGCTGAGGCGGAGGGTTGAACGCTCGAGGCGAGCGACATGCTTCACACGCATCGTGTCCGGTTCGCCGGATCGGGTTCGAGTCCCGCGCCCTCCGCCCCACAGCGGTACGATTCGGGTGCGTGTGAGGCATGAGCGGGGAAACCCGCGTCAACCTGAACGGCCCGCTTCGGCGGGCCGTTCGCATTTCGCCGTCGCAACCGCGACAACGGTGATCGGAGTCGGCACGAAGTGCCCCTCGTTACCATGAGGCGGTGTGTGAAACGCGTGCGGGGAAACCCGCGTCAACCTGAACGGCCCGCTTCGGCGGGCCGTTCGCTTTCAGGCCGCAGTCAGTGCAACGAGCTCGCGCCGCAGCTCCTTGATCTCGTCTCGGAGCTTCGCCGCGTACTCAAACCGCAGCTCTTCCGCGGCCGCGAACATCTCCTCCTCCAGCTCGATCACGAGCCGCTCCAGCTCCTCGCGCGACATTCCCTCCACCGGCTTAGCGCCGCGGCGTCGCTTTCCCGGGACATGCGGCTGCTCCAGCGTCAGGAACTCGGCGATGTCGGAGACGCCCTTGACGATCGACTCAGGCGTGATTCCGTGCTCCTCGTTGAACGCGAGCTGCTTCGCGCGGCGGCGGTTCGTCTCGTCGAGCGCGCCCTTGATCGCCTCCGTCAGCTTGTCCGCGTACATGATCACCTTGCCGTTCACGTGGCGCGCGGCGCGGCCGATCGTCTGGATCAGCGCCGTCTTGCCGCGCAGGAAGCCCTCCTTGTCCGCGTCGAGGATCGCGACGAGCGACACCTCGGGCAGGTCGAGCCCCTCCCGCAGCAGGTTGACGCCGACGAGCACGTCGTAGTCGCCGAGCCGCAGCTCGCGGATGATCGAGATCCGCTCGAGCGTGTCGATCTCCGAGTGGAGGTAACGCGCCTTCACGCCTGACTCGAGCAGGTAGTCGGTCAGATCCTCGGCCATCTTCTTCGTCAGCGTCGTCACGAGCACGCGCTCGCCCGCCTCCTCGCGGCGGCGGATCTCGTTCAGCAGGTCGTCGATCTGGTTCTTGGTCTCGCGCAGCTCGACCTCCGGGTCGACGAGGAACGTCGGCCGGATCAACTGCTCGGCGATGACCTTCGAATGGCGGAGCTCGAACGGCCCCGGCGTCGCGGACACGAACATCAGCTGCGGCACCTTCTGCAGGAACTCGTCGAAGCGCAGCGGCCGGTTGTCGAGCGCGGACGGCAGACGAAAGCCGTAGTCGACGAGCGTCTGCTTGCGCGAGCGGTCGCCCTCGGACATACCGCCGATCTGCGGGACGGTCTGGTGCGACTCGTCGACGAAGACGAGGAAGTCGTTCGGGAAGTAATCGAGCAGCGTGAACGGATGCGTTCCCGGCGCGCGGCCTTCGAGGATCCGCGAATAGTTCTCGATCCCGTTGCAGAAGCCGAGCTCCTTCAGCATCTCGAGGTCGTACTCCGTGCGCTGCCGGATGCGGTGCCCCTCGAGCATTTTGTTCTCCGACTCGAGCTCCTTGACGCGCTGCTCGAGCTCGTGCCGGATCTCATCGACCGCGCGCTCGATCGTCGGCGTCGACGTCACATACTCCGTCGCCGGCCAGATCGCGAGGTTGTCGAGCTTGGCGTAGATCTCGCCGCTCAGCGGATCGAAGTGCGTGATCTGCTCGACGTCGTCGCCGAAAAACGAGACCCGGTAGGCCGTCTCCTGGTTCGCCGGCTGGATCTCGACGACGTCGCCCTTGACGCGGAAGCGCCCGCGGCCGAGCACGGTGTCGTTGCGGACGTACTGCGAGTCGATCAGCTTGCGGAGGAAAAGGTCGCGGTCGTGCTCCTCGCCGACTTCGAGGTAGATCATCCGGTCGCGCCACTCCTCCGGTGAGCCGAGGCCGTAGATGCACGAGACCGACGCGACGACGATCACGTCGCGGCGCGTGAACAGAGCGGACGTCGCCGCAAGCCGCAGCCGCGCGATGTCGTCGTTCTGCGAGGAGTCCTTCTCGATGTAGAGGTCGGCCTGCGGGACGTACGCCTCGGGCTGGTAGTAGTCGTAGTAGGAGACGAAGTACTCGACCGCGTTGTCGGGGAAGAACTCGCGGAACTCGTTGCAGAGCTGCGCCGCGAGCGTCTTGTTGTGCGCGATCACGAGAGTCGGCTTCTGCACCTGCTCGACGATCCAGGCCATCGTCGCCGTCTTCCCAGTGCCCGTCGCGCCGAGCAGCGTCTGGTAGCGCTCGCCGGAGCGGATCGACTCGGCGAGCTGCGCGATCGCCGCCGGCTGGTCGCCGGTCGGCGCGTACGAGGACGACGTCTTGAACTGAGGCACGCGACAAGGGTATCCGGGGGCCCGAACGGTCGGGGCCCCGAAGCTCCTCGATCAGAACAGCACCTCGACGAAGCTGACCCAGTCGCCTGGGTCGATGTGACCGCGATCGGCACCGGGGCCGCCGTCGACAGAATCGCGGAAGCCGTCCGCTGCGTAGAGCGTGTCGCGGCCCGGCCCACCGAGCATCGTGTCGTCGCCAGGGCCACCGGTTAGGACGTCGTTCCCGGCACCGCCGTCGAGCAGGTCGGCGCCGCCTCGGCCGTCGAGCAGGTCGTTGCCGCCCAGCCCGCAGATGACATCGTCCCTTGGCGTGCCGTGGAGCACATCGGCGCCCGGCGTCCCGATCACGGTGCAACGCCTCCCCGTCGAGGACATCACGCGTGCCAAGCCCGTCAAACGGGCGGCGTGAGAACCGTCGGCGCTTGCCACGTACACCTGATTTTCGCCGGTGGAGTCGCTGACGAACGCGATGCGCGCGCCCTTGGGCGAAAAGGACGGTCCTTTCTCGGATGCATCGCCGCCGAGGAGTTTGCGCTGCCCCGAGCCGTCAGCGTTCATGATCCAGAGATCGGACTGCTCATCGTCGTCGCGCCAGCTTGTGAAGACGATCTGCCTGCCGTCGGGCGACCACGATGGCTGGTAGTCCGCGCCCGAGGTCGTAAGGCGAGTGCGACCGGTCCCATCGGCGCTCATGACGTCGATGAACGCCGCGTCCTCGGGGCCGCCGACGAATGCGATTCTCGTCGCGTCCGGCGACCACGCCGGCCCGAAGTCCCATCCCTCATCTTCGACGAGACGGTGCAGGTCCGTGCCGTCGGCGTTCATGACGAAGATCTCGTTGCGGTCGTGAAGCGTTCGGCAGAAAACGATCCGCCCGTCCGATGACCACTCCGGGGTGTAGTCGCCATCATCGTCATTGTCCGCCTGGCTGAACGTCAGCCGCGTCACTTCGCGAGTCGCGAGCTCGAAGGTATAGATCTGTGGAAGCCCGTCACGGTCGCTCACGAATGCAATTCGGCTGCTGTCGCTGGACCACGCCGGCCACCATTCGTCGGCGCCGCCGACGATCAAGGGGCGTTGATTGCCGCCGTCAGCGTTCATCAGGTAAATGTCGTCCGTGCCTAGCCGATTGGTCGTAAACGCGATCTGCCGGCCGTTCGGAGACCACGCGGGGTACGTACTTGCGGGAAATGTCGGCACGTACGAGTCGACGCGTGCGCCCGCAGGCGCTGCAAGAACGACCGCCAACACTGCGGCGAACAACACGGTCTTACACATGTCAGCTCCTTCCGTAGGGGTACGAAAGGAGCGTGCGCAGCGCCGCTAACACGGCGCTCATCTGCGTCTGATCAGGTTCGGGAACCGCTCAATTGGCGGCCGCGCTGAGGCGCGAACGGGCATGTGACAGAAGTGCTTGCAGTCCGCCGCAAACCTCGCAGTCGTACATCCGCACCGTGCCGTCCTGGCTCGCGGTGAGGATGCGCTTGCCGTCCGGGCTGAACGAGGCGCTCGTCAAGTACGCCGCGAGCCCCCGCGCGTCGCGGTCCCCGTGCCCGCGCAGGTAGAAGAGCAGTTGGCCGGTGTCTACCCGGAAAAGACTCGCGACGGTCCGACTGGCCGTGACGACCCAGCGCCCGTCGGGGCTGAATGACGCAAGGTTGACGGCCGAGAAGTTGCCGTGGAGCACTTGCAGGCCCGTCCCGGTCGCAACGTCCCAGATTCGCGCGTCCTCATCGAGGCTCGCGGTAACGACGAGCCGACCGTCCCGGCTGAACTCGGCGTCGGTGACCGCTTGGGTGTGCCCTCGAAGAACATGGACGACGGCTCCGCTCGACGCCGACCAGAGGCGCGCCCTCCCGTCGTCACCTGCGGTGAGGACAAGCTTGCCGTCTGGGCTGAACAGAGCCCGCCTGAGTGGTGCGCGATCCCCGACGAGCTTGTGCACGAGGGCCGCCGTCTCTGCGTTCCAGACCTTTGCCGAGCCGTCCGTGCCGGCCGTGACGACTAGGCGCCCGTCCGGGCTGAACGCGCCGCTCGTAACCTCACCACCGTGCCGAAGCACATGAAGCTGCCTGCCCGAGTCGACCGCCCAGAGCCGCCCAGTGCCGTCGTCGCTCCAAGTGAGCAGCAGCCGGCCGGCCGGGCTGAAGCTCGCACCGCCGATCCGGACGCCGATTCGGAGGACATGGAGTTGCTCACCCGACCCGACGCGCCAGATTCGCGCCGTGCCGTCATCGCTCACCGTGACAGCGAGTCTTCCGTTGGGGCTGAACGAAGAGCCTGTGAAACGTCCACCCGGCCCACCCACGATCGCCTCACGGTAGCCGCTTGCTCGCCACACGTAGGTAGCCCGATCCTCGGTCACGAGGATCAGCTGCCCATCCGCGCTGAAAGCGGCGCTCACCGGTGATCTCGCTGCGGGAAGGAACGGGAGGGGCAGGAGCTGATCCTCGACGCTCGGATCCCAGATTCGAGCAGTTCCGTCTTCACTCGCGGTCACGATCAACCGACCGTCTGGGCTAAAGGATGCACCCGTGACGGCGTCGGTGTGGCCGATCAGGTCGGCCAACTCCCGGCCGTTGTCTGCCTGATAGACACGGGCCGTTCGGTCGGTGCTCGAGATCACGATGAACCGGCCGTCGCTGCTGAAGGACGCACTCTTGATGGGACCCGTCGGTCCGATGAGAAGCAGAAGTCTCGTACCTGTTGCGAAATCCCAGACGTAGGCGCCGCCGTCCTCGCTCGCTGTCACGAGTTGCGTGCCGTCTGGACTGAACGATGCGCTCACGACATGCCCGCGGTGGTGGAGGACGCGCACCCAGCCGTCCCGAGGCGGCGTTCCAGACGCGAGCCGTCTTGTCGGTGCTTGTCGTCACAAGGAGCTTGCCGTCGGGGCTGAAGACGGTGTCGATGACGCCCTTCTCGGGGAGCACCCGAAGAAGGAGGCCCGTCCGTGCGTCGAAAATGCGCGCTTGCCTGTGGCCGGCCTCGTCTTCGGCGACGGTAGCGGCAAGCGTCCCCCGGAGGTTCAGGACGGCGACGTAGACGGGGCCGGGATTCCTCAAAACGCGCAGGAGCCGCCCGTCAACGCCGTTCCAGACACGCGCTCTGTGATCGGCGCTTGCAGTCACGAGCAGTTCATCGGGTCCGAAGGTGGCGCCGAGCACGGCCCCGAGGTGGCGAAGTGTGAGCACGAGCGCGCCCGTCTGCGCATCCCATAGCCGTGCCGTGCGGTCCTCGCTCGTGGTCAAGATCACGTTGCCGTCCCGACGGTACGAAGCGCTCGTGACCGCAGCATCGTGTCGCAGCACGTGCAGGACTCGAAAAGTCTTCGGATCGACAATCCGCGCCTTCCCGTCGCGACTTGCAATCAGGATGCGCCGGCCGTCCGGGCTCAACATTGCGGCCGTTACGGGGCCACCCGTGTGCAATGCAGCGCGCTCGTGCGAGTCGATGAGAGCCCGGCGAAGCATGTCCTCGGCCTGCTGCGTGGGATTCAGGCGCGCGGCCTCGACCGCGAGTCGGAGGCTCCGTTGTGGATCGGTGTCAAGTTGTGCCAGTGCCGTTTCCTCGAGCTCACGCGCGTGCGCGTGACGCGCCGCGGTCCGGGCCTGGCTTCGTTGTGTGAGCGCATAAACGGCGATCGCAGCGACAAACGCGAGCGCGACGACCGCCAGCGCGGCGGCGCGCACGGCGCGCCGCCTCCGGCGCCGCTCGCCCTCGAGCGCGCGCTCCGCACGGTGCCGCGTCCGCCAAGCGAGAACCGCGTCGCCGAGCACATCGTGGTAGATCTCGTGCGGGACGCCGTTGCCCCCCTCGCCGGCCGCCGCCACCGGTCGGAGGATGCGCTCCTCGACGAGCTTCGTGACGAGGGGACGGAGCTCAACGGCGTCCACATCTGCGTACTCGGCGAGGTCGTCGACGGCGTGTGCGATTTTCGCGCCCGAGGGCGTCACGAGGTGACGGAACACAGAGGCAGCGAGGTCACGCTCGCGCTGGTCGAGATCGGCAAGCGCACGCTCGAGATGCGCGCGCACGATCGCCTCCGCTCCACCGAGCTGCTCGAAGGTTGCGAGCCTCAGCGTGTCCGATTGCTGCGCGCGCTCTGCGTCCCACAGCCGCCGCATGACGAGTTGGAGGTACGGCGCTTCGATTCGCTGGTCGTCGTGCTCCGCCGCTACTCGTCCGGCGCCGCCCGATCCGAAGTCGACCTGGCCGACGGCGGTTTGGTCGAGCACCGCGTCGACGAGCGCGTCTTCCACCTCGACACGCTCGTGCGCGAGCCGGTTGTACCGGTCGACGGGGCCGAGAATCGCCG